>Ga0194113_10004482_pt1 | contig 18286 bp, 16 predicted proteins | sample TA2MahC200mmetaG_FD_146193 | JGI IMG/M metagenome (GOLD analysis project Ga0194113, IMG submission 146193) | Freshwater microbial communities from Lake Tanganyika, Tanzania - TA2015017 Mahale Deep Cast 200m | ecosystem: Environmental > Aquatic > Freshwater > Lake | place: Tanzania: Lake... | reverse complement strand
ATAAGGAGATTAAAAGATAACGATAAGCCTAAATTTTAGTCAACGACTCAGTTGAAAATTGAGAAACTGTGCTGAGTATCAGATTTCGTGAACTTAATCAGAGGTTTCTTAATATCCCCATCCAGATAGCTCGGCTGACGGATAGACTCCGTCAACCTCACCAGCCTAAAGGTTAACCTATAAGAATGAGCTTGTCAACCGAACATTCCTTGAGCTATCCTCCCATATCCCACAAATATTAGTACTTCCAGTCTATTACTAAAGGCTCGCCGAACGGTACCGTTTGTACCATTACTATTTGCTTCGGCAATTAGTCCGTTTGGGTGATTGTGAGGTGAAGTTAGGTAGGCTATAGTTGTGACACGATAGCTACAGATGGGATGGGGGTAGATATGGCAAATAATACTAAATCGATGACTACCATGCTCACTGTGAGGGAAGTGAGCCGCCTGCTCCACGTTCACAGCAATACACTGAGACGCTGGAGCGACCAGGGCATCATAAAAGCATACCGCATCGGCCCGCGCGGCGACCGCAGGTTCAGGCCGGAGGATATCGCAGTGCTGCTGCTGGAAGAAAGCAAGGGACTCCCTCTGGACGGACGCGAAAGCGGGTTGCCGGACAATACTAATAGCTATGCGATGTCGAGGTAAACCATGCGTAAAATAATAATAATGATAGTAGACAGCCAGCCGTTCTTCCGCGCAGGGGTGCGCCAGGCTCTGGGCGGGCAGAATAACCCCGAGATACTCGAAGTCCTGGAATGCGACCCCGGCGACGACGGAACGGAGGCAATCACGCAAATCACTGCCAAATCCCCCGATGTGGTGCTCCTGGATATAAACTATCCCTCGCTCAGAGGACTCGAACTCGGCAAGAAGATATGCCGGTATTTCCCCGCTACTAAAGTGGTGATGCTCAGCGCTAACCCCGATGAAAATGACGAGGAGCTGTTCGAGGTCATTAAGACCGGCGCGGTAGCTTATATGAGGAGTCGCGGTTGCACTCCCGCGGAACTCATCGAGACGATTAAGCGAGCCTCCCGCGGCGAGTATCCCATCAACGATGCTGTCAGCAACAGGCCCAAGGTCGCCTGGAGGGTGCTAAGGCAGTTCCAGGATATCGCTGCCATGGGCAAGACGGTGGAGGAGATAACCACTCCGCTCACCCCCAAGGAGATACAGATTCTGACCCATGTCGCCGAGGGCAATTCTAACAAGCGCATCGCCAATATCCTGGGCATCAGCGAGCAGACGATTAAGAACCATGTCAGCGCCATCCTGCGCAAGCTGAACGCCAACGACAGGGCGCATGCGGTGTTCCTGGCGATACGCAACGGCTGGATTACCACACAGCCCGGCGGGGCTGCCCCGGCTCAGAAGGTGGAACAACTTGCCCGCAAAGGGGTGCGGATAACCCCAGCCGCCAGTTAGAGAGTCTAACAAGTTAATAGGATTGGGAAACGAGGGCGTCCTTCCATGGAAGGACGCCCTTTACTTATTAATTACCGCAGAGGGCGCGGAGAACGCAGCGGCGGCGTGCAATGATGTCATTCCGATGTTTGATTCAAGCGCTGAGATTGCTTCGCCTCCTTCCTAAAGGAAGGATGGACTCGCAATGACATTTATTATAGTGTCGTTGCGAGGAACGTAGTGACGAAGCAATCTGGTGGGGTGGTGAAGTAGCTCGTAGCGGATAGCTCGTGGCTGATAGGGGTGCGTTTGGACATTCCTACACAATTGTGATAGAATCCGAAGCTATGGAGGGGTGTCCGAGCGGTTTAAGGAGGCGGTCTTGAAAACCGTTGTCTCGGTTTACCGGGACCGTGGGTTCGAATCCCACCCCCTCCGCTGTTGTTAGTTAAGCGGTTGCGGTAGGGGTTGCGCAGCTGGTCTGGGTTGCGGTTGCACAGATTTCTATAAGCGTGTCACCCTCACCCTTCGGCAAGCTCACTTCGTGGTGACTCAGTGGAACCAGGGCAGGCTCTCGCCTCTCCCGTTCACGGTGAACCGTTCAGGGTGAACCCGTCAGGGGAGAGGAGATTTACTCTTCCCTCCCCTTGAGGGAGGGATTAGAGGGAGGGGTAAAACCCTACAGTATGGGTCTTTTTGGTTCGTCCGGGATAAGGCAGGTTGTTACGGCGGATCTCCTGCAACTGATGTTCGAGGTGGGTCTGGCTGCGGGCGGCTCCTGCCGCTCGGCTGTGATAGGCTGCGATACGAGGACGTCAAGCGAGGCTGTTAAGTATTCCTTTATCTCAGGGTTGCTGGCTGCCGGAGCCTCTGCCTCCGACGCGGGCGCGCTGCCCACGCCGACGCTTGCCTATGCTGCCCGGGATTTCGACGCAGGAGCCATGATTACGGCATCGCATAACCCGCCGCAGTACAACGGTATAAAGCTGGTAAACCCCGATGGCTCTGCCTTCGACTCCGCTCAGAGGGAGAAGATAGAGAAAGCCATCTCCAAGAAGTCTCTTCGGCTCGCACCTTGGCAGAAGATGAAGAACTGCATAGATTACACAGGGGCGGTTGACAAGCATATAGCTCGTATAAGGAAGGATTTTCCCGCTGAATACGGGCTCAAGGTTGTGGTGGACTGCGGGGGCGGGGCAGCTTCGGTAATTACGCCGCAACTGTTGAGAAAGCTCGGCTGCAAAGTTGTGCCGCTGTATTGCGAGCCCACGGGACATTTTCCCAGGGAGATCGAGCCGCTGCCGGAGAACCTGGGTGAGCTGATGAAGGCTGTGAAGTCGGAGAAGGCTGACCTGGGCATCGCCCACGATGGAGATGCCGACAGGGTGGCGGTCGTCGATGATAAAGCCAGGTTCATCGGCGGGGACAAGTTGATAGCCCTGTTCGCCCGCCAGCTCGGGGTTGAGAGGGTTGTGACCACAGTGGACGCCTCGATGGTTATCGAGGAGATGGGATTCGGGGTAGCAAGAACAAAAGTAGGCGATGCCTTCGTCTCCGATGTCCTCCGCGCTAAGTCGGGGAAAAAAGTCAGGGAGTTCGGGGCGGAGCCTTCGGGATGTTACATCTTCCCGCGTGTCTCGCTGTGTCCCGACGGTATTTACTCGGCTGCTAAAATAGTAGAGATAGCCAGCAGGAGGAAATTATCTGCGCTGGTCGATGAGATACCTTCGTATCCTGTCCTGCGCGGCAGTGTTGCCGGGGACAGGTCTGTGATGAAGATAGTGGAGAAAAATCTGAGGGCTGAGGCAGAAGGTAAACTGGACACTATAGACGGTCTCAGGCTGGCGTTTAAAGATGGCTGGCTGCTGATAAGGCCATCGGGCACCGAGCCCAAGATAAGGATAACCGCCGAGGCAAAGAGCGTGAGGCGGGCAAAACAGATATATGAGCTGGGCATTGAGGCTGTAAAGGATGCCGTTCGTGGTGAGCCCTTCGGCTTCGCTCAGGACAGGCTTGTCGAACCCTGAGCGGCCATTTCACAGGGGTAGACTGGAGCATCTGCTCCAGTCTAGGTCGGAGCGGATGCTCCGACCTACCCAAATATGGGCTCCAGACTTTGGTCGGAGCGGGTGCTCCGACCTACCCGAATATCAAGTTTTTGGAATGATTAGATGAAAGCAGTGATTCTGGCAGCGGGCGAGGGCAAAAGGATGCACCCCCTGACCTATACCAGGCCCAAGGTGATGCTGCCCATCGCTAACAGGCCCATACTGGAACACCTGCTCATCGAATTGAAGAAGGCAGGCGTGCGAGAGTTCACGCTGGTCGTGGGTTATCACGCCGAGACCATCAGGCAGCATTTCGGCGACGGCTCGAAATGGGGTGTGAGAGTAGACTATGTTACGCAGAGGAAGCAGCTCGGCACAGCTCACGCTGTGAAGATGGTGGAAGGGCTGGTCGGGGATAGATTCCTGCTGGCGAACGGCGATGTGCTGCTTAAAGCGGAGGATGTGGAAAAGCTGCTGGCGAAGGACACCATCGCTCTGAGCCTGACCGAGGCGAAGGACACCAGAGACCTGGGTGTGGTGGAGATAACCGGAGATAGAATCAAGGCGATACATGAGAAGGTGGCTAATCCTCCTTCCAAGCTGGTCAACGCCGGTGTGTATCTGCTGACGGCGGATATTTTCCCCGCTATAGCCAAGACCGGGGAATCGCCCCGGGGCGAGTACGAACTTACCGATTCCCTGCAAATCCTGCTGGGCGAGGACTATCCGGTGTCGTGGGTCAAAATCGCCCACTGGCTCAATTTAAGCTATCCCTGGGACCTGCTGACGGCAAACGAGTCGCTGATGGAGGGAATCGAAGCGCAGAACTTGGGGACAATCGAAGAGCACGCAGTAATAAAGGGAAAGGTCTCCATCGGCAAAGGCACAACGGTGCGGTCGAACTCCTATATTCAGGGGCCGGTGATAATCGGAGAGAACTGCGATATAGGACCCAACTGCTTCATCCGTCCCAGCACCGCCATCGGCGACAGCTGCCATATCGGCAGCGCCGTGGAGGTCAAGAATTCGATTATCATGCGGGGCAGCAAAATCCCGCACCACAACTATATCGGAGACAGCATCATAGGGCAGGAATGCAATCTGGGTGCCGGCACCAAAATCGCCAATCTGAGGCTGGACAAGAGTACCATAACGTCAGGTGGTGTCGATACCAAGAGGCGCAAGCTGGGCGCCATTATCGGCGACGGCGTGCAAACCGGCATAAACTCCAGCATCAATATCGGCAGTCTGATTGGCGACCATTCCTTTATCGGGCCGGGCGCTTTTGTTGCCGGGGTAGTGCTGCCGGGTTCACAGATATTTTAAAGCTGATATATAAAGGGTAGCCTGGAGCATCCGCTCCGGGCTCGGTTGGAGCGGGTGCTCCAACCTACCCGTTAGGGGGTTGCTGTGGCAAGAATAGAGCAGGCTGTTATACTCGCTGCCGGCGAGGGTCAGAGGCTGAGGCCGTTTACAGCCTCGAAGCCCAAGGTGATGATTCCTATTGCCAACAAGCCGATTCTGCAATATGTCATAGAGGCGGTGGCGCAGAACGGAATCCGCAAGATCCTGCTTGTCGTGGGCTACAAGAAAGACCAGGTGATGGATTACTTTGGCTCCGGCGAGCAATTCCATGTCGATATAGAGTACGTGGAGCAAAAACAGCAGCTCGGCACGGCGCACGCCGTGAAGCAGGTCAAGGGCAAGATAAAGGGCAAATTCATGGTCCTGCCCGGGGACAACATCATCGACCCTGTCACCATTTCCAAAATAGTGCTGGAAAAGCCGAACGCAATTCTGGTTAACGAACAGGAGTATATCTCTAAATACGGTGTAATCGAAGCTCAGGACGGCATAGTGACCAGTATCGTGGAAAAGCCCAGGGAGGCGGTGAGCCATCTGGTGAATACCGGCATCTATGCCTTCAGCAACGACATATTCGACTTCATCGGACAGGAGACAGACCTGCCCTCCGTTATCCGCAGCATGATCGCTCAGGGAATCAAGATAAAGGCGTGTCCGTCGGCGGGCGCGTGGCTCGATGTAGTTTATCCCTGGGATATTTTGAGGCTTAACGATGTGGCTCTGACCAAGACGCAGGCTGCTACAGGCGGCTTTATCGAGAAGGACGTGAATATAAAAGGGCAGGTGTCGATAGGCAAAGGCACTACTATCAGGTCGAACTCCTACATTGTAGGTCCGGCAATTATCGGGGAGAACTGTGAGATAGGGCCGGGCGTGTGCGTCCTGCCTTCGACAAGCATGGGGAACAATGTCTGCGTTATGCCTTTCACGGTGATAGATAACTGCATGATAGCCGACGGGGTGGAAATTGGACCCGGCTCCACTATTCGAGATTCCATAATCGACCGGGGATGCCGGCTGCAGGGACATTTCGTTGCCCAGAGCGGCGAGACCGAGATAAAGGTCGATGATGAATATAACAGGGTAAGCATAGGCGCTATGATGGGAGAGCATTGCAGCGTGGGCGATAATGTGGTGACAGCGCCGGGTGTTATAATGGGCAACCGCTGCAAGGTAAAAGCGCTGAAGGTGATCGAGCAGAGCATACCCGATGACGGTCTGGTGGTATAGATAGATGTGCGGCATCGTTGGCTACGTAGGGCACAGGGCAGCCCAGCCGGTGCTGGTCAACTGCCTGAAACGGCTGGAGTACCGCGGCTACGACTCCTGCGGTATAGCCCTGCTCGGGAAAGATGTTGAGATATATAAGGATGCCATAAGAATCGAAGCCCTGGAGAAAAAGCTGCGTCCCCATATCAACAAGGCAGGCATCGGGCATACCAGATGGGCTACTCACGGCAAACCCTCGCAGGGCAACGCACACCCTCACGCCGATTGCACCGGAAAGATAGCGGTAGTGCACAACGGCGTTATCGATAATTACCTCGCGTTGAGAGAGAAACTTACCCAAGAAGGGCATAAATTCCGTTCCGACACGGACACCGAGGTCATACCGCACCTCATCGAGAAATACTTCCAGGGCGACCTTCAGGAAGCGGTATCGAAGGCAATAGGAGACATGAGCGGCTCGTATGCCTTTGTTGCCATCCATTCTGACTGGGACGGCATGGTGGTAGCCCGCAACGAAAGCCCTCTGATACTGGGCGTGGGCGACAAAGAGAACCTGGTGGCTTCCGATGTGCCTGCCGTGCTGGACTACACGGACAGGGTAATTTATCTCGAAGACGGCGACATCGGAGTTGTCACGGGAGACGGGGTCAGGTGCTTCAGAAACGGTAAGCAGATAGATAGAGAGGTGCACCGAATCCCCTGGAGCATCGAAGAGGCACAGAAGGGCGGCTATGCCCATTTCATGATTAAGGAAATCCACGAGCAGCCCAGGGTTATCCGGAACACATATAAAGGATATATCTCCGCCTTGGAGCCGGTGGTGAACCTGGGGATTCGTAAAGACGCAGGCATCAACGATATCCTTTTCATAGCCTGCGGCACATCCTATTATGCTGCGCTGGTGGGACAGCAGGTGATTCAAAGCCTGACGCAGATACCCGTGCGCGTCGAGATAGCCTCGGAGTTCAACTACTCCGATACCGTTCTGGGCAGGACCTGGGTTATAGTCATAACGCAGTCGGGCGAGACTGCGGACGTTATGAGGGCGCTGAAGAAGGCGAAAGAGGTAGGATGCCGCACCCTGGCGATTACCAACGTGGTCGGCAGCAGCGCCACGCGATTAGCCGATGAAACACTTTACATAACAGCGGGGCCGGAGATATGTGTGGCTGCCACCAAGAGCTTCATCGCTCAGCTTACCATGCTCTACCTGATGGGGTTAGCCTGGGCGTCGGGCGATATCCGCTCCCGGGTGAGCATGGCCACGGAGCTCAGGCAGCTTCCCGATAAGGTGCAGCAGCTTATCGACAGGGAAGAGGAGATAGCTGCTTTCGGCAAGTACCTGGCAAAATACGAGAACGTGTTCTTTGTCGGGAGGGGACTTAACTACCCCGTAGCTCTGGAAGGTGCTCTGAAGCTCAAGGAGATTTCATACATACATGCCGAGGGCTATCCCGCAGGCGAGTTGAAGCACGGGCCATTTGCTTTGCTCACCCCCAAGACGCCGGTTGTCGCCATCGCTGCCAGGGACAATACCTATGACACCCTCATGGCTAATATCAAGGAAATAAAAGCCCGGGAGTCCCCCGTGCTGGCGATAGCCGAAGAAGGCGACATCGAGATTGAAAAGTATGTCGATTTTGCGGTCAGGGTGCCCAAAGTCAGCCCGATATTCTCTCCCATAGTCAATGCCGTTGCGCTGCAGCTTCTTGCCTATTACACCGCCAAGGAGAGGGGCTGCTCCATAGACACGCCCCGCAACCTGGCTAAAAGCGTAACCGTAGAGTGATAAGGAGCGAAGCTTGAAAATTCTGGTTACCGGAGGCGCAGGCTTTATCGGCTCAAATCTGGTCGATGCGCTGATCAAAGACGGCCACGAGGTTGTGGTCGTGGATAATCTCTCCACCGGCTTCAAGCGCAACCTCAACCCCAAAGCGAAGTTCTACCAGGCAGACCTCTGCGATAAAGCTCTTGCTTCAATACTGGAAAAAGAGAAGCCGGAAATCGTCAATCACCATGCCGCCCAGATAGACGTGAGGAAATCGGGGGAAGACCCCATCGCCGATGCCAGCGCCAACATCCTGGGCAGTCTGAACCTTATCTCAAACTGCCTGCGCTTAGGGGTGAAGAGAATAGTCTACGCTTCCACGGGAGGGGCTATCTACGGCGACCCACAGTACCTGCCTGCCGATGAGAACCATCCCATCAATCCCGTTTCGCAATACGGCGTCTCCAAGCACACGGTGGAGCATTACCTGCATCTATACAGCATAACCGACGGTCTGGAATATGTGATTCTGAGATATGCCAATGTCTATGGCCCGAGGCAGAACCCCTTCGGGGAGGCTGGCGTGGTGGCTATATTTGCGGTTCAGATGCTCACCGGCAAACGCCCCACCATCTTCGGGCCCGGCGACAAGACACGGGACTACACTCATGTCGCGGACGTCGTGAGAGCCAATATCATAGCGCTCAAGCATAAAAAGAACGGCATTTACAACATCGGGACGGGCGTCGAGACCAAAGACCAGCAGATTTTCGACACGCTGGCGAGCGTGCTGGGATACAAGGAGAAGCCCATCTACGCTCCGGTGCGCAAAGGGGAGGTCTATCGCATCTGCCTCGATTGCAAGAAAGCAAAGAAAGAGCTGGGCTGGAGCGCACGCCTTTCGCTCCAGGAAGGCATGGCACAGACCGCCGAATACTACAAGAAGCTGGCTAGAGATTCTCAGAAGAAGTAGGTCGGGTTTCCTAACCCGACCATCGCGGACAGGCAGGTTGGGAAAACCTGCCCTACAATTTTAATCGAGCGTCTGGCTTTCGCTACTTGCGACTCCCTTCATACTGAGTTAAAATAGGTTTGCTTTTAACGGAACATAAACTGGAGCGGAAATCGGTAGACCGGGATGCGTGAGGCGGTAATCGTAGATGCGGTGCGGACTCCTATTGCGAGGTCGCACCCGGAAAAGGGATGGTTCAAGGATATCCGCTCCGACGAACTCGGCGTTATCGTAGTTCGAGAGCTCCTTAACAGAACGAAAATCGACCCTGCGCTGGTCGAGGATGTCATACTGGGCTGCGCCACCCAGAGCGGCGAGCAGGCAATGAACATTGCGCGCTACATAGCTATCATGGCGGGTGTGCCGTTCAATGTCGCCGCCCAGACCATCAATCGGCAGTGTGCCTCGGGCATGACGGCGGTGCACAGCGCTGCTCAGGCGATTATGAGCGGTTGCGGCGATGTGTTCATCGCCGGCGGCATCGAGCACATGACCCATCTTCCCGAGGGCGCGGGGGCCGACCTGAATCCCAGGCGGTTCGAGTTCGTTGACCGAAGCTCGTCCTCGATGGGATTGACAGCCGAGAACTTGTCTGTGATGTATAATATCTCGAGGGCGGAGCAGGAGAAGTTCGCCCTGAGCAGCCATCGGAAGGCGATAGCGGCGCAGGAAGAGGGCAGGTTCAGGGACGAGATGGTTCCTGTGGAGGTGCCCTCGGAGTCGGGTGGCAAGAGGCTGATAGACAGAGACCAGAACCCGAGGTCTTACACCTCGCTTGATATCATGGCGGCGCTGGAGCCTATCGCCCGCAAGGACGGGCTGATAACATCGGCGACCGCCTCGGCAGCCAGCGACGGTGCAGCGGCGATATTGCTGATGTCGGCAGGGAGAGCGAGGAAACTGGGGATAAAGCCCAGGGCAAAGATTGTTTCGATGGCGGTAGCGGGAGTAGACCCCAAGCTGATGGGGTTAGGTCCGATACCGGCGACGCAGAAAGCACTAGAACGGGCAAGCTTGACCGTAGCCGATATGGATGTGGCGGAGATAAACGAAGCCTTCGCCGTGGTGGCTATGGTGGCGATAAAAGAGCTTGGTCTCGATGAAAATAAGGTAAACCCGAACGGCGGCGCTGTTGCCCTGGGGCATCCCATGGGCTGCAGCGGTGCCAGATTGATAACCACGCTGACGCACGAGATGGTGCGGCGGCGGGTGAGGTACGGTCTGGCGGCGATGTGCGTGGGGATGGGGCAGGGGGCGGCAATAATACTGGAAAGAGTGGGCTCGTAGCTCAGCGGCAGAGCGGTCGGCTCATAACCGATTGGTCGTTGGTTCGAATCCAGCCGGGCCCACCATACTGTACAGTAGAGGGAACTGCTAATTGCTCTCCGATTACCCCTTCAGGAGGTAGCGGCATAGTATAGGTGAGTGCCACCTCTTTTTCTGTCACCGTGACATCTTTGATAAAACTTCTGATGAGCGCTCTTCTCTCAGTCAGGGTGCTCTCGCTGAGGAGGCTGCGCTATTCTTCATTTTGGGTGGCTCCTCCTACCTTAGTTTCCGTCCTTGTCCGGGACTATACTATTGTAGCCGGAGCCATCACCGTTTCTTATTCCATATACTAAACCAAGCTGTTGTGCAGCATAGGCAGCAGCAAATTGGATCTAGTGATTGCTTAACTTTGAGTTAAGGTGCTGACGGTCAGAACCCTTGAGGTTATGCTTGATAACGGTAATATACCGAGCAGCTTCGACAATATGTGGGTTTAGTGGTGCTCAAAAAAGACTTGATGCTAGAACTGCCAATAGAGAGCAGGATTTCAAAAACGATCCGGTCGAATCAGCGCGTCCGTTCCTCCGTCGATATAAAAGATGCTGCCATGAATAGCAGAGGCCTCAGGGCTGCAGAGAAAGGCAATGAGACTCGCCACTTCGTCAGGCTCGTTCAGCTGCCCCAGTGGGATTTCCATGTTCGGAACACCATCGCGGAGATTTGGGTCGTCAAGGATTTTCTGGAACATGGGCGTCTTGGTATTCCCCGGCGCAACTCCGTTGAGCCGCACACCAGCCTTGCCCCAAGTCATGGCGCGCTGTCTTACTGCTCGCCCCAAGGCAAGCTTTGAGCCAACATACGCCATGCCGGCAGCCATAAAGGCATCAGGTGCCTCATCAAGAATTTTCACAGCTTCAGCCTCATCATGACGAAGCAAGGCCTGAAAGTAGGGCTCCTCGTCTATTGGCACCCACTGGGCTGAATTGGATAATGTCACCACCGCCGCAGGGTTTTCTCCTTTCTCTAGAAGCTCTAATAGTCCGTCTAGCAGCTTGACCGTTCCGAAGTAGTTTACGGAAGCGATTAGGGAGACTGGTCGCGCATAAGTAGCTAGTCCCGCGCAGGACACCAGGCGATCAAGCGCTTTGCAACGCTGTTTCACGCTGGAGATTGCGTGTGCCCTTCCCTCATGTGTGGAAAGGTCCGCGATTATTTCAGCGTCTCTGATGTCAATGCCGATGACTTTATCTCCGGAGCGCTCGAAACGCTTGCGAGTCGCAGCTCCCATGCCTGAAGCTGATCCTGTCATTACTGTCACAGTCATTTGTCCCCCTCTATGGGTCTATTCTGATAACGACTGGGCTTTTGAACTATTCTAAAAAGCTCAAGAAAAAAGGTTAAAGCGGTGACATACAGCCGGCTCTGTATTATTCACCTTCATGTGATGAGCCTCTAGTTTCAGGGTCTTTTCAATAACCTCGTTAATCGAGATAAGCTGCTTCTTCGGCTCGACATGCACCTGAGTTGACATCTACATGAGCAGGTATCCACCATCAACGACTACTACGGTGCCGGTCACATAATCTGCGGCTGCGCTGACTAAGAACAACACTACTTTAGCGATATCGTCTGGCTCGCCCATACGTCCTAGAGGCAATTTAGAGCTTAAGAACTTACCTCGCTCGCCCTTCAGACGTTCGCCGGTGCCCGGAGTGAGTGTTGAACCTGGAGCGACTGCATTAACTAGAATGCCATGTGGCCCCAGCTCGAGTGCCAGAGCTTTGGTGATCATTACTACTGCACTTTTTGAAGAATCATAATGTGCGAGCCCACCTGTAGGTGTAGGACCCAGTGCTCCCGTAGAGGCGATGTTTACGATCCTGCCTCCGTTGCCGCAGTTAATCATCTTCTGGGCTGCCGCTTTTGAATAGAAGAAGACGCCTTTTGTGTTAATTTTGTATACCTTATCCCACATTTCTTTGCTGATTTCTAACGCTTTTGAAAAGGGGTAAATTCCAGCGCTGTTAACCAGCACATCCAAACGGCCGAAGGCTTCAACAGTACTCTGAACTACTCTCTCGGCGTCTGCAACGCTCCCTGCATCAGCTTTCATGAAATGCACTTTACCGCCACTGGCATTGATACGACCTGCAGTCTGTCTTGCAGCATCGGTATTTACGTCGGCGATCATAACGCTAGCACCAGCTTGGGCGAGTCGTTCTACAATAGCTTCACCAATGCCCATGGCACCACCGGTGACAATGGCGCCCTTGTTTGTAAGATCAAATAGCTGCGCTATGTTCTCGAATTCCATTTGGTTCCTTTCATTCGTAGAGTATGAACTCTATATAATTTTCAGATTTCGCAAGTGTGAAATACACATGCAGGATATTGCTCACAGCATGATGTTGCCGCCATCGACCACAAGCGTCTGTCCTGTCATGTAGTCCGAATCGCTGCTGGCCAGAAAAACTGCTACTCGTCCGATGTCATTCTCTGGATCTCCCCATCGGCCCAAAGCAGCTCCCTCAACGATGCGTGCATACTCTTCTGGATCTGTATTTTTCATGAACATGGTCGCTGGTGTGATTGCTGCCGGGCAGATCACGTTTACATTAATCTTGTACTTGCCCCATTCGCGTGCCACTGTCTTAGAAAAGGCGCGAACAGCTTCTTTGGTGGCACAGTATACCGCCCTACCCTCTAGTCCGATTAGGCCACTACCTGAACACATATTGATGATCTTACCACCCTTTTCCTTCATATAGGGGAAAACTGCTTTGCAGCAATACCAAGTTGACTTGAGGCCTACTTGTATGGATTTATCCCAGTCCTCATCCTCGATTTCCTCGACCAACCTGCGTGGGACGTAACGTTGGGCATTGTTCACCAGGATGTCAATTGAACCATATTTATCTCCAACCTCTTTAACCATCGCCTCGGCCTGGGTTGAATCACCAACATCGCAGATTATAGCAATTGCTTCATGGCCTAGGTTATGTATATACTCAGTAACTTCGGCGCAAGTTTCTGCGTTGCGATCAGCTATAGCCACTTTGGCGCCCTCTTTGGCAAATACTAGAGCTATTCCCCTGCCGATCCCTTGCCCAGCCCCTGTTACAATGGCCACATGTCCTTTCAACTTGCCCATGTCCAATTCTCATTTCATGCTGTAAATCATATATTGGAAGCACAACGTCCACACCGACTAGACCTGACATATCTCAGTATGGACGAAGTCATCATCCGTATTTAGCTAAAGGTCGATACGTCACTTACCACGGAAAATGGGAGGCCTTTTCTCCTTTAGGGCTTTGACTGCTTCCCGGTAATCCTCAGTGTAGATTAATATGGATTGGACATCCATAACATCTTCGAGGCTGATTCTAATATCTCTTTGCTGAAAGCTTCTATTGATGAGCTGTTTACCTAAACCTATGGCCATAGGTGCTTTTTGAGCCATCCTCGCGGCAATCCTACCAACCTCCTCCTCAAAGGTTTCTCGGGAAAATATCGCATTCACCAGCCCCAGTTCCTCCGCTTTTTTGGCGGTAATGCTGTCACCGGTCAGGATAAGCTCTTTAGCCCTTGCCAGACCGATCAACCATGGGAGACGGACGGTTCCTCCGGAGTCTGGAAGAATGCCGAAGTTAATCTCCGGCAAAGAGAAATGCGCATCAGTTACCGAATATCTCAAATCGCAGCAGAGGGCGAGTTCCAACCCGCCTCCGATTGCCGGCCCGTTAAGGGCGGCGATGGTCAGCTTCTGGATCTCCTCGAACTCAGAGAAGACCCTGTTCCAGTATTTTCGCTGGCGAACGCGAAATTCAGTCGTGGTCATACCACCTACTATCTCCAGGTCCGCCCCGGCACAAAAATACCTTCCCGAGCCCGTCAGAAGTATTACATGTACATCGTTGTCTATCAGTATATCCTGGAGTACCTGCCACATCTCGTCCAGCATTTCAAACGTTATCGCGTTGAGCTTGCCGGGACGGTTAAGCGTGATGGTGCCTACGCCCCCCGACTTTTCATAGACAATGTTTTTGAACTCCATTGCTCCGCCTTTTTATATTTTTCGGGCTCCATCCGGACGGATTTACCTAAAATACCTCTTTTTTCTTGTCCACAAAGTCGGGGAAGAACTGATAGTGCTTCTGCGGTTTGGCTTTCTTGAGACCGGCATAGGTGGCTTTAGCCATTGAGATGCGGCCCCGCTTGCGGTACAGAGCCACCAGCTTCTCCGCCTCTCCGGCTTCCAGCGCCTTGTCCAGGTCGGCTTCGGTCAAGCCCAGATTACCCATCATCTCTTCCTTTTCCATGTAGAGGGCGGGATGCCGGCAGTAGAACTCCGCTAAAGAGTCCAGAATCTTCTTTTTCGCTGCGGCTCCGCCGATGCTGCTGCGGGTGACCGGCTTTCTGCCTGCGCCGCGCAGAGCCATGTAGTCCTTCAGCCAGAGTCTCCACACCAGATGCTGCATCAGCTCGTTGGCACCCGCGCCTATCTCGATGAGCTTGGAGTCGCGCATCAGCCTTTCCACTGGATAGTTCCGCATGTAGCCGTCGCCGCCGTGGCACTGCACGGAATCGAGCACGGTTTTCATCAGCGACTGCGTGGCGTAGACCTTGGCGATAGTGCAGCCCAGCGGCACATCCATGCCCTGGTCCATTTTGTGCGCGGAGTAATACACCAGCAGACTGATGAGGCTTGTCCGCGTTACCATGTCACCGCACATGGTCTGCACGCCGGGTATATCGGCGAGGGTCTGATTGAAGGCAACGCGGCGGGTCACATACTGCGCGGTGGCTTCGATAGCACAGCGTGATGTGCCTACCGCCCCCGCCGCAACCCCGATCCTTTCGATATTCAGGGCATCGGTGAGAATTTTCCAGCCGTCTCCTTCGTTCAGGATAAGGTTCTCTCTGGGGATGCGCACCTCATCGAAGTTCAGGACGGCGTGTCGGGAGCCGAAGCGTCCCATGGGGTCGTGTATCGCCTCCACCGAAAACCCCGGCGTTCCTTTTTCCACCACGAAGGCGCTCAGGTGCCGGTGATTCCTGCGGTCTTCGGGGTCGTCGCTGGTCTTGCAATAGGTAACATACAGATTGGCGATGCCGCCCAGCGTGATGAACCGCTTTTTGCCATTGATGATGTATTCATGGCCCTTGCGTACGGCTGTGGTTTGAATATTGGCCGCATCGGAGCCCATGAAGGGCTCGGTGATAACGATGGCAGCGAAAAGCTCGCCGGTTGCCAATCCGGGGAGCCATTTTCTCTTCTGTTTCTCGGTGCCGAACCTGACGATGGGCGAGTATCCGTAGATGGTCGTCTCATAGAAGTCCACTGCGACAGGCGCGCCGCGGGCGATCTCCTCCAGCACGATGCAGAAGCCGGTAGTCCTGCCGGTGCCTTTTTTCATGCCGCCGTATTTTTCGGGGATAAAAGCGCCGTACCAGCCTTTCCTGCCCATTTCCTCGAACCAGTTCCAGGGAAACTTCTTGGTTTTTTCGATCTCGTTGATATCCCGTCTAATCACATTGTCCGAGAAGTCCGCCACCTCGTCAGCCAGCTTGCGCTCCCCCTCGCTCCACCACAGGTATTTTTCTGCTGTATACATGTTTTCGCTCCTGATAATATTATTTCCCTATTTCTATAAGGTTCGCTATAGATTGCTGCTTATAATCTTCTAGCCCAACCTTCATTATCCGACTGCAAGATTAGGACAGAGCCCTACATTACAGTGCCGCCATCTACAGCAAATATCTGGCCGGTAATATAATTAGAGGCGGCTGAAGCGAGAAAAACGGCGACTCCCTTTATTTCGTCCTTGGTTCCCAGCCTCTTCATACGAATAGAATTCATCAGTTGCGGCTGGCGATGCTCGGCCAAATATTTGGACATCTTAGTGGCGAAATAGCCGGGGGCGATAGCATTGACAGTGATATTGTATTGACACCACTTGCGCGCCAGGTCGCGGGTCAATGCCACAATAGCCCCTTTGGCGGCACTGTATGGAACGGTGTTGGAAAGTTCGGGGTCTACTGAAGCCAAACCGGATATCGAGGCTATGTTGATAATTTTGCCCTGCCTCTGTTTGATCATGTGTTTGCCGGCTTCCTGGCTGCAGAGAAAAGTGCCCGTAGCATTAATAGCCAGTGTTTTATTCCACGTCTCGAGTGATACTTTTTCCGGCGGCTCCTCCCATATGAAGCCGGCGTTATTGATCAGGATATCCACCCGCCCGAATTCCGAGATTGTTCTCTCAATCAAGGCTTTAACTGCATCAGGGTCGGTAACGTCGCAGCCGACTGCGAGGCTGCGAACCCCGATATCCCGTATTGCCTTAGCAGCTTCCTCACACGGCTCCAATTTTCTGGCGCACAGGACGACGTTTGCGCCGACTTCAGCCAGCCCTTCCGCCATCCAGAAACCCAGCCCTCTAGACCCGCCGGTAACGATGGCCACTTTGCCGTCAAGCCTGAACAGTTCCATAACATTCATAAGGCTAATGTCCAATCCCTCCTACATTCTGTTAGCTTTGCTGCGTATTCTGGTCAAGTTTAACTGAGATTACTGTATGATGCAAAAATATATTTAATACTAATAGACTGTGATTACAACATCGACTTACCTTCTTCTTTCATCTACAGGCTCTTTAGGTTGAGCGAAAATCATGCGGCCGGCCGCAGTCTGCAACACCCTGGTAACAGCTATACTGAGCTCCGTGTTAAGAAAACGGCGTCCTCCTTCGACCACAACCATGGTGCCGTCGTCAAGGGAACCAATGCCCTGCCCGGGCTCCTTACCTTCTTGAACGATGCGTATTAGCATCTCCTCGCCGGGCAGGATCATAGCTTTGACAGCATTAGCCAACTCATTGATATTCAGCACCTTCACGCCTTGAAGCGCAGACACTCTATTCAGATTGAAATCATTGCTAACGACGGGACAGCGCAGCGTTTTAGCCAATCTCACTAACTTGGAATAAACCTCATGGGTATCATCAAAATCTATATCGGAAATCTTAACCAGAACCCCTGTTCCCTTCTGAAGTTGGGTCAGCATCTCTAAGCCTCTCCTACCACGATTTCGGCGTAATGCGTCGGGGGAATCGGCGATATGGTGTAGTTCATTGAGGACGAAGCGCGGTATGATTAGAGTACCCTGTACGAACCCTGTCTGAATAATATCAGCGATCCGTCCATCGATGATGGCATTAGTATCCAGAATAAGCAGACTACCCCCGGAATCCCTTGTTGCCTGCAGGCCCGGGGTTGCGCCGAAAAAGAACCTCAGCACGGCAGGCCCTTGCAGCACCATAATGGGCACAAAGACAATAGCTAAAAAGAGTGCCACCGCAAGAGGTGTAAACTTGCCCCACTGGTTCGGGAGCATGGACAGAGGCAGAGTCAGCAGAGCTGCGATGATCAAAGCAAATGTTAACCCTGTAGTAATAGCCACAAGGTTCGGTATAGGAATCAACCCCGGCCTTATCCGCCAGCGTCTTTTAGCCCAGTTCCAAGGGCGGACGGTTAGATAGGGGGCAAGCAAATAGCCAACGGCATAACCGCCGATAGAGAGAGACAGCATCCATGCTAGTTGGTCATCGCTGTTTGCAGTCTCGCTGCCGATGAAATAGCCTAGCCTCCATCCTCCAAGACCGATCACTATAGCGACAATTGTGCCCAAAATGACTCTTCGCATAAGAACTGTTTCAAAAATCGTAGTCATAAGTGCAGGTAGCCATGTCTAAGGTCTTTTTGTCAAGTTATTGATATTGTCTCTAATTTCTCTATGAAAACCAACTAAAGCTCTATCTCTTTCAGGTTCTTGGCTATATGAAGTTTTGCTTCGGTTAGATCCTGAATCTCTTTGGCGGTCCAGCCCGGTGCGACCTCTGTGAGCCATAACCCTCTCCCAGGCCTGACCTCTATCACGGCCAGGTCGGTTACAATAAGGTCAACGCTCTCTTTAGCGGTGATAGGATAGGTGCACCTTTTCACTATTTTCGGTTTCCCATCCTTGGTGGTGTGTAGCATCATTATGATTACCTTAGAAACCTCTGATTAAGTTCACGAAATCTGATACTCAGCACAGTTTCTCAATTTTCAACTGAGTCGTTGACTAAAATTTAGGCTTATCGTTATCTTTTAATCTCCTTATAGGGAAGATTTTAAGGTC
>Ga0194113_10004477_pt1 | contig 18295 bp, 13 predicted proteins | sample TA2MahC200mmetaG_FD_146193 | JGI IMG/M metagenome (GOLD analysis project Ga0194113, IMG submission 146193) | Freshwater microbial communities from Lake Tanganyika, Tanzania - TA2015017 Mahale Deep Cast 200m | ecosystem: Environmental > Aquatic > Freshwater > Lake | place: Tanzania: Lake... | reverse complement strand
TTGAATTTGACACGTGGGGCGAGGTGTGCTATAGTGCGGCTCGTTCGAGGGGGCGTGGTGTAGTGGTCTAACATGCGGCCCTGTCAAGGCCGAGATCGCGGGTTCGATCCCCGTCGCTCCCGAATGTGACATACCACATCAACATCGTCATTCTGCCGTCTGTCCAAAAACAGAACGACCTGGCAGACTGGCGATGTTTTTGTGTACAGGACGACGGGGTTGCTTCATGCCGAAACGAAAAACATCTGCCAGAAATCAGTGGTCGCTCGCGGCGAGTGTTGACGCACACGCAAGCACGTCTGTAAGTAGGGATATGACCAACTACATTACGACCAAGCAAGCTGCTGACCTGCTTGGTGTTGGGCAGCGACATATTCTTCATCTGCTCACAAATGGTAAGGTGCAAGGAATCAAGCTAGGACACGACTGGATTGTGTTTACACCCTCGTTGCGGCAGTATCACGAAACAAAATCACCGAAAGGGCGTCCTGCATCGCGTTCGCCACAATTGCAAAGTATCCACTAAACGGGTAAAATGTAGTTGGCATTTTGCCCGTTTTGCTTTGATTCGGCAACTCTACCTTCCAGTCAAATGATGCCAGCGCGGGCATCCCAGATAGAATTGTTTTACGCGCCCACTCAGGTTTCACCTTGAACGGGCGGCATCTCTTACAAGGCATAAATGCTCCCACACGATTTTGACCTTCAAAGCTCTCACATCCAGGAACTCTCTAACCGCGACGCGATTGCCGCGTTCTTTGCCGCGCTTGGGTACAATACCGACACGCGCCTGCCGATGACGCACGCGGCAATGGGGTTCACTGGTGAATCCCTCGCACACGACATCACGCACATTGAGCGCATCGCGGATCACGAGCAGGGCGAACTCCAGGTATATCTCCTCGAAATGAAACGCGTGACGGTCGCGCTCACGCAAGCGATTGCGCGCGCGCTCCGCAATCGCGCGGGCAACTTTTTCCTCGTGCTCACCTCCGATTACGAGCGGCTCGATTTCGTGTTGATGGAATTGACCGCGCCCGAATCGAAACAGACTGGGTTCAACGCGCGGCAAGCATACTTGCGCCCGCGTTTGCTGACGGTGAATCGCCGCGATCCTGGGACAGTCGCGTTGCGAGTTTTGCGGCGCTTTTCGTACACCGAAATTGATCCGCTCTACCAATGGGATAAACTGCGCTCGGCGTATGGCATCGCGGAATGGTCGGAGCCGTTCTTCGACAACCGTGGCTTGTTTGCCGATTATTATCTCAACGAGCGATTGAAGGACGCGCCCGAGTGGCAAGAAAATCCCGCGCCCACTCTGCGCGAGTTTCAGAAACTGTTTGCCGATGTGCGTCAGCGCGTTGCACGACAAGATGAAGCGGTGGTACGCACTCAGTTGATCGAACCCGCGCTCAAGGCATTGGGATTCGCGTTCAAGCACGGCAAAGCAAGTGACAGCGATGGCTCGGAGCCAGACTATTACTTCTACGCTGGGAACGATCAATCCAAGCCAATCGCGTTTTGTGACGCGTACGTCTGGGATCGCAATCTGGACGGGCGTGACGAGACGCGCGACGCCAAGACACCCGACGAAATCCCTGGGCAACTCGTCGTCAGTCTATTGGCACGTGACGACGCGCCCGATTGGGTGATCACGACCAATGGAAAGACATGGCGGCTTTATTCCGCGCGTTCACATTCGCGCGCGACGAATTATTACGAGATTGATCTCGAAGAGGCGATTGCAAGCCCTGATCCCCAGTTTGCGTTTCGCTATTTCTGGGTGATGTTTCGCTCCACCGCGTTTGTCGGGCAGGATGGGAGCGCGTCTTTCCTAACTCGTTTGCTCGATGAAAGCGCGTTGTACGCCAAAGACTTGGGCGAGCGGTTGAAGGATCGTATCTTTGAAGAAATCTTTCCACATTTTGCAGATGGTTTCATCGCTGACCTCCGTGCACGCGATGGCAGGAACGCCGATTTGAGCGACGAACGATTGAGTGAGATTTTTCACGGCACGCTCACGTTCCTCTATCGTCTCCTCTTTTTACTGTACGCCGAGGCACGTGACTTGCTCCCTGCCCGCGAAGAACGCGGCTATTACGAAATCAGTTTTACGCGCTTGAAAAAGGAAATCGCCGAGCGCGCGCAAAACATTTCGGACGATGCACCCGCAAGAATCGAAAAGGCGTATGGCGCGACCAGCACCGAACTGTACGACCGTCTGACGCGCCTGTTCGCGGTGATTGATCACGGCGAAGCGTCGCTCAACGTGCCGACTTACAACGGCGGCTTGTTCATCACCGCGCCAGAGCCCGACGACGCGACGCCCGAAGCCGCGAACGCGCGCTTTCTCGCCGCGCACAAAATCCCCGACCGCTATCTCGCGCGTGGGCTCGATTTGATGGCGCGTGATCTCGACGCCAAAACGCACGCGCTCGCGATGATTGATTACAAATCGCTCGGCGTGCGGCAGTTGGGTTCGATCTACGAGGGCTTGCTCGAATTCAAATTGCGCGTCGCATCGGAAAAGATGGCGATCGTCAAGGGCAAAAAGACGGACGAGATCATTCCTTATCGCGAGTTGGGTGATCGCCGCGCGAAAGACAGTATTCCCAAGGGCAAGCCATATCTCGAAAACGACAAGCGCGAGCGCAAGGCAACGGGCAGTTACTACACGCCCGACTACATCGTCAAGTACATCGTTCAGCACACGGTTGGTCCTGTGCTGGATGAAAAGTGCGAGACGCTGCGTCCGAAATTGCGCGAGGCGCAAAAGGCGTACCGCGACGCGGTTAATCGGCAAAAGGCGTTTCAGAAACAGGGGATGACGGGCGACAATCCCGATAAAGTCGCGGACACATTTCGCGGTTTGGTGGACGAGCTCTTCGATCTGCGTGTGCTCGATCCCGCGATGGGGAGCGGACATTTCCTCGTCGAGGCGGTGGATTTCATCACAGACCGAATGTTGAATTTTCTGAACGCGTTTCCGTGGAATCCGATTGCCGCCGCGCTCCGCACGACGCGCGAAACGATTCTCGCGCAAATGCAAGAGCAGGGCGTGAGCGTCAACCCTGCGCGGCTGACCGACGTGAATTTGCTCAAGCGGCACGTCCTGAAACGGTGTGTCTACGGCGTGGACTTGAACCCGATGGCGGTCGAACTGGCGAAGGTGTCGCTGTGGCTCGATTGCTTTACGCTTGGCGCGCCGTTGTCGTTCCTCGATCATCACTTGAAACCTGGCAACTCGCTGATTGGCGCGCGTATCGCGGAGGTGCGGCAAGCGATTGATTTAGCGGCGCAAAAAGACCGCGCGGATATTCCGATGCTCGCGGGCTTGATGGGAAGCGAGTTTGCGGGTGTGATGCTCGCGGTAGATTTGATGCGGCGCGTAGGCGAACTCTCCGACGTGACCGCCGCGCAAGTTAAAGAGAGCCGCACCGAATTCCGCCGCGCGTCCGATGCGCTCGCGCCGTACAAGCGCATCCTCGACGTGTACACGAGCCGCTGGTTTGGTAACACGGATACGAAACTGGCGCAACCCGCGATTCAATTCTTGCGCGACGAAACGCACAGGGCGTGGTTGCGTGATCCGCAAAGGGCGCACGACGCACTGAAAAAAGCCGACCAGATAATTGCTGACACCACGTTGACTGCCGCCGCCGACAAAAAGTTTTTCCACTGGGAATTAGAATTCCCCGAAGTGTTTTTTGGACCGAGCAAAGCGAGCGCGCAAGAAATTGTGTTGAAGGAGAACGCGGGGTTCGATGCGGTGGTGGGAAATCCGCCGTATGATGTTCTTGCCGAAAAAGAACGGGCTGAAGATCTCTCGGACGTTTCGAGTTTTATTGCAAGTTCACCAAATCTGAAGCCTGCCCTTGGAAGAAAAGTGGATCTGTATCGCCTTTTCTTGGCACAAGGCAGTACTTTGGCTAGAAGCAATGGTATGTTTGGCTTGATTGTTCCAATGTCTCTACTGGGTGACCAACAGCCAGAAAATGTTCGGCTTCATTTGCTCAATAATTTCACGTTTGCTCGGTTGGACGCGTTTCCTCAAAAGGACGACCCTGCACGACGAATTTTCTACGAGGCAAAACTTGCGACGTGCATTCCGATAATAAGATGTGCACCAAATGCTTCAGAATCGTTTCTCTTGACGATCCACCCAGGAAACTTGCTGGGGCAGGTAGAAGGTCAGAGCCATATTGATTACAAACGTTTGCAGGAGATCATCAAGTCAATCGGTGCGATTCCACTGACAACAAACGATGCTGAGTTCAACCTCCTTAGCCGATTGTATTTGAACTCGGCGTTTGAACTAATAGGCAAGCAGTTGGTGACCTATCAAGGCGAAATGAACGAAACGACCCAAATAGACTATTTGTCTGAAGAGCAAGTGGGGCCGTTGGTGTATCGTGGTGGTAACGTTCAGCGGTACGATTTCCTCGAAGAGGCAAGACAAGGACGCGATCTATATGTCAAAGAAAGAAGTTTCCGTGCAAAGTTCAAGGAAGGAAAATTTCAACATATTTCTCTAAAACGGTATGGTTATCAACGCAAAGCCGCATTAGATAATTGGCGTAGGTTGATCTTTGGTCCACTTCCACAGCCATCTTATTGCTTTGATTCTGTGAGTTACTTCCTGGATGAGGGCACGAAATCTTCGTTCCTGCTGGCAGTGTTGAACTCACGATTGATGGAATGGCGCTTTGGACTCACGAGTACAAACAACACCGTGAGTACTGATGAAATAGCATCTCTGCCATTTCGCCGCATCCACTTCACCACGCCTGCCGCGCAACGCAAAACGCGCGTCGCCGCGCTCGTTGCACGGTATGAACGTAAAGCGGACGCGGAATTGCTGGCGGAAGTGGAGCGCTGTCTGCCCAAAGACGCGGATGGCGCGTTCCTCGCGTTCAAGCCAGGCGCAACAGGCGCGGAAGAGCAAAGCGACGTCGTCCACGATTTGCTCGCATACTTCGCAGAGCAGATGATCGCGCTCAACAAGAAAAAGCAGGCAGAGCAAAAGCGATTCTTGGGGTGGCTGGAAGGCGCGTTGACAATCAAGTCAGACAAGGATGGGAATACAGGGATTGACGCGCTTGTCGGAAAGAGCAGGTTGCGTGCATATCTGGGTGATTATCAAAAAGACGAGCCTGAACTTGCCTTCGATGAGCTTGAAGACATACTCTTCAAGAACCGCACGCGGCTTGGTGCAAGTCTCTCAGAGGCGCGTTTCGCCAGTCGGCTACACACTGAGTATGACAAATCGCTCGGTATCCTCCTTCCCATCAAGGCGCAGTTGGCGCGCACAGACGCGCTGGTTGACAAAATCGTGTACCGATTGTATGGTCTTACCGATGGTGAAATCACGATTGTCGAAGGCGTCAAACAGGCACGCTCAGAGGTTCAGGTGAGTCCACGTCGCGCTGAAAATGGGAGACCTGAATCCATCGCACGCGAGAGTGATCCGCGTGTGATGGCAGAGGTGCTGGAAGAACTCTTGCGCCTGGGATCTGTGACGACCAAGCAGCTTTCCGATTCTCTACGATCGCGTATTGGAGTGCGCCTCACGCTCTCAGAGATTGGTTCTAGTGAACGAGGAACGAAGCTCGCACCTGATAAAGCAGAAACGATCAAGCGGGAATTTGGATTTCTGGGGTGGATTGACCGCGCAGAAAAGCAATGGATGCTTACCGAGGAAGGCAAAGCGATTGCCGAACGGCACTTGACATCTTCACCCACCGAATTTGCCCGCCAGCTTTGCATCGCAAATGACTTGCGCAATCAGCGCGTCGTCAGCCGATTGCTTGTGCGGCTATGGGAACTCAATCCAGCGCATCAAGGCGCAGTGATTGTTCCATTGCCTCCTGTAGACAATGCGCCTTCTGCCCTCGATGAAGTTCGCGATTGGCTATTGCCACTAATGCCCAAATGGCTAGATGGTCTAGAAAAACAGATGCCTGGGCTATCGGCTCGAATCTTGCCCGAAGAGCTGGTGAGCAAAGCTATGGATTCTCTCAGTAGCCGATGGGCAAAAATGAAGCCTAACGAACAACGGAAACGACTACAAGAGGTAATCGGCGAGCGATTTGTGGATTTGATGTTTAGCCATATCATCTCGCCCGCTGATGTGGAGATTTGGCAGGGTCGCTTGGATTGGGCGGGGTTGACGCTGACTGCACGCGATTTACCTGGCGTGGCTGGGCGCGTCTGGTTCCCTGTCGGTGCATTTCGGGAAGATGCATCTGGCGACTTTACTTCAATCGCAGGACTTGAGAATCAAGGTCGAACTTACTTCTGCTACACCCCTTCTGGACCTGAATTTGAAAAGAGGTTCGGAGAAGTTTTGTACGAGGCTTACGCTCAAAGGCAACGGCTTGAACAGGTTGAATACGTTTCTTTGCTTGCCGTGCGCGATTACGTGTGCTATCGGCTTCGTATCGGCAATCCGCATTTTGAAAAACAACTACAGCAAATGTTCCCGAAGGCGGTTCGCAGCGAACTGCCGTATAGTATGGCACTAGAGGTTGACGTTACGCCTGAAGAGCGACATCGGATGAAAGGCGCGTTACCAATAGTAGTTGATGGAACCCCGCGATACATTATCGCGATGCGACGCAAGTAGCTCGATGAGGAGTTGAAATGAACATTAATCCGCTCCAGCGACACCAGAAACTCCAAAGTACGAAACCTGAGGAACGCCAAACACCGTACCAACGGCTTTACGGATTGAAAGAGAATCCCTTTCCAGCCATGGCGCTATTCACGCCTTCTATGGACGACCCACGCCGCAACGGAAAGATCTACGATGAACAATTCCGCATGGCTGAAGAGCGACTTTTCTTCGAGTTGTTTATCCAGCCACCTTCGGGTGACAAACCACTAGACCTGGGTTTCGTGCGTCTCGATCCACAGGCAGGAGGTCGAGGCAACGGGAAATCCACTTTCCTGAATCACTTGATGAATCGGATAAATGGACAGAAATGGGAGGACTGGGTGACGGATGAGAATAACCAACCTCCATTCTCGCTAGCCGTTCATCTTCTGCCAGAGCCACGGAGACAAAAACGGTTTTGGCAATTTGTTCGTCTTATTTTTGAGACGCTCTCGGACAAAAACCTGTACCAGAAAGTGGATGCCGATCTGCGTGCAGCCATGCTGCTCAAGTTACTTTCAGAAGATCAGATCAACCAATTGGCACAGCTCCCAGCAGAACAGGTTGCTCCCATATTGCAATCTCAGGATGCGTTCGTATCAAAACTCAAAGACTATGGTCACACGGTACAAGCGTACTCCGAAGAAGTGGAACGGCAGTTGCGGCTAGTTGCTTCAGGTGCAATGAACCAAGATTTCATGACTTTATTCCTGAGCAAGGGCGCCCAGCTCAGCGAACTTTGGTCTACTTGGGAAAAAGACGGTACTAGTCGGAGTGATTATCGTTGGCGAAACAACGGGGCTGATTGGCTTTTGAACGGGTTGATCCCTGTTCTGATTGTTGCAGGGTATCAGCACTTGTACATCTTGCTCGACGAGTTTGAAAAGATTTACATCTATCAAAGCTCGCGTGAGCGTGAAGAGTTCTTAGACGCACTTCGACAATACTTTTACGAACGCGAGTCGGTCGCGGTTCGTCGTCAGTATATTTCAGTCGTCCTTACGGTCCATCCCTCGATTGACAGATATTTGAAGAACAGCTGGGCTCGAGTGGGGCTCGACAATCTTGCCCCACTGGATCATAGAATGCAACATCAATCTGTCGAGTTAGGTGCATCCAATCCTAGCAACCTTTCCCACTTGCTAATGACCTATCTTGACTACTTCCGCATCGATGAAACTCAGAAGGGGAAACTTTCCCTCTATCCATTTGAAGAAAACGCCCTGGAGCCAGCGATGGACGCTGCGCGGTTCTACCCGCGCGGCGCATTGTGGTTTGCTTATACCATTCTTCAAAAAGCGGCTACCGAAGATGTCGCAGTTCCCATCACACGCAAATTTGTGGAGGAATTCGTAGCTAGCGGATTAAAGCCACCTGTTGAAGAGGAAGACAACCTATTCCAACTACCCTCGTTGGAAGGCAACCTACAAGCCTGATGCTCGCAGGTCCACCACCAATGCAAATCCTAATTGATCGCGATGTGCTGGGTTACTGCCAAGACTCAGACGAAGATCGTCAGTCTGCAATTCTCTCTGCTGAATCGGCACCATTCAAACCAGTTTATTCTCTGCCCGTGTTTGAGTTGTGTCGTTCCGTACATCTTCTGGCAAAATTTCATCAAGTACCGCCCTCGGTTTTTCGAGAATGCTGGGCTGAGTTGTCAGAATCGCATTTGGAGCATTCTGGGGATGGTTATTTCATTCACGTTTGCGAATATCCCGAGGATGGTCTCGTCCGTGAAGTGTTGCAATTGGGTGATATCAGTGCAGACAAAGAGGATGAGGAAGATTATCGCTACTGGGACTATAGTCGCTCGTTGACTACGCGGTTGCGAAAATTACACCCACTTGGAACCAAGCATCTGGAAGAGGTTGATGCTGACCAGCGCCAATGGATGGCTACGGTGCCAGAGGGAAAACGCGAACAACAATCTCTACGCTTTGCAACGGCTGATGATTTCAGCGTGGTATTGGACACAAACAATCTACTTGAATTATTGAACGTACTGCCTCCTGATGGGAACCTGGTTTCGATTCCTCGGTTCTCTGGTCGATTATGTTCCAAGGCTGTACATCGTTTCAGGAAAATTCTACAAGATAACTATGGTTTACCTGGACGATTCATTGTTCCAGTAAGCGCGCTCGAAGAAACTGAACGCGTTGCCCAACGCGAAGGGCAACAATATGCAAATGCCCTGAAGGTTCTTGATGTCATCAAGTTCGAGCCTGATCGTGCATTGTGGCAGATATTCAGATTTGAATCCCTTATCCAAGAAGTCCTTGAATGCTTCATTCAACTCTATGAAGGCATCGCGGTAAGATCGACCAATGTCCAGAATTGGCCTGGTTTTGCTGATATGCTAGTCCTAGCGCACGGTTTATACAACGGTTGTCCTGTTGCCTCAAATGAATGGTTTGAGAAACATGATTGGGACATCGTGGCGCAAGTTTTCCCTCATTTGGTATTGGAAGATTAGCATGAGTCTTCCCTATGTCATAGACAACCAAACGTACAAACTCGCGGACGTGCTGAACGCGGTGATGACCGAACGTGCAGGACAATCGCTTGATGTTGCCACCGCGTATTTTGGCGTCTCCGCGTTTCGCCTCCTGCAAGCCAACCTCATTCACCTCCGCAGTTTTCGTCTGCTCCTCGGTTTTGAACCGACCAAAGGTGAAGAGATCGGTTTGCGCGCGCGTGCGTTCAAGCAATCCCTGCGCGGCGACCTCGAATCCGAACCATTCACCGAAGTCACGCTCCGCCTCATCGAAGACCTTATCGCGTTCTTGCGCGACACCAAGGTCGCTGTGCGTCTGTACGAGCGCGGCTTTTTGCATGCCAAGTGCTATCTCTTTTACGGTGACAAGGGCGTGCAGGTCCCCTTGTTCGATCGTTTTCTCCCACTCATCGGCATCGTCGGCTCGTCGAACTTTACCGCGCCTGGTTTGAGCACAAACAAAGAACTCAACCTCGCGCACAAGACGTTGCTCGAACCCGACGAAATCAATGATGCTCAAGCGCGCGCGGCGGCAGAGCGCCTCGTGGACAGCCGCGCGAGCCCAAGCATCTCCGATCTTAATCGGCGGATACTCAAGAGCGAAGTTGGCAGTCGCGCAATCCTTGATCTCGTCGAATGGTACGATCGGCAGTGGGACGTCGCGCACAATTTCAAGGACGATCTAGTCGAACTTCTCGACGCGAGCAAGTTCGGCGCATACGAATACACACCCTACGACATTTACCTCAAAGCGATCTACACTTATTTCCGCGATCAACTCGATGCAACGGACGTACCAGGCACGCGCTCAGCAGTTGAACTCTCCGAGTTTCAAGATGATGCGGTGAAAAAAGCGCGGCGCATCTTGGCAAAGTATGACGGCGTGCTGATCGGCGATTCGGTAGGGATGGGCAAAACGTGGATTGGCAAAAAGTTACTGGAGGATTACGCCTACCATCAGCGCATGAAAGCACTTGTCGTTTGTCCTGCGTCCTTGCGCGATATGTGGGAACGCGAACTCGCCAGCGCAACCATCGCCGCCAAGGTGATTTCGCAAGAAATGCTGGGACAGTCCGATGGACGCTTTGACCCGATGGACTACAGCGACGCAGATGTGATCCTCGTGGATGAGTCACATAACTTTCGCAGTCGCGGGGCTCAACGCTATCAGAATCTTGAGGCGGTCATCGCGGCGAATCGCGGACGCGGACGCGCGGGCGGTCGCACCAAAGTTATCTTGCTCACCGCAACGCCGATCAATAACACCATCTTCGATCTCTACAACCAGATTTCGCTCTTCACGCAAAACAATCGCGCATACTTTGCAGGTGCAGGTATCGGCGACCTCTATCGCTATTTTCTCGCGGCGCGACAAGCCCAACGCGAAGCTGAGACCAGCGTTGCGCTTTTCAATCTGCTGGAAGAAGTCGTCATCCGCCGCACGCGACCCTTCATTCGCCAAGCGTACCCCAACGCGACGATTCAAGGCAAGCCCGTCAAGTGGCCCCAGCGCAAATTGCACACGATCAACTATGATCTTGAGAAAACCTACAACGGCATCTACGAGAAAATCGTCAGCGGGATCGGCAGTCTCAGGTTGGCGCACTACGGGTTGGAAACGTTCAAACGAGAAGGCATCGCGCGCGATGAATTTGAGCAGGGACGCGAGGAAGCGTTGATTGGAATTTTCAAAAGTCGCTATCTCAAACGCTTTGAATCGTCTGTCGCCGCGTTTCGGATCAGCGTTCGCCGCGCGCTCGCGTTCATCAAAACATTCGAAGAGTACGTGCTAGCAGGCAAACTGCTTGACAGTCGTTCGTTTGAAAAGGCGATCCGTTTTCTCGAACGTGAAGACGAAGAGGACGACGCCACACCCACGTCGCTCGCGGATGACTTTGACGCGAACGAAGACGCCCGCGTCTTTCTCGCCGATTTGCCAACGCTCGATCCCGCGCAGTACGATTTGCGGAAACTCCATCATGCGCTCCAGCACGACATTGACACGCTTACCGAAATCTGGCGACTGATTGATCATATCTCGTCAGACGGAGACGTAAAACTTGCTGAATTGAAAAGGCGATTAGGTGGCTCACTGCGCGGGAAAAAAGTCTTGCTGTTCACGTATTACAAAGACACAGCGCGCTACCTGTTCCGCGAATTGGGACAGGAGCATGGCGCAGCGTGGCGTGCATCTATCGGAAATCCCAGCATCCGTCGGATGGACAGCGGCGCGGCAACCCGTGACCGCACCAGGTTGATTCAGCAATTCTCGCCGCGTTCGAATGGCAAACCCGAGATCGTCGACACGGATGATGAAATTGATGTGATGATCTCGACCGACGTACTTTCGGAAGGGCAGAACCTGCAAGACTGCGGCATCGTGCTGAATTACGATTTGCACTGGAACCCGACGCGGATGGTACAACGTGCAGGGCGCGTAGATCGAATCGGCTCCGAGTTCGCCGAAATCAACATCTACAATATGTTTCCCGATGCGGGATTGGAACAATTACTCCGACTCGTGGAAAGTTTGTCGCGCAAGATCGCGGAGATTGACGCGACAGGTTTCCTCGACGCAAGCATTTTGGGCGAGACTGTGCATCCACGCAATTTCAACACCTTGCGTCGCATTCGCGATGAAGACGGCAAAGTCATCGAAGAACAGGAGCAGTTTGTCGAACTAGCGAGCAGCGAATTTCTGTTGCAGCAACTCAAGGCGTTGCTAGCCAGCGGTGCACAAGAGCGGCTCGACGCGTTGCCTGATGGCATTCATTCAGGATTGCCGAAGAGCGGCAATCGCGGTTTGTTCTTTTACTTCACCGCGCCCGATCCATCCAATCGTGAATCTGTCCAGCACTTTTGGCGATACTATGACCTGACGACCAATCAGATTCTCGACAATCGCTTTTTGATTGCGAATCTAATCGCGTGCGCGCCTAATACGCCACGTCTGATTGGTGAAGCCGACGTTTTCGCGATTCAGACAAAGGTACAAGAACATATTCTGGCGTCCATCCAAGCGCAAGCCGCTGCCGAAGCTGCGCCGACAATTGTTGATCCAATCCAACAAACTGTTGCGGCAGTCTTGCGCCAGCACTTGAACAACCCTGCTCTGTCGCGCAGTGAGTTAAGAAATGCGCTGCGCGTTCTAGGCCAACCTATGATTAGTTCAAGGTTGAGGAAACTCAAGTCAGCATACGAAGCGTATCTCATCACTTCGAGTGAGGCAGATTTACTCAAAGCCGTCCGAGCGAGCGAGGCAAGCCCAGAGTCAATCCCTCCGATAGAACAAACGCAGGCGCGAATGGCACTAATGAAAGAGAACTTGCTTCTAGTTTGCTGGGAGTATGTGTGGTCATAAGCAGGGTCAAGGCGATACAGTGAAACAAACAGCGATTCCTTTGAAGGGATCGCTGTTTTCTTTGTGGGTCTCCGTTTGACAAAATAGCGTTTATACGCTATATTCTGTACAGAAAAATCACGGCTAGCCCGTGCTACCAACACGAGCTAGCCGCTAACCCCTCGCCGTGATGTACACACGGAGAAGGGCTGGTTGTCATTCTATCGCAATCGCGATGGAGTGGCAAATAGCCCCGTTTCGCGCATCACGCGAGCGGGGCTATTCTTTTTCTCTGACGAGGAGGATGCGATGACGATTCAAAGATTGTGCGTTGATCTCGGCAACGGCGGATTCAAAGGCGCGGGCGTTCGGATTGCCAAGCCCGCTGAAGGCGACCAACCCGAAGTACGCGAAATCTTTACCGCCTTTCTGCCCAGCAAGGTCGGCGTCGGCAGTGTTGGTATGGGTGCACTCTCGCTCGGCGGATTCGAGAAACGCGCGCGAGGCGAAGAGAAGCCGATTCAGATCGTATCGGATGAAGGCGCGTACCTCGTCGGGCACAACGTCGAACGGTTCACAACTCTGCTCGAACGATTCGATCCGAGCAAGTACGCCGACTCGCCTGAGCTGCGTGCAGTCACACGCGCTCTGCTTACGCAAATGGTGGACGGCGGAACGAGCGATGTCGCGCTGATCGTCGCGCTGCCTGTTGACGTGATGATGGCGCCGAACGCGAAAGAGACGATCAAGGGCATCGAGGCGTGGTTACTCGGCGAGCATCGCTTCACCTACGATGGCAAAGAAGCGTGTGTCAACGTCCACGTAATCAAAGCGATGGCGCAACCCGTTGGCGCGTTCTTCTCCTGGGGGCTCGATCTTCGCGGCGAATGGGTGCGCGACGAAGACGACCTGACCGAAGCGAGTGTCGCGGTGCTCGATAGCGGATTCAACACACTCGATCTGCTCCTGGTCAAGCAAGGACGGATCGAGAAACGTTACACGGGCGGTGACAACCTGGGTGTGCGCGTCGCGGCGCAGGAAACCGCGAATGCGCTCAGAGCGCGGTACGGCATTGACAAGTCGCTGATCGAAGTGGACGCCTTCATTCGGCAGTATATCGAGAAGGGCAAAGTGCAACTCATCATCGCCGGCGAGAAGGTGGATTTGAAACCGATGATTCGTCAGGCGCTCAACTCGCTCGCCACGCGCACGGTGGATTTCGTGCAAGACACCTGGGGCAATGCGCGCGAGTTTTCGTATGTGCTTCTCGCAGGTGGTGGCGCGCTCGCGCTCGACGCGCCGATCCGTCGCCATATCCCGCACGCGCAGATGCTGCCCGATCCCGTTCACGCGAATGCGATTGGGCTCGCGAAATTAGCGCAGCGTCCTGGCACGTTCAAGGGATTGCCAGCGTAGCGATTTTTCTGTACAGAAAAATGCGGCGCTCATTTTCCTGTACAGAAAAATGGAGTGTGGCTGTGTCTGGAGTGCGCGGGAAATCGGGCAGATCGAAAAAGGCAATCTTCAGTCGAGCGTACCGCATCTCGCTTGGATCGCGCGATGCCGACCTGCTCCCCTTTTTCAAAGACCTCGACAAACTGCCCACGGATCGCCGCAATGCGGCACTGCTCGTGGCGATTCGCGGCGGGGCGAGTGCGGCCCAGGATGTGATGACCCGGCGTGAAAGCACAAAGGCAAGCCGAGCCATCGACGCGATCCTGAGCACGTTCGACGAGGATTGATGCGGAGTGATGCAATGCCAACAGTAATTCTCTTGATTGTATTGATTCTCCTCACGGTGATTGTATTGGGAGTGTGGGGTGCCACAACTGCGACGACTGGAGCGATGCTCGCCATTAGCAATGCGACTCTATCCGCGACGAATCTGATGAGCCAAACGGTCATGCTACTGCTATCGTATGCTGTAATCGCGATGCTCCCACTGGCGATTTACGGCGCGGCGCGACTTGGCGCGCAGCTGAAAGAGTGCCAACACCGACGCGATGCCAGCGAACACGGTACCCCACCAATTCAGATTGCGCACCCGCAATCCAGAATGCTGAGTGAGGGACATGTGATCGTTTTGCAACTACCAGAGAGCACATCTCTCCAACCCAAGCCGATGGTACGCCGCGTGCGCAAGTCCGCGCGGTCTTTGCAACAAGCGGTTCGCGTGACGCGGAGGTGGTTCGCATGAAGGGGAAAACGATTCTGTTCGCTGTCATCGGGCTGGCACTTCTCTTGATGGCAACCGCGTGCGGAACGCCCCCCGATCCGATGCCCGCGAGTAATCCGTCTGATTCTATCGAAAGCGTGATCGCGGCTCAAGAACGTGCGACCCGCGCCGCAGGCGAACTGCAAAGCGTAGCGCGTCGCGCGACGACGATTGCGGATGCAACGCGCGAAGCGATGGTGCTCCAGGCCCAGGCAAAGCGGCTCGCGCAAGACGCGATGGCAACGCAAACGACATTCAACCAACGCGTGCAAGCGACCATCACCGCGCAGAGCGCGACATCCACCGCGATGGCGCAGAGCGCCCAAGCGACGCGACAATCGGCAGAAGCCACCGCAACCGCAAATGCCGCGAGCGCGCTGGCGACACAGGCGAGCGCATCAGCCACCGCAACCGCGAATGCGGCGAACGCGCAGGCAACCCAGGTGAGCGCACGCGCAACCGCGACGGTGACAGCCGCCCAAATCGCGGTCGAAGAAGAAAAAGCCGCGTGGAACCAGCGGCTTGAATCGCTCCGCGCCATCGCATCGTTTATTGGCGTGACGCTCGCACTCATCGCGGCAGCCGTGATCGTTGGCTTTGGCGTGATTCGCTTCATTGATGCGGGTGTCCTCCGCGCGCGCGTCTTGCGAGACAAAACAGGGACGGTGCTCGTGATCGGCGAGAAGGACGCAGACGGCCGGCAGATGGTGCTCATTCCCGGGCGTTCGCCAGGCGCGGCAATGGTGCTGACGCCACCTGGCACACAACCCTTGCAGATCGAAGCGGGAGTCGTGGACGAAGACACGACCAAACGCGATCAGGCGATCAGTCTGATGATTGCGGCGACATCGGGCAGGGGTGGTGGCGCGGATGAGTTGCTGGACGAACTAACCGAGGGTGATCAGATTCGGATCGTGGATCAACCGCCGCCGCAAGTCGTGTCGGGCGATGTGCGACAGTTGATTGACACGAATTGGAAGGAGTTGGGGGATGGGAGTCAGTAACACAATAACGATTGAACGACAAATGGCGCAACACATCGCGCAACTCGCGTTTCAACACCTGACGCGCTCGAACTTGGTGCGCGAGCAGAATCAACCGATGGATGCCGACACGCCGCTCATTTACGCGTGGCCCCTCGCCGAGCGCGTGGTGTTGATCATCAATCCAATGCGCGTCAAGAATATTGACCACCTCACCTCGCGGCGATTCGAGCATCACCTGGCGACGATCATGCAAGGTCGGCGGGTCGTCGTCACCAACCATCGCGGCATCTTCGTTCAGGTCGCCTATTGGCCCGAACCGCATCGCGAACTTGCTACGCGGCAACTTGATCTGAGCGAACAAAAGACACCGCTTGATGTGCCAATTGGCATGACCGCACGCGGCGCGTTGTGGCTTTCGCTGGTGGAGATGGACGCGGTGTTGATCGGCGGCGCGCGGCGCTTGGGCAAGACGAACTTGCTGCACGGCTGGATCGCTGCGTTGCTTCAAGGCAAAGAAGCGCGCCTGATTCTTTTCGATGGCAAGGGTGGCGTCGAGTTCAATCGCTACGCTGGTCAACCGCGCTGCCAGGTTATCGAAGATAAGCTGAGTCCCACGCTCGGCGAATTGTTTGCCGAGATGAATCGCCGTTTTGACCTTCTCAAAGCCGCGAAAGTCGCGAATCTCGCCGAGTACAACGATGGGCGCGGAGCGGGCGAGCGTATCGAGCGAATCGTGCTGATTGTGGACGAAATCGCGTACGCGTTGCAGGAGCCAGGCGTCGAAGACGTTTTGGTGGACGTGATCGCGCGAGGTGGCGCGGTTGGGATTCATCCTGTTCTCGCGACACAACGACCTTCGGCCGATGTCATCACGCCGCGGGTGAAGGGCAACTTGGTCACGCGCATCGCGCTTCCTGTTCCATCGCGCGCGGATTCAATGGTCATCTTGGATCGCGCTGGCGCAGAACAACTTCCCAAGAACCCAGGACGCTTGCTCATCACGCATCGCGCGCGGCTGATCGAGGCGCAGGCGTTCGACGCGACGAATGTGGTTGCCGCACTGGCAGATGGGGTAGATGGATCGTACGCGCGTACGAAATCGCTGACCAGTCCACGATTGTCAGACCGCGAGATGCGATTGGCGCGAGCCGCACTTGAACGGGAGGGGTGGTTTCGTGTCCGCGAGATTGCCGAGGCGACAGGGGAATCGCGCGACTGGGTGAATGATGTGGCGAAACGTTGGCAGGTGCTTGGTTGGCTGACCGAAGTTCAGAGAAACGAGAACGGACACCAAATCGGTCGGCGAATGACACCAACGCTGTCTGCGCTACTGGGGGCAAACGGATCAGCCGGACAGGCGGATTAGGTGGATGAGGCGGACAAGGGCGGATAAGGAAAATCCAGCCCTCGTCCTTGGAGCATCTTATCAACTGAACACAGCCCGTCGCTGGCGGTGCAAGCCCGACAAGAATCCAGGCAGAGTGAGGCGATGAGCAATCGTTAGGGGTGTCTGTATCCGATGACCTGCGCAAGGTCTCGGCGAGTTGCACCTAACACGATCAATGAACGCACGAGCAAATCGATTGAGACGGACGCATCACCGCGCTCGATCTTAGCCACGCGCGATTGGCTCGATTTAAGCATGCGCGCGAGATCGACCTGAGTCAATTTCTCGCGCAGTCGGTGCTCTTTGATGCTATCCGCCAGAGCGAGTTTCATTTCGATATAGGTGGCTTCTTCAGATGTCAGATTGAGAAACTCGTCTACGCGTCCGACCTTCCATCCCTTTTTCTCAAGGTGCTGTTTCTTGGCTTTGTCCATATTTCAGTGCTCCCTACTCTGCGTCGTAGTGTCTGAGCCGTTGTTGGCAGACCAGGATTACCGACGGAGGTGTTCGCGGGGTCTTCTTCTCAAATACCTCCAGAATGACAACGGCATCGTCATCGATCCGATACACAATCCGCCAGGTCTTGCCGCGATCATTGATTCGTAGCTCATGACAGCGCGGTCCGATCGAAGGCATCGGACGTGATTGCGGCAGTGACAGCAATTCACCCCGCTGCAAACGACGTAGAAGATAACCGGTCTCTAGACGTGCTTCTCTGGAAAGGGGAGGTGTTTTGAGTTCGCCGTGGAGCCACGCCAGAGGTTTGTCTTGTGATCCCATTGCTGAAGATGATATGTCATTTCTGATATATTGTCAACTTGCACAAATAGAACAAACGCGCTAAACTCTCCGAACCGAATAATTCGCATGTAGACGCGCCGGCGCGGCTGCGTCCATGAGTATCAGAAGGATGGAACTAATGGAAAGTTTTATGCGCGACTTGGGCGCTCTGAAAATCAAAATCATATTAGTATTACAACGTTACTTTAGTTGAGCATGAAGTTCCCGCAGTTTGCGTTTGCGGTGGGAAAGATAGGCCGCGCGGTTGCGTTTCTGAATCCGCTCCACCTCGTCTAACGCGGACTCCGCATCAAACTTGCGCTGTGGCAAGACGACTTGGAGTAACTGGCGTACCTGGGAAACAGTCAGGGCAGGTGCATCCACTCCCATCTTCACCCGCAAGCGCACGAGAAAGAGATGCGAGAGGAAGGTCAT
>Ga0194113_10004475_pt1 | contig 18296 bp, 13 predicted proteins | sample TA2MahC200mmetaG_FD_146193 | JGI IMG/M metagenome (GOLD analysis project Ga0194113, IMG submission 146193) | Freshwater microbial communities from Lake Tanganyika, Tanzania - TA2015017 Mahale Deep Cast 200m | ecosystem: Environmental > Aquatic > Freshwater > Lake | place: Tanzania: Lake... | reverse complement strand
CATCACGGCAGGGCGATTTCATTGTGAGGGCTTGCTCACGATCTGGCGGCGGGAGTTGCAAGACACGGGTAAAACCTGGCCTCCAGCAGGCTAAAGCAGTCGACGCAATCTGGTTTTGCCGCCGTAGCCCGCCCTGGGGCCGGTCCAGGGGCGCAGGTTTCACTGCCGAGGCGTGGTCATCTCTGCAACATGAAATCGCCCTGTCATCACGGCTTGTGAAATTGACATCCGCAGCCGGCCATGCTATACTCTCGCCAGCTTCATAAGGAAGCTACTCTACGAAAGGAAGGCGAACACAGATGGTGCACATGATCGCTAACGGTTTCTGCCTCATGGTTCGCCGCCGATCTATCATCGGCGGTCTGGCCGTTTTGCCGCGCGCCGCGCCTTCTGCCAGTTAGCTCCCAGTAAATGCTGCTACTGCGCCGTGGGCCGGTTCGCCGAATCCCCACGGCGCTTCTGTTTTCAGAATTCGTTTGCACGCCGTGGGCTTACCTACGGCGTTTTGTTTTTCGGATAGGGGGACATATGGAGCACAGCTCAAACGGTATCGCTCTCTCCGTCGAAGGAATCACGAAAGCGTTTCACACTGGCGCCGCGCTGCCCTCATGGTGGCCGTTCGGCCGCGAACAGACGAATGTCGCGGGGAAGGGGGGGAAAGCTGAGGCTGAGGTTAAGGCTGAGGCTGAGATCAAGGTTAAGGCTGAGGTTAAGGTTAAGGGGAAGAAGCGAGTGGTGGCGGTGGACCAGGTGAGCTTCGAGGTGCGCCGGGGCGAGATCTTCGGCATCTTGGGGCCGAACGGTTCCGGCAAGAGCACGTTGATCCGCTGCATCTCGACCTTGTTGGTGCCTGACGCCGGCAAGATCACCATCTTCGGGTTGGATTCACAGCGCGACGAGATGGCCGTCAAACGGCTGATCAACCGCGTCTCGGTTGAGGCTGCGTTTTTCAAGAAGCTCTCGCCGATGGAGAACCTGATCTACGCGGCGCGGCTGTACAACGTCTCGGCGAGGCAAGCGCGCGCCGACGCGCTCCGGATTCTGGAGCGGCTGGACATCCGCAAGGATGCCCTGGCACAGCCGCTAGAGGAGATGTCGCGCGGGATGCAGCAGAAGGTCGCGATCGCCCGCGCGCTGCTCACTGCGCCCATCCTCTTGCTGCTGGACGAGCCGACGACCGGTCTCGACCCGCGCAGCAAGCGAGAGGTGCAGACCTTCGTTCGGGAGCTCCAGGCCACTCACGATGCCACCATCCTGCTCAGCACGCACGACATGCACGAGGCAGAGACCCTCTGCAGTCGCATCGCCATCCTGGATGATGGCAAGATCGTCGCCCTGGGCACGCCGGCCGAGCTCAAGGCGTTAGCGCCGCGGACCAACGGAGTTGATCCAACCCTGGAGGATGTCTTCATGGCTCTGACAGGCAAGGCGCTGAAGACCCAGGAGGACGAGGTCGCGGGCTAGGAGTGGGAGGTCACCGCTGAATGATCACCGGCATGCCGATGTAAGCCAGGTCGTACAGGATCTTGGCGTGAGCATTGTCCAACAGCACACAACCGTAAGTCACCGGTGTGCCGACGTAGCCTTCCCAGAGCCGCCACCCGGTGGCCGCGTTGTAGGGGATGCCGTGGATGCCGTTTTCGCTCGGGCCGGCCCAATAGATGCCCAGCCAATACGGCATCCAGATGTTCCAGACCGATCCGTAGGCGCGCTCGATCTTGGATTGCACGGCATAGGAACCAGGACGCGTGGCTGCGCCCCCCTGACCAGTCGAACAGCGCCAGTTGGCGATGATGACGTTGCCGGCATAGAGCCAGCAACGCTGCTGCGAGATGCTGACGACAAAGCGGCTCACCTGGCCCTGATAGTTCGACAGCGCGGATTCGGACGGCGGGATGATGAGTTGCATGCCGACATAGATCCGGTCGGGGCTGGTGAGGCGGTTGGCGCGGGCGATCGCGGCTGCGGACGTGTCGTAGCGCGCAGCAATGGCGCCCAGGGTGTCGCCGGCCCGCACGGTGTGGCTGACCTCGCCGGCAGCGGTCGTCGGCAGGGCAGCGGCATCGGGCGGACCAGGGATCAGCAGTTTCTGTCCGATCCACACCACGTCGGAATTGCTGATGTTGTTGGCCTCGGTGAGCGCAGCCATTGAGATGCCGAAGCTGCTGGCGATACTGAGCAGCGAGTCGCCCAGCTTGACCGTGTAGACGCGACCAGATGCTGCGTCGCTGGTCTGCGAGCCGGAACGCTGGACCGGAACGGTCAGCTTCTGACCGATCCAGATGAAGTCAGCGTTCGGCAAGCCATTTGCCCGCACGATGGCTTCCACCGTGACGCCATAGGTCGCCGCGATCGCGCCCAGGCTGTCGCCGGGCTGAACCGTGTGCGAGACGCCCTGGGCTGCAGCTACACCGGATTGTAAGGCGCAAACCAGCAGCGCCAGCAAGATCACCGCTGGCCAGGCGACTCGTCTACGAATGGCGCTCATCCACATGGCTGTCCTCCGCAAGACATGATACAATGGCGCTACGCCGGATACAGCATACTCAAGAACGTTTATTCTGTCAAGCTCGCAACTTATGACCGGGGTCATGGGGGAGGAGAATCATGCTTTGCGGTCAACGCGTCGTCCTGCGGCCGATCGAGCCGGAGCATCTGCCCAACTACGTGCGCTGGTTTGCAGATCCAGAGGTGTTGGCCTACTTCGGGCCATATCGGCCCATGAATGCGGCGCAGGAAAAGGATTGGTACGAGCAGCAAAACAGGGATCGCTCGATGGTCAACTTCGCCATCGAGTACGACGGCCGACACATCGGCGGCTGCGGGTTCGGTCGCATGGACCACGCCAACCAGAATGCCGAGGTTGGGTTGGTCATCGGGGAGAAGTCGTTGTGGAACCAGGGGCTGGGCAAGGAGGTCCTCGCCACGATCGTGGCCTACGGCTTCGACTACCTCAACCTCCACCGGATCTATCTGCGCGTTTTCGCCCAGAACCAGCGCGCCATCCACGCCTACGAGCAGGTCGGCTTCGTTCACGAGGGGCGTTTCCGAGAGGCGGAATGGCGGCATGGCCAGTGGCAGGATATGCTGTATATGAGCATCTTGCGACAGGAGTGGCGCGGTCGCGATACCGTGCGACGGTGAGCGCCGGTTGCGGCAAGACCATCTGACCTGAAAACCGCCCCCCAAGCGTCGGCGCTTGGGAAGCGCCTGACTTGCGGCGCGCTTCAGTGGCGTCGGCTATAGCAGCACGAAACTCGCCCCGGCCGCGGCGCGCGTGGGATAGAGCGCCGGGGTCAGCCCTGTGCGCGAGCGATAGGCCGCCGCGACCGTGGGGATGGCAGCCCTGACGGAGTCGTTGGCCATCAAGGCCACTGCGCAGCCGCCAAACCCGGCGCCGGTCAGGCGCGCGCCGAAGCAGCCGGGCTGGCTGCGCAGCAGTTCCACCATGGCATCAAGCTCGGCGCTGCTGACCTCATACAGGTCGCGCAGGCTGGCGTGCGAGGCATCCATCAGTGCGCCAGCCGCGGCCAGATCGCCCGTGCGCAGCGCGGCTTCGGTCGCCAGCACGCGAACGTTCTCGGTGATGATGTGTCGCGCTCGCCACGCCACTACCTCCGGCAAATCGGCCTGCTCCAACATCGCCAACGTCGCATCGCGAAGCGCCGGCACGCCCAACGCCTGCGCCGCGGCCTCGCATTGGCTGCGACGCTCGTTGTAGGCCGAGGAGGCCAGTTGCCGGCGCACAGCCGTATCAGCGATCAAGATCGTCGCGCCCGCCGGCGTTGGAACCGGCCGGTAGCTCAAGTCTCGGCAATCAATCAGCAACACATGATCTGGCCGGCCCAGCGCCGATGCGAGCTGATCCATCAGGCCGCAGTTGGTGCCGACAAAAAGGTGCTCGGCCTTTTGGCCGATGCGCGCGGCCTGATCCAACGGAACCGTGAAACCGCCGGCTGCGCTGAACGCCTGCAGCGCAGCCATCTCCACTGCGGCTGAGGATGACAGTCCTGCGGCGATGGGTACATCCCCCTGCATCAAGGCATCCAGCCCTTGCACCGCGTAGCCGCCGGCCAGCAAGCCCGCGGCCACCCCGCACACGTAGTTGCTCCAGGGCTCTTCAGCAGTCGGCCGGATGTCATCAAGGGCGAAGGTGGTCTCGCGCTTCAGATCGTACGCGACGAGCCGCACGCGGCCGTTGGAACGCGGCGCGGCCGCGATGCGCGTCTCGCGCTCGATGGCTGCGGGCAGCACGAAGCCATCGTTGTAATCGGTGTGCTCACCGATCATGTTCACGCGTCCCGGTGCGCGGGCGATCAGCGTCGCACGCCGGCCGAAAGTCGCGGCGAAATGGGTCAAGAGCTCATCGTGGGATAGCAGCGTGGGCATGAGATGATCCTGTGTCGAAAGCGTTCGGGAATCCGCAGGAGGCGTTCCTACCGGTCAGCCGCCTGGCGGTAGTGCGTTTCGGAAAGAGCAGCCAGTCGAGCAGCCGCCAGCTCGGCTGGGATGTCGCGCTGAGGCTCGCTCAGCAGCTCGAAACCGACCATGAACTTGCGTACTGTTGCGGACCTCAGCAGCGGTGGATAGAAATGCGCGTGCAGTATCCAACCGGGGTGCGCTTCTCCGTCCGTCGGCCGTTGATGCCAGCCCATGCTATAGGGGAATGGCGCCTCGAACAGGTTATCGTAGCGGATCGTCAGTCGCTTGAGGATATCGGCGAGCGCGTCCCGTTCCTGCGCCGCCAACTCGGGCAGTGAGCCGACCGGCCGGCGCGGCAGCACCATTGTCTCAAACGGCCACACCGCCCAGAATGGCACGAGCGCGACCCAAGAGCTATTGGCGCACACCAGGCGCTCTCCGGCCGCCAGCTCCAGCTTCAGGTAATCCATCAGAAGCGGCGTCTTGTGCAGGGCCAGGTAGGCTTCCTGTTGCTTCTCCTCTTTGCGCAATTCGTTGGGAATCGCCCCGGTCGCCCAGATTTGCCCATGTGGGTGTGGATTGCTCGCGCCCATCATCGCACCGCAGTTCTCGAAGATCTGCACATAGCGGATGAACGGTTTGGCGTCCAGGTCAAGGGTTTGCTCTGCCCAGGCATCCACTACTTGGCGGATTTCGGCAACGGACATCTCGGGCAAGGCCAGGTCGTGGCGCGGGGAAAAGCACACCACGCGGCAGATGCCCTGCACCGGTTCAGCGCGCAACAACTCGCCCTGGCTGAACTCGCCCGCGACCGGCGCCGGCATCAACGCCGCGAAGTCGTTTTCGAAAACAAAGGTCTGCTCATAGGGTGGGTTAACAGCCCTGCCCGCCCGCGTGTTGCCAGGACACAGATAGCAGAGGGGGTCGTGGCGAGGTCGCGTCTCCGACGGCAACTTCTCCACCTGCCCCTGCCAGGGACGTTTGGTGCGGTGCGGCGACACCATGACCCATTCGCCCGTCAGTGGATTGTGACGGCGATGAGGATGATCGGCGAGGTTGAAATGCTCCAACTTCCCATGCTCCGGTTAAGTGGTGTACTGTACAGCTTCTTGCGTTGCTGCTACGGATGGCATCGTTCAGGCCGGGATGACCTCCCCGCGGTGTACCAGCGTTAGCCCCAATTCGGTGCAACGCTGGGGCACATCAGCCTCAATGCTGAGGGCGATCATCACTCCCTCGACGACTCGGCCCGGGTTGAGCCCACGGACGAGCACAACTCTGTCCAGCAGAGCGTCCACATCATCAGCATTGCAGTAGCTCTTGACCTCGAATACCGTCAGTTGGCCGTCCTCGGCCAGGACGTCCACTTCGAAGCGCCGTTGACGCCCTCGGCTGACCAGGCCGTGTTCATCCACGAGCCTTTGACGGAGCCGAAGCTGCTCGGGTTTGATATCTGGACGACGGAGGGCTGCCCGCAACGCGCCAGCAACCACATCCTCCAGGCTGCGCCCTGTGCGCGTCTGAAAACGGCCCAGGAACGACTGGAGCAAGTCGAACCTGTCGCGCATCTCATTCCGGATAGACCCGAGCTCCCCTTCGACGCCATCAAGACGCCTGTCAATGCCATCGAGGCGTTGGTCCACCTGCTCGAAACGCTGATCCACTTGTTCGAAACGCTGATCCACTTGCTCGAAACGCTGATCCACTTGCTCGAAACGCTGATCCACCTGCTCGAAACGCTGATCCACCTGCTCGAAACGCTCATTCACTTCGGTGCGGAAGTGGAGGAATTCGCCGTGAAACTCTCGCAGCTCGGCCAGGATTGCCGCGGTTTCTTCTTTGGTGGTGAAGACGCGCAGGAAGGCGCGGAATGCGCGCGGTTCCAATTCGGGACGCCGCTCTAGCAACTCTGGGATCTGCGTCTCTAGCATGTAGAGAACTTCTTCATCTTTGAGCTTGAGCATACTACACCCTCCGCACACTTGCGACTGTCAGTCAGCCCCGATTGTAACATGGATGCTGAGTTGTGGCAACCTTACACCCTGGCATGGGTCAACGTTCTCCTGAGAAACGAACAGCGGCGCGATGGCCGAACGCACAACAAAACGGCCCGGCATGACGCCGGGCCGTTTGCACTCTATAAGGGGGCGCCCCTCACTGCTCTGCGAGCTGCCCTGAAGGTCGCTGCCTGCCTTAAGCGATCCCCAACTCCTGCAGCTTCTTGTCTGACACGACGCCATCCACCCAGCCGCGCGCCGCGTAGTACTCGGCCTTCATCTTCTCCAGCTCGCAGACCTGGCCTTTGGAACCCGGCTCTTGCGAGGGCTCCTCCAGGAAGCGCCGGGGCAGGCTGTCGTCCTTGCCGGTGAAGCCGTTGAGGTTGTTGTAGCGGCGCTCCAGGTTGTAGACCCGCTCGCCCACCTCAAGCAGGTAATTGGCGTCGGCCGGCGCGCCGGTGATGGCGGTGAACTGCGCGGCGAACGCATCCAACGATTCCGCAAAGGTGGCGAACTTGCAGACATCCAGGCAGTCGGTGACGGCATGGACGTTCTGGAAGATCATCATCAGCTTGCCCTTGCCCTCCCAGGCCAGGGGGTCTACCTTCTCGGCCGGGCCCAGCACGTTGCCGACCACTTCGGCGGCCGGGGTGTAGCCGCGCAGATGGCACGCGCCGCGATTGGAGGTGGCATAGCCCAACCCCATCCCCTTGATGCCGCGCGGATCGTAGGCTGGGATGCCCATGCCCTTGACGTGCATGCCCAGTTCAGGATGGCTCAGGAGCGCAGCGGCCTTGCCGGTGCCTTCGGCCAACTTGTCGCCCACGCCCTCGCGGAAGACGAGCTTGCGCATCTGCTCAGCCATCCCCAGCCCATCGCCCCACTTCAGCTCGTCGCCGTCCGCATAGCCTCGCTGTGAATACTCCATGTAGAGCGCCAGCACATCGCCGACTTCGATGCCGTCAATGCCGTAGTCGTTGGCGCGGTCGATCAGATAGGCCACGGCCCCAACATCGGCGTTGCCGCACATCGCGCCCAGCGACCACGCCATCTCGTACTCGACGCTCTCCATATGCACCTTGAACGGCCCTTCCTTGACCTCCACCTCTTTCTTGCACGCCACCGGACAGGCGTGGCAGGTCGGATCGTTCACCAGGATGGTCGCCTTCACGTGTTCGCCGCTGATCAGCTCGGCTTTTTCGCGGAAGCTAGCCTGCTGCGCATTGTACGCAGGCAGCGCGCCGATGTTGTTGTCTATGTTCATCAGCACGTTGGTGCCGTAGACCGACAGGCCGCCCTTGCGCGGCGCGGTGACCACGCGCTCATCCATGAGCTGCGCCAGGGCCGTCTTCTGCGCGTCGCGCCATGCGTCCCGGTTGGCCGGTCGCGGCCGATCCTCGTGCTTGCCCTTGATGACGATCGCCTTGAGCAGCTTCGACCCGCCTACGCAGCCGGTGCCGCCGCGCCCCGAAGCCCGATCGTTTTCGTTCATCCAGCAGGCGAACTTGACCAGGTTCTCGCCCGCCTGCCCGATGGTCATGATGCTCACGTCCTTCTCGCCGTACCGCGCCTGCAGGGCTTTGACGGTGTCGTGCACCCCTTTGCCCCACAGATCGCCAGCGTCGTGCAGCGAGACTGCGCCGTCCTCGACGTAGGCGTAGACCGGTTTCGCGGCCTTGCCCTTGAAGACCAGGCCGTCGAGACCAGCCCACTTCAGCCGCGCGCCCGACCAACCGCCATGATGCGAGTCCACCACTGTGCCGGTGAGCGGCGACTTGGTCACGATCGCCACCCGACCGCTCAAGTTGACGTCGGTGCCGGTCAATGGCCCGGTCATGAAGCACAGGATATTGTCCGGCGACAGCGGGTCAACCTTGGGCCCATTGTCGAAGACGTACTTGACTCCCAGGCCGCGCGCGCCGATGTACTTGCGCGCATCCTCCTCCGCAATCGGCTTGTATGCGACCTTGCCAGCCGCCAGGTCAATCCAAGCCACCCGATTGATGTATCCTCCACCCAGCGCCATTTTTCTGCCTCCTTCGATACTGTCTGTTTGCAGAACCGCCTTGCCGATAACACGACGAAAGCGCAAAAAAGCCGCGGGTCGCTATGTTCGACTCACATAGCGATCCGCGGCTGATCAACTTCTGCCGTGGGCGACGGCCACGCTGCCTGCCCCTGGCTTCCTGCGCAACGTGACGGAGCAAACTTTGATCTCACACGATACTCGCAGGAGAGAATCTAGACCACAAAATTATAACAGGAGCGGCAGGAGAGCGCAAGTCGCGTTCATCGCTCGCGCGCTCAGCCGCCTCCGAAGGCCTGATCGAATTGCCGCGCGATCACGTCGTCCACGCCAGCCGCGAACCGTGCGAAGCGCGCCACGTAATCCTGGCCGACCTCGGTCAGTCGCGCGCCGCCGCCGCCCGCCCCGCCTGTTCGACGCTCCACCAGCGCGACGCCCAGCCCCTTCTCCATCTCCGCCAACTTGTGCCAGGCGCGTTGATATTCCACCTTCATGCGCTGCGCCGCCGCGCTGATCGAGCCGGTATCTTCGATGGCTTGCAGCAGCTCGACGCGCCAGCGGCTCAACACCACCTGCCCGCTGCACTCGATCCAGAGATTAGCGCGCGGGGCCAGCGAAGCGACCATCCCCTCCCCCTCAACCTTCCCCCCGCGCCAGCCGCACCTGCTCGGCGATCCACGGATAGGTGCGCCGGATGCCCTCTCGCAGCGGGAACCGCGCCCGCCAGCCCGTGGAGTAGATGCGCTCGTTGTTGAAGTTGCGCGACTGCACACCGACCGGGCCAGCCACCCACTGGATGTTGAAACGCTTGCCCGAAATCTCGGCCACGGTATCCACCAGTTCCTTGACCGTGACGTACTCCGGGTTGCCGATGTTAGCCGGCCCTTGCAGGTCCGAATGCATCAGGCGGTAGATGCCGTCCACCATGTCATCCACGTAGGTGTATGAGCGGATGGCCGTGCCATCGCCCCACACGGGGATCGTGCCGTCCTCCTCCACCTCGGCCACCTTGCGGCAGATAGCGGCCGGCGCCTTCTCGCGGCCGCCGGTCCAGGTGCCAAAGGGCCCGTAGCAATTCTGAAAGCGGGCGATGCGCACCTGCATCGGATAACGCCGGCTGTAGGCCTGCGCCATCCGCTCGGAATAGAGCTTTTCCCAGCCATACTCGTTGTCGGGGTTGGCCGGCACCGCCTGATCTTCGGTCATCTCCGGTTCGCCGGGTTGCATGTCGCGATAGACGCACACCGATGACGAAAAGAAGTAGCGTCGCGCGCCCAGCAACGCGGCCTGGTGCGTCATGTGGACGTTGATCAGGATGCTGTTGTGCATGATCTCGCACTCGGCTGAATGGATGAAGCCCATGCCGCCCATGTCGGCCGCCAACTGATAGACTTCATCAAACGTTCCATCGCCCAGGCTCAATGCCTGTCGACAGGCGTCCGGCTCACGCAAATCCAAGAGCATGAACTCATCCGCGTGCGTCGGCCGATACTCGTGCGCCTTGATGTCAACTCCGCGCACCCAATAGCCTTTATTCTTGAGCCGTTCGATCAGATGGCCGGCGATGAACCCGCCGGCGCCGCAAACCAAAGCCGTCTTCATATCCTAGAGCGCTCCTGTGTCGTCGGTGATTTTCAACCCTGCCACCGGCACCGCGCACGGCCATACGCCGACCGCTGCGCCGGGGTAGCGGGCCGCCAATAGCTGCTCCAGATCGGCCGCCGCCTGCCGGTCGCGAGCGATGGCCATCACGAAGCCGCCGCCGCCCGCGCCCGCCAGCTTGCCGCCCGAAATGTACGGCGCCATCGTCCGGAAGAGGTCGTCGATGAAAGGATTAGTACAGCCCGGATCCATGCGCTGGTTGATCAGCCAATGGTCGCTCAACAAGCGGCCGAAGGCATCCAGATCAAAGCGCTGCAGGGCATCGCGCATCGCCAGCCCCAGCCGCGCGATCTCGCCCTGCATCCACACCATCTCAGGGTCGCGCGCCATCCAGCGCCCCATGATCGCGCGTAGCAGGTTCTTGGCCAGCCGCTGCTGCCCGGTGTAGATCAGCAGCAGCCGCTCGGCGAGTCGTGCGCTCGTGGCCGGGCTGAGCGCCACCGGCTCCACCGTGAGCTTTTGCGGCAATCCGGGCCGGGTGGTGACAAGCTTGATCCCGCCCGTCAGTCCGCCCACCTGATCCTGCCAACCGCCGCCGGTCGTCAGCATCTGTTCCAGGTACAGGACCTCGTCGAACAGACGGGCACAGTCACCTTCCCACCCCGCGGCGGCGCTCGCCGGTTCGCCAGCCCGCCGGTCATCGCGGGCCAGCAACTGCTCCAAACAGACCAACACCGCGCCGGCCAGGATCGAGCTTGTGCCCAGCCCCGAGCCGCGCGGGATGCGCGTGGAGGTGCTGAGGCGCAGGCCGCAGCCCCACCCCTGCCACAGCTCTGCCAGAGGCGCATCGGCCGGCATGTCGGCTGGCACGATCCCGCGCAACACCAGCGCGGCCTTGGGCAGCGCAAATGGGTCTGCGGGGTTGGCATAGGCCAGAACCTCGCCGGCCTGCATCGGCTCCAGGGTTGCCTCGATATCTCGGCTCTCCAGAATCAGCCGCGGCTCGGGCAGCCACTGCGCTTCGGCAACGATCGGATATTCGCCGCGCAGCGTCACGGCCGCATTCAAGACCGATCCGCCGCGCTCGATGCTGTAGGGCGGAGTGTCGGTCCAACCGCCGCCGAAGTCAATGCGCGCCGCAGCGTAGACACGGAGGGGTGGATATTGGAGATTGGAGGTTGGAGGTTGGAGATTGGAGGTTGGAGAGCGGCGGGTGGGAGCCGCTTTGATTGTGGCGCCCTCGACCATGGCGGCCAGGACCGCGAAGGCGCGATCCTCCCAGGCGGGGTCGCCGGTCGCCTTCGCGACAGCCTTGTAGCCCCGCAGTTGCAGGATGGGATCCGCCGCGGCCAGCCAATCGCCAGCCAGCTCGCCGCGGCGGGTCGCCGTCCGGCCGACCGCGCCGAGCAACGACGTGGCTTCTGCGGCCGGTTGTTCGGCCACGACGGCCGCATAGAAGCGCCGGGCCGCGATGCGATCCTCCAGCCCGGCCAGCTCGGCCAGCATCCGCTCGCCGTCAGCCTGCGCAAAACCGGCCGCCAGTGAAAGCCGCGGCGCGGCCGTCCAGCGGTCGCGCCAGCCAGGGGCCGCGTGCGCCGGATCGCACAGCGGCAGCGACAGCCGCAGGCTCTCTTCGCGGTCATCCGTGTGAGGATAGAGCCGGGCGTTCCAAAGCGTGCGCTCGGCGGCCGTCACATCGGGCCACAGGAGATCATTAGCGAAACCGGCCTGGGCCAGCCAATGGGCGAACGGACGATTGAGAAAGGCGGCGGCCGGGTCGTCCGGCCCGCGCTTCGGGTCGTCGTGCAGGCCATACACACGTGTCACGAAGCCGCCGCCCGCCACCGGCAACTGGTGCAACACGAGCCCCTCGCCCAGCGCCAACGGCTGTGCGGTCTGGACTCCGGCCAGAATGCCAGGCCCGCGCGCGGCAAGGGGCGCCTCCAGGCGGCTGTCCACGATCAGGCTGGCCGGCGCTTCGACGCTCATGGTCTCCAGGCACGAATTGATCAGCACAGGCCCGCTGCGACCCACACCGGCCGCGGCGGCAGTCCACGATGCGACTTGGTCGCTCCAACCGCACATGCGCGCGAACTCGGGATCGCCGGCTGCCATGCGCCAATACTCATAGGAAGCGCCGAAGTGCAAGAAGACGGCCGGCTGAAGGCGTTCGACCGTGAACGATGTCCCCCGCAGGCGGTCCCAGATGATCCGCCGGGCAGCCTGTACATCGGCGGTCGCGGGGCCGTCGCTGGCGTCCGCCAGGTAGCCCTCGAAGGTCGTGGAATCGGCCAACGGCAACAGGACATCGCCGTATAGATTGAGGCCGACGCCCGGCTCTGAGGAGCGGCCGGCGCCGCAGAAAACGCCGACGGCCGGGTCCGCGCTGAGCGCCAGCAGGCGGCCAATGCTGGCGGCATCCAGCCAGACCAACCCGGTGTCAATCTGCACCGCGCCGTCAGGATCAACCGCGCCCCAGGCGGCCAATTCGGCGGCCGACGGCTTATGCAGATACGCGCGCACGCGATGTCCGCGAGCGCCGCTCGCATAGACGCCGTGGCGTCGGCCCATCTCGGCCGGCGCAGCCGCAGCCACGCCGATCACGCCGCCGCGATGGAAAGAGAGCTGAAGATGATCGAAGATCAGCAGCACATCGCCGGAAGCGACCAGCGCGCCCGCCGGCGCTTCGGCCGCCAGACCGCTGAGGCTGATGAGGAACTCGTCGAAGATGGTCGAGGCGCGGCCATCGGGAAGGCTGCGCGGCACGCGGGCGAACAGCTTGCCGCTGGCGGAGCAGTGGGGCAAACGCCGGGAGTCGCCCCCGGAGTGGATCAGCAGAATCCGCTGGCCGGCAGGCGCCGCGCCAGCCGTCGCCTGCGCCAGAGCCCGCAGCGTCGCGCCGCCCGAACCGATGCGGCGGCCACCGGGGTCGGGAATCACGACGAACCGCGTGGTCGCGGGCAGCAAGCCAGCCTCGCGACGCCAATCCAACTGCCGGCCGTACATTGCAGCCTGGCGCTCGTCGCTGGCGGTAAGCACGCAGACATCCCAGCCGATGCGTGCGCCATCCTTCAAGGAATCGAGATACCGCTGCCAGTTGTTGCGATGGGCCTGTTGTAAGAAGGCCATGCTGCCATTGTCGGCCACTCGTGTCCCTCACTGCGCGTAGGTCTCAGGTAGACCACAGTCGTCCGGGTCGTCTACAGGTGACGATCAAGCTTCTCGGGATGCGCCTCAAGCCAACGTTGTAGGGCCGCTTGGGTCCGTTCCAGGTCGTCCAACTGATACGCGCACACTTGATACAACTCGTCAGCAGAAACCTCATGGTAGAAGTGCACCAGGCGGTTGCGGTACCCGGCCAGGACGCGCATCAAGGCAGCATCCTCGTCCGAGAGCACACTTTAGTCTCCAAGGCTGTGGGCAATCTCTTTGTATTCGCTGACACCCAGACCAAACCCCTTCGCCAAGATGTGACGGCCCAGGTCGAACAACGCTTCCAGACTGCGCCGCAGACACGACTCGGCCGCCCAGACGTTCCGACGATCGGTCAGAAAAGCCTGGCGGTCATCGAGGGGCATTGACCGAATTGCGCGTACGAGGTCGCTGATCAGGATCAACTGATCTACTATCACGCGTTTGGCGATTCTTCCCGGTGTCATAGTCTTTCTTGCAGGGTGAGCGCCATGCGCTCGCGTTCCAACGGCGCCAGATCGCCTGCCCGGCGCAGAATATAGAGATCATACTCATCGGCAGCGTGCTCGTCTCGAGCATAGGCGTTCGCCACGGATCACCTCGACTGCCAGGAAGGGATCAGCTTCAGGCAGAAACACCAGGTCCACGCGACTGCGATCCCAGAGGTCCTCGAGGGCGATGGCCAGATCAACCTTTTCTCTGACTGTTCAGGTTGCGCCGGGCATGGGCTTGATTCCGGCATCTATATCTGATGGATCGGTATCCACGCGAAGAGAGCGCCCTGCCAGCCAGGCGCGCGCCTCTTGCGCTCTGCTGCCAAAAGCATACAACGACAGGCGTTCAGTCGTCCTGTTCGTTGATCCCCTCGCAGTAGATGGTCTGGATAGCGCGCAGTCGGCCGTTTCTGACGAGCAGGCGCACTTCGCCAAAAGCCCCGACGGTCGCCAACGCTTGCTCCACGCGGGCAAGCTGGGCTGGGGTCAGGCTCATCTTCGGTGGAGACGACTGCGGCGCAGGGCCATCGGGAGCGGGTGCAGAGTCACGCGAGGCATCGGTCGTCACGGCAAGGCTCCGGCAGATCAACTGGCAACTTCGCGCAGCCGCCGAACAGCCAGGGGGCTCGTTGGCTGCCGGCCGCTCTGGCGCTTCGCCCTCGAGCCGCTGATGGGGAGCGCCAACACGCGCAAGCTGCTGGACGCCTCGCCAGTTGCCGCGTCGCGGCGTCTGCAGAGATCGCGTTGTAGCGTTCTGAACCGCCGCGACGAGATGCGCCACGGCGAATGAAAACGAGAGTCGAAAAAAGAGCAGTGCCCCCGGCCCGACTCGAACGGGCACGCCCGAACGGGCATAGGCCCTCAACCTACTGTGTATGCCAATTCCACCACGGGGGCGTTACAGACACATTATAGCCAAGTCGAGCCGGTTGTCAACTGCACGGACCGCCCATCAATAGTCATTCTTCGCGCAGTGCCGCCAGCGTATCCCTATCGAACGGATCCCGTCCCGCGCGGAGCGCAGCGATCCAGGCCTCGCGCTTCGGCGCGTAGCGGGCATAGAGGGCGCCATCCCCCTGGCGCAGGGCGCTCAGATAGACCTCCAGGTCGCTGATCGCCTCGGCGAAACGTCCCAGCTCGGCGTAGACGATCCCGCGGCTATCGCGGGCATGACCCGTCGGGTCGAGCGCCACCCCGCGCTCGCAGTGGAGCAACGCGCTGGCGGGCTGACGCTCCAGCGCATAGGCCCAGCAGAGGGCGCTGTGCGCGCCTGCATGGTCCGGCGCGACTGCCAGCACGCGCTCGAAGTCTGCGGCCCATCTGTCTGGCTCACCCAGCCGCACGTAGGCCAGGCCGCGGTTGAAGTAGGCCTCGAGCGCATCGGGCCTCAGGCTGATCGCCCGGTCGAAGTCCGCCACGGCCGCGATCACATCTGCAGCGTCGCCGATCTGCAGGCGCGCCGCGCCCCGGTTGATGTAGGCTGCGGCGTTATTGGGCAGCGCGGCCACGACCGCAGCCAGATCAGCGACAGCGCGCTCGAGGTCCCCCGGTTGGCCGCGGCGCAGGTAGGCCAGGCCCCGGTTGTTGTGCAAGGAGATGCTCTCGGACCCAAGCGCCAGCGCCCGCGTGTAGAAGTCAATCGCCCGCTCCAGGTCGGCCGGCTGGCCAACCTGGTAGGTGTAGCCGAGGGCCGCCAGGAGGGTCGCCTGTGCGGTCGCATCGGCCGGCGGGCGGCCAAGCGCCTGAGTCAACACAGCCCGCGCCAGCATATGGTCGCCCTGGCCGGTGTAGAGCTGGCCGACGGTAAGCAGAGCCAGGTAGCGCACCTCTTCGGGCAGAGTGCTGTTGATGGTGGCCGAGAGCTCGGCCGGCGAGGCTGCGAGCACCAGGAGGCGATGGCCGTCTGAGCTCGCGCCGGCCGCGGTGAAGCGCGCCAGCACGCGGCCGCTATCGTACTCGCCCCAGATGACCAGGCTGGCGCGAGCGCGGGCCAGCGCGTCGCGCGCGGCCGCCTCGTCGCCCACCGTTTCAGGCCAGACTGCGACCCGCGCCGCGGTCAGCCTGGCCGCGGCGATCTCTCGCGCCAAAGCTTCCTGGATGCGCCCCGCAACGTTGTAGCCTTGAGACCCGCCCGCGTAGTTCACGAATTGGCCGATGACGATCAGCGTCTCATCCGGCCCGGCGGTGGGGTAGCGGCCATCGCGCCCGCGGAAGAATGCCAGGTAAAGAATGAAAGCAAGCGCGAGAAGCAGCACGGCTAGCGCCGGCCAGATGACCGAACCTAACCCCCCGGCCCCCTTCCCTACAAGGGAAGGGGGAGGCAGGCTCAGAGGCATTAAGCCAGTAGTAGCCGGATGACTTCCGGCCTTCGGCGGGCCGTCAATGGACGGTGTGCTCCCCTCCCCTTTCAGGGGAGGGGTTGGGGGAGAGGTCCCTTCCGGTGGAAACCCGGCTGCCATCAGCAACTCGTCCCGCTCCTGGGGCGTCAGCCGCAGCCTGGCCGCGCAGCGCAGCACGTCCGCCACATCCCGCGGCCGGGCCACCAGCCCCTCTTTCCAGCGGAAGACCGTCTGGCGGCGCACGCCGAGGGTGCGGGCCAGCTCCGCATCGCTGATGCCGGTGCGGGTGGTGTATTCACGCAGGAGTTCGGCGAAGGTGCGCATGGGTGATCGAAGAGTGTGGCGCGCTCAAATCCCCAAAGTGAGCTGGTGGACTTCTTCAGGCGATGATTCCGCTTGCGGCGCCCGCGTTTCGGTCATGCCGGTCGTGCGCGCCGCCGCGCAGACTTCACCCCAGCTCGCGAAGTATTCATCGTAGTACCGGATCGGGTACTTGCCGTGCTGGACAAGCTCGGCGCGGCTGGGCAGATGTCCCAGGCTGGCTGCGACGCGCTTGACCTCCAATTGCAGCGTCTTCTTGGGCACTTCGTATTTCTGCTTGGGCATCCGCGGAACCGGACTGTTCTTGGCCGTCAGCTCGCGCTCGGCCTTGCGGAAGGGGTCTATGCCGCTGCGGATTTCCGCGTGTCGTGCGAGCGCCATCTCGCAGTATGTGGGCGACTTCTCGATGCCGAGGAATCGGCGGCCGAGTTGGTGCGCTGCCAACGTGGTCGTGCCCGCGCCGTTGAAGCAATCCAGGACGGCTTCGTTCGGCCGGGTAAAGAGCGCGGTCAGCCGATACAGCAACTGCGGCGGCAACTGCGTGGGATGATCTACCCGGCGGCTGTTGTGTTTGAGCCGGAAGATATCGCCCCACACGTCGGTCAAAGGCCCGCGGTCGTTGACTTTGGCGCGCTGGCGATCAGCTACACAGCTCGCGCGCAAGCAATAGCCGTCGGCCAACGGCTCCAGCGACATGAACGGCGAAAGGCCATTGCGGACGTCAGTCATGCCTGCTTCACCGATCAGTCCTGGCAGTGGTCGCGCGGGACCTTTACTGAACGCCAAAATGGTGTAATGCGCGGGCATGATGAAACGCACCGGATAGGCCAGTCCGTCCCACGCAATCCAGTTCTGGAATTCGAGCAGCGTGTCCATGAATAGGAAATGCCGGATAGACCAGAGCGGAATGTTGAGAAGTGCCAGGGTGCGGCCGGGCTTCAAGACACGCGCCAATTCGGCGATCCACCGATCGCACCAATCGAAATACTCACGGATCTCCAGGTCATCCCCATAGCCGCTGTACCCCTTGCCCAGGTTGTAGGGCGGATCGGTGAAGATGAAGTCTATCGAGTTGTCGGGGACCGTCGCCAGTTTCTCCAGGCAATCGCCCTCGAGAATCTGGTTGGTGAAGGCATATGGCAGGCTGGTCCCAACCAGTGACGCCGCTTGCTCAATGGTGCCGGCGGTTTCCGGCATTCCGGAGAGCAGGCCCATCTGAGTCGCTAAAACATATCGGGAGGCGGGTTCCCGCACGAGTTGAAATGCCGAGTTGCGGTCATACTCAGCGACGCCGCTGAGCGGAGCGCGCGGCAGCTCAAGCGCCCGGCAATCCAGCACTCGCATCTCCCGATAAGGATCCAGGCCGAAGAGGTCGGCAAATCGAGCCAGAACCGGTGTGAGATCGCCCTCCAGGTTGCAGGGGATGTCACGCCATACATCGGATAGCAGCGTGCCGTATTCGTGGTAAGTGTGCTTCTTGCCGCCGTAATCCTTTGTGGTCTTATCGCAAGAAGGGCAAAAGGTATACGGCAGCCTGGTCTTGGTGTGCCGCAATGATGCAGTGTAACGCGTTTGGATGAGCGCGCCGAAATGCCCGTGGGGCAATGAGCGCCGGTCGAGAATCCTGGGCTGCGCCCGTTGGAGCGCGATCCAGCTCTGATAGCGAACAGCCGGCGAGGCGTGAGCCTGCACCTGCACCAGGTCAACTACCTCCCCCACTGTGACCAATGTCGCGTCCGGTCCGAGTGCGCTGGCGACGCGGGCCACTTGTTCACGGATGCCTTGCAGTGGCGCCCGATACTGACTCGCCGCAGCATGTGGCGGAAGCAAGATGATACAGACGTCGTCGAAGTCCTGCGCTGCGTGCGGCAATTCCTCGCACTGGCGGATCGGAATATGCCGC
>Ga0194113_10004470_pt1 | contig 18304 bp, 18 predicted proteins | sample TA2MahC200mmetaG_FD_146193 | JGI IMG/M metagenome (GOLD analysis project Ga0194113, IMG submission 146193) | Freshwater microbial communities from Lake Tanganyika, Tanzania - TA2015017 Mahale Deep Cast 200m | ecosystem: Environmental > Aquatic > Freshwater > Lake | place: Tanzania: Lake... | reverse complement strand
CAGCACCTGAGCGAAGGATTGGTAATGCTCTTTCAGTTGGTCTTCCATAGGTTACCCTCCGTAACTCGATCGTCTATCCTACAAGTATAAGCCATAACCCATGGAAGTCTTAAGTTTACGGATATGGTGTTGTAGTATCGGGTGTATACTTTACCACATGTTGGAGCTAGCCGGAAACGGCGCTCTCCGACAGGCTGCTAGATCAGTCATTCTGGGAATCACCCGATTTGACGAAACCAGGCTATTGCCATCCGTTTCTTCGTCTCAGATCGCACAAGGGTTCCCCACGCGACTCACTGATCGCAGGAGGCATTTACGCCGACCTTGTATCTCACCCCCGCCGCGTTGGGCTTATCTGAGCCAGGCTATCCTGGCGGTATTGATCGCGGGCTACTTCGTCGCCCGGCTGCTGCCGCGGCGCGCCAGCCGGCCCGCGCACCAGACGCTGCTGACCGGCTTCTTCGTCTGCACCGCGCTCCTGACCCTGCTCTTTACCCTGGACGCGTCCTTCTCGCCCTCCGACCGCCTGGCTCCCCTCTATCTGGAAACCACCGTCCTGGCCCTGGGCATCTTGCTGTTGCTGCAATTCGCCTATCGCTTTCCCCAACCCGTGCCCCACGAGTGGGAAGCGCGGCTGGCGCTGGCGTTGAGCCTGGCGTATCGGCTGGCTGATCACACCGGCGCGCGCGGCCGAGTATCACCCGGCCTTCCCCGCCCAGCGCACGCTGCGCTTCACACCGAACGCGGCCGGCGGCTACGACGTCACCCTGGCGTCGTTCCGCTTCGAGCGCGATCTGGGGACGAATCTGAGCCTGCGCGACGCGGCCCGTCCTGCAGAGCGGGTGAATGAGGGCGGCGCACGGCTGGAGTTCGCCTTCCCCTTCTACGGCCGCGCCTACGATGCGGTCTACGTCCCCCATGATGGCGCCATCGCCATTGGCCGCAACGTGTACAGCCCGTGGCTCTTTCCTGACTATAGCTATCACTATGGCAGCCACACGCCCTTCCTCTTTCCGCTGCTGCTCGATCTGATCCCGGAGGCCGGGCAGGCGGGCGGCGTCTACGCCCGGCAAGAGGCCGACCGGCTGATCGTCACCTGGGAACGTGTGCCGGCGTTCCACCGGCGGGAGAATGTCTTCACCTTCCAGGCGGTGTTGTACGCCAACGGGGTCTTCGAGTTCAGTTACGGTGACCTGCCCGCCGAATTGGCTTATCGTCCCGACAACGAGCCGCTGGCGGACGTTTGGGTCATCGGCGCGACGCCGGGGGATGCGCCGGAATCGAGCCTTCAGGCGGTTGGATGGACAAACGCCAGCGACCGGCAGGGCACGGCGTTACGGCCCATGACAACGCGTTGGTCGTCGGTCGCCAGTCAACGGTTCAGTTGCCCCAATACGTGGACTTCGGCCGCCTGACCGCTGGCGACAGCCTCAGCAGCGGACCGCAGGGGGTGGTGCAGGACTACTACCTGGACTTCCGGCGCCATCTGCACGCCCCGCTCTGGCCCCTGGCCTACTTGATCGTCGTCGCGAGTACATTGGCGCTGGCCGGCTTCGCCTCCATCTTTCATCGCAACCTGGTCCGGTCGTTAGACGTGCTGCTGGCGGGCGTGCGCCGCGTCAACGAGGGCAACTTGCAGACGACCATCCCCATCCAGTACCGGGATGAGATCGGCTTTCTTACCGAATCGTTCAACCGCGCCGTGGCTGAGCAGCGCGATCTCGTCGCCAATCTGGAGACGCGCGTGGCCACGCGCACCGTAGATCTGGCGGAGGCGAACGCTCTGCTGCACCAGGAGATGGATGAGCGCCAGGCCGCGCAGGCGCAGGTGGTGGTGCAGCAGCGCGCGCTGGCCGCGGCCGAGGAGCGCGAGCGTATGAGTCGCGAGCTCCACGACGGCCTGGGTCAGGTGATGGGTTACGTGAACGTGCAGGCCCAGGCGATCCGCGCCTTGCTGCAGTCCGGGCAGACCGATCCGGCCGTTTCCGTCGCGCGCCAACTGGAGCAGGTCGCCCAGGACGCGCACGCGGACGTGCGCGCCTACATCCTGGGCATCCGCACCGACGCCGCCGTCTCGGCCACCGGGTTCCCGGCCGCGCTGCGCCTCTATCTGGATGCACTGGAACGCGCCTACGGCTTCCGGGTTACGCTTGACCTGCCGCTCGCGTTGGAAACCAGTCCCGGCACGGGCCTCTTTGCGCCTGAGGTGGAGGCGCAGCTCCTCCGCATCGTCCAGGAAGGCCTGACCAACGTGCGCAAGCATGCCGGGGTGACCGCGGCGCGCGTCTCGCTGACGTTGGCGGCGCGCCAGGCCGCAATCGTCATCGCCGACGCAGGGGTGGGATTTGAGATTGCAGATTGCAGAATGCAGAACAGCGACCCCCTGCGGAAATCGCAAATCCAAAATCGGCAATCGGCAATCACTTCGGCCTCGCCATCATGGTGGAACGGGCGCAGGCGGTGGGCGGCAGCGTGGAGGTGGCGTCGGCGCGGGGGCACGCGCGTGACGGTGCGGATGCCGCTGGCCGTGGCCGCCGGGGCAGGGGTGCAGGGGCTGCGCGTGCTGCTGGCCGACGATCACCCGCTCTTCCTGGATGGCCTGCGCAACATGCTCACCGTGCACGGCCTGAACGTGGTGGGGCTGGCGCACGACGGCAGCGAGGCGCAGGAGCAGGCGGCCACGCTGCGGCCCGATCTGATCTTGCTGGACATCCAGATGCCGCGCTGCGACGGCCTGGAAGCGGCCCGGCAGATCAAGGCCAGCCTGCCCGACACAACGATCGTGATGCTCACCGTCTCGGCCACCGAGGAATCGTTGTTCGGGGCGCTCAAAGCGGGCGCTTCCGGCTATATCCTCAAGAGCGCCAGCAGCGAGCACTTCTTCGACACCCTCGCCAGCCTGTTGCGCGGGGAGGTGGTCTTTTCCCCCGAAGTGGCAGCCCTGATCCTGGCCGACTTCGCCCCGGCCGCCACGACGCCGTCGCCGAAGACCCTGCCCGGCCTGACCGAACGCCAGACTGAGGTGCTGCGCCTGGTGGCGCGCGGCCTCACCTACAAGGAGGTCGGCGCCCGGCTGCACGTGGCTGAGGTCACGGTCAAGTACCACATGGGCGAAATCCTGAATCACCTGCACGTCCAGACCCGCAAAGAGGCGGTGGCCTATGCCGTCCGCAGCGGGTTGGATCGGCCGTGAAGCGCGGTGCTGAAGGCTTGAATTCAGCACGATGGCGTTGTATAATGACATCATGTTACACTGCCATCTGACTCATCAACAATTCGCCGCCTGACGAGGAGTGCCATGTCTCAAACGCTCACTATCCATCTTCCCGACACGTTGTTCAGCCAGTTGAAACGCGCGGCCGAATTGTCTCGCCAGCCGACCGAGACGATCATCGCGCACAGCCTGGCGCACAGCCTGCCACCCTTGCTTGAAGATATCCCTTTCCAGTATCAACCGGACGTCTTCCCGCTCTTGCAGATGAAAGACGCCGACCTGCGGTGCGAGATGAGGCGCGTGTTCCCGCCAGAGCGTTGGGCGGAGTACGAAGCGCTGCTTGACAGGAAGAAGACCGGCGCGCTGACAAACGCCGAAGAAGAGCGTCTGGCAACGCTCCGGCGCGAGGCAGACGTGTTGACTTTTCGGCGGGGTTATGCCGCTGTTTTGCTCAAGAGACGCGGCCATCATCTGCCCACCCTCCAGGAATTGGAGCGCTCCAATTGACCATCGCCCTGGTGTTACGGCGGCGCATCGCCGAGCAAGCGTGTTACCGCTGTGGCTACTGCCTGACCCAGGAAGTCGTCAGCGGCGTGCCGCTGACGGTGGAGCACATAGTCCCCATTGCCCGAGGCGGTCAAGCCGTTGAGGAGAACCTGTGGCTCTCTTGCCGCCTGTGCAATGAAGCCAAGGGGGTGTTGACCGAGGCCGTTGATCCGGAGAGTGGCGCAACGTTTCCGCTCTTCAATCCCAGGCTCCAGGTCTGGGCAGATCATTTCGCCTGGAGCGAGGACAGCGCTCACGTCATTGGGCAAACACCGACGGGGCGATGCACAGTGGATGCCCTATCCCTCAACAGCGAATTGCGCGTGCGGGCGAGAGCCATCTGGGTGGAAGCCGGCTGGCATCCGCCAGAGTCAGGGGTTCATCATCGCAGACGATAGAGCAACGCTTCCTTTATCAGACCGGCGCCCCCGATATAGATCAGGCGGCGGCCGCGGCCACAACTGGTGTAACGGTTGACAACAGCGGCGGCGGGGGCGCGCACAACAACCTGCGCCCTATCAGGTGGTGAACTTCATCATCTGCACGAGCGGCTACTACCCGGTGCGCCCATAAGCGAGGAGGATTTTCATTAAGAAACATCGTTTTCCGCAAGGTTGGACGATCGCACTGGTCATCCTGGGCGTGGCACTGTTGTTGCCGGTCGCCGCCTGGGCCGCCTTTGCCTCCATCAACACTGACGATGGCGCGATTGATCCCGCTTGGGCGGGTATCGCCGTCTTCCGGGCCAGCCCCGATGATCCCGGGGTGTCCAACGACCGAGACATCAAACAGGCCAAGGTCACACGCGAGGCCGACAACAGTTTCTGGTACTTCCAGGTGATCCTCTACGGTCAACTGCCGCTGGATAACCTCACCAGCGTCGAAGCGCGCATCAGTTGCAACGGCGACGACGACTTTACGGATTCCGAAGACAAGATAGTTTTGTATTACCACGCCGATCCGCCCGACAACGACAACTCCATCGAGTGCGCAGGCAACGATTATCCAAGCTGCTCAACTGATGGTGAGACCCAAGGGTCTGACTTTGGTGAGGAGGTTGCGGTCGGCGACGGCACCTACGCCTATGAGTGGAAAGCCGACATATCTGATGCCGGCGGCATTGACTGGTCTACCTGCAATGGGCAGGAACGCATCCAGTTCACGGTAGCAGATGAAACCGGAGCCACCTACGACACCACGGAAATACGGGGCTTCGATGCGCCAACGGCGGTGGATGTGCAGCGCTTGACTGCGCGCAGCGGCGCACCGGATATCATCGCAGTCGGCGCGCTGGCACTCTGCGGGTTGCTGGGGTTGGCGGCGACGAGCGCTGTGTTGCGGCGCAAACGGCGCATCTCCGGTCGTTGACTGCCCAGACATGCCCACGAACAATTGATCGAAGCAAGGAGCCATCTCATGGAACATCAGCAACCGGAACCCAAGCAACCACGCCAGCCATACGAACCGCCGGCCGTGGTCTTCGAGGCGCCGCTGGAGGTACGCGCGGGCACGCCGCTGGGCAAACGCCTGCTCTTCCCAGACCTGACCGATCCGGCCGGGCTGTGGAAGAAGAAATAGTGTCTGGCACTTGACAGAGAGACCCCTGGCGTGCACCCAAACACCCTCCGGAACCGGATCCAGTTCCGGAGGGTGTTTGGGTCGGAGGTGCGTTTGGCAGCCCTGGCCGGTCGTGATACAATTGCTGTGGTCCACCCACAGGGAGCCTTCGGCTCCAAGGCGGCGCGTGAGGTGCGTGCCAGCACGCCGTTGGGCAAGAGCCTGGGCGAGTCAAGCGAAAACCTCACCGATCCTGCCAGACTCTGGACCAAATAGTAGGGGCGCACCCCTTCGGCTTCGCTCAGGGCAGGCTCTTGCGGTCGCCCATGCGGGCAGGCGCAAGGCCATGCCCCTACCCCGGATTATTGAGAGGATACCAGACAAGGAGGGTGAATGGGCGAATCAGCGAATGAGTGAATCCGCAATCCGTGATCCACAATCACAAGAGGAGATGAATCCATGAAACAGTATGGCGCGGAATTCTTCGGCACGTTCTGGTTGGTGCTCGGCGGCTGCGGCAGCGCGGTGTTGGCTGCGGCTTTCCCGAACGTCGGCATCGGGCTTCTGGGCGTATCCCTGGCGTTCGGCCTGACCGTCCTGACCATGGCCTATGCCATCGGTCACATCTCGGGCTGCCATCTCAATCCGGCGGTCTCCGTCGGGCTGTGGATGGGCGGCCGGTTCCCGGCCAGCAAGTTGCTCCCCTACATCGTCGCCCAGGTGCTCGGCGGCATTGTCGCGGGCGGCATCCTCTATGTGATCGCGAGCGGCAAGGCGGGTTTCAGTCTCTCCGGCGGCTTCGCGTCGAACGGCTACGGCGATCATTCGCCCGGCGGCTATTCGTTCCTCGCCGCGCTGGTAACAGAAATCGTCATGACCATGATGTTCTTGCTCGTCATCCTGGGCGCCACCGACAAGCGTGCGCCGCAAGGCTTTGCGCCCATTGCGATCGGCTTCTGCCTGACCCTGATTCACCTGATCAGCATCCCGGTCACCAATACGTCAGTGAATCCCGCCCGCAGCACCGGGGTGGCGCTGTTCGCGGGCGGTTGGGCTTTGGGACAACTGTGGCTCTTCTGGGTGGCCCCGATTGTCGGCGCCCTGCTGGGCGCGCTCATCTATCGCTACCTCATCGGGCCAAGCGAAACGTAGCAGCGTCCCCTGGGCAGGTTGGTTCTGAAGGGGTCTGGCCCGAACGATCGGGCGGTAATCGCTGACGCACGCAACAGAACGCCCGCCGAAACTGGGAAAGGCTTCGGCGGGCGTTTTGCGTTGGCAAGTTGACAGGATGAATCAGAATTGGAGGCTGATGTGCGCTGTCCAGGCGTGTTTCAAACGTCTGGCATCCGTCTTGGAGATATGACCCAGTCGGAATATCAGCAAGGATTGTTCCAGGCAGTCCAGGCGAGACAAGCGCACAGTGGAGGCCGCACGTAAGCCGCTTTTCTGCCAATCGGCCAGCGGCACATCCGTCGGGGTACGCGGCGCGGCTGAGGTAACGGCCGCAACCACCGCATCCTGCCCGTCCAGCCAGAGCACGAGGATGGGGCGCCGCTTGGCCCCACTTCCGTTCGTGAAGAGGATTTCCGCCACCCAAAAGTCACCGGGCTGGCAATTCATCGTACAACCCCTCGTCTTCCGGCGCGTAGCTATTCAGAAAAGCGCTGTGGCTGCGAATAGATGGCGCAGACATGGTTGCGGCGGAATAGGGCCGTATCGTAATCAGCCAACGTCCGGCATCCACCGCGTTGATGAGATGGGCTGGCAAGCTTAGCTTCTCGCCGGGCTTGAGTTCAACCTCGTATGTCAGATTGAGCAGGCTCATGGCAATACCTCCAGAATTCCTCATTGCGTTACTTCTCCATTTCCCAGGCCGTCATCATACAATCAGCGTCTCAGTTTGTCAATTGGGTGTATTCAAACTCAGTTACGGCAGCCTTGCCCAAGCTAACTAACTTTGAATGCACCCTAACCCGGACGAGCCGGAACCAAACAGGACGATCAGCCACGGATTGCACGGATTACACAGATTGGCCTTGCTCCTCCGTGAAATCCGTGTAATCCGTGGCCGAGAATTCTTGTCGCTTGTGCAAGAATTCTACGGGGGGAATTGCGCTTCTGGGTCTGGCTCTATCACCGACGGCGGCTACAACCTGGTGTGGGGCGACACTACCTGCCCGGGCACGAACGCCGCCCGCAAGCTGCTGGCCCTGGCGAACAATGGCGGTTCCACCCAGACGATGGCGTTGGACAACGGCAGCGCCGCGCTGGAGCAGATCCCATCTTCCAGCAAAGGAGACATCTCATGGAAATCCAGACACCGGAACCCCAACCGGAACGCGCAGCGTATGAGCCGCCGGCCGTGGTGTACGAAGCGCCGCTGGAGGTGCGCGCCGGCACACCGTTGGGCAAGATCTTGGGCGAGCCGATCAAGGGGCTTTCTGATCCCGCCAAACTCTGGACGAAATAGCGCACGACCAACGACTCGTCCGGCGGTCACGAGAGGCCTTCGAGGTTTCCGAAATCCCGAATATCTCTCTGACATAACAGATGAGGTGCGCGGCCTGGCGGAGGCCGCTTTGCACGCTGCCGGCCGCCGTCTCGATGCCTTTCTTCATCCTCGGGCTGATGCTGCCGGTGTACGGCAAGCAGATCGGCGCGAGCGTGGTCGAAATCGGGCTCTTCTTCTCCGCGTTCTCGCTGGTGACGGTGCTGCTGCGGCCGCTGGTGGGGTGGGGGTTGGATCACGCTGCGGTTGCCAGAGCCGCGCTATCTACAGGTCAGGCAATTGGCGTGCAAGCGACGTGTGAGCATCCACAGGTTAGCGCAAGAAGGTCTGGAGACAGTGACGCAGGATGCCCTGGCACGCGAGATGAAGGCGGCCTATAGCGCATTGGCAGGCCTGGCCCATGCCCAATCGCTAGGAAGATCTTTGACCGGAATGCCCGTCTTGAGCGCGAAACGGCCCCCGCCGCGGATCCTGCAAAGAAATCCGCGGCGGGGGCCGTTGGTTGGCGGCCTGTGCGCCAGAGCCGGCCATACGGCAGTCTCTGGTCGGCTGGCGCTACACCTTCCGATACTCGCCGTCTACGACATCCTCGCCATCGGAGGGGCCGCCGCCAGGGCCGGCAGCGCCGGCCGAGGGAGGCGGCTGGCTGGCCTGCGATGCCTGGTGCATCTTCGCGCCGATTTTCTGCCAGGCATCCATCAAGGCATCGTGCAGCTTCTCCAGCTCGCTCGCATCCGCGTTGCGATCCAGCGCGCTCTTGACCGCGTCCATCGCCTCTTGCAACGCCTTCTTATCATCCTCGGCCAGCTTCTCCTGGTTCTCCTGGACGAATTTCTGCACCTGATAGTGCGCGTTGTCGACCCGGTTGCGCGCCTCGATCTCGGCCTTGCGTTTGCGATCCTGATCCGCGAACTGCTCGGCATCCTTGACCATGCGGTCAACTTCGTCCTTCGCCAGGCCGCTGGAGGCCGTGATCTTGATGCTCTGCTCGCGGTTGGTGGCCTTGTCTTTGGCGCCGACGTGCAAGATGCCATCGGCGTCAATGTCGAATGTGACCTCGATCTGCGGGACGCCGCGCGGGGCCGGCGGGATGCCGGTCAGCCGGAAGTTGCCCAACAGCTTGTTGTCGCGGGCCATCGGCCGCTCGCCCTGCACCACGACGACCTCGACCTCGGTCTGCATGTCGGCCGCAGTGGAGAAGACCTGCGTCTTCTTGGTCGGGATGGTGGTGTTGCGCTCGATCATCGGCGTGGCGATGTTGCCCAACGTCTCGATGGAGAGGGTCAGCGGCGTGACGTCCAGTAGCAAGATGTCCTTGACGCCGCCCCCCAGCACGCCGGCCTGGATGCCAGCACCGATGGCGACCACCTCGTCGGGATTGACGCCCCGGTGCGGCTCGCGGCCGAAGAACTTGCGCACCGCATCCTGCACGGCCGGCATGCGGGTCATGCCGCCCACCAGCACGACTTCGGCGACATCGCTCGGCTTGAGTTTGGCGTCAGTGAGCGCCTGCCGGCACGGCTCGATCGTGCGCTGGATCAGGTCGCCGGTGAGCTGTTCCAGCTTCGAGCGAGTGAGGTTCATCTGCAAATGCTTGGGGCCGCTGGCGTCCGCGGTGATGAACGGCAGGTTGATCTCGGTCTGCATTACCGTGGACAACTCGATCTTGGCCTTCTCTGCGGCTTCCTTGAGGCGCTGGAGCGCCATACGGTCGCTGCGCAGGTCAATCCCCTGCTCCTTCTTGAACTCGTCAGCCACCCAGTTCATGATGCGCTGGTCGAAGTCATCGCCGCCCAGGAAGGTGTCGCCGTTGGTGCTGAGCACCTGGAAGACCCCCTCGCCTACATCCAGGATCGAGATGTCGAAGGTGCCGCCGCCCAGGTCATAGACTGCGATCTTCTGGTCAATCTTCTTGTCGAGGCCATAGGCGAGCGCGCTGGCGGTCGGTTCGTTGATGATGCGCAGCACGTCCAGTCCTGCAATGCGACCGGCGTCCTTGGTGGCCTGGCGTTGGCTGTCGTTGAAATAGGCCGGCACTGTGATGACGGCTTGCGACACCGGCTCGCCCAGATAGGCCTCGGCGTCGGTCTTGATCTTCTGGAGCACCATGGCCGAAATCTCAGGGGGCGAGTACTCCTTACCGCCCAACGCTACCCACGCATCGCCGTTGGCATGCTCGACGATCTTGTAGGGCAGCACCTTGCGCGCCTTGGCGACCTCTGGATCGGTGAAGCGCCGGCCCATCAGGCGCTTGACCGAAAAGATCGTATTGTCGGGGTTGGTGATCGCCTGTCGCCGTGCAACCTGGCCCACCATCCGTTCGCCGGTCTTCGTGTTGACCGCCACGACCGACGGGAACAGTCGCGACCCTTCGGCGCTGGGGATAACAACCGGCTCACTGCCTTCCATTACAGCTACCACCGAAAAGGTGGTGCCAAGATCAATACCGACGATTTTGCTCATGTAGATGACTCCTCTGTGAAAGGGTTGCTGTCAAGGCCCATCACCCGTTCGCTTTCGCCACGCGCACCATGCTCGGCCGCAACACGCGGCCGCCCAGCCGGTAGCCGCGGGCGACTTCAGCGATGATCTGGCCGTCGGCGAACTCCGCCGAGGGCTCGTGCGTGACGGCATAGTGCAGCGATGGATCGAACGCCTGACCTGCGGCCGGAATCGCGGTCACGCCCTCGCTTTCTAACAACGCCTGAAGCTTGCGCTGAATCAGGCGAAAGCCCTCGATCCAATCGCCAGCGGTCTTGTTGGCCGGCAGGGCGGCGAAGGCGCGCTCGACGTCATCCACCACGGGCACCAGCTTTTCCAGCACGCGGGCGGCTGCGGTGGAGCGCAGCTCCTCTTGCTCACGCGTCAGGCGTTTGCGGGCATTGCTCAGCTCGGCGGTCGAGCGCCGCCACTGGTCCAGATACTCGGCGGCCTGGGTTTGGGCTTGCGCCAATTGCTCTTGAAGTTGGCCGACTGTCGGCTCTGCAGGCGGCGCGGCCCCGGCCGGGCCGGCCGCCGACTCTGTCGTCTGTCGAGCGGCTTCCTGTTCAACGTGATTCATGTGTGTTTCCGGGTTTTCCTGTATAAAACAACGGGCGCCGACGCGCGCCCAACGCTATAACTATACCTGGTGTGTGTAAGTTCTCTGCTAGAGAAGTGTTGGAGCTTTGTTAGCGATTGGCCCGAACTGGCTCGGTCGGAGACCGGCCAGAGCCGAAAATGGTCGGGCAATTGCTCAAGCCGAATCCATGATTCGGCGGGTTACAGACCCGCAGGGAGCGGCAATCGTGATCTGCTGAATCTGTTCAGGCGGGCACGGCCATCGACGTCTCGCCGTTGACGTCATACCACTCGCTCACCAGGTCGCTCATCAGCCGCGAGACGTAGCGCACGGCCCCGATGGTGCGGTCGTAGGTCATGCGCAGCGGTCCGACAACCCCCAGCAGCCCGCTGGCGCCGCCTTGCACGCCATAGCGCGACAGCACGAGACTCAGCTCTGCGAACTCCTCCCATTTGCCCTCACCGCCGATGAGCACCTGCACGGCGCCGATCTCCAGCGGCTGCGCAGCGGTCATGACGACCTTGACCAGCGACGGCCCTTCGAGCGTCTGCACCATCTGGCGGACCTGATCGCCTTCAGCGAATTCCGGTTCCGCCAGGACGTTGACCAGGCCATCGCGATACAACGACTCAGCCGCCTGGTTGTCTATCAGGTCCAACATCTGGCTCACGAGCTGGCTGATCTCCTGGCCGAGAGCCGGCAGGGCCGCCAGACGAGCGTCAATCTGGCTGCCCGTCAGACCCTTGAACCGCGCGTTGATCTCATTGGAGAGCCGGCTCAGGGCCTCTTGATCCAACGGCTGATCCAGGCTGAGCATCTGCTGTTTGACCGCTCCGCCCTGGAGCACCAGCACCAGCAAGACCAGGGTATCGCGCAGGCTGATCAGCTCGATGTGCTTGAACCTGCTCTGCTGCGTGCGCGGCGGTGTAGCCAAAGCTGCTTTGCGCGTGGTATGCGCCAGCACCGCAACCGCCAGGCGCACCCACTGATCCAATTCCAGCCGCGCTTGGTGAAACTGATGCCGGATCATATGCTGTTCGGGCAGTGGGAGCTCGGTCTCGCCCAGCAGATGCTCGACGAAATAGCGATAACCCACCTCGGTCGGCACGCGGCCCGCGGAGGTGTGCGGTTGGGTAAGATAGCCCAGCTCTACCAAGCGCGCCATCTCATTGCGGATGGTCGCCGGGCTGAGGTCCAAGCCATACCCCGTCACGAAAGCCTTCGAGCCGACCGGCTGGCCCGAGTCTACATAGGAACGGATCACCAGGCCCAAGATCGCCTGGCGCCGCGGGGTCATATCAGCAGGCATCAGTGTATCTCCCTGTTAGCACTCTCGCGCCGAGAGTGCTAACCATGCGGGGTCAATGATACCATGAAGGGGTTGGGCTGTCAAAACAGGGGGCGACCTGCCCGCGGTCAATACGCACTTTTGTCGGTGAACGCCCTGAGACCTGTGCGCAGGAGGATCTTGAAATCTAACCAGAGGGACCAGTTCTCGATATACCAGAGGTCGTACTTGGTGCGTTCGGCGATGGAGGTGTCGCCGCGCAGGCCGTTGACCTGCGCCCAGCCGGTGCAGCCGGCCTTCTCGCGGTGACGTTCCATGTAGCGGGGGATGCTCTGCCGAAACTGCTCAACATACGCCGGCTGCTCTGGCCGGGGGCCGACCAGACTCATGTCGCCCATCAGCACATTGATGAACTGCGGCCACTCATCCAAAGAGGTGCGGCGCAGGAATGCGCCGACGCGCGTGCGCCGGGGATCGTCCTTGGTGGTCCAGCCTGGCCCGTGCGCTTCGGCGTCCTGGCGCATCGAGCGGAATTTGAGCATGGGGAACGGCTTGGCGTCCAGCCCCATGCGTTCTTGCACGAAGAGCGCCGGCCCGCGGGAGTCCAACTTGATCACCAACGCGATCAGCGCCATCACCGGCGAGAAGAACAGCAGCAAGATGCTGGCGCCAACCACATCCACGATCCGCTTGAGCGTCAGTTTCCAGCCGCGCAGCGCCACGTCGCGGATGGTGAGCAGCGGCAGCCCACCCAGGTCGCTGATGGTCACTTCCGAGGCCATGATCTGAAAGACATCCGGGAAGACGCGGATGCTGACCTTCTCGCGCTCGCACGACAGAATGACGCCGACCAGTTCCTGATGGCTGGCCTCGGGCAAAGCGATGATGACCTCGCTGACCTGGTGAGCCTCGATGATGCTCGGCAAATCTTTGATCGCGCCCAGCACCGGCAACCCCATGACCTGGCCGGGCCCGCCGTTGGCATCCGCAAACCCGATGACGCGATATCCCAGGTTGGGCGCGTGTTGGATCTTTTGCAAGATCATGCGTCCCACTTCGCCCGCGCCGACGATCAACACGTGCTCCGCGGCGACCCCCCGGCGCTGCAATGACCGCAGGATGCGGCTGTGCACGAACCGGCCGAGGGTGATCGTCGCCAGCGCCACGCCCCAGGCCAGGAGCAACATCGAACGCTGGTATTCGAGCCGCTCGCGCAGCACGAACGCGATGAAAGCCACGGTCAGCAGCGTGGCGATGGAAACCCCGCCGAAGATCCGGTACACCTCGTCGGTGAGCATGGCCACGTAGCGGCGATGATAGAACTTATCGACGAAGAAGACGAGGAGCGTGTTGACCAACTGGATGGCGGCCAGGTCCAGGTAGTCGCCGAAGGGGCCGATCATGGGGCCGACGGCCGAAAGACGCGCCAGGTACGCGATGTAGAACGCCAACAAGCTCGCGCACGCGTCTGTCAGGATCAGGGTGAGGATCAACACGATCCGCGAACGTCTCATGGCGCTGCCCTCTCTGCTTTGACAAGGTTAGCCCTGGCGGGCAGGCGCAAGGCCGTGCCCCTACCCCGCTTGATGGAGAAGATGCCACCCAATACCATCATGTGATTGGTCGTGGGCCGGTCTCGACCTGTGGCCGCAGGCCGCGCAGCCGGCGACCGAGCAGATCCAACCCGCCGAAAAAGGCGACCCCGCCGCGGATCAGCCAATCCATCCAGAACGGCGTCGTCAGCCGGTAGTGCTTCTCGTAGAAGATAATGAGCGCCCGGTAGAATTCCACCCGCGCGCGATAGGAATGCCGGCTGGCGGCCTCTTTGATGTGCGTCACGATCACCTGCGGGTTGTACCACACCTGCCAGCCTGCATCGGTGATCCGTTTGGCCCAGTCCAGGTCTTCGCCGTACATGAAGAAGGTCTCGTCGAGCAGCCCGGCCTGCACGATCGCTTCACGGCGCACCAGCATGAACGCGCCGACGATCGCATCCACCTGGGTCACTTCGTCGGGGTCGAGATAGGTCAAACCATAGCGGCCGAACCGCCGGCTGCGCGGGAAGAGCCTATCTAGCTTCATCAGATGCCACAAGGAGCTCTCTGGCGTCGGAAAGGACCGCCGGCAAGCCTTGTCCAGCGAGCCGTCCAGCCGCACCAGCTTCGGCCCGGCCACGCCTGCCTGGGGATGCGCCTCCATGAACGCCAGCATCTCGGCCAGGGCGGCTGGCGGCAGCACGGTGTCGGGGTTGAGCAACAGCGCGTAGCGCGGCGCGTCGCCCCCCGCCGCAGCATCGCCATATCCGAAATAGCGCAGCCCCTGGTTGTTGGCCTGCGGATAGCCGGCGTTGGTCGCGTTGGCGAGCAGGCGCGCCTGGGGGAACTCGGCCCGCGTCATGGCGACGCTGTCATCGGCCGACGCGTTGTCCACGACGCAGACCGCCAGCGATAAGCCGCCCAGGTCGCTCGCAAAGATCGAGCGCAAGCAATCAGCCAGCAGGGCCGACGTGTTGTAGTTGACGATAACGATGGCCAGATCGAGGGGTACACTCGGCGTTTGGTTCATAGGCAGGCTCTATTATACACAGAGGACCGATCAGGGTCAATTGCTCTCACAAGGAACTCATGATACAATGCGCCACACTTGATTGGGTGGACGATCTCGAACGGTCTGATGTTCCCGGTTTCGGTTCCCGAAAGCGAGGAGCCCGCGCTATGAGAACAGGGCATGTGATCGCGACCCTGGGGCTGGCGATGTGGATCGGCGCGGCGCTGTGGCTGGCGCCTGCGCCTGCATATGCCCAGGGCGGCTGCACCGAGTTGGCGACGAACGGCGGCTTCGAGACCAGCGGCGGCTGGGTGCTCGGCAGCGCGCCGCTTGTCCCGCAATATGTCACCTACGCCAAACACAGCGGCGACCGCTCCCTGGCGCTCGGCATCACCAAGGGCGGCAATGCACGCAGTTTCTCGTCGGCCCGGCAAGGGGTAACGATACCGACCGTCGCGAGCAAGGTCACATTGTCGTTTTGGGTCTACACCATGGCTACCGGCGCGCCGACCACCGACTACATGGAGTTCGCCCTGCTCGCATCGGACGGGAAAACGGTGCTGGATAAGCCGTGGCACTCTCGCAACGACAGCCGGATGTGGAACCAGATGACGTTCGACCTGTCGGCCTGGCGTGGACGCACGATCCAGCTCTACTTCAACGTCTACAACGACGGCGCAGGGGGCGCGGCCGGCATGTTCCTGGATGATGTCTCGCTGATCGCCTGTCCGGCGACGACATCCACCGCGACCGCGGCACCGACCGCCACCCTCACGCCGACTCAGCCGCCGACGGCCGCGCCGACGCCGACGGGAACGGTTGCGGGGACGCCGACCACCACGCCCACGGCCGGTCCGACCAGGACCCCGACCACGGCGCCGACCAGGACGCCAACCAATGCGCCCACGCCGACGCCCACGGTCCCGCTGCCGGCCGGCTGCGAGGATCTGTTGAAGAACGGCGACTTCGAGGGCGGCCTGGCCTGGTGGGTTCCGGGCGCGGATGCGCTGGAGGCCGCGGTCGTCGCCACGCCGGTCCACGGGGGCGCGGCTGCGCTGCGTCTCGGCTCGCAAGATCGCAACGCAGAGAGCTACTCATCGGCTCGCCAGTTCGTGACGATCCCGACCGGCGACCGGCCGATCTATCTGGCGTTTCACGCATACACCTGGACCGAGGCGACGCCGGGCGCCGATCGGCAAGAGGCGCTGCTGCTGGCAGCCGATGGCGCGCCGCTCGTCAGGGTGTGGTCGGCGCTGGCCAACGAGCGCGCGTGGCGCGAGTATCGCACCCAGGTGATTGGCTTCGCCGGGCAGACGGTGGCGGTCTATTTCAACGCCTTCAACGATGGGCTGGCCGGCAAGACCGCGCTCTTCGTGGATGATGTCCATCTGTGGTCATGCCCGCCAGCGGCCTTTCCCACAGGCACGGCGACCGGGCAGGTTGCGCGCGCAGCGCCGGCCGTCACGACCTTCACGCCAGAGGTGACGCGCATGGCGTTGCTGTTGACCCCGCTGCCCACGGCGACCGTCGCGGCGCTGCGCTGGCCCGAGGCGACGTCTACTCCTGATTCGGCGGCTGTCGCCGGCGCCACGCCACGCAACCAACTGCTCGGCCGCATCCTGGACACCTGGCGCGAACGCTGGTGGGTGGTCGTGGTGGTGATCGTGGTGGGCCTGTTCATGGTGATCTTGCTGCCGCAGGTGATTCGCGGCGGCCCCTGACCTGCGGACTTCGGCTTGAGAAAGGCGCTGACATTGGAACTGAAGCTTTATCGCGATGAATCTGGCTTCGAGGCTTTGCACGACGAATGGGACGACCTGTTGCGTCGCAGTCGTTGCGACATGATCTTTCTGACCTGGGAGTGGCAGACGACTTGGTGGCGCTACCTGGGCGCGCCGCGCGGCCCGCTCTTCATCGTGGCCCTGCGCGACGCAGGACGGCTGATCGGCATCGCGCCCTTGTACCTGGCGCAGGACGGCGCCGAGAGGTCGCTGCAGGTGGTCGGCTGCATCGAGGTGTCCGATTACCTGGATCTGATCATCGAGGCCGGCCAGGAGGAGGCTGTCTACGCTGCATTCCTTGACTGGTTAGCCGGCCCCGAGGCGCCGGCGTGGGACCTGCTCGATCTCTGCAACCAGCCGGCCTGCTCGTTGTCCCACAGCCGATTGCCCGAGATGGCGACCGACCTGGGCTGGCGCGTGGAGGTGCTCCACGAAGACGTGTGTCCGGTGGTTGATCTGCCGACCGCGGACACACTAGAAGAGGGCCAGGACGGTTGGGAGGCTTACCTGGCCCGGCTGAACAAAAAGGATCGCCACGAAATCCGCCGCAAGCTGCGCCGCCTGGAACGCGAGGCGCCGGACGCCGAAACGGTCATCGTGCGCGACGGAGATCCAGCCGCCCTGGAGTCCTTCATCACCCTGCACCGGCTCAGCAGCCAGGCCAAAGACACGTTCATGACCGACGAGATGCAGGCCTTCTTCCGGGCGATCGCGTCCGCAGTAGCCGAGCGCGGCTGGCTTCAGCTCTCGTTCTTGAAGATCGAGGGCCAGCCTGTCGCCAGCTATTTCTGTTTCGACTATCGGAACGAAATCCTGGTCTACAACTCAGGCTATGACCCTGACGCCAGCCCGCAGCTCAGCACCGGCTGGGTGTTGCTGGCGCGGCTGATCCAGGACGCCATCAGCCAGGGCCGCAGCCGTTTTGACTTCCTGCAAGGGGACGAGGACTACAAGCATCGCTTCGGAGGCGTGGATAGGCCGGTGTACCGCACGCTGGTGCGCCGGGGTTGAGGTTGAGGCTGAGGTTAAGGCTAAGGTCGAGGTGGACACGCCGGTGTACAGTCTGACCCGTGACTTCTGACCTCTGATCTCTGACTCCTGACACCCGCCATGCTTCCCACTGCACACATCGAAGTCACCTGGGCGACGCTGAATCTGTTGCAGCGCAAGCGTGGGCTTTTTCTCGATGCGGACTATCGGCTGATGGCGCTGGCCGCGCTGGCGCCCGACGTGCTGGACAAGCCGCTGGCGCTGACCCTCTATCGCAACACCGATGCGGCTTTGTTCTGGGGCCACAATCTGTGGCTGCACCTGGCCGTTTGGGCGGCTGCCTGGGCCTGGTCGCGACGCCAGCCAGCCGGCGCTCCGTTCTCCGCGGGGCGGCGGAGCTCCCTGACGCCCTATCTCCTGGCCTTTTCGGGCCACCTGGTCGCCGATCGCATGTGGGGCTTCCAGGAAAGCCTGTTCTATCCCATCGGCGCGGGCTACTGGCATCCGTGGGTCCACGTGGGCAAGCCGGCAGCCATGCTCGACGCGTATCTCGAGATCGTGCGCACTACGCCGATCCTGCTCGTCTTCGAATCGCTCGGTCTGGCGCTGCTGGCGTGGCTGGTCTGGGACCGCGGGCTGTGGCGCCGGCCGGCGCTGGCGGCCTTCTTGCTCACCGGTCGTCCGCCGGTCGCCGCGGACGCCGGGCCGCGTTCTCCTGCGCCGACAACTCGGCCGGCAGCTTCCCGCTTCCGGCCGATCCTGCGTTGGCTCTTCGGTTGGCTCCTGCGCTGATGGTCGCCTGACGCCTGAT
>Ga0194113_10004467_pt1 | contig 18307 bp, 19 predicted proteins | sample TA2MahC200mmetaG_FD_146193 | JGI IMG/M metagenome (GOLD analysis project Ga0194113, IMG submission 146193) | Freshwater microbial communities from Lake Tanganyika, Tanzania - TA2015017 Mahale Deep Cast 200m | ecosystem: Environmental > Aquatic > Freshwater > Lake | place: Tanzania: Lake... | reverse complement strand
GGAAAAAGGCGACCGGTGTCTTTGCGATCAAGGATGATATGGTCAATGCCGGAGCAAACTATGTTGATGCCGAAGTGGTGAGGGATGGAAACCTCATTACCTCAAGAAAGCCTGATGATCTTCCCGCTTTTTGCAGGGAGATGATCGAGGTATTGGCTAAATAAGTTTTACCTAAATTGAGCGATTCTTTTTTTGAAAACCTCTTTAGCAACAGGCTTCAGATCAGGTTTAAAATCACCCAGAGGGTGATATGTAGCGCAAGGCTTTAGCCTTGCTTGCCTACCGCAGGTAGGCATGAGAAGCAACCCTAAAGGGTTGCGCTACAATGAAATTTAAAATAAATCGCTCAATTTAGGTTTTACGTGAAGTTTTTGGGTTAGGGCTACGAAGCCAATTTGTATTGATATTCAAATGGTTATCGGTGACGATGCTCGTATCGAAGCAAGAAACTCGATAAAAGAAGCTCGAGCATCCAGATTCAATTCACGAGTCTCGATACGAGCTTCGACAACGACAGACGTCAATTTCAATTTAACGAAACGGGCATCTTTACTGTTACCTTCTGACCCTTGACATTTAATTTCTAACTAATATTTCAATGAAGAGGGGGAAAACATGATTACAAAAGAGACCTATGCCTGTCAACACTGCGGTGCTGAAGCGGACATCACCCTTGAAGGATTTGACAAGGTGGAGGATGTCATCAGAAGAACGAAGAAAGGGATATGTAAGGCGTGCGGAAAGGAGACGGAGATAGAAGCCCGCTCCAGAGAAGCCTTTGCATGCAACAGTTGCGGGGCCGAAGCCGACATGACCCTTGAGGGATTTGAAAGCGTCGAGGATGTCATTAAAAGAGAAAAGGGGCTTCACTGCCATACCTGCGGAAAAGATGTTCTCTGGTCCGACCGAGAGGACATTAAAGCCGTCAAAGTCGCCATGGAAGCAGAGAAGGAGGCATACCAGGCCTATTCGAAGGCGGCCAAGATGACGAAGAGTCCGAGGGGAAAGGATATGTTTCAACAGCTCTCTGAATTCGAGATGAACCACTATCAGAGGCTGAAAGGTCTTCTCAAATCGCTCGAGGAAAAAGGAGAATGGGTTCTTTACGAAGGGACAAGCCTTAAAAAGAAGAAGATTCCCCTGAAGACCGAAAAACCAAAAGGACAGGAACAGCTCACCGATCTGGACGCTCTTAAAATCGCCATCCGGGAGGAGAAGAAAGCCCAGGTCTATTATCGTTCCCTGGCCGAGTTGACCAAAGACCCCCGCGGGAAAGATATGTATAAACGGCTGGCCGGCGAAGAGGAGCTCCACGAGAAGTTGTTGAATGATCAATATTACAGCCTCCACAATACAGGGTATTGGAGCTGGGGCGATTAATTTGATTTCGGAATTCGGATTGCGGAATATAGATTCAAAAAGTCTTTGGGTTAAGGTTACGAAGCCGGTTTCGTCTAAAGTAAATGGGTTACGGTTAAAAGACTTTAAACACGAATAACATAACCCCCTAACGAAACGGGCATCTTTGCCCTTACCCTTTAACCATTAACTTTTTCAAAACGGATGGAAGAGAAAAAGTTCGAAGGCAAGTCCAAGGTCACCATCGACATTGAAAGCATCCATTGTGCGGATTGCGCTCTCAATATCGAGCGCTCGGTGGAACACCTTCCCGGAGTTCTCTCCGCAGAGGTGAGTTATGTCCTCTCCTCGGCCACGGTCTATTATGACCCGCACCGGGTCGAAGAGGAGAAGATCAAGAAGGCCATCACCCAGCCCGGTTATGTCGTCAGGGAGACCCTCGCCCAGAAGACTCGGGCCTTCTGGAGTGAGATGAGGCCCTTGCTCTTTATGGCCTCCTCCGGAATGACGCTGGTTCTATCCTATATCTCCGGGTGGCTCCACCTGGGACCAGCCCACCTTTCGACGGCCTTTGCCATCGCCTCTTTGATCCTTGGAGGCTACCCCATTCTGAAAAGCGCCATTAAGGCCCTCTTGATCCCGGATTTAAATGTGGATACCCTCGTCTCCATTGCCGCCATCGCAGCAACAGCGGTCGGCGCCTATCAGGAGGCCGCGACCGTCATCTTCATCATGCTTCTCGGCGAGTTCTTAGAGCATCTCACCGTTGGAAAGACAAGAAAAGCGATCTCCTCCCTGATCCAGCTTGCCCCAAAGACAGCGTGGGTAAGAAGAGAACAGGAAGAAGTTCGAATTCCCATCGAGGAGGTGAAGGCCAAAGAGGTTGTGATCGTCAAGCCCGGAGAGAGGATCCCTGTGGATGGGAAGATCATCTCCGGGTGTGGTTCGATCAATCAGTCGATGCTAACCGGCGAGTCAATCCCTATTGAGAAGGGAGTCGGGGACCGGGTCTACTGCGGAACCATTAATGAGTCCGGCTCCTGCGAGATTGAAACCACTCAGGTGGCTGAAGATACGAAGCTGGCCCAGATCAAGCGGTTGATCCTTGAGGCCCAGGCGGAAAAATCGCCCACCCAGAGGGTGATGGACCGTTTTGCCCGATACTTCATCCCGGCCATTCTTTTAATCGCCCTCACAACATTTCTCATTACAGGAGATGCTATCCGTGCGATCACCATTCTCATTGTGGCTTGTCCCTGCGCCCTTGTGCTGGGAACGCCCACTGCTGTGGTGGCCGCCATTGGAAATGCAGCCAGACAGGGAATCCTCATCAAAGGAGGAGCTTACCTCGAACAGATGGGGAGATTGAAGACTCTTTTGATGGATAAGACAGGCACCCTCACCTATGGGAGGCCTAAAGTGGTAGGGATCATTGGATTCGATGGATTGAATGAAAAAGAGGTCCTCTACTGGGCAGGCATTGCTGAGAAACGCTCCGAGCATCCCCTCGCAAAAGCGATCATGGAAAGAGCGGAAGAGATGGGCCTCATCATTCCTCACCCCGAATCCTTTGAGAACCTGAGAGGAAAGGGGGTAAAGACACAGTCGAATGGGAAGGCCATTCTGTTAGGCCGTGTCCAATTCCTCAGGGAGGAGAAGGTTGCCATTTCGGAATCGGCCATGGAGGTTTTGAAACAGAAAGAGTCGGAGGGAGCCACCTCCCTTTTCCTGTCTCTGGATCATCGCCTTCTCGGCCTGATTTCCATTGCGGATACCTTGCGGGAGAAGGCAAAGGCCACCATCGATAGGATCAGGAAAGAGGGGCTGTCTGAAATCTGGATGCTCACGGGCGATAGCGAATCGGTTGCCGACCGGATTGGAAAAGAATTAGGGATCCGGTACGAGGCAAATCTTCTTCCCGAAGAGAAAGTATTGAGGGTCAAGGAGTGGAAAAAACAGGGCCAGACAGTGGCCATGGTTGGTGACGGGGTCAATGATGCGCCTGCGCTGGCCGCTGCTGATGTCGGCATCGCCATGGGTGCGGCAGGAACGGATATTGCCATCGAGACAGCAGACATCGCATTGATGACGGATGAACTCGAAAAGATCCCGACCGCTATCCGCCTCTCTCGCAGGGCCCTTCGGGTGATTAAGGAAAATATCGCCTTTGCGCTTGTTTTTAACACCGTGCTGGTTTTTCTTTCCGCCCAGGGATGGGTGACCATGATCCTCGGAGCCGTGATGCACCAGGCCAGCTCGTTGCTGGTCATCCTGAATTCGATGAGGCTCTTGAGAAGAGAGTAGTCACATAGTTTCATGGTCTGATAGTCTCATAGTCTTTCCGGCCCGATGCATGGACGATTCGACGAACAGACTAATTGACTATGCGACTAAATAAAACTTGACCCTAAGGATTACTTTCTTTAAAATGAGGCCAATTTAAAATCGCAAAGGAGAAACTATGGACGAGAAGAAATTTAAGGAGATCATTCAGTTTGCCATTGACAAGGAGATTGAGGCTTTCAATTTTTACACCGGAGCCAGTCAGAATACAAAATACTCCGGGGGGAAGGAGCTCTTTTTATCGCTTGCGAAAGAAGAGGAGGGTCACCGCAAATTACTTCAAAACCTGAATATGGAGAAGGTTTCACAGAAAAGGATTGAGAAGGTTCCTGATCTTCATATCAGCGACTATATGGTCGAGATGGCAATGAAACCCGATCTCTCTTATGCCGATACACTCCGGATTGCCATGAAAAGGGAGGAGAAATCCCTTAAACTCTATACTGACATGAAGGAATCGAACACGGACGGAGATTTGAAGAAACTCTTCACCTTGCTCGCCAACGAGGAGGCCAAGCACAAACTGAAACTCGAAAAAATCTACGACGATGAAGTCTTGAAATAGCCTGCTGGGCTGTTGAGAGCGCTTCACTTTAGGACGGCCTCCGGCCTTGAGGGTTAATGCGAAAACACCCTCAAACGGAGTGCTCCTCAAATGAAATGCTCCTCAAGTGAAACGACCCTACAGCATCATTTGGAGGATGAAATGGAAAAATACAAATGCACGGTTTGCGGTTACATCTACGATCCGGCAAAGGGCGACGAGGATGGGGGCGTCTCTCCGAATACCCCTTTTGCTAAAGTTCCTGACGGTTGGGTCTGCCCGGTCTGCGGCGCTCCCAAAGATATGTTCGAGAAGGTTTAGGGTCGTATATTTTTAGAACAAACTACCCTGGACATTTGATCGAACAGAAGAATCCAAGTTTCTTCTCTTGCAGGACTTCGAGGTTGCCCAGAACTTCAATGATTCCCAAGCCACGGTCCGCGAAATACCCATGTAAGTTAGAAGGATAACCGACATCACTTTGTTTGAGATGGAAGATTTCCAAGGCGTTAACCTCAATGATGTTTCGTCAGCTAAAATAGCTCAGTTCTTGCTCTTTCAATCTCAGAAATCTATGATCCTTTGCTCCGTCGGGCCAGCACTTTACGTCCCAGATCGGTCGTCCTGTAGCGCTGTTTTGAGCTTCGCCGCTTATCCGGTATCGTCATCTTAAGCCAGCCAGCCACAAGCAATGGCTCGAGGTATGTCTTGCGAAAGTGTTCACGGTCCCTTAGACCAACTGCCCCCTGCAATTCCTCTCGAGTGCGGGCCGTTCGGGCCGCTTCAAGAACTGCTATCACTTGCGGGGTAACTTGCTCACTGACTTGTCCACCAACTTGTTCGGTAACTTGCCCTGTGACCTGCGGGGTGATTTTACGAGCTATTTCGATGTTTGGCCAGAAAGTGGCAGTGAAGAATCCATTAACTGTGAATTTGGGTTCAGGGCATTTATGCTTTTTTGCGTCCTCTATCATGCGTCGGATTCCTGTCCCTGCTTTTTCAATGAGGGCGATTCGGTGAAGAAGGTCTGCTATAAGCGGATTCCGCCTCACACTGCGAGTGCCAAGTTCTTCTCTGTTTAGCCCCCTCGGCAAGCCTCCGGGGTTGCTGATTTCAATTCGATCGTCGTATATTTCAACGAAAACATTTGCGCCCGCTTCAAAGTAGTCCCGGTGCATAACAGCATTTGTAATTGCTTCACGAAGTGCACGCATGGGATATTCAGGCACATCCTCACGCCTTAACTTCTCAATGCGGTAACCAGTCCTCGTGTTCCTCTCAATGAAACGGAGGCTTTCCTCGATATCACTTACCAAACCTCCAGTAAAATCCTTGCGATCCAGAATATTGACCTTGTCCGTACCTTTTGCCAGAAGACAGGTGACATACGCCTGGGGAAAGAAATGGTTTACATTTTTTGCAAAAAAGAGAACCCCCGCATTTCGGAAGATGAGACGTCTCCCAGCACGCTCAGCAACCTCAATATTCGCCAGGACATCCTCAATCCTCCCTCTGGAGGTGATCCGGCTCTGGCTAATCCAGGCATCGAATTTTTCCCGGTCGAAGTCGTCAGGTTAACGGAATTTTGGACAAACGGATAGGTCAAACCGGATCGCCCCTTCAATGCGGAAAAAATCCCGTATCTCATCGCGTGAAAGTTTCTGGGTGCTTGCCCCTTGTCGCCAAAAGAATCCCTCACGGCATTGGACAGGCTTGTTCTCGCTTTCCCGAACAATGATCACCATAACTTTACCCACCACTTCAGTTAATATTTTTACCCCGTTAGAAAGCCCCGCAGCTCTGCTGCGGGGATGGTGACTGTTTCCTTTTCAGCGAACACGGGGTTTAATGCCCCGTGTGAGCTTTCCCGTTAGAAAGTTGAAAGCTTTCTAACGGGGTTTACTCCAACATGGACCCCTCCCCTTCATGAAGAAGGATATCAAGATCTGTTTGCTTCATATCTCTCTCTGTTCAAAAAGTCGCTTAGTTGTTCTGCCTTGCTGATTTTACTTCCACATCGTCCAGTTCAATCTGGTGTCGCTGAACTTCAGTGATGAGTTCAAAAAGTTCCTCTCGGGTCAATTGCCCTCCTTTTCAGTTTCCCCTCCAGCAACCCCTGCCTATTATAGGTAGGTGCATTGAAAACAGGCCAACTTTTTTATGGATGGCATCCGATTCTTAATACCCCAGACACACTCCAGCCGAATGTCCCCAAGGTTTACAAACCTTACTGATGATGCCTGAGGTATTATCGGTTTCAGGACTCAAGATATTTTGCTCCTGTTTAATACGCTCATAACGATCCTTTTGACTGTTTCCATCTCGCCAGGATTACTCTCAGCGATCATCAGTGTAATGGATGCCAGGGTGTTTCCATCGATCAACGTCGTTTTGTCCTTCCGGTACAACATGCCATTTTTATTAAGAAAATAGAGAAATACTGTGGCTGCAATCCGTTTGTTGCCGTCCACAAAAGAATGGTTCTTAACAATCAGATAGAGAAGAACGGCTGCTTTTTCTTCGATGGAAGGATAAAGGTCTCTGCCCGCAAAAGTTTGATATATCTGCCTGATAGAGCCATGGAAACTACTATCCTTTTCCTGTCCGAATAAGGAAGAGTTAAATACATCTTTTATCTGTCCGATAATTTGTTTACATTCTTTATAGGAAATAATAGCTGCCTCTTTTTCCGTAAAACCCCTGGTATCTAATCTTTCATTATCGTAGTCATCCAGGATTCCCAGCCCTTTGGAAAAATCAGCGATGATATTGACCAGCGTTCTTGCTTGATCTAACTTGTTAGCCTGCTTGATGACGCTGCGTTCCAACAGTTGAATGCTTGTTTTTAGAGTTTTCAGTTGGGTTTCCCGCTCAGTTAACCGTTTTTCATTTAGAACATATCCGTTCATCAGATATTCTTTTAAAACGTTGTTTGACCAAATACGAAACTGAGTGCCGCGCTTCGAGTTGATGCGATAACCGACAGAAAGAATCATATCAAGATTGTAGTATAGAATTTGCCTTGTTACCGATCTTTTGCCTTCTTTTCGAACTTGTGCAAATTTTGCACAAGTTGCGTTTTCAGACAGTTCGCTCGTTTCATAGATATTTTTGATATGCTTGAGAATTGAAGTCCGATCTGTCTCAAACAGATCCGTTAATTGGTATTGGTTTAACCAGAGGGTCTCTCGTTCCAGTTTGACTTCTAATTCTGTTTTCCCTTCCGGTGTCCGATAAATAATTATTTGGCCTCTATTTTGCGCTGCTGATTTCATTTACTGCTCCGCTTTATTGCTTTGGTGAAAGGGGTTTCAGCTCGTTCTCTGCGAATCCGGTCTAAAAGGACGCTTGGGGGTTCCGCCTTGGGCTAATTTTACTTCCACATCGTCCAGTTCACTCTGGTGTCGCTGAACTTCAGTGATGAGTTCAAAAAGTTCCTCTCGGGTCAATTGTCCCTCTTTTCAGTTGCCCCTCCGGCAACCCCTGCCTATTATAGGTAGGTGCATTGGAAATATGGCAATTTTTTTATAGATAGCATCTGATTCTTAATACCCCCAGGCACACTCCGGCCGAATGTCCCCAAGGTTCCAACTTGAAACTTCAATCAAGTTTGCCGTCACTCTATATTTTGGAAGGAATTTTTGGGCAAAGGTTGTTTTCCCTGCACCGTTAGGACCGGCAATGATGTAAAGGCTTGGTTTTTTACGGTCTTTCTTCAATATTTATCCTTTGCTCATAACAAACAATTCTTCTTGTCTGAATTTTTTACATTCTTACGCACCAGCGGCAGCAATTCCTACTGCCCTCCACCATCAGGGGGATCCATGGTAATTTCCTGCAATTATATGTTTATATTTAAAACAAGGCAACTATTTAAAAAATGGGATGACTCACATTCTATTGGAAGGGGGGACTGGCAGATCAATTTTTGAGATTGGGGAGTGTACATAGACAACTCAAGACATAAGGGAACCTCTAATAATCCTCAGTTCGTCATTCCCCAGCAGGCGGGAATCCAGTGATTTCAAAACTTTCTGGATTCCGGCTTTCGCCGGAATGACATTTTTAGAGGAACCCATAAACCTTGAAACAAACTAAGAATCCTTACGGTTCGAAAGGGATTGATAAATCTTTTTTAAATCCTGGTAGTCCTGGAGGGTGTCCTTGATCATCTCGAGGTCTTTCTCGTTCAGAGGCCTAATGGGTTTGGCAGGAGCGCCTAAAGCAAGGGTTTTAGGCGGAATGATCGTATTGGGAGTGACCACGGACCCTGCGCCAACGATCGATTCCTCACCGATCTCAGATCCGTTTAAAAGGATCGCTCCTATTCCGATGAGCGATCCCCTTCGGATCTTGCATCCATGCGCCACCACCCGGTGACCCAAGACCACTTCATCCTCAAGGATGAGGGGATAGAACTTCTTGTCGATGTGAAGGACACATGAATCCTGGATGTTCACATTTGATCCGATCCGGATATAGTTCATATCTCCCCGGAGGATGCTGTAAAACCAGATATTGCTTCCCGACCCAATCTCCACATCCCCAATGACCATCGCATTCTCGGCAATAAATGCCGTCGGGTCAATCTTCGGACGCTTTCCTTTAAATTCTACGATCATCTTTTAACCCCTTTTTTAGAAATATTGAAAATACGATGAGATAACAACCCGCACTGGCTAAAAGCGCCTCGGTGAACCCGAGGCTGACGGCGATCAGGATGGTTATTGCCGATCCCAGCCGGACTCCTTCCGAAGCAAAGCCCATGATTGGCCGGCCTTCATATTTCCGTCACTTTTTGGGATGCTTTGGATTGGCCACTCCTTCAGTAAGCCGGCCGAAGGAAACGGTGTCCAGATTAGACAGGGGATGATTCTTTTCATACATCGGCTTGAGTTTTTTCGCCCTTACCTTCTCCGGATAGAGACGTGCGATGGCCTCTTGACTTCGGTCAAGAGGAACTTCCTTAATCACGTAGTCGGCTACGCCCAAACCATTCTCTACCCCGCCATAGACCTGAACCTCAATATCTTTTCCCTTGATGAGATTTAACTTTTTCGACCCTGGGGCAAGGGCATTAAATTCTTCGGCTTCGGAATTGATCAGTCCGGGAGCTTGGTTCATCAGATCGATACATGCCTTGTCCACAGCGACCGGATCGTAAGAGGCCAAAACTCCTATGCTGTTCACAAAAGGCGTATCCGTCCATCCGTAACAGTCACAGGCAGGAGTGATATCCAGAGCATAGTTGATGAAGAACACTTTGTCGGATTCCTTGGTCATCATGGTAGCAAGCGCTGAATCGGCAATACGCCTCCCCAGCGCGGGCAGGTGATCGAACCGCTGAATGGCCTTGATCCCGGCCATATTCACACATAAGTTAGCGCAGGCAAAGCAATAGACACATGATTCGAGGTCAACCTCTAACCCTTTCTCCGTCACCTTGATCGAACCTTCCGGGCAACATTCCTCACAGGTTTCCCACCATTCACACTTTCGTCCAGGGCAAAGCTCGGCATTAATGACGGGTTTATCACCGGCCAGAGCGCCGTGAAGGTTCATCTTGCCCCGTTTGCTTGCACAACCGACACCAATGTTTTTGATCGCTGCCCCATAACCTCCGGCAGGGTGACCCTTGAAATGGGCGAGAGAAAAGAGGGCATCCGCATCCGCAATGGCTCGGGCGACAAACTGTTTGTTTAAATAGTTTCCTCGACCTTTGAGATCAACGATCACATCGTCTGTTCCCAGCCAGCCGTCTGCGATGATGATCGGACAGCCCATGGATGCCTGATTAAAACCGTTGCGGTTAGCCGTTTCGAGATGATCCACGGCCAACGCCCTGCTGATCCATGGGTGATAGGGCATGGTGGTCGTGTCCGTAACAAATGGTTTGCAACCCCGCTCTTTGAGGGCATCCACAAATGTTCGAACAATGACTGGTCTTAAGTAGCCGACATTGTAGGCCTCCCCCATGTGAGTTTTGACGGCTACGATATCTCCCGGTTTGAGATGGTCGAGCCATCCGGAATATTCAAGGATTTGTCGCCCCTTAATGACCGTGGATTCCAGAAAACGCCTTGACCGAGCATCCATAAACCAAACCGTTGCTTTGCTCATAGGTCCTCCCTAAAGTTCCCCTGCCCGGTAAAAGGAGGGAATGAAAACAATATGATTGGTAAGAGTTATTTTACATCAGTGTCCAACGATATCATAGTCATTACAAGATGAAAAGCTTTTCGATTTGGGACTCCTGTTTCATTGGGATTGTATTGTGCCGAAAATCTTCCCAAGAGGATAACACTCCTTCTCTTTTTATGCCAAAAATCTTACATTAACACACCCAAATCTTACTTGACGGAGTCCTCAAATCCTTTTAGAATTTTTTGAGTATTTCCTTTATCAAACTTCTCAAGATAGAACCCCAATGGTTAGAACACCTCAACCTTCAAGACTCATACTCATCTTCTCCATCCTCTCTGCCCTTTTTGTTCTCTCTCAGTTCTACCGCGTCTCCAATGCGGTGATCGCTCCCAATCTCATTCGGGATCTGGGACTGAATGCAGAAATGCTCGGTGTTCTCGGAGGGGCCTTCTTCTATGTTTTCACCCTGCTTCAGATCCCCATGGGCCCGATGCTCGACCGAATCGGTCCACGAATGATCATGTCCGTCTCCTGTCTCATTGGAGCCATGGGTGCCTTTTTATTCGCCTTCGGGGACTCTTTTCATTCCGTCCTCATCGGAAGAATAATGATCGGGGCTGGAATGGCTCCGATGCTGATGGGCGCTTTTAAAACCTTTACCCTCCGATACCCACCGGAAAAATTTGCCACCCTTGTGGGTTTGATCTCCGCTGTGGGAACCATAGGGAATATCTTTGCGGCCTCTCCTCTTGCCTTTCTCACCTCCACGATAGGATGGAGGATGACCTTTTTAATGACCGGGATGATTACCATCCTCCTCAGTTTCCTGGTTTACTGGATTTTAAAAGGGGAAAAGATTGAGGAGGGGAGGGTATCTTCCCCCTCTCAGGATAAACCTGAGATGGGAATTTTACAGTCGATTCGACTCATCACTGGATCGCTTGCCTTCTGGCAGTTCGGAGCAGTGGCCTTTTTCAGGTATGGAGTCTTTGTCAGCCTTCAGGGTTTATGGTTAGGGCCTTATCTCATCTATATCAAAGGATTTTCTCCTGTTCAGGCGGGAAATCTTCTGATCCTGCTTGCCATGGGTGTCATTTTGGGAAGCCCCATTGGAGGCCGTCTCTCCGATCGCCACTTTCAATCCCGTAAGGGCGTTGCTTTGATAGGATTGAGCCTTTATTGCATCAGCCTCATCCCTCTAACCGGTATATGGAGAATAGAGCATCCTTTCCTATTCGGCCTCATCTTCTTTTTTATCGGTTTCTTCCATGGCTTTGGGATGTTGATCTATGCTCATGCCAAAGATCTCTTTCCCCGTGCGATCTCAGGGACAGTGATGACCTATGTCAATTTCTTCACCATGGCTGGAGCAGGGGTTTTCATGCCCCTTCTTGGAAAGGTGATCGAATCTTTCCCACGGACGGGAGCATCCTACCCGGCAGAGGCTTATCATCTCTCCTTTCTCATCTGTTTCCTCAGTATGACCGCCAGCGTGATTTTCTATACCTTCTCTAAAAAATAAAAATAGGGAGATGAGGAGATGGGGAGGCGGGGAGAAAAAATTTTTCACCCCATCATCCGATCTCCCCATCTCCCCATCTTTTAACTTTCCTTGATTTAAGGGCAATGGAATGCTATTTTTAAAGAGGAGGAAGTTATGATTCTTAGAATTTTTTTAGGCTTGATTATCGGTGGGCTGGCCGGTTTTCTCCTGAGTTACCTCACGCGGTCCATTGGAAGCTCCTGAGCCCTCACCTGCAACCCCTATGTCAGCGTCCCGCTGGGCGCTATTGTGGGATTGATCTGGGCCTTAGGTTAAGGCCGAATCATTCGGAGAGGACGATGAGAAAGGGATCTCTAAACGCATGGGTTTTGAGCCGACGCCAATTTTTAACTTACTCAAGTCTTGGAGGCATTGCCTTTTTGTCAGGGCAACCCAGCCTTTCTCTCGCGCAGGCCAGAAAGGAGGAAAAGATGACCTATACGGCCAAAGATTACAGCCCACTTTTAGGAATGGAGGGGTTTAGTGAAGCACTTCTGAAAAACCACTTCACCCTCTACCAGGGTTACGTCACAAACACCAATAAATTGATGGACACGCTCGGTCAAATGCTCAAGGATGGAAAGATGAGTTCCCCGGAATACGCTGAATTGAAGAGGAGATTGGGATGGGAATTCAACGGCATGAGGCTCCATGAATATTACTTCGAAAATCTGGGGGGCAAGGGAGGACCGGACAGGACCGGGAAGCTGTTCAAAAAAATCTCCGATGACTTTGGAAGTTACGAAACCTGGGAAAAAGATTTTAAGGCCACAGGGATGATGCGGGGGATCGGCTGGGCCATCCTATACCAGGATTCACTCACTGGAAAGCTTATCAACTTCTGGATCAATGAACACGACGTCGGCCACCCTGCGGGCTGCACACCCATTCTGATACTGGATGTCTTTGAACATGCCTTTATGATCGATTACGGATTGAAGCGAGCCGATTACATTGAAGCCTTCTTCAAAAACGTCCACTGGAAAGCCGCAGAGTCAAGGTTAAAATAAACCCTTTCATAATGCCTCGGTTATTGGGGGAATTCCATTTCATTGATCGTCGGAGTCGATAGGCGGGGTTTTCTAACCCCGCCTCCAACATAGGCGGGACAGGAATGTCCCGCCTATCGGGTTGTAACTAAATTTAATCAGGAATTTCGTGATCCCTGTAACTGAGGGGTTAAATCCTTTCCTACTTCGCTAATTTAACGGCTATCGTTGCGACATGTTTTCCCTGAAACCTTGCCGCAGCCAGCTCATTTTCGCTCGGCATTCGCTCTCCCTGACCGCCTGCAATCGTTGATGCTCCATAGGGAGACCCGCCTGTGATTTCATCAATGCGCATCTGGCCCTGAAAGCTATAAGGCAAGCCGACAACGATCATCCCCTGATGAAGAAGCGTGATGTGGAAACTGAGGAGGGTGGATTCCTGCCCTCCATGTTGTGTGGCAGAACTCGTAAACACGCTTCCGACTTTTCCGACCAGCGCGCCCTTTGCCCAGAGCTGTCCTGTTGCGTCAAGGAACTGCCGCATCTGTCCGCACATATTCCCGAACCGTGTCGGTGTTCCGAAAAGTATGGCGCCGGCAGAAGCGAGTTCATCCACATTGCAGACCGGGATATGAGCAAAGGCCTTCTGAGCTTCGAACGCCCCCATCTTCTTTAGCACCTCCTCCGACAGCGTCTCCGGCACACGACGCAGTTCAACTTCCGCTCCTGTTACTTCCCTGGCTCCTTCAGCCATAGCCTCTGCGAGACGATGCACATGCCCATACATGGAATAGTAAACAATTAAAACCTTCATCGTTCGTACCTCCTTCCTTGTTATTTTTTAATGCTACCTCTAAAATGTCATTCCGGCGAAAGCCGGAATCCAGATTTTATTGATATGACTGGTCTCCCGCCGGAGTTTATCCCGCACTTGTTACGGGACGGTAGTGACGAATTTGGAATTATTAGAGGTTCCCTTAATGCCACTTCTATCGAAACTAACCACCGCCTGCTGAACCCTCTATAAACCGGCCGATGGCTTCAAAATATTTCTTAAACCCAACATATAGGATGTCATTATGCGTTGCCCCTGGAATAATGAGAAGCTCTTTCCTCTCCGTTGGAAGATGGCGATACAGGTCTTCGGCTTCTTTGAGGGGGACAAGCGTATCGTTTTTGCCATGGATGATGAGCGCGGGGAGGCGAATCTTTTCAATCATCTGTACGCATTCCCGGTCGATTCCTTCCAGCGGCGTGCCATGGACCGGTATCCCGAAATGCCGGATGATCCTGACCACGCTGGAAAAACCGCTCTCAATGATGAGGCCCCGAAGAATGTCCTGGTATCGACAGGCAAGCTCGATTGCGGAGATGCTTCCCAGCGATCTTCCCATGACCCACAGGTCTTGATTGCCATTCCTCTTCGAAAGCTCCTCTCTTACGGCCTGGAAAATCTTATGAGCATCCTGCGTGAGGTCCGTTAAGGTTGGGATGCCGCTGCTTGCCCCATATCCCCGGTAATCGGCAACGATCAGGTTCGCCTTTCTCTGGTGATAGAGGGGGGCTGTCTCGTCGTAATCACTCACCACTTCCCCGTTTCCATGGAACAAAAGAATCGATGGCCACTGCGGGTTGCCGACGTAAAACCGGCACGAAATTGAAACAGAATGGCCCACGGGTATCAAGAGATCGAAACCATTTGCCGGGCAGGGGGTGAAATCTCTTCTTGGATAGAAGATAAACATCAATATGGGGGGGTGATCAAGAATCGAATAGTTCGGCATGCTTCCTCCTCCGGATTCCATCATACCCAAATTGAGTTAAAAATTTTGACAAAATCCCCTCTAACTCCCCTTTTCCAAAGGGGAGAACCCATTGTCATCCCCCTTTGCCCCGTTGTCTATGGGGAAAAAGATTATCAAAGGGGGAAGTATTTCTCCTCCCTTTGGAAAAGGGAGGTGGGGAGGGATTTTATGAAGTATTTTACAAAGTGCTAAACTGTTACCAAATTTTAACCGATGGCTGCTTTAGCCCCCTCTTTCAAATGTTACCCACCGGGATGATGTAAAGAGGCTCTTCTTCAATTCCGAGGATCTCTTTGACCTGTCGATCATCAAAAGCTCCGATCATGACTGTACCCATATTTAAGGCCACAGCCTGAAGGGAGATATTCTGTCCCACATGGCCTACCTCCATCAAACACAATGAGCTCTTCTTATAATCCCTGACAGATCGCCTTTGATGGAGGGTCTCTTCGATGGAGACCAATCCTTTCTCGTTGGGCTTTGAAAGTCTGATCTCCTTTGACATATCCTCTCCTTCCTATAGCTCCAACAGAGTGCAATGCAATCCCTTCACCACTTCTGTCATCTTCTCAAAATCGAGGGTATCGATCGTATCGGTCTCCTGGTGGTAATTCTGATTCCTGAAGAACGAGGTGTCGGTCACCATGATGGCTTTATATCCATGACGCCAGAAGGAAGAATTGTCCGAAAGGCTGATGCCTCCGAAAAATTCCGGAGCGATTAACGACCTCGCTTCAATGGCCGAGTGTTTTCTGATCCCCTTTTTGAATAGGGAGACATATTTTAATGAGCGAAAATTCCCAACAACCCCAACGAAGTCCGCTGTTCTGGGATAAAAAAGGTTCATCCCCGGAAGAGGATAGTTTTGGATCCGTTCCGGACGGAAGAATCCGATCATCTCCAGCGAAACCATCACCTCAACCGGACGCCCCTGTTCTTTTAGAGATTTTGCATAAACCATGCTCCCCATATTGGGAAATCCGAAGCAGGGAGGCTCCTCATTAGCGAAGGCGGTAAAAAGAAGGGTCTTTCTGCTTGGAATATTTTGATGCAACCTCGCTAATTCCAGCAAACCCGCCACAGCCGAACCATTGTCATCCGCGCCGGGTGTTCCGGGAACGGTATCATAATGGGCGCCGATGACCACGGTCCCTTCATCTTCTCCCTTCTTTTCAACAATCAGGTTCGAAACGTTCTTGCCGTAGCACGTATAGGTCTGACGCTGCACGGAATATCCATAAGAGGCAAAGGCGGACTCAATATAGTCCACAGTCCTTTCGAGCGATCCTTCCTTCCAGAGATGCCTTTCTCCGATTTTCACGGAGAGATATCCCACATGTTGATAAAGGTTCTTTATCACCACTTCCTTCTGAAAATGAGAGGATTCTGGTTTTTTCATAATATCAAGGCATGAGAAAAGGAGACAATCCCTTTTCCCTTTGCTAAAAAAATATCCTTCCCTGTTCGATCAACCCTCCGGTGAAATCAAATGGGTCGCCAGTGTCTCAGGCGCTGAGAAAAATGGTGAGTGACTGGTATCCATCGGGATGACTCTCCGGCAGGGCAGGGCTGTGTACATTCTCTTCTGGATGGATGGAGAAATCGCCCTGTCCCGGAGGCATTCAATGTAAATCCGTGGTATTCTGCCGAAGTTTTTTTCTGTAATACTGATTGGCGTTGCAAAGGGAGCTGCGGCCTGGGGAACCAGGAGTGATTTGGCCCGCGCCACGTCCTCATCGGAGCAATCTCCATAGAAGGCCTCCTTGAGGGCTTCCTCCTTGACCGTAGCATGACTTTGGTCTTCTGCCATGATGAGATTCGGTAGAACCAATCCCTCTGTATCGCCTTGAGCTATTTGGAGTAAAAACTCTCCATTTTGCAATAAAAAAGCCGTCAGATAGATTAAGGTTTTAATTCTTTCCGGCCGATATTCAGCGGCCTGAGAGATGACGATCCCGCCCATGCTGTGACCCACGAGAATCACTGGCTCAGATTGAGCATCCAGAACCTTACAGACACGATCCACATAAGCCTGAAGTGAAACCTTCTGAATAGGGGTAGGGTCCTTCCCATGGCCTGGCAGATCAGGGGCCTCCACCTTGTGACCCTTTCCCTTAAGAAGGTGAACCACCTTGTCCCAGCACCAGCTCCCATGCCACGCCCCATGAATCAATACGTAAGTAGCCATAATCTCCCTCCTTTGATAGATTGATTCACACCAAAACGGCGCAAGTAAGAAATAAACTGGTTTTTTAGAAATGATTAAATCGATGTAGAGTTCACTTTATCCAACCCCAGTCCCGCTACCAGGGCTTCCCTACTTATCAAGTTTTTTCTTGTTTTCTCAAAAACTTTTTGACATCATTTTTTACTTGACATTATTTTCTATAATGTTAACATTCAACCAATCCAAGTAATTGGAGGTGGATGGCCCGTGAAGGGCTAGCGTGAGAGACCGGGATAAAACCCGGTTTTTCATTTTAGGAACACCTTCCCATAACCATAAATCCTCCTGTTATAAAAATGCCTGTTATATTTTTTCTTAATAACCTCACAAACCCTTTTCCCAAAAAGTTCATCCGGCACGTCAGAAATTCTACCGTTTTCTATAAGAATTTCTTTTTTTAATGGATAGGCGAGAAGGTCTGCCAACTGGGTCCCGGCAATATTGGCGTTTTTGGGTTTGAGCTTGATTTCCTTACTGGTCAACACGCTATGAAAAAATTCCGGCCGTCTGAATTGGGTTCCGCTATCATAAATACAATTGTAGGCATCTTTTAACTGCCGATCTTCTGCACCGCCCCTACTTTCACCTAAAACATCTCCCTTAGCATTGTAGAAATGTAAAAAACCACAATACCGTTCGAGGAGTGCGCTTAAGCAATAATGGTAAGGATGGTAGGCAGATTCCTCATAACGCTCAATATGCACTTTTTTATCAATCACAACTGTGATAACTGTATAATCGATTTCTTCAAAGAGCGATAGCAAGTCTTCATTAAATGACTTTTCCTTTTCAAGGTCTCTCAATCTCCAAAATGGACCGCGTTTATTGATTATATCTTTTCTATGAAGTATAACAGGCTCATCGGGGCTGTGGGGAAAATGTCTTTGTTTTAATTCCTCGAATTTTGGGTGAAATATAGACCTGTACTTGTCTATTTCGATGATACAACCAGTTAATCCAAGATATCTTTTCTCTTCTTTTTCTAATTCTGGGTAGTGGCCCATTGGATAGTCGATAGTTTTATCATTAAACTTTATCCGGAGTCTTCGTAGATCTTTCTTGCCATAGGAATGGTCTCCAGATTCGTCGATGTAGAGTCTATACAGTCTTTGCATAAAATGACTCAATTACTCGCCAGAGCCGCAGATTCAATATCGTTCTCTTTCCAATCTGTCCTATCCCTCAAGCCCCAAGCGGCGGGGGCGGTATTCGCCGAATTGTCTTTCCTCTTTCTTTTTTAGGATGCGGAAGGTTTCTCCGGTGAAATCTGGATCGCCCTTTTTATGGATGATCCCCAGGCTTTTTCCTAAGTCAAAATACGATATTACGATTGCCTGCCCCCCAGATGACCCC
>Ga0194113_10004466_pt1 | contig 18309 bp, 21 predicted proteins | sample TA2MahC200mmetaG_FD_146193 | JGI IMG/M metagenome (GOLD analysis project Ga0194113, IMG submission 146193) | Freshwater microbial communities from Lake Tanganyika, Tanzania - TA2015017 Mahale Deep Cast 200m | ecosystem: Environmental > Aquatic > Freshwater > Lake | place: Tanzania: Lake... | reverse complement strand
CCCTTGGAATTACATTGGAGATGAAACTTTAGGGCAACACATCAAAAAAGCTCTGGAGAAGCTCGAACCGGAAATAACAGCAGCCCAGAAGAGAGGATTCAGCACAATGCCTCCAGCAACATAAATCAGTCTTTCAGTCTTTTTTTGAGCCTGTTATGAAAGTTACTATTGTTCTTCCTTCAGCCAGCAGTTTTTCCTGCAAGTTTTCATGCATTAAAGCGGCCTGTCCTGCAGCGCCCGCTAGTTCGCATTCGATGCCTTCGTTTTTAGACAGGTGTGATCTGGCTTTGGCTATCGCTTCGTCAGAAACTTTCAGCGAAGGAGCCCTATGTTGAGAGTAAACCATGTGGCCCATAACCGGCAGCAGGCAGTCCATTCCGTCAGCGTAAGTGACTCTGCCTCCAAAACAGGTTAATAACCGAAACAATACAGTTAGGAGACGACGCCTACTTTCTCAAGCTTGCAAGCGCGCTTTCTGCAGACTTTCTCCATTTTTTCGAACTCTATTTCGCTTAAGGTTAACAGAAAGTTGTCCAGGTTGCGGGAAACAGGAAAGGGCAAACTGTCGTTCAGCCTGAATTTTCTTCCAGACTTTTTTTCCATCTCATAGACCGCTGAAACCAAACCGCCTTTGGTGACGTCCTTGCTTGCATTAACCTTTATTTTTCCTGCCAGAATAGAATTCCAGGTTTCAAACAATTTTTTAGCTTTTACAAACCTTTCCTCCTGCTCGCCCCAAATAGGCTCTCCGAGAAGACACACAATGTCGCCTTTCCTTGCTCCAGAATCTCTTATGGGCTCTTTCAGCAAAAGCTCTCCAACGACTGTGAGACTGCACCGTGGCTCGCAATCCTCAACAAGAGTGTTTCCTCCAAGAAGAGGAATCTTCATCACCTCAGCCTGTTTTTTCAAGCTCGCTATCATCTCCTTCAAATCAGGCTTCAAACCAATCAACGAATCCATTGCAAACAAAGGCCTGCCGCCCTTAACCACAACATCAGTCGCAGCATGAATCAACGCAGACTTCAAAACCATCCTCTTGTTGTAAGGCCCGTCAACGCTCGCAACCAGTTTCTTACCGCCGAACTTCAAAACAACAGCATCATCCCAGTCCTTGATGCCCAAGACTGGCCTGCACAAACGGTCCATTGAAATAAGCTCTTCCCTAATCCACATTATGTCCCTAACATACCTGTCTGTCAGACCTTCAGGCATTCTTCAATTCTTCCACACCAGAGCAGAAACTAACCGTCCTGCAGTATTCCAAACCAAACTTTTTGAAAAACGGAAAGTTCCGGCAGATTTGGGGGCGTATTTTGTGTATTGAACATAAATCATTCTTCAGGAAAACGCAACGGCCGTTCTTTCTTTTCATCCAGTATTCGCCGCCCTTTTTTTCATAGAAATTTTTGAGCCCCGCCTTCTTCAAGCAGTCTATGTCATCTTTGGTTATCTCAATAATCCTGAGCCTGCAGCAGTTCCCGCACTTGCCGCACTTGAACAGACGCTTTTTTGAGGCTAACTTGACTTGGTAGATGAAAACTGAAAGATAACCAAGGGAGAACAATATGGCAAGCAGAGATACCGTCGTTGAAGCTTCAGACAGATTCATTGTGCTTTAAAACAACCTATCTTTAAGTAGTCTTTGCTATTAAATCATACGATATTGGTTTTCAAGTTTTCACGGTTTCCACGGGTTTTCAAGGTTTTCCAAGGTTTTCATGGTTTCCCGAGGTTTCCAAGTTTTCTTAGAACTGAAAACTGAATATTGAAAATCAAATACTACACAAACGCTTGCTTTTTGACATTCTGTAGGTTAGATTCTCATTTTTAAATGATGTTGCACAAAAGTTATATCATTTTTTCAGACTAGGGGGAAGATGGTCAAACCGGCAAAAAAATGTTGTAAATACTGTCAGGATTATAAATACTGCAAGAAGCGCAGCAAATGCTGCCAGTATTGCGACCACTATTCCAAAGGCAAGTGTTATTATGCCGAGCACACCAGGCAAAGCGGGAAGACCACACCCAAGGACTTGGTTTTCAGCAACTACCGGGGGGATGAATACGGCATGGACGATTATGAGGAGTATGAGGAGCAGGAGTAGGGCCCCGATTCCAAGATACTCCTGGACATTGTTCTAGAAGCTTGTTTTAATTTAGTATATCTATATTAATTCAAACCCAAGAGGGTGTTGTAAGATGGAAGGCTCTAGGATACCTGGTTTCAGCAAGTTAAACAGGAGTGAGAGAGTCAGCAAGCTTGGTCTGAGCGGGGAATCGGTTAAGGCTTTGGAGGAGGGCCTCAGCCTGGAGCAGGCTGAGAGGATGATTGAAAATGTCGTTGGGGTTTTGAAGATTCCTTTGGGTGTTGCAACCAATTTTTTGATAAACGGTAGGGATTACCTTATTCCAATGGCTATTGAAGAGCCATCTGTGGTGGCTGCTGCAAGTAATGCAGCGAAGATGGCCCGGGTTTTAGGTGGTTTTAAGGCTGAAGCCTCTAGGCCGGTTATGATTGGGCAGATACAGCTGCTTGACGTTGATGTTGAGAATGCGGAAAAGAAGATTCTGGAAAAGAAGAGGGAGATTATTGAGCTTGCCAACAAACAGGACAGGATTCTGGTCGAGCATGGGGGAGGTGTAGTGGACGTTAAGACCAAACAGCTGAAAACAAAAAGGGGGAGAATGCTTGTAGTATATCTGCTTGTTGACGTCAGGGATGCTATGGGCGCTAATGCAGTCAACACCATGTGCGAGGCCGTTGGCAGGTATTTGGGGGAACAAATTGGCTGTAGGACTTGTTTGAAGATTGTGTCAAACTATGCAACAGAAAGGATGGTAAGGGCTACCGCCATTTTTGAGAAAGAGGCTCTTGGCGGGGAAAACGTGGTTGAAGCCATCTTGGACGCCCAGGAGCTTGCCATAAAAGACGTCTACAGGGCCGTAACCCACAACAAAGGCATTATGAACGGCATTGACGCTGTTGCTATAGCCACCGGAAACGACTTCAGGGCTGTTGAAGCTGGCGTGCATGCCTATGCTTCCAGAACGGGAGAGTATCTTCCGCTGACCATGTATTCCAAAAACAAAGAGGGGAATCTTGTAGGATTTTTGGAGATTCCTCTTGCAGTCGGCATTGTTGGCGGCGCCACTAAGGCAAACCCAACAGCCAGAGTGGCTTTGGAGATACTGAAGGTGAAGTCTGCATGCGAGCTCGCAGAAGTTATGGCTTCAGTAGGCTTGGCGCAGAATCTCGCAGCTTTGAGGGCTCTTGCAACAGAGGGCATACAAAAAGGCCACATGAAATTGCATGCAAGAAATATTGCAGTAACCGCAGGCGCCAGAGGGGAGCAGATAGACAAGATTGCGGAACAGATGGTTAAAGAAGGCAACATAAAGGTTGACAGGGCGAGAGAACTGCTGTAGAACTACTTTTCCACAGGGCTTGGCTCTGTGTGCACTACCACGTCTTTGATTCCACTGAATTTTTTCTTTGTTTCATCCACCACCTTGTGGCTTATCTCATGGGCTTTTTTTATTGGAACATTAGGGCCCACCTTGATGTGCAGGTCAAGGTATATGTTGTTCTCGCTTCCCCTTGTGCGTATTTTGTGGCAGTCTTCAACCCCGTCAACACTTAATACTACAGCGTAAATTTTGGCTTCGTCCAGGGTTGACGTGTCGCACAGCACAACAGAACTCTGCTTGATTATCCCATAGCCCATTTTGACAATCAAGACGACTATGAAAACCGCCACCACAGGGTCGAAGACCGGATAGCCGAGTTTCACCATCAGGAATCCGAACAAAACTGAAAGCGAGACGTATATGTCTGTCCGAGTGTGCATCGAGTCAGCCTCCAGGAACGGGCTCGCCAGCTCAACACCCTTTTTTCTCTCATACTTTGAGACAAGATAGTTTATGACGACTGTTATAACCATTGCGGTGAAGGTTATTGCGCTGATGTGAAGCGTGGAGTAGTCGCCTGAGAGAAGCCGGCTTCCTGCGCCCTTGAGTATCTCAAAGGAGGCGAAGAATATCAACACTGCTATGGCTATTGTCGCAAAGTTCTCGTATTTGTTGTGACCATACGGGTGGTCTTTGTCAGGCGGCTTGGAGGCGATGCGTATGGCAATCAATCCGACTATGTTTGAAGTGCTATCGAAGAAAGAGTGGAAGGAGTCAGCTATCATGCTGATTGAGCCTGCCAGCAGTCCGAACAAAAACTTGATTAGGGCTACTGCAATGTTGAGGAAGAATATGTAAATCAAAACCCCGCTTATCTTGCCGTATTTTTCCTTTTCGTCCATCTTCAGGTTATCAATTCGTTTCCGTCTTTTGTGACTATTACTGTGTGCTCGAAGTGGCTTACAACGCCTTTCTCCTTCTCGTGGAGCGTGGGGTAGGTTCTTATCACTTTCCTTGCCTGCAGCTCCTGAACAGCCAGAGGCAGCTTCACAGGACTTATCTTTTTTGCATACCACCGGTCTGTGAAAGGCAGCTTACCTCTGTCTTCAACTTCCTTCAACAGCATTCTTGCTTCAGGCATCCTCACGGGCTTTTTGTCTAAAAGGCTGTAGATGCTGGCATGCTTTGACTCCACAACACGACCATAGCCGTCTGTGATGAAGGGCTCTATGGCCAAAACCATGTCCTCTTTGAGCTTCCAGTCATAGGGCACTGGAATGTTGGGTATGGAAATGCCCGCATGCAAGTCATATTGCTTTACTTCATGGCCTGTTAGGTTTTCAATCGGCTTGAATCCTGCTTTTGTGACCATGTTGTATAGAGTTGACCCCAATTCTTTGACTGAAACACCCGGCTTTATCATCCCCACTATCTTGCCCAAAGCCTGCTCATTGACCTCAAGCATTCTAGCATGCCTGCCACCTAAATCCATTGTGTAAGCCGTGTCTGCAATAAAACCGTCTATGTGCACTCCAAGGTCTATGGAAACCACGTCACCATTCCTCAACACCGCTTCATCGTTGTATTTGGGAGTATAGTGGGCTGTGACATCATTGACACATACTGTGGCCGGAAAGGCAAGCCCCGCCTTCTTCTCAAGAATCTTAGATTCAATACTTTCTGCAACATCCAGCATCCTCGCATTCGGCTTCACCAAGCTCCTGCTCCACTCCCTCACCTCACAGGCTATCTTTCCAGCAGCCCGGTATTTCTCCAACTCTGATTCTTCCACTTTGGTTCAGCGTAACAAACAGGGGACAAACCACCCTGCAGTTAGGACATACATATCTATTAAAACAAAGGTTAAATATATTGACGTGAGACCGCATTCATTGCCGCTGATATTTCTGCTTTTGGTTGGAACTGCAAACGGTTTTGAGTATTCGGAAATCAACTCAGGAATCAACAGTTCGTATATAGTTTATGGTGGGGTGAACTGTAGTGCAAATTCAAACGAGATTAACTGCGACTTCAGGCCGTATAGCAACTACACCTTTCACATAATTTTGGAGAATGATGAGTACACAAAAGATTTTTGTCTTTTGGTGACGCATTCTGGCTTGGAGCCCTATGAAATTGCTGGCATGCATGAGGAAGTCGTCAGAGGACTCAAAATGATGTGCATGGGCGTCAAGTGTGATCCAATAGAAATTGAAGACTGTTTTAAAGAGCTTCCCGGCAAAGAGAAAAAGGCTGCGAGAGTGCGGGGAAACATAGGCTCTTCAAGGAATAACTTCCATGTAAGGCTCTACTGTAAAGTAGACGGCAAGACTACAAGAAAAGACATGGATATTAATTTTAATCCAATAGCGGAAGGGAAAATTGTGGTAGAAGATGAGACAACGCTGACGGAGGAGGCAGCCTATTGGGAGAAACTCTGGCTATTGCTATCACGAATCAAGGTGTTGGCGGGAGAAAACCCAGAGGCCACAGCCATTTCAGCAGTTGCAATATTACTGCTGGCGGGAGGAATATTATATCACCTAAAGCATGACTAGCCAAGTCATATTAAATTAATTTGAAAACCAATAGATACCATGTTCATTGTTTTTGAGGGCATTGACGGCTGTGGGAAGTCCACTCAAGCTAAGTTGCTTGCTGACTGGCTTCAAGCCCAGGGAAAGCGGGTTTTGCTTACTGCCGAGCCCACCAAAGGCAGAATCGGCCTTTTTTTGAGGGAGATTCTGGCTGGAAAGACGATAGTAGACCCCAGAACCCTGGCCTTGCTGTTTACTGCAGACCGCTATGAGCATCTGGCTAGGGAGATTGAGCCGGCCTTGAAGAGAAACACTATTGTGGTTTCAGAGCGCTATTACCATTCAACCATCTGTTATCAGGCAGCTCAAGGAGTTTCCTGGAACTGGCTTGTGGATTTGAACAAGTTTGCGAGAAAGCCGGATTATACTTTTCTGCTTGACGTTCCGCCCAAACAGTCTGTGAGAAGGAAGACTGCAGTGGAAATCTTTGAGGAGGAAAAGTTTTTGGAAAAAGTCCGGGACAACTATTTGAAGCTGAACCGAAATGTCATAAAGGTGGATGGAAGCAAAAGGCCTGAAAAGGTTTTTGAGGAAATAAAAGGGAGGGTGAAGTTGAAGTGAAAGAATTGATTGTGTATGACGGGCATTTTTGGGTTAATCTGTCTGAAATGCTGGCTCCTGAAAGGAAGAACGCCCTGAAGCAGGATGTTGAAAACACTGAAGGCCTGATTCTGGTTGAGGGAGAACTCTGGGCCAGGCTGGAAACACCACACCCCACAAAAAAACAGAAGGCTTTTTACAAGGCTCCGTGGCGGCAGGAAGACATCGAATCGGCAGGTTCGCTGAAAAAGATGCCTGAAATAAGGGAGTGAAGTATTGGCTTGAAGGCATTGAAATTCCAAACCCACTCAAAAAGACGCCAGAAATGGGGGTGTTGAAAGGAATACCAGAGATTAGATAGTATGTTGACAGTATTTTTCAACCATATTCTGCGCTCAGAGAGCAGGTTTTAGGACTTTATTACGTTGCCTTCCATCTTCAAATTGAACCCAAACTGGTTTACAACATGTATGTTTGTTTTTGCGTGGTTTGACATTTCTGGAACCGAAAGCGTGCCTCCGTTCAAGGCCAAATAGGGTATCAACTGGTCTGCCATGTGAAAGTCTACTGGAGCATTGGAGTTTACTGCAGAAAGAAGTTCCTTAGCAGCTTCCAAGCCAACTTCCTCTGCACGCTTGCTTTTACTGCCCAATGCGCTTCCACCCAACATTGAATTCTCGCATTCAGCCCATAGTGTAAATCCGCTTCCAACTGAAAGTGTTTCACAGTATTCTTCATCCAGCTTTACTTCGCAGTCAATCTTTTTGTTTGAAAGCTCGTTGAACAAAAAAAGCCTCGCATTCTTCTTCTGCCTGCCTGCGACATCACGCTCCTCCAAAAGCCTGTGCGCATGGGATATTCCAGAAATTTTTTTAACAACCCCTCTTTCAACCATATTGATTTTTCTTGCGTTACCTGGCTTCACAAACACTTCCAGCAAGCCGCCTCCGGCGGGATAGTAGCCACGCTTCACAAGATTCACCTCCAAGTTGTAGCCAAACTTCTTCAGCATTGGGGTCAAAACAAAACGCATGTAGTCTACTGGCGGACTCCAGGAGACGTCTGTCCCACCTCTTATTGAAATGCTGAATTCTTTTTGGGAATGCAAGACAGCAGGCAACAATGCCTGCAAGACAAGAGTTATTGAGCCTGCGGTGCCGACGTCCAGGGAAAGTCTTTTGACCTGTATTCCACCTGGAGCGAATGAAATTTCCATGGAACCAAGATTCAGGCCATCAACTTTTGCATTGCACAAATCGCCAACCGCCTTAATGCAAGCTATGTGTTGGGCCTGCAAGCCCGGGTTAGGCCGGTTTGCCCTGATGTTCAAAACCTTTATCGGAACGCCCTTTATGGCGCTTAAAGCAACCGCAGTCCTCAAAATCTGGCCGCCGCCTTCGCCAAAACTGCCGTCCAGAACAATCATCTTAAAACCTACTTCAGGTATCTGAAGTATTTCCCAGACTTGAAGGCCCCAAGCTTTTTCAAGTATTCAGGGCTTGTGTAAACGCCAACAGTAAGCTTCTCCTGCTCTGACTTTTCCAGAGCCCTTGCCAACAGTGAAACCTTGTCTATCCTCTGCAGAGAACCATTGTGCTCTATCCTCACCTTGAATTCCGAGAAGCTGGGCTCAGGAGCGTCAACAAATAAGTATCCTTCCGGAATGCCGTAATCTGAATATATTTGGGTTTCAATCCCGCTCTCTTCCCCCACAAGCCGCTCCCTGAAGTCCTTTCTAAAGGAGATTATCTTATCTGTGAAACAGGTTTTGAAAAGTTTTCTTTCATCAAGCCGGGACAACATTTCCTTTGGATAGCCTTCTGAATTCCTCAACAGTGTCATCAGCTGTAGGTCGTCCATCGAAGCCAGCTGCCCGAGGCTTACACCCCCATCTGAAACCAGCCTCTGGACGGCATGCAGGAACATCGACTCGGCAATCCTCTTGGTGTGATGCCTGTAGACCGTTTGATACATCAAATTTCTGTTTATCAGCAGAGACTCGATGGTCTCGAGGTTGTTTTCTTTTATGATGATTTCCTTCTTCACCATCTTTATGGCGTATATCAACCGCTCCAAGTCTATTTCGCCGTAAGCAACTCCGGCATAGTAGGAGTCCCTCTTCAGGTAGTCCATCTTGTCCACGTCAATCTCAGAAGAGATTATTTTGCTCAACAGACTTCTGCCTAGAATCAAGTCTGAAATCTCCTTTGGCTTGAGGCCATGGTCTTGGAGTATGTCTGAAACATGCGTCCTGAGGATTATTTTGGAAGATATTTTTTCGTGTGAGAACCCGGACTTGGACATTATTTTGTCCAGGCTGTGGGAAAACGGACAGTGACCTAGGTCATGAAGCAGGCCTGCAACCCTCAGCGACTGCCTTTTCTTTTCGTCCAAATCAAGGCGCTCTGAAACCACTCCGGCAAGGTGCATGACTCCAAGAGAATGCTCAAACCTTGTGGAGTTCATCGCCGGATACACCAGGTAACAGAGACCATTCTGCTTTATGTGCCTGAGCCTCTGCATCTCGGGAGTGTCCACTAGACACAGCTCAACGTCATTAATGCTTATGTTCCCGTGTATCGGGTCCCGTATTACCTTAAGGTTTTTCATTTGATGGTATATAATTGTCTTAAGGGGAATATATTAAGGTGGGGTGAAAATAAGAAAAACAGCAGCTGCTGTTGTAGTTATCTCACTTTTTATAACGGCCGGGGGTTCTGTTACTCCAGAAGGATTTTATTTTGCCCTGTTTTTCCAGACAGCCAAACCAGCTAACGTGACGGCAGCTATCAAACCATAAGTGGTTGATGTCGTGACTGGAATGCTGAAGTTCTTGTCCAAAAAGTATTGTATCACCTGGGGTAGAAGCCCGAAGACAAAGCTGAATCCAAGGCGTTCTATTATGTCGATTTCGTCTTTTTTCGGAAAAATTGCTAGAGACAAAGCCAAGCCCGGAGCCAGAATCATGAGTATCATCCAGAGTGTTCCAATGAAAATGTTCGCGACATCCATGTCTAATATGATAAAGAAAACAACAATAAAAACCCTAGAGGAGGTCTAGCAAAAAGGAAGGTGTGTTGAGGAGGAATTTCAGTGTGAATTTCGGGTTTTTGAAGAGCGCTTTCACTGTCTTTTGGGCGTAGTCCATGTCTCCCCCGCTTTCAAGAGAATTCCTGCTCTCAGAGGTTATCTTAAACAGACGGTCCAGGTTTTGAGGTGAAAGTCTGTTAACAAAACGGTGTATCCACAAATGCAGTCTCAAGTCAGCTCCAATATTCCTTCTCCAAAGGCGCTCATAGTCCTCCATGCAAGCATACTCGGCCGCAACTCCACCCATGACCACTCCGCCGCCTGTTGTTGCCTTAACGTGACCTGCAGCATCCCCCACTAGGTTTATTTTTCCATACTGGGTTCTGAGCTTTGGATTGTAAAGAGGTATGATTCCATAGGACTCGTTCTGAACCCTGCTGCCTTTCACACGGTTCTGCTTTGCAAGCCTGCTTACAAAAGAGTCCAAAAAGGGTTTTGGGTTGGACTTGGTGCACAAGCCAACTCTAGCCTTGTCTTCAAGCGGAACAATCCATGCGAAAAAGTCTGGAACAACAAAATGCAGTTCGACCAGGTCTCGGTCGCATTCAACGTCCATCTCGTATTGCGCGCCGAGCAGGAATTCATCCGGACAATCCAATTTGCACGCCTTCTGCAGGTTGTAGTCTGTTCCAGTCGCAAGTATCGTCTTTTCTGCCTTGAACTCGCCTCCTTGGGTATGCAGGACCGAGTTTTCTATTCCCAAAACGCGCATGCTTTCGCACGAGACTCCTTTTGACACAGCCGAATTCAATAGAAAGCCATCAAACAAACTTCTGTCCACTACATAGGCTTTGGCTTCTTTGGCCCTGATTTCAACTATTGTTCCAAGGGGCGAAAAGAGCTTTGCGCCTTTGACTTCATTCAAAACAAAGTGTTTTTTCTTTATTTCAAGTCTTTCAAACCCAGACACGCTTATCAAGCCTGCGCAGTGGACCGGCTGCTTTTTGTGCTCCTCAAAAAGTATCACGTCGCCTTTTTCCAAAGCCCTTCCAGCGGCAATGCATCCTGCAGGTCCGCCTCCAACCACGGCAAAATCGTATTTCAATTTAACGTCTCTTCAAGTCCAGAAGCTTTTTCAAAGCCCTTATCGTCGGGTCGCTGCCTGTGGAGTTCTCAATCTCTAGGTAGCCTTTCTTTGTGAGAGGTTTTGCAAGCGCCAAAACGTTTTGCTTGGTCGTGTTCAGCATTATGCTGGCGTCAATCGCCTTCATGCGGTTAATCCTCAGCATGAGCGCAACCAAGTCTTTTGCAACAGGCTGGTGGTGGCTTGCCGGTTTACGCGATTTCTCCTCGATACCCCACAAGTCAAGGTCTTCAATGAAGTCGTCAAAAGTTATCTCCCTCTCGGGCTTTGGATACTCCTTGAACAGCTGTTTTTCCAGTTCAATCCTCTTCTTTTTTTCCTTTGCCAGGGCATCCTGCAGTTCAGCAATCTTCTGCTCATCCTTTTGAAGTATTTCCTCTTCCTCAGAAATCTTTCTCTCCTCAGTCTTCAGTTTTTCTTCATCTTCCAGCAGTTTTTTTTCCACCTCAAGCCTTTTTTCATGCTCCTTCGCAAGGTGGTAGCTCAAGGCCTCATACTGCTCTCTGCCTATGGCGTTTGCTATCTCGTCCCTGCTTGTGGCGCCTTCAAGCATCATGCGCTTATAGAGTTCGTTCAAAAGGCCTTCCTTTTTTGCAACCTCGGTTTCCTCCTTCTTGAGCAGTTCTTCCAGCCTTTTTATCTTCTCGCGCTCGAACTCCAAGTCCTTGGCAAGCTCCTCCGGAGTTTTGTCTTCAACCATCTTGCATTCTTGGAAAAAAATTTTGTTTACAGCCTTAAATAGTAGAATCCTGTTGCCTGAGGTCGATTATGTCCTCCGCGTCCGGGCCTGTTGAGATTAAAGTGATTTTCACTCCGACTTCATCTTCAATCTTCTTCAGATAGTCTCTGGCCTGCTGGCTCAAGTCGTCGTATTTTTTAACCTTGCCGCATTCCGGGAACAATTTGTCTATGCAGGTCACAGCCAAGTCCGTGGCGCTGTTGACCATTGCGGAGTATCTAGCAAGCTTGAAGTCAAAATCTCCGATGCGCCTCATCCTGCCGGTGACAGTTCCTTTTTCTCCAAAGTATTCTGCAATGGTTTCGTTTGGATTTCTGCCCTTGATTCCTTTCGCATTCGCAGCCTCTAGGATTTTCTTCCACATCGACGCTTTAACCCTCTTATCATCCAACTCCGTTTCAAAAGGTCCTTGACCTACTCTAGACATGTAAGCCTTGAACACAACGTAAACCTTCTTTATTTTAGTGGGGCCAATGCCGACGTCAGCAGCCACCATGCTGGCAGTAGTGTCCTTGGAGGTCACATAGGGGTAAGTACCATAGAACAATGAAAGGCAGAATCCTTGAGTGCCTTCAACCAAAATTTTCTTGCCCTCCAAAAAAGCCCGGTTCAACTCCTCTGGAACGTCAGCAAGAAAGCCCTTCAATGAAGGAATGTCCTGCGCCAGCTTTATCGTCCTGTGAGCTCTTTCAGCATTTGCAGGGCCGCAACCCGTTCCAGTTGAGCCTACAGTAGACTTCAAATGCTTGTCGCCGACGTCCTGCTCCTTATGTCTCTCCTCTATTATCGCACATCTTTTGTCCAATCCAATGCGATTGCCAGTATTGGTTTCCCCGATTTCCTTAAGCAGAGTCTGCACGTCAACCAAAACTCCAGCGCCGATAAGCAATCTGGCATTGTCGTTCACGAAACCGCAGGGGACCATCCTCAAGCCATACTTTTTGCCGTTCTTGTAAACCGTGTGTCCTGCGTTAGGCCCGACGCCGGCTCTGGCAATCACTTCAGGATTGTCGTGCAAAGCAAGATATGAAATGATTTTGCCCTTGCCCTCGTCCCCAAAATGCCCGCCAACCACCACAGAAACCATCCTAAAGTAATAATGAGATGTGGCTTTAAAGAATCTAAAACAAGTCTTCGTCCTGGACGTGATTCTTGCCGAGCTTCAATGCAATCTCTGCTTTAGCCAGTTCTTTTCCGAGATAGGCTGCATGCTCACTGCTTATCCTACTTTCTGAACACACTTTCTTGTATAATGCTTCAGATGAAACCCCTCTATAGCCTCTGGCTGGCCTGCCTTTCTTATACTCGACAACATGGATTTTAGAATCCTTGATGAAAATGCGATAAAAATCCTGTTCTATTTTGGAGGGAATGTTTGCAACCTCAATGAACCTTAGCTTACTTAAGCTGGAATCTGTTGACGTTTCTATGGACCTCTTGTCTTTCAGCCAAAGCAGGTTCAACCCCAAGTCCTTGGGACTTTTAGCTTGCCTTCCAGCTAGATGCATCATCTTGGCTGCTGTGGCAAGCTCTCTTACACACCCCCTAGTCTTGGCGCTAGCTTCCACTGTGAACAACAGCTCGACTCCTATTTCAGACGCTATGCCTGCAAGCAAGGCATTCACTCCAACTGAGTCAGCGTCCATGAGTTCTGTGACATTGCCTGCGCCCATGAACAAAGGCGTTTTGGGATATTTCCTTCTCAGAAGTGAAAGCGCTTTCACTGATTCCACAAAACCATGGTTCAAGGGGCTTAAAACAGGGTCCAGTATCACTTTTTTCCCCTTGAATTTTCTTGCAAGCAAGCCAAGCTTTCTAACCTGGTTTTCAGCCTTTTCAGGCAATCTGCCGTTCTTGCCGACAGGCACCACAACAAAAGGCACGCAAATCTTTGCAGCAACCTCCATGTTGCCTTCCCCTATGCTCAAAACCAAGTCCACGCCAGCCTTCACTCCGGCAAGAATTTCACTTGGATTCATGGAGTCAATGCTTAACGGAACACCAACAGTATTTCTCAATGTCTTTACGATGCCTGCAATCTTGCCTGAATTGTCCACTCCAGAAACCATGCCAATGTCAACAATGTCAGCACCATTTTTCACAAGATATTTTGCCCTAGACTGCAACTCTTTTTTGGAAAGAAACGGGGCATCAGGTATTTCAGCCACAACCCGCATCGGATAATCGCCTCCAAGATAGACAGAATTTTTCCTTCCAATTTTCATCAAAAATTTTTTGCCAGGCTTGCATGCATCAGCCAACTGTCTTTCAACACTTTCCCTTACTTTCCTCTCCAACGCGAAGTCTGCAGGCAAAACGCTTGAAAGTTTTATTTCACCCAAGCTTGCAAGCAAGAGAGGTATTTCAGAATGGTGTTTAGTGCCCTTGCAAACTGGGATTCCAAGCCTTTTTGACAGCCCCAGAGTATTTCCAGAAACAAGCCCTGGAACTATCACCATAGAATACATGCTCAAATCCAGCTTTGAAAGCTCTTCAAAAAGCCGTTCAGGGGAAAGCAACGCTGCGACATCTATCCCGCACACGTGGACTCTGCCGCTAGCTTTTTTTCTGACATAAGGGGCTGCGTTTCTCCCAGTCACCAGCAGTATTCTATCTCTCATTTTTTAGTGAAATAACATATTTATTATCCCTTAAAGGATTATATCAGGTGGTTTATGATGGAATACAAACTGGAAGTCAAGGTGGGTCTGAAACACGGCGTTCTGGATGCTGAAGGCGAAACAATACAGAAAAGTCTGAAATTGCTGGGTTATGACGTGAAAAAGGTTGACGCAGTTAAATGCTACAACATCACTGTAGAGGCTAAAACAGAGAAAGAAGCGGTTTCAAGGATAGAAGACTCGTGCAAAAAGCTTCTCGCCAATCCGGTGATTCAGGAATACTCAATAAGGGTGTTGTGATGTATAAAAAAATCTTGGAAAACCCACGGGTATACGAAGTCGACTTGCTTGGCTCAGACGACAAGACGCTTGAAAAAATAAGCAAGGAAAGAAGCCTCGGCCTTTCTCTTGAAGAGATGAAGAAAATCAGGGATTACTTCAAGAAAGAAAAACGCAATCCAAGGGATGTTGAACTGGAAGCGTTCGCGCAAAGCTGGAGCGAACACTGCTGCTACAAGACAAGCAAACCAATTCTCAAGAGAACGATATTCACGATAAAAAACAAGGCAGTCATCTGCGCGATAAGCGAGGACGCGGCCGTCATAGATTTCGACAAAAAACATGCCTATGTGGTGAAGATTGAAAGCCACAACCATCCTTCTGCATTAGACCCTTATGGAGGAGCAGCAACCGGAATCGGAGGAATACTAAGGGATGTGGTTTGCATGGGCGCCCAGCCGATAGCCCTTGTAGACCCGTTATTCTTCGGTCCGCTGGATTTTCCAGAGAAAAAACTGCCTCCAGGAGTCAAACACCCCAGATACTTGATGAACGAAGTCGTTTCTGGAATAGCGGACTACGGCAACCGTGTTGGAATCCCGACTGTTGCCGGAATGCTGTATTTCGATGAAAGTTATGTGGGCAACTGCCTTGTGAACGTTGGCTGCGTTGGAATTGTAGATAAAAAGAAGGTTGCTCACTCCAGAGCAGGAGCTCCAGGAGACGTCTACATAATGGCAGGAGGCAAAACCGGCAGGGACGGAATTCACGGCGTTACTTTCGCTTCAGCTGAACTGCACGACAAAAGCGAAGAAGAAAGCAGGCCTGCAGTCCAGCTTGGTTATGCAATAATGAAAGAGCCTTTGATGCACGCCTGCTTGGAGGCGAATGAAAAAGGCCTTCTCACAGGAATGAAAGATTTTGGAGGGGGCGGCTTAAGCTGCGTTGCAAGCGAGATGGCTCATGCAGCAGGCTTGGGAGCTACTGTGGACTTAGAGAAAGTTCCCCTAAAGGAAACCGGGCTTTCTCCTTGGGAAATCTGGGTCAGCGAAAGCCAAGAGAGGATGATGGTCTCAGTAAAGCCGGAGAATGTTGAGAAGGTTCTTGAAATATTCGAATTCTTGGATGTTCCGGCAACAGTGGTTGGAAGAGTAGACAACAGCAGGAGAATAAAGGCAGAATACAACGGAGTGGAAGTATTGAATTTGGATTTAGACTTTGTGATAACTGGAGTCTGCTACAACCGGCCTTACAATTTTGCTGAAAGAAAGCAGGAAGTCAGGGAATTCAAAATGCCTGACCTGAAAGAGACTGGATTAAGACTTATTGGCTCGCAGAACATCGCAAGCAGAGAAGCAGTGATAAGGCGCTATGACCATGAAGTCAGGGCTAATACTATGATAAAACCAATGCAAGGGATTGTCAACAAACAATCTCACGGAGACGCTGCAGTCTTGAAGCCTCTGGAGGACTCATACAGAGGTATTGCAATAACATCTGACGTTAATCCATCTCTATGCCATGCAAGCCCATACTGGGGTTCTGCCTCAGCAGTGGAAGAGATGTGCAGAAACCTGGTTGCAGTAAATGCCCTGCCGCATACCATAGTAGACTGCCTGAATTTTGCAAACCCTGAAAAAGAGAAGAATCTTGGAGACTTTGCGAGGTCGTGTGACGGCTTGTATTATGCAGGCAAGCAATATGGCACCCCATTTGTCTCAGGCAACGTCAGCTTCTACAACGAAAGCAACCTTGGGCCAGTAAAGCCGACGCCCGCGCTGCTGGGAGTGGGGATAGTGAAAGACATCAGGAAATGCGTCACATCAGACCTGAAGAAGGCAGGCAACCTGGTTTACATTGTAGGAGATACACAGGAGGAGTTAGATGGTTCGGAATACTCTAAGATAATTGGTCTGAGGGGGGGTGTTGTTCCAAAGGTTAATCCACAGAAGACTAGGGGGGATATGAAGGCCTTGCTGAAAGCAATGGATAAATGCTTGATTGCAAGCTGCCATGACTTGAGCGAAGGAGGCCTTTTCGTGGCAATGGCAGAAATGTGCTTTGGAGGGGACTTGGGAGTGGAACTGGACTTGAAAAACATTGAAAACCTTAGAACTGACGTGAAATTGTTCAGCGAAAGCAACGGACGCTGGCTTGTTGAAGTGAAAGAAAAAAACAAAAAGAAATTCGAAAAAACTGTGAAAGCGAAATTCATTGGAAGAACAACAATCAAAAAAGAGCTGAAAGTAAATGACGGCAAGACAACTGTTTCCTGGAACCTGGATTTACTGAGGAAAAAATGGAATACTGGACTTCTCACAGAGGTGCAGGAATGAAAGCTGCCGTATTGTTGATTGAGGGCACAAACTGCGAAGACGAAAGCCTGAGAGCATTCAGGAAAGTAGGAATTCAGGCCGAAAAAATCCATTTAAAGCAACTTGCTGGAGACTGCAGCAGGGAACGCAAGCGAAACCTGGAGGATTTTGACATGCTTTACCTTCCAGGAGGCTGGAGCGCAGGCGATTACGTCAGAGCCGGAGCGATTTTCGCTGCCAGAATGAAAAGCAAAATCGGAAAAGACTTGGAGAAATTCGTGGATTCAGGAAAGTTCATTATGGGAGTTTGCAATGGATTCCAGATTCTTGTCGAAGCTGGAATGCTCCCAGGCTTCAATGGGATAAGCGAACTTCCTGAAGCGGTTTTGACAAACAACGCAGACGGCAGGTTCCAGTGCAGGCCAACTTACCTGAAACATGAAAACAAGTGCATGCTAACGAAAAACGTTCAGGAAAAGAAGGTTGCGCAGATTCCTGTCGCACACGCTGAAGGCAGATTGACTTTCGGAATGGAAAACAAGAAAAGCCTTCAGAAGCTGTTAGACAACAAACAGGTTGTCTTCAGATACTGCATGCCAGACGGAAAGCCCGCCAATGGAAAATTCCCCTGGAATCCGAACGGAAGCCTTTATGACATTGCAGGAATCTGCAATCCACAGGGAAATGTTCTTGGAATGATGCCCCACCCTGAAAGAGTTATGGAACCATTCCAACAGGCAGACTGGACAAGAAAAAAATACAAAACCGGGGAAGGAAAGGCAATATTTGAAAGCATCGCCAGAGAACTGAAGAAACGCTAGACTATGTAGTGCAGGTATGAGTAATTCTCCCCCACATCTTCTTCGAAACCGCACATTGTATTGTTTTCTCTATAACAGTTGAAGACAACATCTTCAAGTATCATTCCTTTTTTCACTACCGCAGGGTAATAGCTTCCAGGCAAAGCCAACAGTGTCCCGCGTTTTGTCTTAATCAAACAAGAGTCGCAGTCTATGTTCAAGTCTGAGTAGTGGTAGCACAGCAACGGCGAATCCACTTTCTGAAAGCAAAGGTCGTTCAGATGGTAGTATGCAGCGCCAGTAGGGTTGAAAACAACCTCGCTGTTCGACAGCAGATGTATCAAGTATCTTTCAACTACAGTGGCGCCGTAGACGAACAAACCACTTTTGGAAACAGCAAACAAGCCCAAAAACAGGTGTATTGCAAGAACCACAGCCAGAAAAATAAGCCCGCCCCTAAGCTGCTTGTCCATTGCCAATTCAAGCAGACTCTATCCTCGGCGCCAGATAGTAGACCAATTTGGCATCCCCAAGGGTGTATTCAACCCTCAGAGGGGCGTCGCTCTTCAAGCTCAAGGACACAACGCTTGGCGCCTCAGCCTCCTTGAGAATGTTGTTCAAATGATCGAGACTGAAAACCGCTTTAGCTGGAGTCTTCACGCTAAGGCTTAGTATCTTGTCCTCTTTCAGAGCAATGTCAACGCTTCCAGTGTCCCCGTCTGCTTTGATTGTCAAACCGTCCTCGGCAATCAACGCAACATGGTTGCTTACCAACTCAGCATCCTTCAAGGACTCTTTAATAATGTTTGGGCTGATCTTTATGTCTGCAGTGA
>Ga0194113_10004452_pt1 | contig 18344 bp, 19 predicted proteins | sample TA2MahC200mmetaG_FD_146193 | JGI IMG/M metagenome (GOLD analysis project Ga0194113, IMG submission 146193) | Freshwater microbial communities from Lake Tanganyika, Tanzania - TA2015017 Mahale Deep Cast 200m | ecosystem: Environmental > Aquatic > Freshwater > Lake | place: Tanzania: Lake... | reverse complement strand
CAAGACATATCAGCAGCAGATCGTCAAGAATGCCCAAGCCTTAGCCGATGCGATGAAAAATAAAGGATACCGTATCGTCTCCGGCGGGACAGATAATCATCTTATGTTGGTTGATGTGACCTCTAAGGGGGTAACCGGAAAGCTTGCCGCAACCACCTTGGATAAGGCTCGTATTACCGTGAATAAGAATTTAATTCCTTTTGATAAAATGCACGCGGCAGTCACAAGCGGAATCCGCCTGGGCACGCCGGCAGTGACGACCAGGGGCATGAAAGAGAAAGATATGAGGATAATCGCCGGTTTAATCGATAGGATAATTTCCAATGGCGGCGACGAGAAAGTCATAAAACAGGTTTCCGCAGAAGTAGCTAAGCTTGTAAAGAAGTTTCCTTTATACAAAGATCTTATTTAGGGGAAAAACTTGAAAAATAAACACCATCGTCCCAGCTGGGATGAATATTTCTTAGAAGTAGCAAGCCTGGTTTCAAAGAGGGCGACTTGCCTTAGGCGTCATGTGGGCGCTGTATTGGTCAAAGATAAAAGGATCTTAGCCACGGGTTATAATGGCGCGCCATCAGGCATTAAACATTGCATTGATGACGGAGACTGCCTGAGGGTAAAGCTAGGGATTCCTTCGGGGGAGCGTCATGAGCTGTGCCGAGGCCTGCATGCCGAACAGAATGTATTGATACAGGCAGCGCTTCATGGCATCAGCACTAATGGCAGCGTCTTGTATCTTACCAATCAGCCCTGTATAATCTGCGCAAAGATGTTGATTAATGCCGGGATCAAAGAGGTTGTTATCAAGGACGGATATCCCGATAAAATGTCGCGCAGTTTCTTAAAAGAAGCAAAGATAAATATTAGAAGGATAAAAAATTCAAAATTAAAAATTAAAAATTCAAAAAGATAACCTGTCTGTTGACAGGCAGGCAAGGCAAAAGTCAAAAGTTCTTAATTTTGTCTTGAGGAAGTTTTTGAATTTTGCCTTTTGAATTTTGAATTTAGGAGCGGACCCATTCGGCTTCGCTCAGGGTTCGTCCTGAGCGTGTCGAAGGACGAAAGAGACGATGAAGTGTCCATATTGCGGAAATAAAAATAATAAAGTAGTTGATTCCCGGGAGAGCCTGGAAGGCGCATCTGTCAGGCGCAGACGCGAATGCCTTAAATGCAAAAGAAGGTTTACCACCTATGAGCATGTGGAAGAGACGCCTTTAATGATTATAAAAAAAGACGGCCGCAGGGAACCGTATGATAGAAAGAAAATATCTTCCGGGCTGATTAAAGCTTTTGAGAAACGGCCTATCAGCATGGAGAAAATAGAGGAGATCGTCGAGAATATCGAAAGGCAGGTTATGCGCAAGTTTGATAAAGAGGCGCCTTCGCAGGCCATCGGCGAGCTTGTCATGGAGAAACTGGCGAAGTTAGATGAGATTGCCTATGTAAGATTTGCCTCGGTTTACAGGCAGTTTAAAGATGTTAGCCAATTCATGAAAGAATTAAAAGTTATTCTAGATAAACAAACTTAAAAAGGTGAACATATAATGGTTGAAATGGAATTAAACAAGATTATTATAGATGAGAAAAGGCATGACCAGGTGATTGTCCTTAAAGAAAAGGGCGGCAATCGCAGGCTCCCCATAATAATCGGGTTCCTGGAGGCCTCCAGCATCAAAATGAAGGTAAGCGGGATGACTCCTCCCAGGCCTTTAACCCATGACTTGCTAAAATCAACCATAGAAAATCTTGACGGCAAGCTAGATAAGGTAGTAATTGATAAATTATTGGAAAATACTTTCCATGCCAAGCTTATTATAAAGCAAGACGGGAAAGTGAAAATAGTTGATGCCCGCCCATCTGACAGTATCGCTTTGGCAGTGAGGTCCAAAGCCCCTATCTTTGTAGAAGAAGAGGTCTTGGAAAAAGCCTCGTCTTTAAAAGAAGAGCAATGAGAATAGGCTTAGTTTCTGATACCCACGATAATCTGGATAAAATAAAAAAGGCAGTCAAGTTATTCAATTCCAAAAGGGTAGAGCTGGTGCTTCATGCCGGAGATTTTGTCGCGCCTTTCACAATCCATTATTTGGATAAACTTAATTGCGAATATTTAGGCGTATTTGGCAACAATGACGGAGAAAAGGAAGGCCTAAAGAGAAAATCAGGCGGAAAAATCAAGGACGGGCCGGTAGAATTAATGTTTGAAGATATAAAAATAGCCCTTGTGCATGATCTTAAGGCCTTGCCCGCAAGAAATTTTGATATAATCGTGTTTGGCCATAGCCATAAGAAAGAATTAAGAAAAGAAGGCAAGACCTTGCTCGTTAATCCCGGAGAATGCGGAGGGTGGCTGACGGGAAAATCCACCGCCGCAATCTTGGATACGGATAAATTATCGGTTAAATTCTTCAAGCTTTAAGAATTTCAAAATGCAAATATGGATTCCCTCGTCAATAAATTACTTAATAACCCCTTCATAAAAATAATCCAAAGAAAATCTAAGAAGTACAATATGCCTATCTATCTTGTCGGCGGGTTCTTGCGCGATTTGATTTTAGGAAAAGATAAGCAGGAATTTGATTTAGATTTCACCTTGAAAAGAGATTCTATAAAGATTGCCAGGTTGATTTCAAGGGATTTAAGAGGAGGCTTCGTTGTCTTGGACAAGGAACGCGGCTGTGCAAGGGTAGTTTGCAATAAAAACGGCAAAGTATTTACTTTAGATTTTGCCGATTTTCGCGATAACACCTTGGAGAAAGATCTGCGCCTTCGCGATTTTACAATCAACGCCTTAGCCATGGACGTAAATAAGATAAGCGTAAAGAAGAAATTTAGCGAGATTATCATTGATCCTTATAGCGGCCTTGGCGATTTAAAAAAAGGCGTCATCAAGATGACCTCTAAGATGAGCTTTCAGGATGATCCCCTAAGGATAGTCCGCGCCTTTAGCTTGGCAGGGATTCTAGATTTTAAAATTGAGGCAAAAACTTTAAATAAAATCAAAAAAGAAAAAGATAAGGTTCCGACGGTGGCTTACGAGAGAATCCGCGATGAATTCTTTAAGATCTTGGAGCTCGATAATTCTATAAAGCATTTGAAGCTCATGGATAAATGCAGGGTCTTAGAGAAAATAATCCCTCATATCAATGTTATGCGTAACGTCAAACAGGGAGGATACCACCATTTAGATGTTTGGAATCATACGCTTGAGACAATTTTGCAGCTTGAGAAAATATTTCAAGAATTAGACGATAACATTGATATAAAAAAATATCTAGAGGAGGAAATCGTCTTGAAGCGTTCCAGGAAATCGCTTATGAAATTGGGTGCGCTTCTGCATGATATCGGTAAGCCCAAGGCAAAAATGCAAAAAGATGGCAAAACTATGTTTTATGGCCACGAAAGAATCGGCAAGGAAATCACCGAGCATATCTCCGGGCTTTTGAAAATTTCTACCAGGGAAAAGGATGCTTTGGAGAAGATGATCTTTTGGCATCTGCGCCCGGGGTATTTGGCCGAGACCAAGATGCCGACAGAAAGGGCGATATTCCGTTATTTCAGAGATTCTGGAGATGAGGGCGTAAGTATTCTACTTCTTTCGCTGGCAGATCAGCGCGCGACCCGGGGTCCTTTAACCGATCCGGTCCAGAGAAGACGCCATGAGAAATTGATAAAAGAATTGATTCAGCGTTATTTTGACAAGCAAAAAGAAAAACCATTCGTTAGATTAATCGACGGAAATGATTTGATCAAGAAATTGAGGCTTAAGCCTTCTCCGGATTTCAGCAAAATCCTGCGCGAAGTAGAAGAAGCGCAGGCAGAAGGTTCGATAAAGACTAAAAATCAGGCGTTAGAATTGGCCAAAAAGATTACAAGGAAGTCAAAATGAAGCCACAACTTAGTGAGCGTAAGCGAAACTAAGTTGTATGGCTGAATTTTACCCCCACACCAATTTTATTGGTGTGGAGTGTGCAAAAATTGGTGTGGGGGTTCAATTCACGCATACAATTTACGTTCACTAGCGTTCCGTAAATTGTGCGTTCATTGAAGGAAGTCAAAATGAAAATCAAAGATGCCGAGATAAAAATTATCAAAGCCGATATAACGGATTTAGAGGTTGATGCCATTGTCAACGCCGCTAATAATAAATTAGTCATGGGTGGAGGAGTGGCGGGCGCAATTCGCAAAAAAGGCGGCAAAACAATTGAGGATGAAGCGGTTAAAAAAGGCCCGATAAAAATCGGCGAGGCAATTGAAACCGGCGCAGGTTCTTTAAAAGCAAAATATGTGATCCATGCGGCGACTATGGGATTAGACTTTAAGACCGATGAGATAAAAATCCGCCAGTCTTGCGCAAATTCTTTGAATGTTGCCGAGGAATTAAAGGTAAAATCTATTGCTTTTCCGGCTTTGGGCTGCGGCGTGGGAAATTTTCCATTAGTCGCCGCAGCTAAAATCATGGCGCAGGAAGTCTTAAAACATCTGCGTGAAAACGAATCAGGATTAAAAGAAGTTATCTTTTGTCTTTACGACGATAAGGCTTATCAGGTTTTCCAGAAACATGTCACGGGATATTTGGAATATATCCAGTATAAATTATCATATGGCCCGTTTACTACAGTGGATGCGATTATTGAGTTTGCCGAAGGGATTATCCTTATAGAACGCAGCAATCCGCCTTTTGGCTGGGCGCTACCGGGTGGTTTTGTAGATTACGGCGAAAGCTTAGAGGACGCAGTAAAACGCGAGGCAAAAGAAGAAACAAACATGGATTTAGTTGAAATCCGGCAATTCCACACTTATTCAGATCCTAATCGCGATCCCCGTTTTCATACCATCGGCACCGTTTTTATCGCAAAAGCCAAAGGCAATCCTAAGGCCGGCGACGACGCCCAGGGATTAAAAATCGTTCAATATCAGGATTTGATGAAACTAGATTATGCCTTTGATCATAAAAAAATAATCCAAGATTATCTACGAGCCAGAAAGAATAAATAGAAATTCCTTTCTATTATGAGACCAAAAGTTTCGTTTTCGCGCACTAAAACATTGGATGATTTGCTTGGCTTGCTAAAAAGCAAAACAGAGTTTGTCTTTCTCTATGATAACAGAGAAGGCCGGGGCATATCAAAAAGCTATCTATTTCTTGAACCGGTAGAAATCATAACTTGTAGTGATGTCGGCAGCTTAAACAACTGTTTTTTGAGATTAGAATCTTATTTATCCCAAGGTTATTATGCGGCAGGATTTTTATCTTACGAGGCAGGCATATTATTTGAAGATGCACTTTCCAAGGTAATAAATCTAGAAAATAATTTTCCGCTTTTCTGGTTTGGTATCTATAGAGAACCGCTTATCTATGAATCTTCCATGGTAAAAGAGGCTCTTAAGCAAGAAAAGGTAGAATATACTATCCGCCGCGGCAGGTTCAATACAAACCTGAAAGACTATACAAATGATATTAACAAGATAAAAAGATACATTAGGCAGGGCGACACCTACCAGATAAATTATACAATTAAATACAAGTTTTCGTTTCAGGGTTCAATAGATAGTTTGTTTTATGAACTCTGCCGGAAACAACACGTCCATTACGCAGCATTTATAGACACCGGAAGCCATAAAATTCTTTCTCTTTCTCCGGAATTATTCTTTAAGCGGGATAAAAATCAAATAATCTTGAAACCTATGAAAGGGACTATTGATAGAGGATTAAATCTAAAGGATGATAATGCTAAGTCTGAAGAGCTTCAAGGCTCTTTTAAAAATCAAGCAGAAAATATTATGATTGTGGATTTAATCCGAAACGATATAGGGCGCGTCTCTCCCAGAGGCGCAGTTAACACAAAAAGTATTTTTGATGTAGAAAAATACGACACGTTATTCCAGATGACTTCTACGGTCAGCGCCAGGCTTAAAAAGGACCTAACCTGGTACGAATTATTCAGAAGCATCTTTCCTTCGGGTTCCGTAACCGGGGCTCCCAAAATCCGCACCATGCAGATAATAGGCACTTTAGAGAAAGAGCCGCGCAATGTTTATACCGGCAGCATCGGGTTTATGTCCCCGGATAAAACCGGGACTTTTAATGTAGCCATAAGGACGATCCTTTTTGATAAAAAAACCAATCAGGCAGAAATGGGAATCGGAAGCGGCATAGTTTGGGATTCCGAAGCAACAAAAGAATATGAGGAATGCAAGCTGAAAGCAAAATTCTTGACAGAGAAATATGCCGGTTTTGAACTTTTCGAGACCATGCTTTGGCGGTATCCGGGAAGGCTCTTTATTTTAAATTATCATTTAGACCGCATGGAACAGTCCGCCGCATACTTTGGTTTTATGTTTAATAAAAATCAAATAATCGAGAGGCTGAAAAAAGAGGCAGGTTCCTTTGATAAATCCAAGGAATATCGCGTAAGGCTTGTTTTGCGAAAAGACGGCAACGTAAAAATAGAAGCAAGGGTTTTATCTGTTTCAGGCGGCCCCAAGAGAATAGCTTTTTCCCACAAGAAGACTAATTCCGGAGATTGTTTTCTTTTTCATAAAACTACGAAAAGGGAATTTTATGACGAGGAATATAAAAGATATAAGCGAAAAGGCTTTTTTGATGTAATTTTTGCAAATGAAAAAAACGAGATTACTGAAGGAGCAATCTCAAATATATTTGTCAAAAAAGACGGTATTTACTATACTCCCCCTGTAGCTTGCGGTCTTTTGGGCGGTACTTTTAGGAGCCATCTTATGAGAGTCGGAAAAATTCCTATTAAAGAGAAAATTTTGCATAAAGATGATATAATAAAGGCAGATAGGATTTATTTGACTAATGCCCTGCGCGGCATGGTAGAGGTAAAACTAGAAGTTTAAGTCGTTAAAAAATGAGAATTAATCTTATTGGGCTTTGTATTATATGCATGGGCAAGGGCATATTTCTTTCGAAAAAATGCTCTGAATGTGACGGGAAAGGTGGTACAATTATAAGGTGTTCCAAAGAAGCTAAAGAGAAGTTTCTTGAGAAGCAGGACCTTTTTAGCGAGCAGGAAAGAATGCTTTTTGAAAATTACTCCCAGGGTTTTTCTCAGGAAGAGATAGCGCGTAACATGGATATGCCGGTTAACAAAGTAGCGGGCATCCTTTATTCTATAGAGGGTAAATTAAACAAGAATTAGGGGAAAGATACCTATGTTGATAGGGCTTCTATTTATAATCTCAGGAATTTTGATTTTTGCGTATCCGCAGATTCTTGCGTTTATCACAGCGGTATTCTTATTTTCTGTTGGCTTTAGTCTGATCGTAATGCATTTTCATTTTCGACGGGTTGTAAGAAACTCAGATAACCCGTTTTTTAATTTCTTTATTCGTTTTTAGGCAAGGATATAGCAAGGGGAGGAAAACATGCTATATTTTCTTTATCTTATTGCGTTTCTGTGGCTAGTTGTAGGTGTTTCTTTATTGGTGCTTCCGGAGTTGGTGCGCAAGATGTATTTAAGAAAAGTGGCGAAAATCGGGTCGCTAAAACTAGTCGGTATTATACCCTTATCGGTGGGAGTCCTGTTTTTCCTGTCGACCAATTATCTGTTAGTTGATGCGTTTGGTTATGCCATGGGTCTGATGGCTTTATTTAAGGGCCTGAGCATCCTTTTAGTAAAAAAAGACAGGATGGCGCAAATAATGACTTGGTGGGTAGAGGCTCCTTCAGAGGTCCTAAGGATGTCGGGAGTACTTCTTTTGGCTTTGGCTTTAACTCTTTTGAGTTTGATAAGATAATAACGCAGTAAATTTCAGACAAAAATAGATTTTGTAAATAATCTAATGTCAGAATATATTTGCCCTCACTGTAAAAATCCAATCTATGATGACGATGCATTGCTGTGTCTTTATTGCGGTGAAAGCCTAAGAAGGTCTACGGGCTTTGTCGGTAGGCTTAAATATTCTCATTTTAAGCTAATTGTAGTTCTGATCGTTTTGATCGTCTGCCTGGCTTTTTTATTCCTCGTGATTTGGTAGGAGGAAAGGAAAATATGTTTAGGAAAATTATATTATTCTGTAGCTTATTAATTTTTCTTTCCGGTTGCGCGATATTGGAACATAAAGACCAATTACTGACGTTAAAAAGATTGGGTGATGATCAAGCCAGGCAAGAACAATTTATAAAGCGGCAAGAAAAGAACTTCAAATTACTGCTTTCGGATATAAACGGGGGGTTATTAAAAAAAGGAACTACCAGGCAGCAAATCCTTTCTCGCTACGGAGAGCCTATATCGATCAAAGAGATTAAAGATGACTCAAGGCTTTCTGAACAGTTTGCCTATAGGCACCCGGAGCAGTTTTTTGGCTCAGAAAAGGCTTATCTCTTTTTTGACCAAAACCAGGCTTTGGTTGAATGGTTATACGAACCAGCCCCGGGAAAATGATTAGTAAATAATGAAAAAATCCAATACGCAATTTCAAATCCCAAAGTCAAATACTACCAAATCCAAAATAAATTCCAAATCCCAAATCCAAAACCATTTTTGGGATTTTGAAATTGGGATTTGTTTGGTAGTATTAGTAGTATTGCGATTTGGGATTTAACAATAACTATGTTTAAAATCATAATTTATGCAGTCTTATTTTGTATATTTATTGTTGTTTATGCCAGATATATTGAACTGCGCAGTATTTTCTTCCCGATGAAACAAATCGAAATAACACCCAAAGAAGAAGGCCTTAATTATGAAGATGTATATTTTAAGACCGAAGATGGGTTATCTTTAAACGGGTGGCTGGTAAAGCAGTCTCAGGCCAAAGCTACGATTTTATTTTTTCACGGAAACGCCGGGAATATCAGCCACAGGCTGGAAAAGTTAGTGATTTTTCATCAGTTGGGATTGAACGTTTTCCTCGTTGATTATCGCGGCTATGGCAGGAGCCAAGGGAGGCCTTCGGAGGATGGCCTTTATAAAGACGCAAGGGCGGCCTTTGATTATTTATCCAGCCGCCCGGACATAAACAACAAGACAATAATCGCCTATGGCGAGTCTATAGGCGGGGCAGTAGCGATTGATTTAGCCGCAAAAAGGGGGGTTTGCTGTTTAATCATAGACTCTACTTTTACCTCCGCCAAAGATATGGCAAGGAAATTCTATCCATTTATCCCGCCGTTTTTATTCAAGACAAAATTTGATTCGGCCCAAAAAGTGAAAGATATAACATCGGATAAACTTTTTATCCATAGCATTAATGATGAAATCGTGCCTTTTGAATTTGGCCAAAAACTATATGAAGAAGCCATTGCGCCTAAAGAATTGCTGAAAATTCACGGCGGCCACAACAGCGGATTTCTAGAATCCAAAGAACTCATTATTTTCAAACTCAAAGATTTCTTACAGAAGCTAAATTTAATTTAGAATTCCGGAGGATTGCTTGATGAAAGAGTCTTATTTAGAAAAAAAGATTTATTATCATGATACAGATTGCGGCGGGGTCGTCTATTACGCCAACTATCTAAAATATCTGGAGGAAGGCAGAAGCGAACTCTTTTCCGAGCGCGGTATCGAGATTAAAGATTTAGTTAAAAAAGGCATTTTATTTGTCGTAGTCCATATCGAGGTCGATTACAAGGCCCCGGCTCATTACGCAGATAAAATCAAAGTCATTAGCAGAATTGAGAAATTAGGAAAATCTTCGGTTCATTTCTACCAACAGGCTAAAAGGCATGAGACGATTTTAATTGAGGCTCGCGTCGTTGTTGCCTGCGTCGGAGAAAACCTCAAGCCAAAATCTATGCCCGAGGAAATGAGGCAGGCTTTAGCAGTTGAATAAAGGAGGTCAAATGAAGACATGGTTTACGGAGCTTTAGCGACGTAAACCATAGGCCGAAGGCCGTGTCTGAATTTGACCCCTCACCTTTTATCTATTCAGGTATTTTAGATAAGAGGTTGCAAGAAAATTAAATACAAAAAAGGTGAGGGGTTTAATTTGCAGACCCCAGCACTTATTTGACAAAGTAGAAATTGCTTAAACAAATAAGTGCTGGGTACAACTTACGTTGCTGCCGCTTCCGTAAGTTGTCTGCTCATTAAAAAAGGAGGAGAAGTTGGGCGAAATAAAAGTTGAAAAACCAGACAAAGCCAAAATGAAACAATTAAGTATCCCCGATAGCCCTAAGAATACAGGTACCTGGTCAGTTTGGGAATGCGAGCCATCAAGTTTTGATTGGCAGTATTCCGATCAAGAGGTCTGTTATATTTATGAAGGCAAAGTGGTAGTTAAGACTCCGAAGGGCGAAACAAAGATTCAGGCCGGGGACTTAGTTACATTTCCAAAGGGCTTGGAATGTCAGTGGCAGGTCCTGGATAAGATTAGGAAGGTATACAAATTTGAGTAGGACAGTTTTAGATTTACTGAAGATAGACGGAGATTATCTGGAAGGCGGCGGACAGATATTGCGTACGGCAGCAGGCCTATCCTGTATTACTGGTAGGCCGATAAAAGTCAGCAATATCCGCGCCAGACGTCCCAGCCCCGGTTTAAAAGCGCAGCATCTGCATACCTTAAAGACTCTAGCCGATCTCTTTGACGCTAGAACTGAAGGTTTGGCGATGGACTCGCAAGAGGTTGTTTTTTGTCCTCAACGCGAAAAAGTTTCCAAACAAAACCTGGATATAGATATCGGGACTTCCGGCGCAATAGGCCTTTTATTGCAACCTCTTTTGTTAGTGGCTGCCTTTAAATCGGAAGGATTGTCCTTAAATATCAAAGGCGGCACTTGCGGCTTGGGAGCAATTCCAATTGATTATTATCCCAATTGCATATTCCCGATTTTGGCCAAATCCGGCTTGAGGGCGGAATTAACGATTTTTAGAAGAGGATATTATCCGCAAGGCGGAGGAGAGGTATCGGTTAGTATTGAGCCAATAAAGTATTCTAAGAGCATAAATTTAACCCAGCAAGGCAGCCTTAAGAGGATTTCAGGGACAAGTATCGCCTCGCAGGATTTAATAAAAAAAGATGTAGCCCAAAGGCAGGCAAAGGCGGCCAGAGAACTCTTGGAGAATAAATTTTCTTGTCCTGTAAGCATCAGCGCAGAATATGTAGAGACATATTCAGTGAGTTCAGAGATAAATCTTTACGCCCATATGAATGAACGTATTATTTTGGGCGCGGATTCCAGGGGGGAGATAACAAAGCCTGCGGAAATAGTCGGAAAGCAAGCAGCTCAAGTCTTGATGGATGAGATTAATTCCGGGGCTGCCTGTGATGTGCACCTGGCCGATAACATTATCCCCTGGCTTTGTCTTTTAGGAGGGGTTGTTAGGACTTCTCAGATTAGCAAACATACTCAGACTAATATGTGGGTTGCCGAGCAATTTTTCGGTAAGATATTCAATGTAGAAGACAATACAATTTCCGTAGAAAATCGTAATGAAGCCCTATAAAAAGCCAAAATACAGAATTGATCCCTCCAAAATCGTCATTAAAAAAGACCAGGACCTAACCGAAGAAGAGCTTTACCTTGAAATGTTGCGTTCCAAATCCAGGCTTAGACGCAAATGACAAAAAATAAAACTCAGGATATTTTAGAAGAGGTTTACCATAAATTATTTTCCCGGTTCGGCAAGCAGCATTGGTGGCCGGCCCAAACGCAATTTGAAGTAATTGCCGGGGCGATATTGACCCAAAATACCAATTGGGGCAATGTTGAGAAAGCGATAACCAACTTAAAGAAGAAAAATCTGCTTAAGCCAAGAAGAATAAAAGAGGCGCCGATAAATACGCTGGCGAAATTAATCCGTCCGTCAGGATATTACAATGTAAAAGCAAAGCGGATCAAGAATTTTATCGATTTTCTGTTTAGGGAATACCATGGATCATTGAAAAATATGTTTGAGGACGATTATTTAAAATTGCGGGCAAAGCTGCTTAACGTGAAAGGAATTGGCCTTGAGACAGCGGATTCGATTTTATTGTATGCCGGAGAAAAACCGATTTTTGTCGTCGATGCCTACACCAGGCGCGCGCTCTTAAGGCATAATCTAATTGAAAAGGCCGCCACCTATTCGCAGATTCAGAATCTTTTTATGGATAATTTATCTTGCGAGGTTAAATTGTTTAATGAGTACCACGCGCTTTTTGTAAAACTGGCTAAAACTTTTTGCAAGAAAGTTCCTCAATGCCACATCTGTCCTTTAAAAGAAATAAACAGAGAAATTAAGCATTCTTGCGATTCTTGCGGCAAAAAATTGGAAAAACCTATCGAGCGTTATATTCTAAAGATAGAACTTTATGCCTCTCCGGAAGTAGAATTTACAAAAGAAGATTTCAAAAAAGATGCCCAAAAACAAATCAGGGAACTTATAGAACAAATGAAAGATATGGATCCTAAGCAGCTCGAAGAAGACGTACATGTCTTTTATAAATTAACCTTATGTAGGCGCTGCCGCGATACATTTTTGCAGCGCATAAAAAATAAGGAATTCGTTTAAAATGTCCGAAGGATTTCTTCTACATGAAAAACTCGCCCAAATCTGCCAGGCAAACCCAGATAAAATTGCTTTTGTAGAAAACTTAACCAGCCAAACTAAAACCTATTCATATTCAGAGGTCAATCGACAGGCAAGAAATATTGCCAATTGGCTTATAGAAAACGGAATAGAACCATACGACAGGGTTGCGATTATTTTAGATAATTGTCCGCAGTGGGCAATTGCGTATTTCGGGATTATTTTATCTGGTGCTACAGTAGTGCCTTTGGACGCAAAGTTTTCGGATTTTGAGTTCCATAATCTTCTTTCCGATTGCGAAGCCAAGGCTATATTTAGCTCAAGTAAATTCCTAAACTTTTTTGATAAGAATATTATCTATCTCCCCAATGTTAAGAAAATAGTTTTAATTGATAAAATCGAATCTAAATCGCCGTATGTTTCCCTTCAAGATATAATCTCAAAGCATTATCCTAAAAACCATTTCCCTTCTGTATCCATAGAGGACTTGGCCTCGATTATTTATACCTCTGGCACTGTTGGCAAGCCTAAGGGGGTAATGCTTACGCATAAGAATTTCTCAACTAATTTCTTAAGTTTTGAGAAACTAAATATTTGCAGTGCTAAAGACTGCTTCATTTCTATATTGCCATTGCATCATTCGTTTGCTTTTACTGCTACTTTAATCTTTCCTCTATTTTTGGGCGCAAGAATAGTTTATCCTTGCACCTTGAAGAGCGAAGAGCTCGTAAAGAGCATTCGCGATAATTCGGTCACGCTTTTTATCGCAGTTCCTGAGATTTTTAATATGTTGCACAAGTCGATTTTCGGCAAGATTAAACAACAGCCTTTTTTAAAGAGGTTAGTTTTCAGATTATTTATTAGTTTTGCTTGGACATTGAGATGTCATACAAAGATAAATTTTGCCAGAATATTATTTAGCTCGGTGCACAAGCATTTCGGCGGGAAATTGCGTTACCTGGTAAGCGGTGGAGCAAAACTTGATACAAAAACAGCCAAAGATTTCCTTAAATTGGGCTTTACTATCCTAGAGGGCTATGGCCTTACCGAGACCTCCCCGGTAGTAAGTTTGAATCTTGCTGCCATAAATAAGCTTGGTTCCGTAGGAAGACCAGTTGACGGGGTAAAAGTAAGAATTGGGGATGATAATGAAATTCTCATCCAGGGCGATAATGTCATGGAGGGCTATTACAATAACCCTCTTGAGACAAGCCAAATGATAAAAGACGGTTGGTTTTATTCCGGGGATGCCGGCAGAATTGATAGAGACGGGTTTATTTTTATTACCGGAAGGATTAAAGAAATAATCGTTTTAAGTTCCGGAAAGAATATTTATCCTGAAGAAATAGAGAATTATTTCAAGAAGAGCGACTTTATAAAAGAGGTGTGCCTGCTTGCCGTGGAAAACACTGAAGGCAATGAGGCCTTGGTAGCCGTAGTAGTGCCTGATTTTGAACATTTTAAAAGTGTTGGAGATGCCAATATAAATAGAAAAATAAAATGGGAACTGGAGAATTTCTCATCAAAACTCCCTTCTTATAAGCGCATAACAGACTTTTTTATTACCAAAGAGGAGCTTCCTAAAACTCGCCTGGGGAAAATTAAACGTTATGAGGTAGAATTAAAGTACCGCGATAAATTTATCAGTAAACGCTGGATACCGGAAGAGGCCTATGCGCCTTCCCTTGAAGATATAAATATGCTTAATTCAGAAATCGGAAAGAAAGTGATAAGTTTTCTTTCCAAGAAGATTTCTTTCAAAAAAGAAATCAAGCTCGACGACCACTTGGAATTAGATCTAGGTTTTGATTCTTTAGCTAAGGTGGAATTAGCCATGGGCTTACAGAATATATTGAAGATAGAAATTCCCGATTCTTTAGTTGAGGAGATTTTTACCGTAAGAGAGCTTATTTTTAAATTAAGTGAATTTCTGTTTTCTAAAGCATCCTCTTCAAAAACCGGGCAAGCTTTGTTTTCATGGAAAGACTTGGTAAATTTCCCTCCGCCGCAAGAGCTTATCGAAAAAATAGATCTTTTTCCCGGAAGCTTCAATAAATTACTTAGTTTAATCGTGCCTAAATCCTTGTTTGTAATTTTTAAATTGTTTTTCCTGTTTAAGGTTGAAGGAAATAAAAACCTTCCTTCCGAGGGGACTTATGTTTTTTGTTCTAATCATTCCAGCTATCTTGATGGGCTCGTTGTTGCAGCAGCAGTTCCGTTTAAGACTTTGATGCAACTATATTTCTTAGGCGATAAGAATATCTTTGAGCATCCTTCTTTAAAATGGGCGCTTAGGGTTGCCAGGTTAATCCCGATAGATCCCACTAAAGAACTGGTGAATACTTTGCAGGTCTCAAGTTATGTTCTGGGCCATGGCAAGATGCTTTGTATATTTCCCGAAGGGCTTCGTTCTTTTGAGGGTAAACCCGTGGAATTCAAGAAGGGTATCGGGATTTTGGCTAAAGAGTTCGAGATTAACCCCGCTAGAAGCGATAGCCAGAAATTAAACGCTTCTAACGGGGTAAAGATTATCCCCGTTGCGATTTTGGGAACATTCCAGGCTTGGCCCCGGATAAGACGTATCCCTCGTTTGCATCCGATTAAGATCGTGTTCGGCAAGCCAATCAATACAGAGAATCTTTTATCAAAAGGGAAAGAACATGGTATAGTTGATGATTATGAAGCGATTGCCTTTGCAATCAAAAAACAAGTAGAGGAGTTATTGTACAAGGATTACGATGGTCACCATAAATAAATCCCAAGGCAGGAATAACAAACCCATGTATTTTATTTCCAAGAAAGTCGGCAAGGCAGTCGGCGATTATAAGATGATCGCCGACAAAGACAAGATTGTCGTTGGAGTTTCCGGCGGGATGGATAGCATTACGCTTTTAAAAATGCTCAAATACCGGCAGACATTTGCTCCCGTACAATTTGATATTTTGGCAGTGCATATAGATTTCGGATATTCGGCCGGGCTTTCCAGAAGACTAAGGGAATTTTTCAAGAAAGAAAAAGTTGATTATTACATTAAAAAGGTCAATATATTCAAAAAGGCTAAAAGTAAAAATGAAATCAACTGTTTCTGGTGTTCGTGGAATAGGCGCAAAACCCTTTTTGAGACTGCGGCTAAATTTGGTTTTAAAAAAGTCGCATTAGGGCATCATTTAGATGATATCATCCAGACAGTCTTGCTTAATCTATTTTATAAAGGTGAGATCAGCGCTATGAAGCCAAAACAGGAGCTTTTTAAGGGCAAGATTAAAATTATACGGCCCTTAGCCTATATTGAAAAAAAAGAGATATTGCGTTTTGCGCGTCGTGAAAATGATTTCGCCTATGAAAAATGCAGTTGCCCCAATGCCGGCGATACCAAACGCGCCTTAGTTGAGAAAGTTATAAGAGAGATTTCTCAAAATAACCTTCAGATTAAAAAGAATATTTTCCGCAGTGTCCAAAGGATAAAGAAGGATTATCTGTTATAATAGAAAAGTAAAAAGTAAGAAGGAAAAAGTAAAAAGTACAAGGTAAAAGTTAAAATTTTAAAAACTTTTTATTTTTGACTTTTGGTTTTTCCTTTTTACTTTTACCTTTTTACTTAAAGTATGCTAAAGACAAAAAATAATTATATTGTGGATGAAATCGGCAAAAAGATTATGCTCAGAGGTTTCAATCTGGGCGGATGGCTGATGATGGAGGGTTACATCCTATATGCCGAAAATATCGCCGAGAGAGTCTTTAAGGATAAGTTCAAAAAGGCTCAAGGCTCTGCCGCGCTAGAAGAATTTGAGAAGGCTTTCCGGGATAATTTTATTTGCGAGGAAGATTTTAAGAATATTGCTTCTTTAGGATTTAATTGCGCGAGGCTTCCATTCAACCATAAACTTATCGAGAAAGAGCCGTTTGCTTATTCTAAGGAAGGATTATCTTATCTGCAGAAGGCTGTAAGCTGGGCGAAAAAATACGGGATTTGGGTGATTCTGGATTTGCATGCCGCGCCTGGGAGCCAAAATACCGACTGGCATTCTGACAGCACGGGTGAAGCCCAGCTTTGGGGAAATCAATCTAACATAGAAAGGACGATTAAACTTTGGTCTTTTCTGGCAGATGTATTTAAAGATGAAGAGGCGGTGGCAGGATACGATCTTTTAAACGAGCCGATTGTCGCCGCGAGTGCTTTGAATAAATTCTATCAAGATTTGGTAAAGGAAATAAGAAAGGCCGATAAAAACCACATTCTTTTTCTTGAGCCGGTTGATTGGGCGCAAGAGTTAGGCACCCTTCAAAAACCCCAAGATGAAAACTTGGCTTTTAGCATCCATTTTTACCAGCCCTTAGAATTTTGTTTTAATACTGAAGCCACGCCGGCTTATCCTTTCGCCGACAGGCTTTACAAGAAAGGCATGCAGGATAATATCAGGCATCTAAGAGATTGTTTTAAGATCTCCCATGAATTAAAAGTCCCGATTTTGGTGGGTGAATTCGGAGTGAATTCGCGTTCCAATTCATCGGGCGAGATGAATTATATCAGCGATTTAATAAAACTTTTTGGAGAGCTGGGTTTTCACTGGACATACTGGACATATAAAGCAGTAAAAAACACTATTTTCCCCGACGGACTGTATCATTTTACCAAGGATCCCGAGTGGGTTAATAGGCGTGGTGAGGTTCGCGGCTGGGATAATTATTGTTCTCTGTGGCAGACACATAAAAGTGAAATAATTAATTCTTGGAAGACATCTTCTTTTGAAATAGATAGCCAGCTTCTTGCCGCTTTAGGAAACCAAAAATTATAATAAGACTAAAGAGATTTGTGCTATAATCCTTTTAGTTGATTTCTAGACGATAGGAAGGAATTACATGCCAACCTTCGAATACAGGAAACTTTTCCGCGCCAATATCATATTAAGGGTTGATTATCATTCTTTGAGCGATCCAAAAATAACCGGCACTGCATTTTCTAAGAATATAAGCCCTACAGGACTCAATATTGTTATGGCCGATAAATTAGAAAAGAATTCGGAGGTAGAGCTTGAAATTCATATTGAAGAAGGTAAAAAGCCTATATATGCCAAGGGAAAAATTATCTGGCAGCAGGAGTGCCCCAAGGTTTCGCAGAGTAAAGTTAAATATTATTCTTGCGGGATACAATGCGATTATATGTCGTCCGACGATGCGATTAGCACTTCGGATTTTGTGCGCGATATCGTAAGGGAACAAAGCGAAGGCCAAATCAGGGAAATCATCTCCAAGATAGAAAAGATTAAAGGAGCTGAGTAATGATTGCGGTAATTTTCGGGGGGATAATTTTAGCAATATTGATAATCATCGGATTTGGGATACTTTCAAATGAAAAATTAAAAAAGCTAGAACATTCCCTCGAGGATTTTCAAAAAGAGAAAGAACGCCTTGCTAGCGCAACTGAAAATCTTAAAATTAGCAATAAGCATCTTGAAGATAATGTCAATAGCCAGAAGGCAGAAATAACTACACTTAAAGAAAAAAGAGATCAACTCATAAGTGAACTATCGCAACTCAAACAAGATAATGCAGTCTACAGGAGTATAGAAGAGGATAGAAAGGTAGAATATGAAAAAAAAGTTGCGACCCTTGATAGTGTGATAAAGCGAAATCAAGAGGAACGAGCACAAGAAAAAGAAGAAAATCATAAAAAAGAAATAGCGCGGTTCGAATCAATGAAGAAAACATGGGCTGAACATCAAGAGAAAGTAAAAAATGCTATAAAAATGATATGCGAAAGACATACTATTGACTATGTTGAGAAAGTTCCTTTTAAAGGCGCTCCCGATAACACAATCAAAATATGTGATGAATTTGTCATTTTTGATGCTAAAAGTCCATCAT
>Ga0194113_10004446_pt1 | contig 18356 bp, 13 predicted proteins | sample TA2MahC200mmetaG_FD_146193 | JGI IMG/M metagenome (GOLD analysis project Ga0194113, IMG submission 146193) | Freshwater microbial communities from Lake Tanganyika, Tanzania - TA2015017 Mahale Deep Cast 200m | ecosystem: Environmental > Aquatic > Freshwater > Lake | place: Tanzania: Lake... | reverse complement strand
GTAAAATACTCTCGGGTGTGGGGCACCGCTCACCGTGGCGACGAATTTATCAACACGGCTTTGCATATCGTTTATGAGTTCGCTGGCTTTCTCCTGCTGCCCGGTGAGATTACCCAGTAATTCTATATCCTTCAGGATATCGTCTATAGTGTTGGGCTGTATTACTGCGAAGGTAACCCCCAGGCTTTCAAGATTGCTAATTTCGTCCACATGGCCATCGGTGAGCACCAGGTCTGGATTCATCGAAACAATTACTTCTATGTTGGGGGTGTAGTAGCCGCCGACTTTGGGTTTTGTTTTAGCTTCCTCGGGGTAGTCGCAGTAGTCGCTGACCCCAACGATTTTATCTCCCAAGCCGAGAGCGTAAAGCGTTTCCGTGATGCTTGGTACATGAGATACAATTCGCTGCGGCATGCTTTTTAGATGGATTTCTCTATCCATATCATCAATTATCGTGCCTGGAGAGGATGTGGTGCCGGTGCAGGCTACGGCGGAGGCTATCAACAGTATTAACAGTGCCAGAAGACAGATTCCTTTCAACTGTATCCTCCTCGCTTCAAAGTTGAAACAAAAATCCCCTCGCTCAGCAGAACGAGGGGACGTTCTTTTGGTTATGTTGGCAATAAAAAGAGCCAACCCCTCTCCGCGGAGGCATCGCAGCTCGGATTCAGAGGCCGGCGTTCTGACTTCTCGCCTTTAGCGATTCACAGTAGCGGGACTGCGTCGGATTCTCACCGAACTTGCTGTCCGTTTAACCCTCGGCTCGCGCCTCGGTACCTCTTTTTCACTATTCTGTTTTCTGTCAGTATTTATAACACATCAGTGCCCGAAAAGCAACTATTTTACCAATATCCATTTTTCATTTTGCATTTTTCACTTTTAGTTTTCTCTCTCTGTGACCTCTGCGTTCTCAGCGGTAATTTACCCGAATGCTGATAGCTGACCGCTGAAGGCTGGCGCGAGGCTTGCTTAATTTATCGGTCTGAGCTATTCTAGGAAAGCGATGGGCACGGCGAAAGAGCTTTATGAACTACAAGAGGTAGACCTCGATATAGAGCAGAGAAACCAGGCTCTGGAGCAGGTTAAAAGCCAGTTGGGCAAGGATGAGGAACTGGTTGCGTCGCGAACTGCACTGGAAGCTGCTAAAAAGCGACTCACGGAACTGGAGCACCAGCAGAAAATTGGTGAATGGGAGATATCCGACCTGGGTGCGAAGATTGACACAATTGAGAAAAAGCTCTACGGCGGTTCGATGAAGAATCCCAGGGAGCTTATGGGATTCGAACAGGATTTGAAGCTGCTCAAGACGCAGAGAAGTGAACGGGAAGACAAGCTGCTGACTGTAATGATGGATGTCGAAGATGCACAGCAGGACGTCAGACAAAAAAGAGGCGAGTTCTCGGTCGTGGAGCGAGGCTGGCAGGAGAATCAGCAGAAGCTGTCGACGGAGAAGGGACGGCTGGAGGCTGAGTTAGCCGCATTGGAGCAAAAGCGCAAAGCCATGGCAGGGCAAATAAACTCAGCCACCCTCAAGCTTTATGAGGAGATACGTCTGGCAAGGCAGGGCAGGGCGGTATCCAAGGTGGTGCAGGGGAGGTGTCAGGGCTGCCGCATCAGCCTCTCCATAGCAGACCAGCAGAGGGCAAGAATGGGGAATGAGCTGGCGCGCTGCAGCAACTGCGGCCGCATCCTGTATCTGGGCTAAAGGTAGCATCTTTGATTGCGATTTGTCCTTACTGTGTGTTTGTAGTAAACTGAATATGGCCAAGTAAATCGGGTGGCCGCTTCCTTTCGCTCTGTGCGATAGGGAGAGGAAAGTCCGGGCTCCACCGGGCAGGGTGCTGGGTAACGCCCAGGAGGGGTGACCCTACGGAAAGCGCCACAGAAACTACACCGTCCTTCAGCCGAAGGACAAGGGTGAAATGGTGAGGTAAGAGCTCACCAGCGGCCGGGTGACCGGTCGGCTGGGCAAACCCCACCAGGAGCAAGACCGAATAGGAGGACGAGAGGGCTGCCCGGCCTGTCCTCGGGTTGGTCGCTCGATCCCGATGGCAACATCGGGACTAGATAGATGGTCACCGTCCCGATTTTTTTTGGGATACAGAACCCGGCTTACAGATTTACTTGGTCGAGTTAGTCGTGAAGCGGACAGTTTCTCAGTAAACTGGCCGCTTCGCCCCATTTAACGGCACAGGAAAGAGGATTTGAAAGCAAAAAGCGATATCTCTCCGGAAGCCGTCAGCAGGAGGCTGACCACCGAGTTCGTGGGGCGGAATTTTCTTTACTATCCCTCCGTGACCTCTACTATGGATGTGGCAAGGAAGGCTGCCAGGGAGGGCGCAAAAGAGGGTACTGTCATTGTAGCCGAGGAGCAGACCGTTGGCAGGGCTCGCCTCGGTCGAACCTGGATAAACCCACCGGGCGTCCTGGCGACATCTATAATCCTGCGCCCGGAGATGAGCCAGCTTATTCGTCTCAGCATGATAGGCTCTCTGGCCACCAGCCGCTGCATCGAAAAGGCAACCGGCCTCAAGACAACGATTAAGTGGCCTAACGATGTGCTGGTGAAGGGTAAAAAGATAAGCGGCATCCTGCTGGAAAGCGCGCTCCGCGGGCAATCTGTGGATTGGGCGGTTATCGGTATCGGTATAAACGTTAACTTTGACCCCAGAGCATATCCTGAGATTGCCGATATTGCTACCAGCCTCTCGGTTGAATTAGGCAAGCATGTTTCCCCGCTTGATATACTGGTTCACCTACTTGTAGAGACGGAGCAGCTTTACCTCGCTTTGCGCAGAGGCGAGCCGGTCTATCAGGTGTGGCGTGATAAACTGGAGACCTTGGGCAAGACGATTCATGTGAAGACGGGCAACGATAATATCGATAATATAGAGAAAGGCTACGCCGAGTCGGTGGACGAGGACGGCGCTCTGATGCTGAGGCGCTCCGATGGGAGCCTGGCGCGTATACTGGCAGGCGAGGTTACGCTGCGTACATAAAACACGTTCATGGTTCGACAGGCTCACCACGAACGTGTTCTCGATAAAACCAAAGCAAAATATTTGGGGCGTTCGATTGAACGCCCCTACGGTTTTATAATCTCAGGATACCAGACTTATTTCTGCTTCAACAACGGTGCGATAAGGTCTACCGGTAGCGGGAACACCACCGTATTTGTCTTATCGGTGGCTATGGTGGTCAGAGTCTGAAGGTAGCGCAGTTGCATAGCCATAGGTTGAGTAGCTATTACTTTTGCAGCCTCAGCCAGCTTCTCTGCGGCTTGTAGCTCGCCTTCAGCGTGGACGATCTTAGCCCGTCTTTCTCGCTCTGCCTCCGCCTGCGCCGCAATAGCCCTCTGCATTGTCTGAGGCAGTTCGACCTCCTTGACTTCTACGACACCTACCTTCACTCCCCAGGGGTCGGTCTGCTCGTCGATTATTCTCTGTAGCGTCTGGTTTATCTTCTCCCGCTGACCGAGAAGCTCATCCAGTTCGGACTGGCCGAGTACGCTTCGCAGCGTGGTCTGCGATATCTGCGAGGTAGCGTAGCGGTGGTCGAACACCTTTATCACCGAGTCCTCTGGCTTGACTACTCTGAAATAGACTACGGCATTGACCTTCACCGTGACGTTGTCTTTGGTGATAGCTTCCTGCGAGGGGACATCCATTGTCACTACACGGAGGTCTACTTTAACGCTGCGCTCTACGAAGGGAATAATGAGATACAAGCCGGGCCCCCGCACGCCGGTAAACCTGCCCAGGCGAAAGACAACTCCTCTCTCATATTCCTGAGCAATTTTAATCGCTGCCGAAGCTATTACCAGAATCAGAAACACTACTACTACGACGGCAATGATGGCTGTCTCCATATCTAACCTCCAGTTTGTTTTTTGCTGACTTTGAGTTTAAGCCCCTCGACCTTTGTTACTGTCACCTCCTCGCCAACTTCGATTCTACCTGCTTCCGATGTTGCTGTCCATAGTTCTCCCTCGACGAGAACCATCCCTGTAGGGTCGAGCACCGTATGGGCTGACGCAACCTTGCCCACCAGTCCTTCTTTGCCTGTTTGGGGACGGCGACGGTGTGTGCGAATGATAGCGCCGATGACAAAAACGAAGACAGCAACAACTATGAATACTACTGCTGCGATGACCCACCAGTTTATATCCAGACTGAACAATTCAGGCCCACCTCCAAACAAGATTATCGAGCCCATAACAAGCGAGGCAACGCCTCCGATGGTCAACATGCCGAAGCTGGTTACAAACGCCTCTAGTATGAACATGACGAAGGCGAGTATGATGAAAAATACGCCTGCCCATGATGCTTCGAGCACGGCTAGGGAGTAGAAGGCAAGTATAAGCGAAATAGCTCCCACCACGCCGGGAAGGATGGAGCCGGGGTTCACGAATTCCAGTATGATGCCTGTCACAGCAAGGCTGAGCAATATATAAGCGATATTGGGGTCGCTGATTGCCTGGAGAAACTTCTCAACCGTGCTCATGCCGAAGTCGGTCTTCGAGTAGCCATCGGTAACGATGGTTATTTCCACACCACCTATCTCAACTACCATTCCGTTGAGTTGAGCGATAAGTGAATCCAAATCCTCGGCACCGAGGTCGACCAGAGGTGGGTCAAGGTAGGGTGTATCGAGTTCCAGCAGCTTCTGATGGTCTTTGGTAAGAGGCGCCAGACCCAGCGCCTCCTGGTCTGTGAACGATAGTGCCTCGATGACTGTAGCCTCCGCTGCCTTCAGGTTGCGGCCGCGCAAGTCAGCCAGGCTTCTTATCCGTGCGGCGGTGTCCTCGGTTAGCTTCCTCTTCATCGTGTCGGACAGGCTGTCGTCGGAATCGTCTATAGAGACGGGGCTGGCTGCTCCGATGCGGCTGGCGGGAGCCATGGCTGCGACGTGGGATGCTAAAGTAATGAATGTGCCGGCGGAGCCTGCCCAGCGGTTGACATAAACTACCACAGGCACTTTGGCTTCGAGTATCCGGTCTACGATTTCCTCAGTAGTCGAGAGTAAGCCGCCCGGGGTGCTCAGTTCTATAATCACTGCCGATGCCTGGTTCTCTTCAGCCTGGGTGATGCCCCGGTCGATGTAGCCGGCAACCGCAGGGACAATAGCGTCGTCCACGTGGAGTATATAGATTTGAGGAGAAGATGAGGCTGCCATAGACCCGGCTAGCGTCATAACCGCCAGCAGGAGCATCAGCAGAAAAAAAGAGATGCGTACGGCTTTCAACATGTTTCGACTATGACCTCACACCAGTTTGTATCACGCAAGGATTATAGCGGAATGTCACCTTTTTGCAACCTTGCTTCAGCCTGTGATAAACTGGAATCATAATCACCAACCTACCCATAGTTGAGCATGAACAAAAAGAAGGCTATTTTTAGGTAATGATTAAGGCAGTCTTCTTCGATTTCTATAACACGCTCATTCGATTCGAGCCTCCCCGCGAAGAATTGCAGGTTAGAGCCTGCAAAGAGTTCGGCATAGATGTCGACCGCAAGGCTATCCCTCGCGGCTACTGGGTAGCCGATGACTACATGAGCCGTGAAAACGCCCGCTCTCCTGTCTTCAAACGCTCTAAAGAGGACGAGCCGGCTTTCTGGTCTGAGTACGAATACATAATTCTGAAAACGGCGGGAGTGGAAGTGCCCAAAGAGCTGGCGCTTCGCATCTTCACCAGAGTACGTCAGCTTGACCGTAAGCTCGTTCTATATGAGGATGTGCTCCCTACTTTGAATCAGCTCAAAAGTAAAGGCATCATTCTGGGATTGATATCAAACCTGAGTCGAGGGCTGGACGGACATTGCAACGAGCTCGGCCTGACCGGTATCGTCGATTTCGCTCTGACCTCGTCTGAGATTGGAGTGGAGAAGCCGCACCCGCCGATATTCCTCGCTGCTCTCAGCCGCGCCAGGGTCGATGCCTCTGAGTCTTTGCATGTGGGCGACCAGTATTATGCGGATGTTATCGGTGCCAGGGGTGTGGGCATAAACCCTCTGCTCCTTGACCGCGATGGTTTCTGGGCGGAAATTAAAGACTGTCCGCGCATCAAGAGCCTGATAGAGACTGTAAATCATCTTTAGCCTGAGCCATCTTCCTTAACAGCTTCTCCAGGGTTACCTGCCACTCTAGGCTACTTTGCTTTATATCCAGCCTCAGTTGATTTGTGCCTATCTTTAATACGCTGCCGAAAGTGCGCTGTAGCAGTGACTTATCCAAGCTGGTGCCGGGATTCAGCATGAGCACTATCTGTCCGTTCTCCCTCGAAATGGATTCGATGCCTGCTTTGCCCCCCAGCAGCTTAATCTTTACTATATAGAGCAGGTCTTTAACCTCTGCAGGAAGCGGGCCGAACCTGTCCTCAAGCTCGTCTTTGAGGTCATCAAGCTCATCGGGGAATCCGGTCTTAGCCAGTCTCATATACAGGGAGATACGGTTATCCAGTTCGGGCACATATTCCTCGGGAATGTTAGCGGTAAGAGGTAAGTCGACCGTTGTTGATGGGATTGCCTTTCTCGATTGCGGTTTGCCCGCAGCCTTGCGTTCCTCCACTGCCTCTGCCAGAAGCTGACAGTACAGCTCGAAGCCGACTGCCCCGATGTGGCCGCTTTGCTCGGCTCCCAGGATATTGCCCGCGCCGCGAATCTCCAGGTCTTTCATGGCGATGCGGAAGCCGGCACCCAACTCTGTAGCCTCGAAAATCGTCCTGAGCCGCTTCTCGGCGGCATCGGTGAGCTGTTTGCCTTTGTCATAGAAGAAGTAGGCATAAGCGCGGTTCGAGCCCCGCCCTATCCTGCCCCGGAGCTGGTAGAGCTGAGTCAGTCCCAGTCTGTCTGCATCGTCGACAATCAATGTATTAACGTTGGGCATATCGAGACCCGACTCGATTATGGTGGTGCAGACCAGGACGTCTATCCTGCCCTGCGTGAAATCGAGCATAATCGTCTCCAGCGCCTCTTCCGGCATCTGTCCGTGTCCTATGCCTATCCGGGCCTCCGGCACCAGTTTTTCCAGCTCTCCAGCCACCCAGCCAATGCTCTGGACGCGGTTATGCACGAAAAACACCTGTCCGTTGCGTTCCAGCTCCCTCAGTATCGCCTCGCGTATCATCCTCTCGTTGTAGGGAGCCACATAGGTCTTTATAGGCAGCCGCTCCTCGGGAGGGGTTTCCATGGTGCTCATATCGCGCACGCCGACCAGCGCCATGTGCAGAGTGCGCGGGATGGGTGTGGCGCTCAGCGTGAGCACATCGACCTCTTTACGAAGCTGTTTGAGCCGCTCCTTGTGAGCCACTCCGAAGCGCTGCTCCTCATCCACGATGACCAGCCCCAGGTTTTTGAAGGAGACATCCCTCTGTATGAGCCTGTGCGTGCCGATGCAAATATCCACGCTGCCGCTCGCCAGTCCCTTAACGACCTCCTGCTGCTCCTTCTGTGAGCGGAAGCGGCTGAGAAGCTCGACCCTGACCGGAAATGCCCCCATGCGCTGGGTGAAGGTGGTGAAATGCTGCTGCGCCAGCACGGTGGTGGGCACCAGTACCGCTACCTGCATCCCGTCCATAACCGCCTTGAAGGCGGCACGCAGCGCCACCTCGGTCTTACCGTAGCCCACGTCGCCGCATACCAGCCGGTCCATGGGGCGGGGCTTCTCCATATCGTGCTTCACCTCTGATACCGCCTCAAGCTGGTCGGGGGTTTCGACATAGGGGAAGGAAGCCTCGAACTCCTGCTGCCATACCGAATCCGGCGAGAAGGTAAGACCATTGAGAGTTTCCCGCATCGAGTAGAGTTCCAGAAGCTCCTCAGCCAGGATGTCGGCTGCCTCTTTTACCCTTTGTTTAGCGTGGTTCCATTCCTGAGTGCCCAGGCGGCTCAACGGCGGGTCGTAGCCTCCGGGCCCGATGTAACGGCTGACACGGTCTATCTGTTCGGTGGGCACATAGAGCCTGTCGCCTGCCGCATAATGCAGCACCAGATACTCTCGTTCCCCGCTGTCCAGGTTGAGACGGTCGAGTCCCCCGAATTTGGCTACGCCGTGGTCGACATGCACTACATAGTCACCGATAGCCAGCTCGGAGAGAAATGCCTCGCGGCGCACCGGTCGTCTGGCTGCGGCACGCCTCTTCTTGGCAAAGCCGAAAAGCTCGACATCGGTGAGAATGATATCTCCGTTCGCATCGCCTATAGTCCAGCCTTCGCTTAGAGATCCCTGCACCAGAGTAACGGAGCCGGATGGAGGCGTATTTGGCACATCGGATACCGGAGAGGCGTAAATGTTCTGCCCTTCCAGTAATTCGGAGAGCCTTTTTGATTGCTGGGATACGATGACAAGCCTTTGCCCGTTTTCTATCATTACCTTTGCTTCCTGGAGCAGTACCGGCAGACGCCCGTTGTAGTTAGGGGACGGCGAGAAATTCAGTGTATGTTCTAGTCTGTCGTCGCTCCACTGGTTCAGGCTCAAACTCCGCTCAAACCTGTCGAGCTTGTTCATAAGTTCTGCCCAGGTGAAATAGGGCACAGGGAAGTTCTTCGGCAGGTCGCCGCGCTCAATCTGAGCGCAGCGCAGTTCGCTGGCTTGAGCGTCCAGTTCGGATACAGCTGATTCGATAAGATGAGGTTCATCGAGGACAACGATGGTATGCGGCGGCATATGGTCGGGCAAGGCGCCGTTGTTCACCAGTGAGGAATACAGGTCGAGGCTGTCCGACCATTGATTAAGGGCGAGGCGTTCTATATCCGACTCAATCTTGCTTTGTGTCTCGCTGTTGAGATTCGAGAAATCGAGTCTCCGCAAACAGTCGCTCAGTGCGGCGGGCGAGATAACCATCTCCCGTGCCGGTACGATGGTGACCCGGGGCACGGTCTCGATAGAGCGCTGATTTGAGGGGTCGAAGAGCCGGACGCTCTCTATTTCGTCGCCGTAAAGCTCGATGCGTGCCGGGAGGTCGTTGTGAGGCGGATAGATGTCGATGATGCCTCCACGGCGGCTCACGGTTCCCGGAAGCTCTACTCTGGTGTCCAGCTCATAGCCCAGCTCTATCCATCCGGCGAGCATCCGTTCGAGGTTTATCTTCATCCCCTTTCGCAAGACGTGACGGGAGGAGGAGAAAGCCGCTGCGGGCGTGGTCTTTCTGAGCACAGAGTGTGCCGAGGCAATCACCAGCGGGTTTTTCTCGGAATCGCTCAAGCCCGACAGCACCCTCAAGCACTGCTTCACAGTATAAGTATCGGAAGGTATGCGTTCGTAGGGAAGAGCATCCGGCTCGGGGAAGAGATAGGTAGAGTCGATGCTGCCGCACCATACTGGTATCTCATCATATAGCTGCTTGGCTCTCTCAGCCCTGGAGGTGATAACCAGCATGGGCAAGTTGAGATGCCTGTAGAGATATGCCAGCAGGTACGGCTTGGCGGCATCGAGCACCGCCACTCGCCGCTCGTCTTGTATTGTTTTTAGCTCATGGAGCAGCCTTCGGTATTCGGGCGTATCCTGTATTAGTGGTAGAAGCCCTGATAGGTTCATAACATAACACCTAAAGGGCTAGTCGAGCGGACTAGCCCTAGTGAAATTGTATCAGAAATGCTCTGGATGAGGCAAACTTTAGGCTCAGGGGAAGTGCAAAGTGAAAATTGAAAAGTGAGCTTTCAGCGGTCAGCTATCAGCTTTTAGTTCCCTCAGTTATATTTGTTCATGGCGGCGGCGATGCCCTCGGTGAACATGCAGTGGATGACGGCGGCGACTCTGGGGTAGACCTCTTGCATCACGGTCTTTTCTGCGGGAGCGAAATCGCTGAGGACGTGCTCTACGGCATCCACTTCCGGGGCAGCGGCACTATCGATGCCCCGGGAAGGAGCGATGCCTATCCTGACTCGAGCGAAGTCCTGGCTGCCTATATGTTCGATTATGGATCTAATTCCTTTGTGTCCTCCCGAGCTTCCCTTTTCGCGGATTCTAATCTTGCCCAGAGGCAGGTCGAGGTCGTCGTAAACAACCAGGATGTCTTGTGGAGAAAGGCGGTAGCGACGCATCAGCGCTGCCACAGCCTCGCCGCTCAGGTTCATGAAGGTCTGGGGTTTCGCCAGGATAACCCTGATGTTCTCTATTTCTCCGGTACCCAGCTTACTGCGAGCTCCGCGTTGCGTCAGAGAGATGCCGTACTCGCGGGCAAAAGCGTCGATGCATTTGAAGCCGACGTTGTGCCTGTTGTTGGCATAATCTCGACCCGGGTTGCCCAGTCCTACAATCAGTTTCATTGATATCTACTTCTTTTCTTCCAGCATCTTTAGAAATTGCTTTTCGTCCAGAATCGTAGTTCCCAGTTGGCGGGCGCGGCCGAGCTTGGAGCCGGGGTCTGCGCCGACTACCAGATGGGTTGTCTTCTTGGTAACCGAGCTGCCCACAGAGCCGCCAAGCTCTTTTATCTTTCCTTCAGCCTCGGTTCGGGTAAAGGATTCCAGTTTGCCGGTGACCACGAATTCCCTGCCGGCGAGCGACAGTGCTGCCTGTGACTTTGCAGCCTCTGCTTTCATCTTCACACCGGCTTCCTTCAGCTTCTCTATGACCTTCAGATTGGACTTTTGTTTGAAGAAGGCTGCAATGCTCTCGGCTATCTTGGGGCCTATGGACGGTATCTTCATCAGGTCTTCTTCAGTGGCTTGAGCCAGCTTGTCTATGCTGCCGAAATGTTTAGCTAATATCTCAGCGGTCTCCGAACCTGCATGCCGTATGCCCAGTGCGAAAATCACCCTCGCCAGAGGTCTGTGCTTGCTTTCCTCGATGGCTTTCAGCACGTTGTCGGCGCTTTTCTCGCCGATTCTTTCCAGATTAACGAACTCTTCCCTCTTATCGCTCAGCGTATAGATATCGGCGACATTCTTTATCAGTCCCGATTTGAGCAGGGCTTCAGCCAGTTTCTCTCCGATGCCCTCGATATCCATGGCACCGCGGGAGACGAAGTGCTTGACAAGCTCGTAGCGCTGCGCCGCGCAGGATATGTTGGGGCAGCGGGTCATTGCCTCGCCCTCCGGTTTAACGACCTCGGAGCCGCAAACGGGGCAGCGCGGCGGCATGACGAATATCTTCTCCCCGCCGGTGCGCAGGCTGAGCACCGGGCCTACCACCTCGGGTATGACCTCGCCTGCCCTCTGTACGACGACCGTATCGCCGATGCGGATATCCTTGCGCCTGATATCGTCCTTGTTGTGCAGGGCTGCACGTTTCAGGATTACGCCTCCCACCGATACCGGCTCTAGGATGGCGTAGGGATTGAGGGTTCCCGTGCGCCCCACGCTTATCCCGATGTCGAGCAGTTTTGTGGTTGCCTGGGTGGCAGGGAATTTGTAAGCCACAGCCCAGCGGGGCTCCCGTCCCACCACACCCAATTGCTCCTGCAGGTCGAAACGATTTATCTTGACCACTATGCCATCGGCTTCGTAGGGGAGTTGCTCCCGTTGTTCCACCCAACCCTGATAATATTTCTCCACCTCATCGATGTTCGGCAGACGAGCATTATGGGGGTTAAGCTTGAAGCCGAGCGATTTAAGATACTCCATAGTCTCCCAGTGAGTAGAGGGTATCTGCCCCTCAGCCCAGCCCATACCGTAGATATAGATATCCAGAGGTCGCTGAGCGGTGATGCGGGGGTCTAGCTGGCGCACAGAGCCAGCAGCAGCGTTTCTGGGATTGGCAAACAAAGGTAGCTCTGCTCTGGCTCTCTCCTCGTTCAGCTTCCTGAAGCCTTTCTTGGAAAGGAAGACCTCGCCTCTGACTTCGAATAATCTCGGTGCGGTCTTGGGTACGGCAAGAGGTATGCTCTTTATGGTCTTGAGATTTTGAGTGATGTCCTCGCCCCGGTATCCATCGCCTCTGGTAGACCCTGTAACAAGCTTTCCATCCTCGTAGACCAGAGCGACGGCAAGGCCGTCCATCTTCGGCTCGGCTACAAAGTCGCAACTCTGATTTCCCAGAAGCCCCGAGATTCGCTTGTGCCAGGCGAGAAGCTCCTCTGTCGAAAATACATTGCCCAAACTGAGAAGAGGCACTCTGTGCTCAACGATGCCGAATTCCTCCAGAGGCGCTGCACCTACACGTTGAGTCGGTGAATCCGGTGTGACGAACTGAGGATACTTTTCTTCGAGAGCCTGAAGCTCCCTCATGAATTTGTCGTATTCTTCGTCGCTTATCTCAGGGCTGTCAAGCACGTAGTAGCGATGATTGTGGTAGTTTATCAGCCCCCTGAGTTCTTCTATTCTCTTCTTTGCTTCGTTATCGCCCACGGCACGTATCCCGCAAACGTAAGTCGGTAAAATATTACAAATTATCGCTTATGGAGTGTTTGTAGTATAGCACAGTTCGGAATAGCAGCAAAAATGAATGTGCAAAAGCTTTGACAAACAAATTTTTTTGTGCTATTAAAGATTACCAAGGGTTCATGACAAAATACATTTTTGTCACAGGCGGCGTAGTAAGCTCCGTAGGCAAGGGGATAGTCGCCGCCTCCGTCGGCAGATTACTTAAAAGCTACAAGATAACTGTCTCGGCTCAGAAATTAGATCCCTACCTCAACGTAGACCCCGGAACGATGTCTCCCTATCAGCATGGGGAGGTCTTTGTCACCGCTGATGGCGCGGAGACAGACCTCGACCTGGGGCACTATGAGCGCTTCATAGATACGAATCTTACCACAGACTCCAGTGTTACCACCGGCCAGATCTATAGCTATGTTATTGCCAAGGAAAGACGCGGCGATTTCCTGGGCGGCACCATCCAGGTGGTGCCCCATGTTACCTCCGAGATAAAAAGGCGCATTCGAAATGTAGCCGAGAAGAGCGGCGCCGAGGTGATTCTGGTAGAGGTGGGGGGCACGGTGGGCGACATTGAGGGACAGCCCTTTCTCGAGGCTATCCGCCAGATGCGCAACGATGTGGGCAGGGACAATGTTCTCTATATTCATGTTACCCTTTTGCCCTACATATCTTCTACCGGCGAACTGAAGACCAAGCCTACCCAACACAGCGTCAAGGAGCTCCGCAGCATCGGTATCCAGCCCGACATAATTGTCTGCCGCAGCGACTCCCCTGTGGGCGATGATTTGAAGGATAAAATAGCTCTGTTCTGCGATGTGGAGAAGAGGGCGGTCGTACCCCTTACGACGACACCGGTTATATATGAAGTGCCTCTAATCCTGGACGGGGTGGGATTGGGGGAGATCATCATAGAAAAGCTGCATTTAACCGCAAACAGGAAGGATTTGAGCGAATGGCGTGAGCTGGTGGAGAGGATGAAGAAGCCGAAGGCTGCGATATCCATCGCCCTGGTCGGCAAATATGTAAAGCTCCGCGATGCCTATCTCTCAGTGAAAGAAGCCTTGCGGCACGCCGCGCTCTATCACGATAGGGATGTGGATATAGTCTGGATCGAATCCGAGGACCTGGAGAAGAACGGAAGCGAATCCATGCTGGGCACTGTAAACGGTATTGTGGTACCCGGCGGGTTCGGATACCGCGGCATTGAGGGGAAGATACTTGCAGCCAAATATGCTCGTGAGAACGGTGTGCCTTATCTGGGTCTTTGCCTGGGAATGCACATTATGGTTATAGAATGTGCACGCAGAGTTTTGAAGTCCGACAAGCCGAACTCGCGGGAATTCGATGAAAATACCCCTCATCCTGTAATCGACCTTCTTCCCGAGCAGAAGAGAGTCAAAGAGAAGGGCGGCACCATGCGCCTCGGGCTCTATCCCTGCAATCTCGTGCCCGGCACACATGCTGCCGCTGCATATAATGAGTCTTTGATTTATGAACGCCATCGGCATCGCTTTGAGTTTAATAACGAATACAGGGATATTTTGAGCAAGGGGGGACTGATTCCCAGCGGCTTATCTCCCGATGGCAGGCTGGTGGAGATAAGCGAAATCGCCGGGCATCCCTGGATGGTGGGGGTACAGTTCCATCCCGAATTCACCTCCCGTCCCAATCGGCCTCACCCTCTGTTTCGGGATTTTATCGGCGCTGCCAAGAAGACCCTGAAGGTGGGCGACCAGCGACCTTTGCCCCTGGAACAGAATAACTCCAGATAGCTAACTAATGGTCTATAGACAAAATTATATACTTATGCTATAGTTCAGAAAACAGACATGCGCATCTTCTTGGACACCGCTAATATCGACGAGATACGCCAGGCAGCAAGGTTGGGGGTGGTCAGTGGGGTCACCACTAATCCCTCGCTTGTAGCCAAAGAAAAAAAAGCCGATATGAAGGCGGTCATTCAAGAAATTTCCTCCATAGTCGATGGCCCGATAAGCGCTGAGGTGCTGAGTTTAGAGCCGGAGGCTATGATTCGGGAAGCCAGGAATGTTTCTTCTTGGTCGCCTAATGTAGTGGTCAAGATACCTATGTCGGCGGCCGGGCTGGAAGCAATCTCTGTTCTTTCCAGGGAGGGGATACGGACCAACCTGACACTGTGTTTTTCAGTCAATCAGGCAATATTGGGCGCTGTTGCAGGCGCAACGTATGTAAGCTCATTTGTAGGCAGGCTCGATGATATCGGCCATGATGGCATGCAACTTGTTGCTGAGATAGTGGAGATATTCGATAAGTACAAAGACAGACTTAAGACTCAGGTGATCGCTGCCAGCATCCGTCATCCTTTGCATGTTACTGCTGCTGCCAAAGCCGGAGCTCATATCGCAACAATACCATATAGTGTACTAATGCAGATGGTTAAACATCCGCTAACTGATATCGGGATATCCCGCTTTGCTGATGATTGGCGGCGCATCTCGAAGGCCTAGAGCCTTAGAGTTTACGTGGTCGCTGTCCACAGCCATGACACCGAGGGCAATATCCTTTGTTTATCATATTCAATTTAATTATGGAGTAGGACTATGAATATGGCCGAACTGGAAGTCAAGACCAAAGAGGAGCTTCAGGCTATAGCCAAGGAGCTGGGAATCACCGGCATCAGCACTCTGAAGAAGGAGGACCTGGTTATGCGTTTGCTTCAAGCAAATGCAGAGCAGCAGGGCTACTCGTTCAGAGGCGGGATACTCGAGATTATGAATGAGGGTTATGGCTTTTTACGCCAGCCCAACCTTCACCCCAATTCTAATGACATTTATGTGTCGCAGTCGCAGATTCGCCGTTTTGCGCTGCGCACCGGCGATATAGTGAGCGGGCAGGTCCGGGCGCCCAAAGACGGGGAAAAATATCATAGCCTGCTTCGCGTGGAGACGGTCAACAATATGGACCCGGAGGCAACCAAAGACCGTCCTTTATTTGAGCATAAGACTCCTATCTTCCCGGATAAGCTGATAAATCTGGAGACGACGTCTAATAATCTATCCACAAGGCTGCTAAATCTCATCGCTCCTATCGGGCGGGGTCAGCGAGGCCTTATCGTTTCTCCACCGAAGGCTGGAAAGACCATGCTGCTCAAACACATCGCCAATGGCATCACCGCCAACTACAACGATATCCATCTGATGATATGCCTTATCGGTGAGCGCCCAGAAGAGGTAACCGACTGGAAGAAATCGGTCAGGGCTGAGGTTATCGCATCCACCTTTGACGAGCCTGTAGAGGAGCATACCAGAGTGGCTGAGGTTGCCCTGGATCGAGCCAAGAGGCTGGTGGAACTGGGTATGGATGTAGTAATTTTACTCGATAGCATTACTCGGCTGACGCGTGCCTATAATCTGGAGATGCCGTCCAGCGGCCGTACGCTGTCCGGAGGTGTTGACCCGGCTGCTCTATACTCCCCGAAAAAGTTCTTCGGTGCCGCCAGGAATACGGAGGAGGGCGGCAGCCTCACCGTCATCGCTACATGCCTTATTGATACAGGCAGTAGGATGGATGAGGTAATCTACGAGGAATTCAAAGGTACCGGCAACATGGAGCTCCATCTCGACCGCAAGCTTGCCGAGCGCAGGATATTCCCGTCTATAGACATTCAACGCAGCGGCACCAGACGCGAGGAATTGCTGCTCGATGAGAATACGCTGAGGCAGGTCTGGGTAGTGCGCAGGATGGTCAGCTTGCTCAGCCAGAACACCACCAATCCAACGGAAGCTACGGAGCGCATATTGGAGAGGTTGAGCAAGACCTCATCGAATGCTGAATTTCTGGCTACCCTTGCCAAAGAGTTTTAATTCAGTCCCTCCAAGCAGCCTCTATTGTTGTTGCCGTAAAACTACGCTGCTATAATTAGGGCGAATTTCCATGGATTATAATCGCATCGTCATCAAATTAGGTACCAATTTGCTCACCGGCGGGAGCGACCGGCTCAACCTGGAGACGATGGCTTCGCTGGTGGGGCAGATAGCCAGGCTCCGCAAGGAAGGGGTGGGGGTGGTTGTTGTCTCCTCAGGAGCGATTGCTGCGGGCAGACAGCGCCTGGGTATTACCAGAGATAAAGAGAACAAGGAAATCCCTTTTAAACAGGTGCTGGCTGCGGTAGGGCAGAGCCGTCTTATGGATGCCTATGACCAGCTTTTCGGGTGGCATGAGATAATTATCGCCCAAACATTGCTGACCAGGGCTGACCTGTCGGACCGGCTGCGCTATCTTAATGCTCAGAATACTCTGCGGACGCTTATGGAGCTCAGGGCTGTACCGATAGTCAATGAAAACGATGTAGTTGCGGTCGAAGAAATTCAGGAGACGAAGTTCGGCGACAACGATAACCTCTCCGCCCTCGTTGCCAATCTTATCGATGCGGACCTTCTGATGTTGCTGACCGATACGGCAGGGCTTTATACTGCTGACCCCAACCGTGATCCCAAGGCGAAGCTTATAGAACGCGTGGATAAAATTGACGCATCTATAGAAAAACTGGCCGGCGCAAGCACAAGCGGGCGCGGCACGGGCGGCATGGCTACCAAGATAGAGGCGGCAAAGATTGCCACAGCATCGGGTGTGGCGGTAGTTATAGCCAGCGGTCGCGTGCCTGATGTCATTGTGAAGCTGGCTAAAGGGGAATCAATCGGCACGTATTTTCAGCCGGTTGCCTCCAGGCTTGAAAGTAGGAAACGCTGGTTGCTTAGCCAGCTCTCTAAGGGTAAGCTTTTTATCGATGAGGGAGCGGCATCTGCCCTGCGCAAGCAAAATAAGAGCTTGCTTCCTGCAGGTATTACCCGAGTTAGCGGCAAGTTTGAACGGGGCGATGTGGTGAACATTTTTGACGGTACAAGCGGTGAAAAGCTGGCTTACGGCATATCAAACTACAGCTCGGGCGACATAGCCAAAATTAAAGGCGCTCATTCGGATAAAATAACCGAGCTTTTGGGACACGAATACGGTGCCGATGTAGTACACCGGGACAATCTGGTTGTGCTTTAGTGCGAAGATAGGACGAACCAAGTGAACATGATATTAGATGAGGAAGCTCTTTCTCGTTCTCAGAATCTGGAATACTCAAGCGGAACAATTACAGTTCTGATTCCCTTTGTATGTTTCCGTTGCGGGAAATGTTGTAGGAAATTAAGCGTTGGACTTGCGCCTTTTGATATTCATAGAATTGCTGAGTTTTTGAGACTAAATATCAAAGATTTCATCATCAAGTATTTGGGAGAGATAACAAGTGAGGAAGATGGAGAAATGAGATATAAGCTCACTAAACCGTCGAAACCGTGTCCTTTTTTATCATATTCTAACATGTGTACTGTTTACGAAGTTCGTCCTTTAGCTTGCCGTTCGTTCCCTTTAGAGACTGACTTTGGTGATAGTGGAATAGGTTGCCAAGGGTATAAGCAAGTTAAGAAAGTTATGAATGCCCTTGGACAGGGAGTGCCGTACTTCGTGGGTACATCAAGCAAGAATAAGCCTATACAATCTCAGTGGAAACGAATTTATAAGAAATTCTTGAGAGCTGAACCTTCAGATGAAATGAAACAGGCATTTATAAGAATAAACAATATCCCAATGGAGCTTATAGTATGAAATCATCCGCAAATGAAGTAGATACCAAGACCAGGGCAGCGAAGGATGCCTCGAAGAAACTGGCGTATCTGAACACGGCGGTCAAAAACAAGGCTTTGCTGGCTATCGCCGATGCCCTGGTAGCTAAAGAGAAGGATATCCTGGCTGCCAATAGAAAAGACTATTCCCAAGGCAAGAAGGCGGGCATGAGTGCCGCTATGCTTGACCGCCTCTTGCTTAATACTGAGCGGATCAAAGGAATAGCGGCTGATGTGCGTGCGGTTGCTGCTTTACCTGACCCTGTGGGAGAGATTTTCGAAATGCGCACCCTGTCCAACGGACTTCAGGTTGGAAAGAAACGCGTTCCTCTGGGAGTGATTGGAGCAATCTATGAAAGCCGCCCCAACGTCACTGTGGATATCTCTGTTC
>Ga0194113_10004444_pt1 | contig 18369 bp, 12 predicted proteins | sample TA2MahC200mmetaG_FD_146193 | JGI IMG/M metagenome (GOLD analysis project Ga0194113, IMG submission 146193) | Freshwater microbial communities from Lake Tanganyika, Tanzania - TA2015017 Mahale Deep Cast 200m | ecosystem: Environmental > Aquatic > Freshwater > Lake | place: Tanzania: Lake... | reverse complement strand
GACTCCTGCATGGCCGGTGCGGACGTCGTGCACCATCTCGCGGCGGCCTTTCGCGAGCTGAACGTCCCGGAGTCCCACTACGATGAAGTCAACGTGGGCGGAACCCGGACCGTCCTCGAGAGCGCCGCCGCGCACGGGGCGCGAAGGTTCATCTACTGCAGCACCTGCGGCGTGCACGGAGACATCAAGAAGCCGCCCGCGGGGGAGGACGCGCCGATCACCCCGGCGGACTACTACCAGCGGACGAAGCACGAGGGGGAGCTCGTGGTTCAGTCCGGAGCGCCCGGAGGCATGGCGACCGTGATTCTCCGCCCGGCGGCGATCTACGGTCCCGGGGATCCGGAGCGCTTCTACATGATCTTCAAGCGGGTCTCCAAGGGATGGTTTCCCATGTTCGGAAGCGGGAAGACTCTCTACCACCCGCTCTACATCGACAATCTCATCGACGTCCTCGCCCGCTGCACGGAAGCGGGAGTGGGTGACGGAGGGACCTACCTGATCGCCGACGAGAGGTACTACTCGATCGAGGAGATCGTCCGGAAAGTCGGCGAGGCGCTGGGCGCGCGGGTCGAGATCCGCCACTATCCTCTCACTCCCCTGATCGTCGCGGGGCACATCGTAGAGAACGTATGCCGGCCCTTCCGGATCGCGCCGCCCATCTTCCCGCGGCGTGTCGACTGGTACCGGCAGAACCGCGCCTTCGACATCAGCCGGGCCAAGGGCGATCTGGGCTACCGCCCGGCGATCGATCTCGACGAGGGGCTCCGCCGAACGGCCGCCTGGTACCGGGAGCGCGGTCTCCTGTAACGGAGACCTGGGGGGCGATCTCATGTGCGGAATCGCCGGGGTGATCGCGAGCGATCCATCGCGTCTCGCCCGGATCGACGAGATGGTCGCCGCCCTCGCCCATCGCGGACCCGACGATGTCGGCATCGAGCGTCTCGATGGCGCGGCGCTCGGCCATCGGCGGCTTAGCATCATCGATCTCGTGACCGGACACCAACCCATGTTCAGCGTCGATCGCGCCGCGGCCATCGTGTTCAACGGCGAGATCTACAACTTTCGCCGCCTCCGTGCGGAGCTGGAAGCGGAGGGACGCGTCTTCCGGACGGAGTCCGACACGGAGGTTGTCCTTAACCTCTATGATCGCGACGGCGACGACTGCGTGCTGCGATTGGACGGGATGTTCGCCTTCGCTCTGCTCGATCTTCGGCGCGGGCGACTGCTCCTCGCGCGGGATCACATGGGCCAGAAGCCGCTCTTCTTTCTCGCGGCGCCGGGCCTCTTCGCCTTCGCTTCCGAGGTCAAGGGGCTGCTGGCGGGGGACTTCCTGCGGCGCGGGATCGACATGGAGGCGCTCTACCACTACGTCTCCCTCCGGTTCATTCCAGACCAGAGGACGCTCTTTCGATCGATCCGGAAGCTCCCCGCCGCCCACAGACTGATCTACGAGAACGGAGAGGCGCGCGTCGAGCGCTACTGGGGATTCTCGTTCATCGACAAGGAGCGGGGGAGCGACGATGCGCTGCTCGATCGCCTGGACGGATCGCTTCGCGAGACGGTGAGGGGGCACCTGGTCAGCGACGTCCCGGTCGGCTGCTTCCTGAGCGGGGGGATCGACTCGAGCCTGATCACCGCGATGGCCGCATCGGAGTCGGCGGGGAAGCTGGCGACATTCTCGATCGGAGTTCGTGAGGAGAAGTTCGACGAGCTTCCTTACGCGCGCCGGGTCGCGGCGAGCTGTGGGACCGACCATCACGAGGAGATCGCCTCGGCCGATCTGATCCGTTTGGTTCCGGAGATGGTCTGGCACATGGATGAGCCCTCGGACCCCTTCGGCGTCGGCGTCTATCTCGCGTCCCGACTGGCCGCGCGACACGTGAAGGTCGTGCTGAGCGGCGACGGCGGCGACGAGCTTTTCGCGGGATACGATCGATTCGCGGGCCAGGGGCTTGCCGACCGGCTTCGCATCATTCCCCCCCCGATCCGGCGCACGGTCCTGCGAGGGCTGATCGACCGGATGCCCGAGAGTTTCGCCTACAAGAGCGCCACGCAGAAGCTGAGATGGATCAACGAGATGTCTCTTCTGCGGGAAGGAGAGAGATACGCGGAGAGCATGAGCTTCCTGCGCTTCACCGAGACGGCGAAGAAGGATCTCTTCACGGAGACGATCCGCCGCGGTCTCGACGAAATCGACTCGCGCGTCAAGATCCTCGAGCCGTTCGAGTCGAAGATGGCCCATGACCCGATCGATCGGATGCTCTACACCGACCTTGTCACCCGCGTGCCGGATCATCTGCTCGTCATCGTCGACCGGATGGCGATGGCCCACGGCCTCGAGGTGCGGCCTCCGTTCCTCGAACATCGGATGGTCGAGCTGGCGGCCCGCGTCCCGTCCTCCCTGAAACTCAGGGGACGGACCCTCAAGTACGCGCTGCGCATGCTCGCCCGGCGATATGTCGACCCGGCGATCGCGAACCGACCGAAGCGGGGATTCGGTTTCCCGATCGCCTTCTGGATGCGCGATGAGTTGCGCGGCTTCCTCCTCCATGTGGCCGAGAGAGCGAGGTTCGTCGAGGCGGGGATTCTCGAGAGGGAGACGGTGCATAGGCTCGTCCGCGAGCATGTCGATGGGAAACGGGACCACAACTTCAGACTCTGGATCCTCCTCAACCTGGAGGTCTGGCATCGCCTCTACATGGATGGGGAGTCGATCGCGGAGGTGACCGAGTGGATCGAGAGGGAATCGGCGGCGTAGGCGACGCGCGGGCGGCGGAGCGCGCGGATGTCGAGACGGCCTCGGAGGAGTATGCCGGGCGATTCGCGGGGCCGGTCGGCGAATGGTTCGTCAGTCTGCAGTCGCGGATCACGCTCCGCCTGATGGCGGGACTGCCGGCGGGGGCGCGCGTCCTAGACGTCGGGGGAGGCCACGCCCAGATCGCTCCCGCGCTCGCCGCGGCAGGCTACAGGACGACGGTCGCGGGAAGCGCCCCCGCGGCGGCCGCGCGCCTCGGCGACCTCATCGCCGCGGGCTCCCTCACCTTCGACACGGTTTGTTTCTCCAGGCTGCCTTACGCCGATCGGTCTTTCGACGCGGCGGTCTGCTTCCGGCTCCTTCCCCACTTCGCCGAGTGGAAGGAGTTGATCGCGGAACTCTGCCGCGTGACGCGCGTTCGCGTGGTCGTCGACTACCCGTCGATCCGCAGCGTGAACTTCGCTTCCGCGCGGCTCTTCGGACTGAAGAAGCGCGTGGAGGGGAACACGCGGCCTTTCGGCCTCTTCCACCCCTCCGAGATCGAAGCCGCGTTTCGCTCAAGAGGGTTCAGGCTGAGCGCGTCGGTTGCGCAGTACTTCTTTCCGATGGCTCTGCATCGGGCGCACGGGTCTCTCCTGGTGGCGCGCGGGATCGAGGCGCCGGCCCGATGGATCGGGCTCACGCAGCGGCTCGGATCGCCTGTGATCGCGAGGGCCGATCGCCTCGAGCCAGGCTAGCCGAGACGCCGCGCCCTCCCGCCCCGGATCAGGAGCGCGAGGCCGTTGCCCCCCATCGCGTCCGCGAGGGTGACCAGGATCCGCCGGCGGTGTGGCTGGTCGGACAGCGCGAGATGCCGGATCCTCTCGGCCAAGAGGCCCTGGAAGAAGATCGCGAGGAACGACTGCGCCAGGAGAACAACGGAGCCGATCGGCACGAGGATCCCGGCGAGAGTGGGCGCGGCGATGGTGCGCAGGACCCAGACGCAGGCGGGGATGGAGAGGAGAAGCGGGACCGAAGCGAAGGCGAGGAACCAGACGAGGGGGCGGTCGCTGAAGCGCGTGATCATGGTGAGCGTCGCAAGATCGGCCAGCACCCCAGGCACGCGCGTGAGACCGTACTTAGACCGGCCGAAGAGCCGGCCGCGATGATGCGTCTCGACCTCGGCGACCCTCCCGCCCCCGATCTGGGTCAGGGGCACGGCGAATCGGTGGAAGTCCGAGTAGAGGGTGCTCTGGCGGAGCAACTCTCCGCGGTAGGCCTTGAGACCGCATCCGAGGTCGTGGATCTTCGCCTTTGTCATGCATCGAACGAGCGCGTTGGCGACGACGGAAGGGACCCTCCGAGAGATGAGCTTGTCCTGCCGCGATCGGCGCCACCCGCTCACGATCTCATACCCCTCGTTCAGCCTCGCCAGGAGCTTCGGGATGTCGGCGGGGTCGTTCTGAAGATCGCCGTCCATCGTGACGATGATGCCGCCGCTGCTCCGATCGATCCCCGCTCTCAGAGCCGCCGTCTGCCCGAAGTTCCGGCTCAGACGAATGCCAAGAACGTGATCCGACGCTCTCGCGATTCGGGAGATCTCGCGCCAGGTCCCGTCCCTCGAGCCATCGTCGACGAAGATGATCTCGTGCCGCGCGCCGGCGCCCGCGAGCGCGGCGTCAATCTCCGCCGCGAGACGTGCGATCGAGTCCTCCTCGTCATAGACGGGAATCACCACCGAAATCGCTGGCGCCCCGCGGCTCACTCCTTCCTCTCTCCTTCGTCCGTCCGCCCGGCGCGCTCCGCGACCCGATAGATCGCGTGGTCGCGGAAGTGGAGGTAGAGGAGGAGTTCCCCGAGAAGCCCGAGGACGATGATCTGGATCCCCGCTGTGACCAGGAGGAGCGCGAGGAGGAGCATCGGGCGGCCCGCGAGAGGCACGCTCAGGAACAGCCGCTGGTAGGTCAGGACCAGACCGAGGACGCCACCGGCCAGGAAGAGAAGGCCGCCGACCAGGCCGATCGGGCGGAGCGGCTTCTGCGTGAAGCGGACGAGGAAGCCGATCGTCAGCAGGCTCAAGAAGCGGTTGACGAAGACCCTGGGGCCGAAGATCCGCAATCTGGGCTCCGCCGGGTGCTGCCGCAAGGCGACCTCCCTGATCTCGAATCCCTCCCGATGGGCCATGATCGGGAGGAAGACCTGGGTGTCGCCATAGTCCGGGACCGCATCGAGGACCTCGCGGCGGAAGCCGTGGACGCTGCACGCGATGTCACGGAAACGCAGACCGGCCGCGAGCCCCATCCCCAGATTGAACAGTCTGCCCGAGAGGCGGTTCGTGAGCGAATCGCGGCGGCGCTCGCGGTAGCCGATCACGTAATCTGCGCCGCCCTTCAGGGCTTCGATCACTCGCGGGATCGAGTCGCAGGCGATCTGGGGGTAGGCGGGGAATGTGACGATCATAGGGCTGGAGCAGACGGCCGCGCCGGCCCGTATCGTCGCGAGCTGGCCCCCATGCGAGTGGAGGATGAGCAGCTTGACGTCCGGAAGGCCCGCGATGCGGCCGCGGATCCGTTCGTACACCGGCCGCCGTTCATGGTCGAGCGAGATGACGAGCTCCACGCGGCGCTGCTCGGCCTGGATCCACTTCAGGAGCTCCTCGAGCACCTCGAGAGCGTGTTCCGAGCGCTGGGAAGAGAAGAGGACGATCGACGCCTCGACGTCCGCGCGGCTGCCTGGACCGCTCGATGCGTTCACTTGCTGCACGATCCGACTTCCTCCGAGAACAGTCTCGACCGCTGTGGCGGGTTCTCGCCCCGACATCGATCCATCCTACGGTCGGCATCGCGGGGGCTCAACCCCAGCGAAATCCGTGATTCCGCCCTCTCCGGCACGCATGGAGAGTCCGCCCCGCGGCTCGGAGGAGTCGAACGAGCAGCGCGGTCGCGTGGCTTGCGCAAGGCCCCGAGTGGGCCTAGCGTGACGGCTGGGAGACTCGCCGGTCGCCGCAGCCGCATCGCCGCGAGACGCGCTTGGCCCGTGGCATCCGAAGCGCTAGAATGGACGCCGTTCGAACCGAGACGGGGGTCGGCGTCGTCGATTCATTCCCGTCCCTAAAGTGATGCAAATATGCAAGTTACGGCGGACAGGCCGAAATCCCCGGTTTCTCGCTCTCAACCTACGAGCGGAGGGGGCTACCTGTCATCGTCCGCGGGACTCCTCCTGATCCTCGCCGCCGCCGCCGCGCTGCGTCTCTGGGGGATCAATCACGGACTGCCCTTCGTCTACCTCACGGATGAGATCATGGAGGTCAAGCGCGCCCTGCAGCTCGGAGCCGGCCACTTCGACTACGACCGGGCGTTCAAGGGGGGGCTCTTCTATCTGCTGTTCGTGGGGTATGGAGCCCTATTCGCGGTCTGGAGGCTCGCCGGCGAGATCCGATCGACCGGAGACTACCTCTTTCGTTTTGCCGCTGATCCGACCCCCTTCTGGATGATAGGCCGAGTCACAGTCGCGCTGATCGCGATTGTGAACATCTTCCTCGTCTACAGGCTGGGGAAGAAGCTCGGAGACAGGCGGGTCGGGATCCTCTCCGCCCTCTTCCTCTGTTTCGCCCTCGATCACCACACCGAGTCGCAGTCCATCACGGTCGATGTGCTGATGGTCACCCTCTTGACGGCGACCTTTCTCTATCTCGTCGAGATCGAGAGGATGGGAAGGCGGCGGGACTACCTGCTGACTTCCCTCTTCGCCGCGCTCGCGGTCATGACGAAGCTGCCGGCGATCGTCGTGCTCCTGCCGATCCTCCTTGCGCACGTCCGGCGGACGAGGGGGGAAGGGCTTGGCGCGGCCGCGGCGCTGACAGATCGCAGGTTCCTCTTCGCGATCTGTCTCTTCCTGGGAGTGACGGCCATCGGGAACCCCGGCTTCTTCGAGGCCTTCGTCCGCGCGGTCGAAGTCCGTTTGGGGCTGCTATCGGAGCCGACGCTGACCCAGTCGGCCGAGCCGTTCCGACTTCGCACGACGAATGTCTGGGTATACTACGTCCGTGCGATGGGCGCCTCGATGAGCCCGCTCATCTTCGCCGCCGCGCTGCCGGGGCTGGTTGTCGGACTCTGGAGGCGCGACCGCGCGGCGATCTCGATCGCTCTCTTCTGCTTTGTCTTCTATCTATTCATCTGCGTGCCGCAGAGGGAAGACCACGTCTATCCGAGATACACTCTCCCCGTCCAGATGCTGCTCTCGGTCGTGGCCGCGCGGTTCCTCGTGTCGATCGGGCGGGGGCTTCCTCACGGCCGTCTCGGGACGGGCGTCCGGGCGCTCGCGCCGCTCCTTCTCATCGTCCCCGGCGCGCTCCAGATCGTCCGCTACGACATGACGCTGACCCGAACCGACACAAGGACGCTGGCGAAGAGATGGATCGAGGAGAACATCCCGGCGGGCTCCAGGATCCTGGTCAAGGGATCAGGCTACCGGCCCTCCCCGGACACAGTGGCCTTGTGGAACACCGCGGAAAACGTGGAGGCCCATCTGAACCGCCTCAAGGGCGACGACCCTCGCTGGAGGGAGACCTCCCGGTACTCCAGAAGGAAGGACAGCTTCCATATCGCGCACCTCTCGGTCGCAAGGATGCGCGAGGGATACGACCTGGCCTTCTTTGGCTCGGACGCCTTTCCATATCGGAGTCTGGACGAATACCTCGACATGGGGGTCGAGTACATCGTCATCGATCGCGTGGAGGCCCAGGGATTCCTCAACGAGGAGGGTTCCGGGCGGTTCCCCGAGGTCATGCGGTTCTACGAGCGCGTCGGCCGGGATCCGCGTTTGGAGCTGATTCGCGAGTTCACCCCTCGGGGGAATCCGGGGCCGGCCTTGGAGCTGTACCGGGTTCGAGAGGGGCCGGATGTCGGCGGTTGAGGCTGATCGAGCCAGGAGGCGAGCCATGATCTGCGTTCTTCGGATTGGTCTGGCAGTTCTATCCCTGTCCGCCAATCCAACGGCGGCCGTAGACGTCTCGCCGCAGGCGGAGATGGTGAAGGCGCCGCCTGCATGCGTGGAACCCGCGCCACCCGCGGATGAACCGACCGGCCCGCGAGTGGGCGGGGAGACGATCGAGACCGCCTACCTCATCCCCTCGCAGCCGTTCTCTGACACGGGAAACACCTGCGGCTTCTCCAATGACTACGAGGAGGTCTGCCCCTACCACGCGACCGCGCGCGACGTCGTCTACAAGTTCGTGGCCGGCGGCGAGGGCTACATCGACATCGATCTCTGCGCGTCGGGTTTCGACACGAAGCTATACGTCTACAGGAACTTCCACACCCCGGGGCTGCCCTATGCGTGCAACGATGACGCCTGCGGGGCGAGCGGCTACAGGTCGCGTCTGGACCGCGTGCGCGTCACTCCAGGGGAAAGCTACTACATCGTGGTGGACGGGTATGGATCGTCCTGCGGCCAGTACGCGCTGAGCCTGGTCCAGAGCGTGACGCAGGATGTCACCTGCCCACCGGGGGCGACGATCGAGGGGGAGCCTTACTGCCACGATGGCTACGTGGACCGGTTCAACGGAGGCTGCTGCTGCGACACCCTCCGTTTCTCCGTCCTGGAACCCGAGCCGGGCACGATCCACGTCTGCGGGACCGGAGGGACCTTCGTTCGTGGCGGAGCGGACTACCGCGACACAGACTGGTACGAGATCAACCCGTCTGAGGCGATGACTCTCGACTACTGCGGCATCGCGGAGTTCCCCCTGCGGCTCTACCTGATAGACGGGCGCAACGGATGCGAGAACTACCAGATCCTGGACTTCGTCAGCGGCGCGGACTACCAGCAGGTGTGCATCCAGCACGAGCTCGATCCGGGTCGCTACTGGCTGTGGGCCGGCGCGTCCGTCTTCGACGGAGTGGTCTGCGGATCGGACTACGTGCTCACGGTCGACGGCTACCATCCACCCGGGGCGAGCATCGACGGGCGGACGTCAGGCGACGGGAGCGGCGGCCTGGCGTTGAGCTGCCGTCCCGGACCGTTCTCGGTCGCGACGACTGTCGAGTACGGGCTATCGGCCGGCGCTCCGGTCAAGCTCGCGATCTACGCCCCGGACGGGCGGCAGGTCAAGGTCCTGATCGAGGCGTTCCGGCCGGCAGGCCGGCACGAGGCGATCTGGGACGGTAGGGACGAGGCGGGGCGGCGTGCCGCTTCGGGGGTCTACCTCTGTGTGCTGGAGGCGGGGGGACTGCGTCGGTCGCGACCCGTCGCGCTGCTCAGGTAGAGTCCTCGCGCTCGAGCGGCCTCCGCCCTCCCCGGAGCGGTGCGCAGGGGAACCCCGCCAACGGCGAGGGATCTCTCAACGCGCGAAAGATGAGAGGGAGCGTCCAGGCCTTTGCCCGGACGCTCCCTCCAGCGTATGACGTTCTGACTTGCGGACTCCTAGTAGCCGCGCCCGCCCCGACCGCCGCCGCCACCACCGCCGAAGGTCCTCGGCCGGTTCTCTTGCGGCTTGGCCACGTTGACGGTGAGTGTGCGGCCCTCGAGCTGCGTCGAATTGAGGGCGTTGATGGCGTTCTGCGCCTCAGCCGCGGTGCTCATCTCGACGAAGCCGAAGCCCCGCGACTGGCCCGTCATCCTGTCCGTGATGATCCGTGAAGACTCGACCGTCCCGTAAGGGGCGAACATCGCGCTCAGGTCCTGATCGGTGATTGAGTAGGGAAGCCCACCCACGTACAACTTCGAACCCATTGGGTTCCTCCTAATGTTTCGATATTGTCTTGGACTCGAGAAACGATGGAAGAAGGACCGAAGGCGCGATACAGCAGCGACTTTGCTCTGATTCCGATCAGGATTCCCCGGGACAAAACAACATCATCTCTGAGGCCACTCTAAAGGACTCCGCCGCTTGGCCCCCGGGCGGCAGAGCAACCATAAGTTATCATCGGCAGGCCTGGGAGGCAATCCCAGAAGTTAATGCCTCGCCGGAAGCCCTGGCCGGCCTCTGCCCCATGGGATTCGATGCCGCGAAGGTCGGCCCTCCGGCGGCGCTGTCCAGCGACGCAAGCCTCAGCGCCAGGCGACCATCCATGAATACGGCGAAGGGCTTCAGATGCAGGTAGAGGGCCGCCATCGAGACCACGATCCTGAGGGCCCTCGGGTTGCGCCTCAGGGTATGGGCCAGCGTCGCCCAGTAGGGCCCGCGGACCTGCCGATCGAGCAGTCCGCTCTTCCATTGGATCCGCGCGAAGGAACGGAGATCGCGGAGCACGGCGCGAAGGGGTTGGCGCATCCTCCGGCCAGAGAGGTCCAGGTCGTCGACCATCCGGCGCACGCGGGAGAAGAACGCCGCTGGGTCATAGATCCTCCTGAGGACTGTGCGGTAGTCCTCGAGCGTCTCGCGCTGTGGGCGGACAGTCGCATAGTTCAGTCCGGACGTGCACTGGTCGGCGTCCTCGTCGCTCGCCACTCGGTCCGACTCCGCGTGGAGACGGCCCTCGGCGAGGAGTCGGCGTGATAGCTGCGTGTTGGGAAGCGCATAGAGGAGACCTACCATGCAGACGGGGATCGAGGTCGCCTCGATGCACTCGATCATCGTCTGCGCGATGTCATCCTTCTCTGCGTCGAATCCTATGATGAATCCGGCGTTCACGAACATGCCGTGACGGTAGATCTTCCGGATGCTCTCTTCGATGCTTCTTCCGGCATTCTGCCTCTTCCGCGTCTGGATCAAGGAGCCGCGGTCCGGCGTTTCGATGCCGATGAACAGGGCGAAGAAGCCGGCGTCCTGCATCAGCGTGAGCAGGTCCTCGTCATCCGCAACGTTGATGCTTGCCTCCGTCGAGAACTCGAAGGGGCGACCGTGCCGGTTGCTCCACGCGGCAAGCTCCGCGAGGAAGGGCTTCACGAGATGCCGGTTCCCCACGAAGTTGTCGTCGACGAAATCGAGATGGCCCCGGTAGCCGAGGGCGTGGAGGGCGTCGAGCTCGCGAAGCATCTGATCGATGCCTTTCACGCGCGGTTCGCGGCCGTTCAGCTCGATGACGTTGCAGAACTCGCACCGGAAGGGACATCCGCGCGAGAGCTGGACTCCGACATGCATGAAGTGCTCGAGCTTGAGCAGATCGAACCTGGGGACGGGGGACCGCGACAGATCCGGGAAACGGGTCGGCCGGAAGATGCCCGTACGCGACCCCGCTCGCCATGCGGCGACGAAGTCATCCATGATCTCCTCGACCTCGCCCAGGACGAGGAAGTCCGCTTCCTCATAAACCTCCGGGCTCGATGTCGCGTCCGGCCCCCCGACGACAACGGGCTTCCCGCGCCCGTGCGCGAGCGCGATGATCCGCTTGACGTCGCGCTGCTGCGGGAGCATTCCTCCGGTCATGACCACGTCGGCCCAGTCGAGATCATCCTCGCGGAGAGCTTCGGTGTTGCGGTTCACGAGACGGATTTCCCAGGTCTCGGGTAGGAGCGCCGCGACGGTGATGAGTCCGAGCGGGGCGGCGGAATAGCGAGCCCCGACGACTTCGCAAGTGGCCTGGTAGTTCCAGAAGGAGTTGGGGCTGAAGCCCGGATAGACCATGAGGACGCGACAGCTAGGGGAAGGGTTCAAGATGAGCCTCGGATCTCCAGGTTCAGGGATGGGCTGCGTCGAGCCGGGACGGCGGGGGGTTGTCAGGAAGGTGAGTCCGGCAAGAACCTGACCGCACGGCTCCCCTCGACGAGGTATCGCGCATTTCAGCGGATTCTAGACGCGCCCAAGGCCGGTGTCTATCCTGATCTGCGTCGTCGCCGGACCGCGGGGTCGATCCGGGACGGCGGCCAGGGGAGGGAGGTGGCCAGATGATGGATCGTCGCGAGCTTCTCTTGCACGAGGAGGTTGCGCTGCTCGCTCTTCACGACAAGAAAGGGACCGTGATCGCTGGCGGGGCGTATCTCTACGTTCTCTGCGGAGCCATCCTGGCGGAGCTCCTGACGCGGGGACGGATCTGCGTGGAGGATCCCAAGAAGAGGCTCGTCGGCATCTCCGACAGTCGAAGAACGGGAAACGGCCTTCTCGACGAATGCCTGTCGATCATCGCCGCCGCCAAGAGGCGAGCATCGTTGCAGACGTGGCTCACTCGATTCGCCAAGATACGACACCTGAGAGACAGGGTGGCTCTGGATCTCTGTGGGCAGGGGATTCTCAGGGCCGACGAGGAGAAGGTCCTGTTCGTCTTCTCTCACAAGATCTACCCGGAGATCGACTCCAGACCGGGCCGCGACATCATCGCCCGCATGCGAAAGGCGGTTCTCTCGGAGAACCGGGAAGTCGACACCCGCACGACGGTCCTCCTCTCGCTGGCGAGGTCGGCGGGTCTGCTGAAGGTCGTCTTCGACAAGTGGGAGTTGAAGGAGCGAAAAGGCCGAATCGCTCAGCTCGTTCGCGGCGATCTGGTGGGTGAGGCGGCTCGCAAGACGATCGAGTCCGCGCACGCGGCCCTCATGGTCTCCGCCATTCTGCCCGCGATCATCGCGAGCGGAGGAGACTGATTGGCTGCGGGGGAGGGCGCCGCAGGGATGGCGAGGCTGGCCGGGGAGCTGCGGGATTTCCTGCTGCGTTCCACGCGAGAGCCGGTGGGTTTCCTTGGCGTGGCCCTGACGACCTGCGCGGGTCTGCTGCTTGCGGCCTTTCTGCTCCTGTCGCTCCTCGGGGTACACCCCAATCCCTATCTCGGCGCGGTGACGTTCTTCGTCCTTCCCGTTCTGTTCTTACTCGGCTTGGCGCTCATCCCGATCGGATCGTGGCGCTATCGGCGGCGTGTGGCGCGCGGCAAGGAGGGAGCTCCTCTGTTCCCGAGCTACGACCTGAATCTGCCCAGCGTCCGGACGCGCCTCATGCTGCTCGGCGTTCTCACGCTCACGAACATGGTGGTTCTGGGCGTCGCATCGTACAAAGGGATCGAGCACATGGACTCGGTCGAGTTCTGCGGCGCGACCTGCCACCCTGTGATGAAGCCGGAGTACACGGTCTATCAGGGCTCGCCGCACGCCCGCGTCCGCTGCGTCGACTGCCACATCGGGCCCGGGGCTTCGTGGTTCGTGCAGAGCAAGCTCTCGGGAAGCCGCCAGGTCCTCGCGCAACTCGCTGGCACGTGGCCCCGCCCGGTAGAGACTCCCGTCGAGAACCTCCGTCCCTCCCGTGAGACCTGCGAGCAGTGTCACTGGCCCGAGAAGTTCCATGGCGATCGGCTCTTCGTGCGGACGCACTTTCAGGAGGACGAGGCGAACACCGCGCTGCAGACGGTGATGCTTCTGAAAGTGGGCGGCGGCCAACCGGAGTCGGGTTTCGCGCGCGGCATCCACTGGCATGTCCAGAACGCGGTCTACTACCGTTCGGACCCGGAGCGGGAGCACATCCCCTGGGTGCGCGTCGAGCGGCTCGATGGGAGCGTGACGGAGTTCACGCAGGGCGAGATTCCCGACAGTATCGCCTCGCGCCCTCCGCGCAGGATGGACTGCGTCGACTGCCACAACCGCCCGACGCACATCTTTCGGATGCCGGCGCGCGCGCTCGACGAAGCGATGGGGGCCGGCGTGTTGCCGCGCGATCTACCCTACCTGCGGCGGGAGGGGCACGCGGCTCTGACGGCCGACTATGCGGATGAGGATGCGGCGCGGGAGGGGATTGAGCGGCGCATCAGGGGTTTCTATCAGAGCGAGTACCCCGACCTGGCCGCCTCCGGAGACGGGCGCGTCGAGGCAGCCATCCGCGGAGTGCAAGCGATCTGGTCCCGCTATGTCTTTCCGGAGATGAAGGTCGGCTGGGGGACCTAGCCCGATCACATCGGGCACCAGGACTTCGTGGGTTGTTTCCGATGCCACGACGACGCGCACGTCTCAAACGACGGCACGGTCATCTCCCAGGATTGCGCAACATGCCACATCCTCCTCGCCGTGGAGGAGGAGACGCCGGCGGTCCTGCAGACGCTCTTTCCCGGGGAGTAGCCGCAGGCGGCAGAAGCGCGGGAGGCGAAAGTGCGGGGTCGAAGCATGAGACGGGCGACGGCGGTCATGATCCTCTCAGGCGCGTTGCTTGGGGGCGCGGGGGCGCGAGGACTCGCTCAAGCGCCGAGCGACGATGACTGCCTCGGCTGCCACGATCCCAGCGCGGGACCCTGGGGGAGCATCGTCGACAGCCTTGCCGCCGGCGCGCACGCCGGCTTCGGGTGCGTCGACTGCCACACGGGCATCACGGAGATCCCGCACGCGGAGGAGCTGCCGCAGCCGGAGTGCGGCTCCTGCCATGGCGATGTCACGGAGATGTACCGCCAGCATGGCAAGGGACGGGTGGGGGAGTCCGAGCACATCCCCGACTGCGCCGACTGCCACGGCGCGCACCGCATCCTGTCGGCGCGGGACAGGGCTTCATCGGTCAATGCGATGAATCTCCCGGCGACCTGTGGTCGCTGCCATGAAGACTCGACGCTGATCGCCAATCTGCGCATCAAGTTCAAGCACCCCATCCGTGTCTACACCGGGAGCATCCACGGCAAGGCGACGGCGGGGGGAGTCCACCAGGCCGCGAGCTGCAACGACTGCCACGCGACCGATGCCGACGCCCACATGATCCTGCCGCCCGGGGACTCCCGCTCCACCATCAACCACTTCAACATCCCGCGCACTTGCGGGCGCTGCCACACGAACATCGAGCAGGACTTCTGGGAGGGGATCCACGGGGAGTTGACAGCGGACGGCCAGACCGACGCTCCCACCTGCACCCATTGCCACGGGGAGCATGGCATCCTGGCCGTCGCAGATCCCCGCTCGCCGGTCAGCCCCTATCGGCTCGCGGAGGCGACCTGCTCGCCCTGCCATGAGTCGGCGGCGCTCAACGAGAAGTACGACCTCCCAACAGGGCGGCTCCAGTCGTTCATCGACTCCTATCACGGGCTGAAGAGCCAGGCCGGTGACAAGATGGTGGCCAACTGCGCCTCCTGTCACGGCGCCCACAGGATCCTGCCCTCCAGCGATCCGACCTCCTCGATCAATCCCGGGAATCTCGTGACGACTTGCGGAGGTTGCCATCCCAACATCTCCTCGAGCATCGCGACGATCCCGATACACGCGCGGACGGGCGGCCTCTATAGCGGCTGGCCGCGCTTCTTCCAGATCCTCTACACGGTCATGATCGCCGGGATCATCGGCGCGATGGTGCTCCACTGGCTCATCGACCTGTTCCGCCAGATCAGGAACGTGATGCGCGAGAAGCAGGTCAGAAGGATGGAGTCGGACGAGGTCATCCAGCACGCCTTGCTGGCGGTCGCCTTCACGGTCCTGGTCGTCACAGGATTCTCGCTACGGTTCCATGACGCCTGGTGGAGCACGATGCTCTTCGGGCGGGAGGGCGGCTACTCCCTGCGGGGCGTGATCCATCGCGGGGCCGGGATCGCCCTGCTCTTCGGCTCGATCTGGCACGTGCTGTTCCTCCTCACCCAGAGGGGACGCGCGTTCCTGCGCGACATGTGGCCTCGCAAGGCCGACTTCCAGGACTTCTACCGGATGATCCGCTACAACCTTGGCCGGAGCGAGCGGCATCCCGTCATGGGCCGGTTCACCTATGTCGAGAAGGCCGAGTACTGGGCCCTTGTGTGGGGCACGGCCGTGATGGGGATCACCGGCCTGTTCCTCTGGTTCGACAACGCCGCGGCGAGGATCTTCTCGAAGGGGCTCCTCGAGGTGCTCCTCGTGATCCACTACTACGAGGCGTGGCTCGCTTTCCTGGCGATCCTGATCTGGCACATGTACGCGACCGTCTTCAGCCCGCGCGTCTACCCGATGAACCCCTCCTGGCTGACCGGCTTCATGCCCGAGAGGATGTTCAAGGCCGAGCACGAGGCCGCGCACGCGGCGTCGAATGTGGAGGAACGCGAGTGGAGGCGGGCGCACGAGTCCGAGGAGAAGCCGGACTAGCGACCTCCGGGATCGACCCCACCGAGTCTGGCCAGCCGGGCGAGACGCTCGGGCTCCGACGCCGAGAGGCCGGGGTCCTTCGATAGAACTTCGTACGCCTTCACGAACCACGGCTGCGCCTCACGCTCGCGGCCGAGCGTCGCCAGGCACTCGCCAAGCTCCTCGTACACGAAGCCGTCCGGCTCCCCGTCCGCCTCGCCTTCCCGCGCCAGCCGGAGCTGGATCTCGAGCCCCTCTTCGGCGCGTCCGAGCGACCGCAGGACCCGGGCGACCGACCACTCGGCGATCCGGATCTCGAGCGGCTGCCCCTGCTCCTTGCGCCACTCCAGGGCCTTCCGGAACAGGCGGAGCGCCTCCTCGTGGTCTCCCTTGTCGTGATGGGTCCAGCCGAGATTGTTGTAGAGGGAGCCGAGCCAGCGTCTGGCCCGCACGTCCTCGGACTTCTCGGCGAGATCGAGGGCGCGCCTGTTCCATGCCAGGGCGGTGTCGGGCGGGGTCACGATCGCGACCATGTGGGCGGCGTCGATCGCGAGGTTGTCGAGGCCCGAGCGGCGGGCCAGCGTCCACGCCTCGCGGAAGAAGGGATCGGCCTCGGATGGCTTCCCCGCGGAGTTTCGCACGCGCCCGCGTTCCAGGAGGTAGCGCACGCCGAGCTTGGGGCGGTCGTCCCGGAGGAATGGCTTCACCTGATCCAGCGTGCCGTCCGCCTCCTGGAATCGGCGCTGCAGTCCTTGCGCGCGCGCGATCTGCGTGAGGAGTTGGCCCAGATAGTCCTCATCGGCCGAATCGCGGGCGGCGGGAAGAAGGAGGCGGAAGCGGGCCTCCGTGCTCTCGGGATGCTGGAAGTCCCAGAGGCTCATGAAATCGGGCAGGGCGCCCGCGGAATCGCCGCCAAAGGTCATGAGAGCCCCGACGACGACCGAGCAGATTGCGCGCGCCAGAGCGCGATCACTGGAGCAACTCGAACCTGCCCTGGAAGAAACGAAGCTTCGCGGGCTCGTAAGCGAACTTGAGCCCCTTGATCTCTTTCCTGCGATCATAGACCCTCTTGACTCCCTCGGCGACCGCGGCCATGTGATCGTTCGTGTAGACCCGTCGCGGAATCGTCAGGCGCACGAGCTCCAGCGCGGGCCGGTAGTTCTCTCCCGTCTCGGGATTGCGGCCCTTGGAGACGTTCCCGCGCTCCATGGCGCGGACGCCGGTCTCGACGAAGATCTCCGCGGCGAGACGCTGCGCGGGGAACTCGTCCTGATCCAGGTGAGGGAGAAACCGCTTCGCGTCGAGGAAGATCGCGTGGGTCCCGGGGGGCGTGACGATCGGCACGTCAAGATCGGTGAGCAGCCGTCCGAGGTACTGGGTCTGCTCCACGCGCCAGCGGATGTAGCGATCGTCCGCCATCTCCTCGATCCCGCGAGCCATCGCCGCGAGGTCGGCGGTCGCGAGCCCCCCGTCGGAGATGCTCCCCTCGTAGATCCGCAGAAGCTCCTCTGCCTCCTCCGCCCACTGGCGATTGTCACGAAAGGCGAGGAGACCGCCGATGTTGATCAGGAAGTCCTTCTTGCCGCTCACGGTGCACCCGTCGCCGTAGAGCATCATCTCGCGGATGATGTCCCTCACCGTGACGCCGCGGTAGCGTGGGTCCTTCTTCTGGATCATGTACGCGTTTTCGGCGAGGCGCGTCGCGTCGAAGAAGACCGGAATCCCCACGGAGCGGCAGTAAGTGTAGACATCCTTCATGTTGTCCATGCTCACCGGCTGCCCGCCGGCCATGTTCACCGAGTGCTCGAATGACACGTAGGCGACGCTTCCGGCGCCTTTCTCGTCGATCAGCTTCTTGAGCTTGCCCAGATCGATGTTCCCCTTCCAGGGGAAGTCGCTCCGTGTGTCGTGCGCCTCGTCGACGATGACATCGATGAAGATGCCGCCGGCAAGCTCCTGATGGAGTTTGGTCGTGGTGAAGTACATGTTGCCGGGGACCCACTGGCCCTTCTTGATCATGATCTGGCTCATGATGTGCTCTGCCGCCCGTCCCTGATGCGTCGGGATGATGTGCTCGTAGCCGAGCATGTCTCTCAGGACGGCGACCAGGCGGTGGTGTTCGTCGCTCCCGCTGGCGCTTGCGCGGACTCCATCGTAGAGGGCCCACTGATCGGTGCTCATGGCCGAGGTGCCGGAGTCGGTGAGCAAGTCGATGGTCACATCGGCCGACCGCAGGAGGAAGGTGTTGTACCCGGCCTCGCGGATCGCCTTCTCGCGCTGGCCGCGCGTGAGGACGGCCACTCTCTCGATCGTGTGGATCTCGTAGGGGAATGTCTCGAAGGCGAAGGGCGCGAGATCGGGGAAGACCCAGTTGTAGGCCTGCTGATCGCGCCATTTCCCTTCCGACAGGGACCGGAGGCCTTGAACGGCGTCGCGCTGCCCATGCAAGCAGATGATCGCGTCCGCGATGGCGTCGAGTTGCTCGTTCGTCAAAGCCAGGCGTGGGATCTGGACGGGGACCAGGCGGTTTCTGTTGACCAGGCCCGAGGCGGTGGCGCGCACGCCCGACAAGAGATAGAGGGCCGCAGAGAACGTGTCCTGCTGGTTCTTGTCGATCTGCGGGAAGAACTCGTCCGCGCGGATGTACGCCCCGTCGCATCCGCGCTCCAAGGGAACGCCCGCCTCGCGGAGGCGGCCGGTGAATCGCTCGATCTGCGACA
>Ga0194113_10004441_pt1 | contig 18378 bp, 24 predicted proteins | sample TA2MahC200mmetaG_FD_146193 | JGI IMG/M metagenome (GOLD analysis project Ga0194113, IMG submission 146193) | Freshwater microbial communities from Lake Tanganyika, Tanzania - TA2015017 Mahale Deep Cast 200m | ecosystem: Environmental > Aquatic > Freshwater > Lake | place: Tanzania: Lake... | reverse complement strand
TCTTCTGAACCGCCAACGACCGGGAAGGATCGGAAAACGCTCCTCCCGGTCCACACAATGTGAACAACCCATCTCGCTGGCCCAAATAATCAGGAAGAGGAAGTCAGGTTATTGTGAAAAACAACACTTGTCCTGTAGAAGTCCAATACTCTGCCCATGGGCCTACGTAGCTACGTAGCGACCGATTCCGCTATCTTCCACTGTAATACTATCCCTCAATTTCTTGTCGTGCCGCGAAGATTTTGTATGAAATCACGACCAGCACTTGCGTTACCTTTGGTTGCGTCCGAAGGCTGCACTGTGCATCCTCCACCTGGTCGATGTAGACCTGAAGAGTTTTCAGGTCCTTATGTCTGGAAAATGTGTGCCTGAGCCCATGAGGGCGCACCTTTTGGCCCGTGCGCTCCCCAAGTTCCCGTATGATTCTGTACAAGCTTGTCCGAGAAGATCCGGATCGTGCTGGAAATCTCTGAACAGCAGTCCGTCCCATCCCTCGGGCCTCTATCCGTCCAGTGAGGATCTCCCTCGATGAAGAAGAAAGATCGGTTGTCTTGCTGAAAAGTGGAAGTCTTATCGCTCAAATAAGTATCACGGCGGTGCCGAGGATTGCAAGGAAATTCCGATGAGACTCTTGAAAAAGGGCAGGATGCCAGACAGGTCTCGGGTGCAGCGGTGAACTATGATGCTCGTGAACCGGGGGGGGGGCAGTACCACAGTCGAATTTCATCAATCTGGAACTTTCATTGATTGAAATCACTTGACTTGGGCCGTATGATACGCTTATTAGGCTTGTCAGAACGTTATTCTGGTACTTAGGAGGTCAACTTATCATGGACCCTATGATGCGGCACTTCGGACTGACCGAAAATCCCTTCTCCATCTCCCCGGACCCCCGATATTTCTACATGTCGCCGTATCACAAGGGTATCATTGCCAAGGTTGACCATGTGGTCAGACGAAAGCAAGGATTGACGGTGATCTTCGGCGACGTCGGTCTTGGAAAGACCACCCTCGCCCGTATCCTCATTGAAAGATTGAAGCAGGAGAACAATGTCGTCTTCGTCACGAACCCTTCCTTCAAGTCTGAAATGCACATGGTCAAGGGACTCAGCGGTGAATTCGGAATCCCGCCCAAGCGGTCCCTCCACGCTCAGATGGGAGCCATGAAGGCCCACTTGACGGATCTCTACGCAAAAGAAATGAGTCCAGTACTCATCCTTGACGAAGCCCAGCTACTCAAAGGCCCGCAGTTCGAGATATTGCGGCAGTTCTCCAACTTCGAAACGGATGATACCAAGTTGCTCCAGATCGTCCTGGTCGGACAAACGGAACTCAGAAACAAGCTCAGGTTGAAAAAGGCCCTGGCCTCTCGCATAGCCGTTTATTCCACTCTCCAACCTTTGTCGCCGTTTGAGACCGCCGACATGATTGCGTTCAGGCTCACGGTAGCGGGGGGAAATCCTTCGATCTTCACGGAAGAAGCCCTTGAGACCATCTATGAATTGGCGAAAGGGGTCCCAAGAGACGCCATAAAGATCTGCTCAATCGCTCTGGAACTCGCTTTGGTCAACAAGGAACGTCAGATAACGCCTGACCTCATAAGGGCGGCAGGCCCAGAGGTTCAGCTATGACCACCAAGCCACCGATAAGGGGCTTCGAGGCCCTGTATTCAGATCCAGATCCTCCCGCTCCGGGAGTCATGCCGTTGCCCGGTACCGACGCCTATTTGGCTTGGGTGGCAGAGAAAAAGAAGAAAGAAAAGGAGCGAAAGAGGCTAGAGGGAGAATCGCCCCCTTCGCAACCCCACTCACAAGAAGACGGAACGGATATCCTCAAACAAACCACTTCACCTAGTATAGCGGTTGAGACAGCCACTATATCCACTATAGCGGATATACCTACTATAGCGGTTCACTCAACCACTATACCTAGTGAACCGGATATACCTAGTATAGCGGTTGAAGCCTCGGACCAAGAAGTCGAAATCACCGACAACTTTATGAGGTTCGATCTCGACATCTTCGATGTCATGGCATCTTTAACCGACGGAGAGCTGAGGATTTACCTGGCATTCATCCGATGGACATACGGCCAGGCCCCTCCCAAGAACACCTGCACCGCATCCTTCCGGCAGCTTGGGGAAGCCTCCGGCGTGACCTCCCCCAATTCCCACGTCAAAATCCTTCACAGTTTGGAAGAAAAAGGTCTGATCAAGCGGCTTTCCAGGGCTTCGGGAAAAGGGCAGGCAAGCAGCTTCCGAGTCTTCCTACCACGTGAACTACCTGACAATACAAGCAAAACATCCATCCGCTATAGTAAGTATAACCGCTTCACCTAGTATAGTGGTTCAACCACTATACTAGGTATATCCGCTATAGTAAGTATAACCGCTATACTAGGAGGAACCGCTGCACTAGGTATAACGGTTCGGAACTATTAACTATTTCCTTGACATGGATTGAAAAACGGACTAGAAGTGCGGCCACTTTCGGAGAGCGCTCCTGAAGCAATCTTGACGGCATGGAACGTCAAAAGCGGCCGAGTCCACCAAGATCACAGCCGCTTTTGAGTGTACCGGGGCAAATGCCCGAGGTTCGTCTTTACTGGGCGTTCCCTATCACCCCCGTTCTGCGCCGTCAACAGCAAACAAGACGGAGTGCAGCCAAATGCCCACTACTGCTCAAAAGATCCTCTACCCTCCCCCAAGTCCACAGCGGTCTCCGGAATCACCTGGTGACCATCCCAACTCCGGTCTCTTTCAAATCCTGACAGACACTCGCCTGTCCACGGAGGCCAGGTGCCTCGGCGCAACCATGATCTCCATGTCCTGGAATCGAGGGTACTGCTGGCCTTCCATCACTACCCAGGCCGATTACCTGGACAGGTCCGTGTCATCGGTCTTCCGTTACCACCAAGAGCTGGAAGCTCACGGTTACGTCACCATTGACCGCTCAGGGTCGTCCTGCAACCGGTACTTCCCCACCGCCCTATCTCCTCAAGGCTCTAAAGGGGACGGTGTACGTCCCAGATCCGGCAGGGGTACGCGTACCTCCACCGGTAACAGGGGGGAGGTGTCACCGGTTGAAGGGGGGGGTGTCACCGGTGCGACATTAACTCCTGTACGTACAACTTATGAAAACGTTAAGAACGTTCCGGCCGAGCCACCCCGGCGACCAGAGTGGCTGGATAACTATTGGAGCCATTTAGACCAAGAAAACGTCGAGAACGTTGATAAAATCTGGCCCCAGAAGGAAGAAGTCCCAGACACCGCCAAACCTAATGAATCCCAGGTTGCGGCACCAGACCCCAACGTCCAGGTTGAGGGTAACGCTATAACAGCTTGTAACAACTTGGTAACTTCTACTGCACCTGATTCTAATACACCGGGCAACCCCGGCGGCGAGGTCCCCGATCCAGAAAAAGTCCAGTATTCATCAGCGGATTCTGGGGACCAGGTACGTGATGACCATTTACCACGCGTTAAAAACATTTCGACTCCAAATCCCGACAAAGCCCAGTATTCATCAGCAAATTCTGCGGACCGTGGTGACCGGGCCGAACATGGTGACCAGGTGAACTCGCCGGTACGCGTACGCCGTCCCAAGTCTCAAAAGGTCTTCGATGCCGGTCTTCTCCAAGAAATTCTCGATCTGACCGGGGATCGTAAAAGCCTTGGATGCTGGATCTCCTGCGTCTCCAGGCTCCCCGAGGAAGAGATCCGGATCGGATTATCTTCCCTTCGGATCGCCATGGCTGAAAGTGATGTGTACAAGCCAGGAGCCTATCTCCTCGGAGTCATTCGGTCCAGAAATCCTGATTTCTCCTTCTCCGGCAAAGGAAAAAAGAAACATCACGGCCGGAATCATGATGACCACGTAATTTCCACCGAGGCCCCCCCAAGGATTACGCGTACTCCTGACCACGTACGCGCACCCCTCGTCCTTCCGTCACCACCTGAACCTGCTCCACCATCGATTGAGGATCAGATCCGAGGCTGGAGATTCGCTGCCGGGTCAATCGGTGTCCCAAGAATGCTGGAAATCATGAAGACGTCCATCGGTAATGTCCTTGACCCTTCAGCGCTGTGGAGTCAGGTGAGGGACCTTTGCTCCGGCCTGGATGAGAGAACCACGGTTGATCGGTTCCTCCAGGTCATAACCACGAGACTGAAACACGCTTTGGGGACCAAGGCAGAAACTCCTTGCGCTATAACGTAGACCGTTATACGATGAGTCTATGATAAAGAGTTTCAAGTGCAAGGAAACGGAGAAGGTCTTCAGTCGTAACTTTTCCAGGAAGTTACCGCATGACATCCAAACCGTGGCCTTCCGGAAGCTTCGGATGCTCAATCGAGCGATTAAGTTGGATGATCTGAAGATACCACCGGCCAATAGACTTGAAGCTCTCAAATACGACCGGCAGGGTCAACATAGTATTCGGATCAACGATCAGTTCCGGATATGCTTTGTTTGGTCGGAAGACAATAATGCCCATGACGTTGAAATAGTTGACTATCACTGAAGGAAGGTTCCAATGAACACTGAAAGAATACCACCGGTACATCCTGGTGAAATTCTCTTGGAAGAGTTCATGATACCAATGGGAATTTCCCAGAATGCCCTGGCCAGGGCATTGAAAGTCCCTCCCAGAAGAATAAATGAGATCATCCACGGCAAAAGAGGCATTACCGTGGATACCGCTTTGCGTTTGTCCAGGCATTTCGGAACTTCCGTTCAGTTTTGGATTGGACTTCAAGACGACTATGACTTAGATGTAGCCGAGGACTCACGGCTCGTTGAAAGAATCAACAACGAAGTGCTTCCTCGTGCAGTTGCGCGGTGAGATGGAACCTTCGAGGGTCTTTGTCGTTGAAAAGCCGGATGTGAGATCCATTAGATCCAAGCTAGGCATCTCACAACCGGAGTTTGCCAGGATGCTTGGTATCAGCGTGCGTACCCTTGAAAACTGGGAACAGAAACGGAGAGTTCCAAAAGGACCGGCCAGCGTCCTCTTGAAGGTGGCCGAAGCTCATCCTGAAGCGGTGTGGGATGTTGTGAAGCCGAAGCGAGAGGTACACGCAGGTTGAGACACAACGCTGCCAAGGCCAACGGAGCATCCGTTTAACGGCCATCCAAGGAAAACGCCTTGATGCCGGAACCACTTGTAGGATAATATACTCAGAACAGGTGGACCTCTAACGAGAAAGGAGACCTGAGATGGCCTTTCCCGAATCATCGGAATGGACTATTGAAGGAAAAGAAGCCGCTGAGTTCCTGAATAGACTTTTCGAGCCCAAAGAAAAAAGAAAGCTTGTGGTTGATACCAGACTGTCAGCCGAGGAACTTCACAAAAAAGTGGTAGAGAATGCCCGGAAGCGGAAGAATCAGGAATAGTTTTAGATACAAGGAATGGATCTTCCAGCCGTTCAATCGCGAACCGGATTCTTATAAGTTCGACTGCGGCAATGCAAAGGTCAACAAGTTCTTTCTTGGCGAATTCTTGAAGTATGAACAACTGCTGTTATGTAAAACGTATGAATTGACGAATGAAGAGATCATTGCTGAAAAGCTCCCTCCTGTCGCTTTCATCAGTTATTGCAATCATTCAATAAAGCTCTCAAAGGTTACCAAAGAATTTGTTAAGATCCCGGAGGCCAAGGGAATCAAACAATGTCCGGCCACCAAAGTTGTGTGGCTCGGGGTAAGCAAAGATTCTCAAAAGGATGCTGGAGTAGGAGGAGTAGGAATAGACCTCATGAATATCACCAAACTCTTGTTCCTCTCCGATGAGAATAGAACGGGATGTAGGTTGATCACCGTCGATGCTATGAACGATCCTGAACACGATCAAAGGCCGGTTCGATTCTACAAGCGGAATGGATTCGTATTTGAGAATCCAAACAACAACCCGGATGATAATCGAAGCCAGCCGGTCTATCCAATGTTGTTCGATCTTGATGGCCCGTGGGATTACGGGCCTGACCCGTTGATGCCTCTTTATACTTGACCTAGAGGTCCCAATGGGACCCCCAGCACGTGGATTACCAAAAAAGGCCACAGAGTCATGACTTCACCTTTGAACGTCGGCCTCCCTTCCCCTTCTTCTCCTTTGGTTCCTCAGCCTTCGTCTCTTTCGGCTTCCTACCGGGTTTTTGTCGTTCAGGCTTGACTTCTACAGGCTCGGGTTCGGCCACGGAGTCCTGTGCCGACTCTGGTGGAGAGTAGGTGAGGGGTGGCCGACCGCAGAGGTTCCAGATAAACCACTCCAAAGTATAGCCGAACTTCCAACGTCTCTTCTGGGCCTCCACTGCGATAATCTTGAACAGATTGCGATCCAGGGTGACGCTCCGCTTCTCAGCATCCCGAACATCCTTCCTTCCGTCTTTTGCAGTCAGGGGGAGGTCCTCGAACGACGCGAAACGGGCCGCAATGTGATCCATTTGAGACGAAACGTCGGATGATTCCGCTCTGACGGACTGTTCCTTTTGATCCGACCGATCGGATCTAAAGGATTGATCAGATACTTCAGCTCGGGATGATTGATCGGAACGTTCCTTTTTAGCTGACATTGGAAGTTTGTTACTTTTCTTCAGACGCATCTTAATGGCCCGAAGTTGCTGAACGGTAATAGGCGTCTTACCAACAGGAAGCTTCCGATTGATCCGTTCGCAAAGATCATTATCACTGATCTTCTCGTTCCGATCAAAGACCTTTGTAAGTATCGTTATGATCAAGGCATCATAAGCACCTCGTTCGGCACGTTGCTTTCGAGACGATTGAGAAGATTGATCTGATTGAGAGGAAGAAAAGGAACGGTCAGATTGATCTTCAGAAGACGAACGATCCTCACGAGAAGAATGATCAGATGGTTCAGGATGATCAGATGGCAATGAACGATCCTCTTGAGATGATTGAGAAGAACGTTCGGATTGATCATCACTCTCTGATGAAGAAGAAGACTTGATATCGTTCGGATCGGTCGGCTGCATCGGATAGTTCCTCCTAGTAAGAATAGTCGGCTAGAGAGGACGATTAGCACAGGAAGGAATGATCCTCAAAGGAGAAACTGAAGGAACGAGAAGATAGTTCGGATCACAGGACTCGGGGGCGGGTCTGGGGACCGCAGAGGTCGCACTGGTAATGATGGTCACCGGTCGTGAACACTTCCAACTCTTCAGGCCGAAGAGTTGGAAGTGTGGTGAGCTTTTGAATCGGACATTTGGAAGGTTGAGGGATTGGGGGCTCTGTAGGAATTACCCACAAGGGGTCAAGGGGTCAATCACCCTCATATCAGTACGAACACGGCATGACCAGTAAAAGGAACGGAGCCCCTGTGTTTCCATAAGGCAGACAAATGCCACTGCTTACTGAAGTAATACCAGTATGAAGAAAGCCCTTGACAGGATGTAGAGGTAGTGATAGGTTATGCTCATACTGATAGGAAGGTAGTAGTAACATGAAGGTCATCGGGTATGTGCGAGTCAGTTCGGAGGAGCAGAGCAAGGAAGGCGTCAGTCTGGTCATGCAGGCAGAGAAAATCGAGACATACTGCAAGTTGAACGATCTTGACCTCGTGGAGATCATAGAAGACGCCGGGATCTCAGCAAAGAATATTCAAGGCAGGCCGGGATTTCAGAAGGCCCTGGACATGGTGTTCAATGGTGAGGTTGACGGCCTGATCGTTTGGAAGCTTGACCGGGCCTTCCGAAGTACCACCGATGCCCTGAATACAGCTTCGAGCCTTAACAAGAAAAAGAAAGCGCTCGTGTCCATCTCGGAAAAGTTGGACACCACGTCGGCGGTGGGTGAATTTTTCTTCACGCTGATGGCCTCATTAGCGCAGATGGAAAGAAAATTGATCGGTGAAAGAACTTCCAGCGCCCTCCAATCCAAAAAAGCCAGGATGGAGCGGGTCGGCCGAATTCCATTCGGGTTCTTTCTCGATTCCGACGGAGTTCATCTTCACCCCGACCCCAAGGAACAAGAGACTCTCTCTGTGATCCGGGATCTGAAATCAGAAGGAGCCACTCTCCGGGGCATAGCCCGGACATTGAATGATCAAGGCCGCAAGACCAAAGAGGACAGGTCTTGGACTCACGTTCAGATCCGCAACGTCCTCCTCAACCACAACCAAGTCCATGCGGTATAAGGGGGTAAGGTGGTAACAGCCGCTCGGTTGTTACCACTTTTTGGCCGTATGAACGTCTTCATAACTGTAATAACGACGGGGCTCACATGAGGGCCTTTTTTGACCTCCGGGGTGGTAACAACCCGGTAACAACCGTGAAGTTTATGGACATGCTCATATCGGTATGAATGTAACGGGAGAGCGGGAAAACGGAAAGGACGGGAGCCATGGAAGACAAAAAAGATCAAGACGCGCACATCCTGGACATCATTTCCAAACTCAAGGCCGAAGGAAAGACCTGGCCACAGATCTCACAAGTCCTGGCCGAAGAGGGTCTCAAAGATAAGCGTGGGAAACCTATATCAGCAGCGGCCGCACAGTCACGGTATTTGAGGTCCCAGAAAGTTTCCAAAAAGAAAGATGTCCAGGCCGAAGAACCAGCATCATATCAGTATGAACGTGGAGAACAGGTGACACCGATTGATATGGACGACTTGGCACTAAGGGCCTCCGAGATTGTTATGAACAAAACGATTGACGGTATGAAGGTGGTCATATTAGAAACAATTGAAATGAAGCTGGCCGCTATGTGTCCACCTCCCCCGGTACCGATTGACCTTGATGAATTGGTACGGAAGACAACAGACAACGTTATGAACACGACAACAGAAAGTCTGAAAGCGTTCATACAAGTAGCAATCGATGAAAGAATGGCCACCATGACTCCTCCGATACCCGTACCTGAACAGGTTCCAATCAGTGAAGACTTCCCACCGGAACCTCGGATCATCACAGGAGCTGGGAAGGGAAGGCGAGAGACGCGAAAGTACGCACGGATCTCGCTCACCGTCGATGCAAACCTGTGGAAGCTTGTACAAGCTGATATGGAACGACTGAAGGTCAGTGCAGGCCGCATGGTGGATATCCTCTTGTGGAGGGCGTACGGAAAACCAAAACTCAGTTTTGAGGAAGAAGAAATTGAGCATCAAGAAGAAGGCCAGGTTGAAGAAGCCAATCAAACTTCTGAAGCGGAAGAACCGGGTCATGAAGAATGAGTCCTGAGATCCGTCTTCATATCAGTCTTTCTAGTATGAAGATGAAAGGAGACTGGTCATGAGGAGAGTAGAGACCGCAAGAGACTTATTGAGGAGAATCCATGAGGCCGGGAAACATCGCGTCAAAACAATTTCAAAAAGTACAAATGGAGAAGTCAGGGAGCACTTCGAAGATGGTCGGTCAGTCGGTTTCAGTTTTCATTATCCAGATGGGACACATGAATACCGGGAAGTAAAGAATCCCATCTGACATGTTTCTCGAATGTTGTTACGATCTGGCCTGATCGTGCTATCTTTCTTTTGGGAAAAGTAACATGGAAGTGCATGATTACTTTTCTTTTTTGTTAAGCACCACAGAAGTGTGTGAGTGCTCAAATGTTTTTGACGGCCGGTACTTCTTCGTCGGGCCGATGTTTCGAAAGTAATTCAGCGCGGCCGTGGGAAGAAACTTTTTCAGGATCATTCGGCCGACACGGAATTACTTTTCCCGGATGAATGATTCCCACGGTCGGCGATCCGATGTTCCAATGCAGACAGTACATCGGTGACGACGTTGATCTTCCTCGGCTCAAATGAAGGAATCAGCCATCTTGGTACTGACTCTTGTTCCCGCATGAGCCAGGTCAGGCGGAACTTGAGTCGATGAAACTTCTCAAGGAGCTTTGGGAGTTTCTGTAATGAACGTGCGATCCTCCGAAGCTCTTCGAGTTCTTTGAGTCTCTCTTCATCATTCATCCGGACCTCCCGTCTACTTCTTCGGTACTTTTGCCATCGAGTCCATGATACTCGGCTATCACACTCAACGTTTTCCGAAGACTTTCGAACTCGGCGGCGTATGACAAATCAGCGCCGCACTCGGTCAAGCCTTGATCCGAAAGAAACATCGTCAGTTTCAATCTCCAAATGTTGTAATCCTCGGACAACTCGGCGAAGTTTGCTGCGGCCAGCTCGTTGCCGGTACGGATCAGGGCTTCGAGAATTGAAACTTCTTTGTCGGTCATCATTCACTTCCTTTCTTCGTCAAAAGGCTCTCGTATTCGATGTTTCCTCTGAGGCGTTTGGCCATTTCAGTGACGATGACCGAAGTTAACTTGACTCTTCTCGGATCGTGAAGTTCTTCAGGTACCACACATCTCGGCATGGACCACCTGCTGGCCACATTGGTCAAGCGATAGACGACTTCCTCATACTTCTCCAGAAGTCCGGGGAGAATCTGAAGAGCATCGATGTCCGGAATCAGGCTCTCCACCTCAGCTAGAAGTTGTTTCGGATCACTCATTGTTTCTACTCCTTCATTTGAAATGTGCCGACTTCATCATTGGTCGGCCGGTTGGTGGGTGGACCATGAATGAAGGTCCACTAGGGTTGATGGATATGGCCGGGGACAATGAAGTCCCGTCATGGTCTTCGGTATCCTTCCTCACCAGGGGAAAATGATTGCTGCCTCGGCATCCATACCTCGGTGAAGTCAGGGTGAAGTCCCTGGTGAAGTGATTTCATGGTTACTTCACCGGGAATCCAGAAGGATCTCCACCAGATAGCTATTTGGGTGAAGTGGGTGAAGTAAAATTCAGAAACTTTTTCTGTGCACGCTAGCCTCTCATCCTTCTCCGCCTTTTCACCATTCCCCATGTACTGATTTCCTGTCATAAAGTTTTTCAAAATCACTTCACCCACTTCACCCAACCGGCTAACCATCCAATATCACGTAAGAACGGCGGTGAAGTAGACCCCAAAATCACTTCACCGGGAACTTCACCCAAAGTTCACCAACTGGATAACCTGCTGAGATCCCACCACAAAGCCGGTGAAGTAGCTGCTGGATCATTTCCTGTACCTCCTGTGGTAACCTTTGCCTCATCTGTGCCGAGGCAGCAAAAATGACCACCTGGTGAAGAGAGTCACGTCTATTCCTTTTCGTCTCGGCCAACGATCCGAAACCGTTTCCTGACCTTTTCAAGATTCTCCACACGCTGTTCGGACTGGACGTGAATCAGTCCTGAGAAGCCGTACTTGCCCCCGTGCAGTCTTGATGCCTTGATGCCGGTGAGACGTTCAAGCTCTCGGCGCAAGTTTTGCTGGTTCAAGGCATTCTTCAATCCTTGAGACTCTGCCCAATTTTTGTAATGACCGAACAGGTCTTCAAGGTACGTCTTCCCCCTCTCGGCAATGGCCAGTTCGTCCTCAACGAATGAGATCACCGGATTCATGGTCCGTTCGTACTCGGCCATCAGTTCTATCGATGATACCGGAAGTGTAAAGCCGTCATTCTGTCTCAGTCTCCGAAGGCCGAGCAATGCACCATAGAAAATCTCGTCAAGTTCCGTTGCAATAATCTTCTCAGCCAATTGTTTGTCCTGGCGATCTGGGGGGATCATCTGATCAAAATGAAGTAGAATCCACTTCCGAAAATACCCGTGAGTCTTGTCTCGGGTACGCGGGAGATGATTCGAAGCGACAACGAGCTTGGCAAATGTTTTGATGACCGCTGGGTCTTTGTATTTTTGCTCGACCGTAATAGGTTCACCTGTAATCAAGTCCTTTACGGCCGCATCGTTAATCAGGTCTACAGCTTCGCCTTCGCTTGTGATATTGACCAGTTTGTCGGCCAGCATGGACGGCCTATACGGATGTGATAGATCGGAAAGTCTCAGTTCCGAAATGTACCCAATAAAGAGCGCTCTCAGGATGTTCAGGAACGCCGTTTTGCCGTTCGCCCCTCCCCCAAAGAGAATGAACCCCTTTTCATAACGACAATCCGTCGTCAAAATGTACCCTATGATTTCCCAGATCAGCTCGCGTTGTTTTGGGTCTTGTAGTACCTCAGTTAAGAACTTCATGAAGAGGGGACAGTTTGGTAACCTCGAATTATCATCTACCGGCGGCGTCTCACATTTCACTGGAAGCTGAATCGTAAACCGAATATTCGGGGAATGAGGCATGATCAGGCCCGTCTCAGGGTCTAGTATGCCGTTCTTGATGTTGAGAAAACCGACTGGGTTCACCTCGTCAGACTTGATATAAGTCTCGATCTGAAGTCTCTTTACGAGATTCTCCATATCAGAGACTTTGGCGTTTTGATTGCTCCAGTCTAGGACCAGCTTCTTGATCTCTACATCTTCCCAAGGGATGTATACCCCGGCGTCATATCGGTAATGCCTTCCTTGATAATGAATTATGTCCCATTTGTCCCGAATGGCCACCGTATACAGTTTTGGAATGAACTCTTTCCCGGATAGACCGTACTCAGCAGCGTACTTGGCGGCACTCTTCACAATGTCCCGTACCTCGCTCTCAGACAAGGGTGGGTCGCACTCATCGAGATTCTTGCTCCATGTCAGAATCAGGATCTCATCAAAGCTCAGACCTTGTGCCGCTTTACCGGAACCGTACTTGAAGAGATGGTCGTTTCTCCGACCTTCAATCACCTTGATTGTGACTGAAGGCGGGCCGCCGGTGGGTGATGTTTGATCTTGTACATCGTCATTCACGTCCAGCCATTCCTGAAGCTGCTCGACGGTGTAGGAAGGGTGGTCAAAGACCTTTACGAGTTCAACTGTGGATGGTGTTCGTTTTTGGTGAAAGAACCCCGGCACCCGACACACTCGGCAAAGGTCCTTTGCGACCTTTTCATCTCCACCGAAACGCCGGGCAAGGGCTATTTGAAATGTTGTGAGTCTCGCCTTGATTTGAGACCGATTCTGGTTGTTGACCTCTACCCGCTCAACCATGTACAGACATTGAAATCTCTTTTTACCATCTTTCTTGCTCGTAAGAATGATGAGGTGAGGCTTGAGATCAGCTTCGAGAACCGCCTTTATTGGGGCTCCGTCCAAATCGAGAAAGAGCCACTCCCATCCGATCACGTTTGCTTCTTCACGGCCCTGTCCATCCCCCGGCTGGATCATTGTATAAATCCCAGCGCCCAGTGCATTCTGTTCGATGAGAGTTTTCCAATGTTCGTCGAGTGAGCCGTGGAGAATTCTGGGATGGACTCGACCACGTTTTTGATCATCGAAGAGTTGGAAGGTGTGTTGGGGGCGGCCTTGACCTAGAACGTCAAGAAACTTTCGTGCTGCCTCGAAGTCATGAATTAGATTGACATTCGAGCCATCTTCAATTATTCTTTCCATGTAAGAACTCCTTGTCTCTTGAGCGGCAAACACCTTGATGCCGCTGATTTCCTACAATCGAGTTGATTTCATGAAGACCGCCTGTGGACTCCCACCCATGGCGGTTTTCGTTTCTCAGGATCAGGCTGATTGAAGCTGCTGTATCTCTTCATTCAGCGCTTTTTTCACGAGCACTCGGCACTGCTGAGACACGGTTCGTTCACCTTCCCTTGCCTTCCGCCGCACCAGTGCCAAAAGATCGGGTTCAAGTCGAAAGTAGACCGACCCACTCAGCTCTCTTTTTGTGTCTTTGTTTTCCATCACCATCCTCCTTCTTCAACTGTCTGTTCCCTCAGAGAAATACTCAGGACCAGGCCGACTTGTTTGAAAACCGTCCTCTGTCGTCTCGAAGGAAAAACATGTGAGGGTCGGCAGTTTTCTTTCCAAGATCTGCTGACGTGAAAAGGCTTGAAAATACAGGGGTTGCCGATGACAGGGAACCTTCGCCTACCTCGACCCTCACCGCCTGGCCGCCACGCTCCCGTCATCCTCACCTCACCCTCGCCCGACCATCGCCCCGATCCGCCATGGTGTGGTGCATGAAAGTGGCTGCTGATGCGGCGTTTTGGAATGGCCGCCGTAGGATCGCTGTAAGGGTGTTCTGAGGGACGGTGAGGAGGACCCTTAGTGAAGTATTACCGGGACGGTAATCGGCGATCCTTGGGCCATTTTGGGAAACTACATCTACCTACTGCTTGTTACTGCTGTGAGGATTACCGGGCCGGTTTTTCATGTATGCGGCAATGTCATCTTCGAGTACGTATTCAACGATGTCGTTGACGATGTAGGACATTGATCGATTCATCCCTTTGGCGAAGTCCTGAAGGACGTCATACACGGCCTTCCGACATCGGAACTTGATCACACAATCCTTCTTGGTCTCTCCATCGTGCCCGTATGGGCCTCTCTTACGCTTCGCTGTTTCCATGGGTTCCTTCCTGAAGTGGAAATACCGGTCCTTTACGATACCGGGCCGGTATCTGAAAAACAGCGGGGATGATTGAGAAGAAGAAAAGGGAGAAGATTAGGATGAGGAAGATTTTGAGGACGGAATCCAGGCAAGTCCCGTTTTTCTAATAGGTCGCCTCCTGCCCTCTGCCGGGAGACCGCCTCTTCTCATTCCGACTTCTCATGGGATCAAATCGATTTCATGATGTTCGATTCCAATCTTTTGATATCCAACACAACTCATTCGATACGCAGACACCGGCTCCCACACCCACTTACCGGTCTGTTTCGGGCGATTTAGATATCCGATTCGATTCAAGACAACAGATGTGTTCAAATGTCGGATCATTTGTTCGACAACTTCATCAAAACACCCCCAAAAGTCACCTAAACAGCTCCCAGTCCGGCTTATGGCTCTTTTCGGCGGGACGTGGCCATTCTTTAATGCGAACATCAGTTGTTTTATGTTAACGTTTCGACTGGAAGTTCCATATGTAACATAAAACAACTCCGGTCGCTGCGAAGTTCCATCGGAATGCCATATGAGCGGCTCCCAGTCAGGCTTGCCGCTGTTCTCGGCCAGCGTTTTATCAAAACAACTCAAAGATTACGATTCAAAGATGACAAATCAAAGCTTCGATCTTTGACAAGTGACTCGCTCACTTTTGATTTGTCGCAAAAGTGGCCCAAAGCGGCTACTGGTGCGGTGCATAGGCGGGTGGGGGATGGAATGATGGAATCGCGGGAAACATGTCACCAAGGGCTATTACGGCGGTTTTGGACTGTTTCAATAAACCGGAACAGTAACATTTGTTTGTTGTTTTGATAAATGATGATCGAACAGGAGCGGGCACGGTCGCCGGGCGATGCATCTGAGTTGGCTCTTTCCTCGGGCCCCCTCTTCGGAGAAAAGGCGGTACGTGTCCTGGACCTGTATTTCCGATTTTACGATGGACTCCCTTTGGGACCAGATGACTACGTTATAGCGCTGCGACAAACCCGCATCCAAGCCCGTCACAGAAAGGCCATCGGTCCCCTCCCGCATCAGCCAAGACTCCTGGAGAAGCTGAGAACTCCTGCGTTATCTCTCCTCTGGTTTCGTTGTAGATAATAAGGACCTTTGAGAGGATAGTACCAGTGAAGCATCTTCCAGCACTCGCGATTTGGCTTGGCGGAAAGGACAAGAGTGGCCGGGACGAGCTGAAAGGCAAATCGGAGTTGACCAAAACACCCTTCCTCTCTCCCGGCTAGGCACATCAAGTCAATAGAACGTAACTCGTGTGCCTGAGTATCAGATGCATCCACTTAAGAAGACACTGAGGTCTCGCAGGGGCCATTCAATTGGCTGGTATACCGTTATCTTAGGTCACCAAATGGCCTTTGCAGTCGATGTGATAACTCCCTTCGTCGTCTCGCGGTTCTTATCGAACTCTTTCACGACTTCTTCCACCATTTCGTCGGGGCTCTTCCCCTTGGCCGCAAGACCCCGGACTGTTTCTAGTATCTTGCGGGCCTCGGCCTGGCCAACCAACTCCACCAGTTCCATCAACAGTTGCGTCTTGTCCACCATCTTCTCCATGTCCAACCTCCTTCTGGGTTAGTTTAATCAGTAGCCACCTTTGGTGAACTACGGAGAGTAGCCCGAATTCCTAGCCATCCGCTGCCACGTCACAAAACTACGCCCTACTCTGAACCCATGCCAACTTGGCACGCAGCTCTGCTGTGGCCGCGTCTTCCCTCAAGGACATGTCGCTCTTTTCGATTGGAGTAGCGATGGGACAGATCAGTGGTCCACTGCCTCCATTAGACTCCTTCAGAATCTCGATGGCGCTTTTCCTCAACTGAGCGTGACTATCCCCGACCAAACCAAGCACTGGCCCGTTCCAACAAGCTCTTATGGTTCCGTCCTCGTGTATGTGTAGGACATGTAGTTTTTCGCATCTCGGCCATCCACCCCACCATCGACAATTATCGGCGACCTGAATCGGCTTTCTCTGAGCCAGCAAGTTTCTAACAGCCGACAATCGTTCCGGCAACATTTCATGATTTCCCACAATAGCTATGCTGACCTCGTATCCTCCGTCAGGGTTTTCCTTGAGAGATGGGTACTCCAGCGATGCTTGTTCATTCGCGAAGCGGAATATGTGCTTAACGAAGGTTGATAAAGTTTGAAAGCATCCACTTTCTCCTGTCATGCCATTCCTCGCCAAAACTATCAAGAAATCGGCTGCCAAATTCCACTCACGCTTGGGAAGCAGCGAACGTGACGGGAAGTCACGGCTCGTGCCTGACCACTGATTGTCAGAATCGATGACCAACACGAGACCACCTATTCCGATGATTGTTCTAAGCCAAGGAGCTATATGCTCAATACGGACACCAGGGTGAAGGATGGCAGCCCACGCTGTTCCATTATCATCAATCGGCAAACCATTCGGGCGTCCGCAAAGTGCATCCGTAATCATCTCCGCCTCACGTCGCATGGCCAGATGGATATGGGATATTGGCAGTGGTGAAACTTGTCTGACGTCATAAGTATAGACAGTTCTATAAAAACCTTCGCCAGAAGTTTTTTCAACACGTATCCCATACTCTTGATAGTTCTCAAACAATGGAGTACCAGGCAGAATCTGCAGGTAGTTATGAACGTAATAATCGAGATCAAGTCCACTAACGAATTCAAGGGTCGTCTTCTGATCAGATTCGGTTTCCAGCGGGAGTCCGGCAATAATACTTACGTATGGGATGATGCCAGCTTCTCTTGCCAGCCTCACGGACTTTTTAATGGATTCAAGATACTCGCGCTCAGCGGAATAACTAGTATCCGGGTCCTTCGGATTGGAAACTTTACCAATTGCTCGAAGAACACGGGGAACCGCAGATTCCAATCCGAATCCGATTGATCGAAATCCAGCTTGCTTCATAAGGCGAATCAGTTCCGCATCCAGATGGTCGGCTCGCGTCATTGCGCTATAAGGAAGTTGTAGGTTGTGGTCCACTATTCCTTCGCATAGTAGCTTTGCGCGGTTTCTGTTAATAGTCAGGGTATCGTCGAAAAACGATACAGCATCACTCCTACGAAGACCCTTGGTGTCAGCTATTTGCTTAAGAATAGCAATATCATCCAACACTCGGTCAACACTATGAAACACGACTCTTCTTCCAGAGATAGACGCAAAACTGCAGTAGGTGCATCGTTGATTGCACCCGCGGGCGGTAAGGATACCGACATCTATGGTCTGGATTATGCCTTTGGCGTAAGGAGAAGGAATGTCGTCCAGTGTGGAGAAGTAATCGCCTGGAAAGGAGGATAGACTAGCTTGGTGTGTGAATTCTAGGTGATCCCCAGCCTGGATCACCAAGTTGGGGATGTTGCTAAAGGCGTCGAGCTGCAAACCACCGCTGGCGGCACAATCCGCGAGGGCCTCTATCAGATGGACAATCGTGCCTTCACCGGCTCCCCGCAGACAAATGTGTGCAGGGACCATCTCCAAGACTTCTAGTGGTGAGAAAGTCGCCGATGGCCCGCCTAGCACTACAAAGATGTTCGGTGCAACCTCGCGGAGCGCCTGAACGAGACGGCAACAATGATGCAAGTTTGACTCGTAAACCGTAAACCCGACTGCCAAGGGCTTCGCATCCAAAACAAATTCAAGAAAACGTGGAACAGACGGATTCTTCTCAGAGACATATTGCGATGTAATCATGCCAGCTTCGTGGGTGACTGCGCAAAGGTATGCGGTCCCAAGATGCTGCTGAAAAGTCGATACCTCCCGTCCTGGCGGGCTCACGAAGATAAAATCGGTTAGCTTAGACCTCATTGTTGAACCCACTTCTTGTTGGAGTAATTCTTGAGAATGTCGTCAACACCGAGTCTATCTGAGGCATCGGTCCTGACCGTGACTTTCTTACTGATGATGTCGGCCATAAGGCGCTGACCGTTCCTTGTTGTTGGGCCGCGAATTGAATGGACGGAAAGGGAGAGTGTTTTTCAGAATAGACCAGACAACGGAAGGGTTTTTTCAGCGTAAGTGGACCAAGGATCGGGTCCTGGCCTGAGCTGTGATATGAAACGG
>Ga0194113_10004426_pt1 | contig 18418 bp, 20 predicted proteins | sample TA2MahC200mmetaG_FD_146193 | JGI IMG/M metagenome (GOLD analysis project Ga0194113, IMG submission 146193) | Freshwater microbial communities from Lake Tanganyika, Tanzania - TA2015017 Mahale Deep Cast 200m | ecosystem: Environmental > Aquatic > Freshwater > Lake | place: Tanzania: Lake... | reverse complement strand
CTGCAAAAGCATCCCAATCTTAGGCTTCCTGCACCCGCAGTTGTCGTCAGGGTGGTGAGGGCAGTAGTAGAACGCATCTATTACCCCGCCAGCCGCTGCAACCTTCTTTTTTATCCTCTCATGTATTTTCCCCACGTTTTCTTCCGGAAAATAGCCTCTTGCAACCCCCGACTGGTTTGACACAACAATCACTTTGTATTCTTTTTTGTTAAGCTTTTTAACCGCTTCGCCAATCTTCGATAGGAAGACTATTTTTTCCGGGTCGCCTGGATAAGAAGTGTCTAAAATCAGCACGCCGTCTCTATCAAGAAAAACTGCTTTGTTCATCCTTAGGTTACTTGCCGTGCTTTTGGACTTTAATCCAGTCTTCGTTGAACTTTTTTATTCCAGCGTCAGTCAGGGCGTGAGAGAACATTTTCTCCAAAACGTTGAAGGGAATGGTCGCTATGTCGGCGCCAGTTTTACCGGCTTCCACAACGTGCATCGGATGCCTGATGCTTGCAACAATCACCTGGGTCTTGAAGCCGTAGTTTCTGAAGATTGCGATGATATCTCTGACGACTTGCATTCCGTCCTGGCCTATGTCGTCCAATCTTCCTATGAAAGGGCTCACATAAGTTGCGCCCGCCTTGGCTGCAATCAAAGCCTGGTTGGGGGAGAAAACAAGAGTCACGTTCGTCTTAACGCCTTCTTTGCTTAGAATCCTTACAGCCTTGATTCCGTCCTTAGTCATCGGAATCTTGATTACAATGTTCTTGGAAAGCCTGCTGTATTCCCTTGCCTCGCTCACAAGCTTTTCAGACTCGGGACCTATTGCTTCAACGCTTATCGGACCTTCAACAATGGCGGATATCTCCTGCACCATTGCCTTAAAGTCCCTGCCTTCCTTGGCCATCAAAGTAGGGTTGGTTGTGACGCCGTCCACAAGACCCCAACTGACAGCTTTCTTTATTTCCTCAATGTTTGCAGTGTCCAGGAAGAATTTCATTGTTTTAATACTGGCATTTAGGCTTTAAAATAGGTAAATCAGTCTTATTGATTTTGGAGCACTTTAGATAATCACCTGGAGGGAAGAACTTGCAAACCAGCAGGCGTATTCTAAGGTCTTGCAGTAGACTATTTTTCAACCAAGTTTCTTTCAACCAGCTCCTGCGTTGCCTTTTCGCTCAAATCTCTGGCTTCTTGGATTATACCCCATTCAACAAGGTTTTTCATCCCCTCTTCGAAAGAAACCTTAGGCCTGTAACCCATCTTCTTTATCTTGTCTATGCTTCCAAAACAGTATCTTATGTCGCCTGCGCGGTATTTGTTCACAATCTTCGGCTTGATTTTCTTTTTGAACAACTTCGCAAGAGTTTCAGCAACCTGCAGTATGGTTATCCTGCTTCCGCCGCTGACGTTGAAAGACTCGTAGTTGGCTTTCTTTTCTCGCATGGCCAGCAGGTTTGCCTCAACCACGTCTGTGACATAGACAAAGTCTCTTGCCTGCAGGCCGTCCTCAAAAATCAAGGGCGGGTTGTTGTTCTTAATTCTGGACGAAAAGATTGCAGCCACACCGGTGTAGGGGTTGCTCAAAGCCTGCCTTGGGCCATAAACATTAAAGTATCTCAAAGCGACAGTCGGAATGTCGTAAGCCTGCCCTACTGCAAGGCACATCTCCTCCTGGTCGCGCTTGGTTATCGCATAAATGGAAGTAGGCTGAAGAGGCTTTTCCTCAGTAGTCGGGATTGGAACAAGGTTTTTACCGCACTGCGGGCACTTCACCTCCCAGTCGTGTTTCTTCAGCTGCTCTTGAGTTCTTAACTGGGGGTAGACAACCCCATGCTTTCCGCATTTGTAGGCACCTTCGCCATAAACGCTCATAGAGCTTGCAACAACAAACTTCTTTACCGAATGCTCCTTATTAACGAGAAACTCAAGGATTTTAGCAGTTCCAACCGTGTTGACGTCGACATAGTGGTGTATCTTGTACATGGACTGCGCAACGCCTACTGCTGCCGCTTGGTGGAAGACTATTTCAACATCCTCAAAAGCCCGCTCAATGTCCTTTATATTGCGAACATCACCAAGAATAAAATCGGCCTTTTTGTTCAAATAGTCCGGCTTCCTGCCCAAATGTACTTGACAATCAAGGTTGTCCAAAATCCTGACCTCATGCCCTTCCGCTATCAGTTTGTCAACCAAATGAGAGCCAATGAAGCCTGCGCCGCCAGTAACCAAAACCTTTTTGCCCATCCTCTAGGTTTTAATATTTGAACTAAGATGGCTAAAAATCACAATGCGCTTCCAATGCCAATCAACCCCACGCCAAAGACAATCAACAGTACGCCAGCCCACTTCCAGAAGCCCATCTGCTCCCTAAGCATTTTCACAGACAATATGCTAATCCACACATAGCTTAATGCCACCAGGGGGTAGAGTATCGACAGCTCGCCTCCCTTCAAGCCGACTATGAAGAATACTGATGAAAGAGCATACAACAGTAGGCCGTAAATCAACTTAAAGTTTTTGACCAGCTTTTTGAGGCTGAACTCCAGTTCCTCTGCACCCCTCTTCAGGTAGATTGAGCCGAATGCTCCAATCACTGTTGCAACCAAAATCAATGCCACAGCCCAAAGTTCTGTTTTCATCCATCCACCTCTTTTTTCAAGGCCTTGGCGCTTCCTATGCCAACGCAGCTGACTCCAAGGATTATCACCAAGACTCCAAGCCATTTGACTGCATTCATCGAGTCTGACTCAAAAAAGTATGGAGACATTATGCTAACCCACACGAAGTTCAGGGAGTATATTGGATAAAGCAGCGACAATTCGTTGTATTTCAAAGCCATTATGAGCATTACAGAGCCTATTGCATACAAAAAAAATCCAGCTAAAAGAGGTGTGTTCGCAAGCTGGCTTACAATATTCCAGTCCAGCCTGGACGCCCCGGTTTTCAGGAAAATCTGGCCTCCGGAGGTTATAAAAGTGCTCAACAGTACCAGAATCACAGCCCACTTCCTTCCGACCATTTTTATTAAACCCTTTTTCATATATTATCCTACATCCTCATAAACGTTAAAATGAGCAGGGAAAGGCTTACCATAACCATCAGGGACGACATGCTGAAGAAAGTCGACCGCATGGTCGACAACATAAGGGTTAGAAATCGTTCGCACGCCATAGAAGTCCTGCTGAGCAGGGCCTTGAGTTCCAGAAGCATAAAGCACGCTATTTTGCTTGCAGGCGGCAAGGGCACGAGAATGAGGCCGTTCACCTATGAAATCCCGAAGCCCATGATTCCAGTGCAAGGCAGACCATTGATACAACACCAAGTTGAGCTGTTGAGGAAATACGAAGTAAAGGAAATCATCTTTTCCATAGGATACATGGGCGACAAAATAAAAGAATACTTCGGCAACGGCTCCCGTTTTGGAGTCAACATAACCTACATAGAAGAAGAAAAAGAGTTGGGCACTGCAGGACCATTAAACCTTATCAGAGACAAGTTGGACGACACCTTCCTCATGTTCAACGGCGATGTCTTGGCAAACATAGATTTAAACGACTTTGTGTCATTCCACGAGGAAAACAAGGGACTAGCAACCATTGCTTTGACTGCAGTTCCAGACCCATCCAGATTCGGAGTGGCAAAACTAAGAGGAGACAACATACTAGAATTCGTCGAAAAACCCCCGCCAGGAAAAGAAGCCTCCAACCTAATCAACGCAGGAGTCTACGTCCTAGAGCCAGAAATACTAAAATACATCCCAAAAGGCAAAGCCATGATGGAAAAAGACGTATTCCCAAAATTGGCGAAAAAAGGCAGACTCTACGGCTACCACTTCGACGGCCAATGGTACGACACAGGAACCCCAGAAGCCTACGAAAAAGCAATAAAAAACTGGAAAGGAGTAGAGTAATATCGGTTTTCGCGGTTTCCAGTCTTCGGTTTTCATGGTTTCCAATCTTCAGTTTCCAGTCTCCCGAATGGCACGGTTCCGCCGCAGCAAGGTCGCTAGCGAGAAAATGAATTTTTACTGGAAGGATAAATAGTTACCATAAAGATGACAATATTCCGGGCTTATGACATTAGGGGAGTCTACGGCAAGGATTTTACAGACCAGCTTGCTTATGACATTGGCCGTGCTTTCGGCTCTACTGCCAGCGGGACGGTAGTAGTTGGTAGGGACATGCGCTTGAGCGGCGAAAAGCTTGCATGCAAACTTATTGCAGGCCTGCTTTCCACAGGCGTAGACGTGGTTGACATCGGCGTTGTCCCAACTCCGTTAGTCTACTTTGCAGCCAATTTCTTCAGATACGGAAACGGGATAATGGTGACTGCATCCCACAATCCGCCTGAATACAACGGATTCAAATTCATCAGAGATTACATGACATTGCACGGGGAAGAAATCCTGGAGCTGAAAAACATCATTGACAATAAAAAATTCAGGAAGGGCTCGGGCAGGCTTGGAAAAAAGGATGTAAGCCAGGATTACATAAATTTTGTTTTAAAGCATGTCAGCCTCGGGAGAAAACTGAAGGTTGTCTTGGACTCGGGCAACGGCATGGGAGGCATGCTTGCCCCAAAACTGTTGAGAGAATTGGGCTGTGAAGTTATAGAACTATACAGCAGGCTGGATGGAAACTTCCCCAACCACCACCCCGACCCGACAGTAGACAAAAATCTTGCAGACTTGATTAAGGAAGTCAAAAAATGGAAAGCAGACTTTGGAGTGGGCTTTGACGGAGATGCAGACCGAGCAGGCTTCATAGACAACCAAGGCAGGATTGTCAGGGGAGACCAGGCTTTGATACTGTTTGCCAGAGAAATACTGAAAAAAGAAAAAAAGGCCAAAGTCATCTATGAGGTCAAATGCAGCCGCGCATTGGAAGAGGAAATAAAAAAGAACGGAGGCGTTCCCATCATGTATCGCACCGGCCACAGCTATATAAAGCAGAAAATCAAGGAGGAAAATGCAGTGCTTGCAGGCGAAATGTCAGGACACTTCTACTTCGCAGACAACTACGGCTACGACGACGCAATATACGCCACAGCGCGGATGGCTGAATTGCTTTCAAAAAACAGCAGAAAAATGTCAGACCTGATGGACAACATGCCCAAATACCACTCAACACCCGAAATAAGAGTAGAATGCCCAGACGAAAAAAAATTCCAAGTGGTGGAAAAAGTCACAAAACAACTACAGCAAAAAAAACTTAAAGTAATAACCATAGACGGCGCAAGAATACAATTCAAAGACGGATGGGGCCTAATCAGAGCAAGCAACACCCAGCCGGCATTAATCCTAAGGATGGAAAGCAAAACAAAAAAAGGGCTGGACAAAATAAGGAAAACAATAGAAACAGAACTGAAAAAACACCTTTAGACTATTTGTATCTCCTGCTGAGCTCTCTCAACTTTCTTGCGGAACGCCGGATCCTGATTGCTTCCTATGGCCTTCTGAAACAGACCGATTGTCTCATCATATAGCGGGGCGAGCGGCGAACCCTGGCGCCTTAGTTTTTCAACATGCGCTGCAAGTTCTTGGGGGTAAAAGAGGTAGTATTTCATGTTTTCAATGAAAAAATGGCAGGCACCGCCCATGCTAATAGGACCTGCGCCGCTAAACATCCCCTCCTCTTCAGGACGGCGGCACATTGCGCCTGTGTTCGCGCCTAACACACTCTCTCCCGCTTCAAGAGCTCTGACAGACTTCTGGATTGCAGGGTTGGTACTTTGAGACAGATGGTGCCACACGCCCTCCCCAAACTCGTGCAAGAAAGCAAAAGCAACTTCCATTTTCTTTCTGGAGTCTATTGGATTACCCCCTGTTTGAAAATTGTAGTCTGATACGACAGAAAGCTTTGTTTCACCGTCAAACCCGCCAACTCTGTCAAAGCCAACAGGCGGACGACCACCAAGAGACAGCTGTTCAACAGAAGCTCCCGCCAGCTTTGGAGGAAAGATGTCCAAAACCGAAGACAAAACCGGTGCAAACTTTTCAGCCTGTCCGATTTCTATGCTCACGCCCAAAGCTATGCCCCTGCTCTCGCACTCGCGGTTAAACTGCAAAAGCCTTGGAGCTTGGACGTATTCTTGATTGAATCTATCGTATACAGCGCCCCTCCCGTCTACAGCAATCCTATCGGGCACAGTCCTCTCGTCGACAAATGTACGAGCAGGCGGTAAAGCAACCTGCATGCCAGTTTTTTCTCCCTGCTGCCCCAACTCAGCTTCTTTTCTTGCCTTCATTATGCCTCCAGCTATGGACGCTATGCGGCTTCCAACCGGCTTGTAGCCCGGATTTAACTCGCCCATGGTGGCTGAAAACCCTTCAATCAAAGCCAGCCCTCCTGCAGGCCCGTTTGTCGGAATCGCCATCAACTCATCCTGCACCTGCCTCCAAGTTTGAGCAGACTGGAAGAGGGGCGTTACCGCCCTCCCACTTCTTGATGCTTCAAGGGTCACCATCTGCCCAAGATACTTCAAGTTGGCGACTTCATCTAAACCCATTAGGCTATTGGACTCATGTGTCACATCAACCTCAACTGCTTCACCTGGAGTGGGCTTCAACGCAAGCGCTTTCCTGCATTTCCCGGTCAGAGTTGTAGCTGCATCCCCCCTATCTCTCTTCAAAACATCAAAAGCTGCAGCAGCACCCCGAATGATGTTAACAGCCGAAGGGCTCATCCCCCCAAGAGTTGTCTCAACATCACTCCAGTTCCCAGCAACCATAAACGGATTCCCAAGCTTCATACCATGGGTCACGTGCCTTCCAGCCTCAACCGCTGCATAAACTCCAATGGAATCCAACACCTGCTTCTGAAGAGAAAACTCAACACTTCCCTCACGCCCGCCAGAACCAACAACCCTAGATTTTTCCGTAACAACAGGCATAAAAAAAACACACCTCCTACAATACAATGAGCAAACCATGCTTAAAAACCCTGCAAACCTAATCCACTAACCAAGTGATGATGCGAACAACCGCTGACAGCCTTTTTTATTGACCTAACGGAGGTCAATAAAAAACCCTGGGGAAAACGAAAACAATCAGTCTTTTCCTGCTTCAAGGAAAAAACCAGGGGGAGAACATATTTACTTTACTAATTCTAGAATTAACCAAGTGATGACGCGAACAACCGCTGATACCTGCAAAGTGTCCTGAAAAGGACATACCCGCAAGGGCGGTAGATGACGAGACTTATGAGTCCTGAGGCCTTTTTCTTTCTTTTTTCCCCCTTCGGGGATGCCAGCAAAGCTGGGCAGAAAAGAAAGAAAAACGCCTGCGAAAAAGAAAGAAAACTTAGGAAGGTAAGATTTACTTGAGGTAGGATGATTTACAACAGAGAATTCGAGTTTTACCATCAAAAGCTTTTGGGTAGGGAGTTTGAGGAGTTTGTCGACAGCTTGAGGTTTAAGCCTAAATCTGCAATTCGGGTGAACACCCTTAAGGCCGGTGTGGAGAGGGTTGAGAAGGTTTTGTATGAAAACAGGATTGAGTATGCTAGAATTCCGTGGTGTCCGGAGGGACTTTGGGTTGACTTGGAGCCCTCAAGTTTGGTGGAACACCAGCTTGGTTTTTACTATATTCAGGATGCCGTCTCAATGGCAGTCTCGCTTGCACTAGACCCTAAGCCAGGGGAAGAGGTGTTGGACTTGTGCGCCGCGCCAGGAAGCAAGACAACCCACTTGGCTGCTTTGATGCAGAATGAAGGCTGTTTGCTTGCAAACGAGCAGGACTATAGGAGGATTAGGGCGCTGGTTTACAACATACAGAGGTGTGGGGTTTCCAATGCTGTAATCACAAGGCAGGATGGCGTGAAGTTTGACCAGTTTGGAGTGAAGTTTGACAAAATTTTGTTGGACGTTCCGTGCAGCGACGTCGGGAGGGCGATGTCTAGCAGAGATGTGATTAGAGACTGGAGTAAGGGCAAGGTCATCAGGCTGAGCGCCTTGCAGAAGAGGCTTGCTGTTGCGGCATACAACTGCCTGAAGGAGGAGGGAGTCTTGGTTTATTCCACCTGCACCACGTCAATTGAGGAGAATGAACAAGTGGTTGAACACATTTTGGATTCATGCAAGAATGCCAGGCTTGAAAGAATAAAATTGTCTGGCTTGCAGTCCAAGAAAGGTTTGACAGACAAGACTTTTGACTGCCTGAGGATTTTACCACACTACAACAACACAGGAGGTTATTTCATAGCGAAGATTAGAAAATGCGCACCCTTCAAGAATAAGTAGAATACAACTCAAAAATAAGACTTAGGAACGCAATTCATGACGGGTGCGCTCAAAAGAATCAAGTGTAAGAATAGAAGTAAGAATCAAGATGAGGAGGGAGTTGGACCATAGGGAATTGGAGGAGCTTGCAGGCTTGGTTGAAAGACAGTTTGGGTTTAGTTTAGACAAGAAAATGAAGTATTTTGCGAAAGGCGAGAAGGAGGGCAAGAAGATTTTTTTGTTCACTGGGAACTGGAAACCGGAAACTGAGAACCGTATTCCGATAGAGTGGGCTGGCCTGCATTTTGGCACGATAATTGGAGATACATTCCAGCCTTCTTTGGACGGCGCGTTTTTGATGCAGAAAGCTGGCAAGAACATTTTGCAGGCTAACAGGCAAGAAGTTGAGGAATTGATGAAAGGGAATGAGATAGAAAACTCCGGCAGGCATGCAGGAGTGGTTATACTGAGGCACAAGGACCTTGTCTGTGTCGGTGTGGCCAAGGAGGGTGAAATAGCCAGCTTAACTTCTAAATCCAGATTGATTTAGGTTTTATTCTAGTAATGCGTATTTTCTTTTTGATGGAACGCAGGCGTGCTGGGAGACCTCTCTTTGAGGTGTATAAGATTCCTGACTTGCAGGGGAATTTGTTTATGAAGCCCAATGAGGAGGTTGTGGAGAAGATACAGAAACTTGGCAGGGAAAAGAGGTATAGCATTCTTATGGAAGCATTGAAGGAAAAGCCAGGTTACCAGCAGCGTGTTGTTAAGATACTGGAATATGTGAAAGATGATGACAGGGCTTTCGCAGTCGCCTTGGACACGCTGGCTTACTCTAGGAGGCGCGACAGAGACCAGAGGACGTATAGAGGGTTTAAATCAACATTGGAGTGTATGGAGGAGTGCATAAAAACTTATTCAGAACTTCCCTTAGGGAGGATGGAGGCGTTGCTTGAAGTTGGCATGGTGTTCAACATGTTCATGCATCCCCCAAACCCTCGAAGCCAATTTCGCATGTCAGATGAATCGTTTGCGGAGTTCATACAGAAGGAAAGAAACTGGGTTAACGGCGGCGAAAAATGTTTGGATGGAAATAGGATTGACATAAGGATGCCTCCAATAAGCCAGCTTGTGGATGAACTACATAGGATGTATGTGTCAAGCATCAATGTCAACGGCGTGGACACACCGATAGAAAACGCGCCAATAAACAGACTACAGGGAGTTTATGTGGGCAGAATGCGAAACCTGAGAAAGATGCAGAGGATGGATGAACGGTTTTTAACCACAAACGACTGGTAGAACTGTATTTGTAGGTTGAATATTCTTTCTGGGCGGCTGTGTTTGAAAAGAGCTAGAAACACAAAGGGGAGAAGAAGCGTTAAGCCATGTCTTCCAGTACACTTTGTTCTTAGAGTCTTGTTTTTTATTTATATTCTGGTACTCCCTTAAGTAGTATTGAGGTGGTATTTATGGACTTTAGGAAGGTTACAATTTCCCTGCCGGAAAGTTTGTATGATGAGGCAATGGGTTTGGTTAGGAGAGGCTTGTTTTCGAACTTCAGCGATTTGGTGAGAAGCGGCATCAGGGAGGAGTTCAAGGGGCTGCGGCCTGTGGTTGCTGACTTAGACGAAAAGATGATTTACGGCGACATAAATTTGGTTGCCGGAGTCAAACAGAGCATGAAAGAGGCTAAGGCCGGCAGGGGCCGAATATTCAAGTCCGACAAGGAATTGGATGAATACTTCCGGAAGCTGTGAGATGGACTACAAGCTCAGGTTCACGCCATTCTTCGAAAAGCAGCTTTCTAAGCTGAAGAAAAAAGACAAGGTGCTTTTTGAGAGGCTTGCCAGGAAGCTGAAGGAAATCAGGCAGAATCCAGAGCACTACAAGCCGCTTGGGAATGTTCTAAGGGGGTGTAGAAGAGCGCACCTTGACCCATTTGTCGTAATATTTGAAGTAGAGGGGGATGTGTTGACAGTCCACTATGTGAAACACCACGATAAAGCATACTGAATAAGATTAAGCCAGGTCTTCGGGTATTTTTTGTTTCCAGTGTAGGTCTTCCTGTATGCCGCGTTCTCGGATTAGGTCTGTTTTTTTTCCTCTCATCAGGACTTCTGCAGGAAGCGGTCTGCTGTTGTATGTCGAAGCCATTGACATCCCATAGGCTCCCGCATGCATGATTGCAATCAAGTCTCCTTTCCTTATTTTGGGCAGTTTTCTGTTTTTGGCAAGTATGTCTCCGCTTTCGCATATGTTTCCTGCAATGTCGTATGTTTCTTGCTGGTCTTTCTTGCCGACGACTTTTACTTCATGGTATGCTTCATACATTGCCGGTCTCAATAGAGTGTTGAACCCGGCGTCCACATTAACGAATTTTTTGTAGGGAGTTTTTTTCACTGAATTGACTCTGGTCAGCAATACTCCAGCCTCCCCGACGATATAGCGCCCTGGCTCGAAGACGATTGCTGGCTGATAGCCCAAATTTCTTAAACCCTTCTTTATTTCGGGCACTATGGCTTTTGCAAGTTCTTTAGGTTCAAGCTTTTTGTCTTTCTTGTATGGAATGCCCAGGCCTCCTCCAAAGTCGATGTAATCCAGTGTAGTGCCTAACTCCTTTTTAAGCCTGAATGCAAAAGCCATCATCTTTTTTGCAGCCTCCACAAAAGGTCCTGCATCCAAAATCTGAGAGCCGATGTGGCAGTGCAAGCCCGCAACCCTGATGTAATCCATCTTGCAAGCCTTCTTGTAGGCATTGAAGGCCAAATCTTTTTCGAAATGAAGCCCGAACTTGCTTTCCTTCAAGCCGGTTGAGATTTTAGGATGCGTTCTTGGATTAATGTCCGGGTTAACCCTGAATGAAACCCTAGCCTGCTTTTTCTTTTTTCTTGCAATGCCCGCCATAACCTCAAGCTCGTCCAAGTTGTCGTGAGTTATGTTAACTCCAGCAGCCAAAGCAACAGACAACTCCTCATCAGTCTTGCTGTTGGAAGTGTAGATTACGTCTCTAGGATTAACTCCAACCTTCAAAGCTGTTAGGACTTCTCCAATGGAAACGCAGTCAGCGCCGGCGCCCAGCTCACGCAGCAAAGCGCATATTGCAAGGCTGCTGTTGGCCTTATAAGCATAGCAAACCTTAGCGTCCAGCTCACTGAAGGCACTCTGGAACCTGTGGAACCTGTTCTGAATCAACTCTCCGTCATACACATACAATGGAGTCCCATATTCATCTGCCAGCTTTTCCAAAAGCTTGTCATCCATAGCCGATACCCTTTGGATAAAGATATGTCTAATGTTCCTTAAATCTGCAAAAAAGCGGTTGGCTTGGAATAAGCTACAAGCATCCATAAAAACACGATAACCCACATATAGCACGGGCTTGGCTTCACTGCACCCCTCACGCCAGACACGCTTTTGCAGGAGCCTACTTAAAAAGCCGCTGGCTGTCTTTTTCAGCAATCTCGGCTATAGCATACCTCTCTCTTAGGGAGCCGTAGATTATGGAAACCACAGTCACAACAAGGAAAAACAAGGTCACCGCCTCTGGATTCAAGTTGCCTTTTGTGACAACATACATCCAAAAGCCGACTGACAGCAGGGTTCCGGTGGCTATTGCATAAACGGCCCTCCACAAATCTAGTCTAAGCAGGTAGGCCACCAAGCCAGCCCAGTAGACGCCGAAGACGAAGGTGAAAGATGTCAAAGCCAGGTAGAACCCAAAGTCCCCAAACTTTTTCTTGAACTTGTATGCAAGGTCGTCCATTTTCACTGCAAGCTTTTTCCCGCGGGCTTGGACCATCTCGCTTACTTTAGAAAAAACCTTGTTTTTGAACCTAGATTCCAAACCGAGTTTGGAAAGAAGTATTTGAATCAAAGCCACGGACACTATGTAAGTCACAGTAAGCGAGATAAAGCAGACTTCAGGGGTGAATTCCCTCAAGCCGTAGGCCAGTGCGAAAGCTGGCCCCAAGAAGATGCCATAGAGGAGGTATAATATTAGAGAGTGCATTTGAATCACTTGTGGATTAGTTATTGTTTGCTGGCTTTATCTTTGTTCCTGCGTATTGCATCTCCGGCCTTTCTCATGATTCCAATCATTGTGGAGGCTTCGCCGCTGGAGATGAAAGCTCTTGATATTATTTGCCTGAAGGTTTTTTTTGCAAGCCTTCTGTCAAAATCCTTTTTCTGCGCCAAATCAACCAGTGCATTGAATTTTTCCAGCAAGACTTTTTTCTCAACACCGCTGAGTTCCTGGAATTTCTTTTTCTTCTTCAGCCTGCCGGTCCATATGCCTTTGCTCAATTCGTAGAGCAGAATGCCGACGCTGTGCGACAGGTTCAATGTAGGGTATTCTGGGTTAGAGGGAATGTTCAAAAGCAAATCGCATGATTCAATCTCTTCGTTGCTCAAACCAATGTCCTCCCTGCCGAAAATCAAGGCAATGTTGCCTTTGACTTCAAGAGTCCTAGACAAGTGTTCTGGAAGAATTGGCGTCCTCAAATAGTTTTTGTCCGTGGCGGTCACAGAAGAAGTCGCAACCAGGAAGTCAAACCGGCCTTCCAGCTGTTTGAAGGACTTCAGTTTCACAGCGTTTTCCATTATGTCCCGGCCGTGCATTGCCATCGCCCTAGCTTCTTTGCCCAGCTTAGGAGGGTTGACCAAAACCAGCCTGCTGAAGCCGAAGTTCTTCATAATCCTGGCTACAGAGCCTATGTTGCCGTCATACTTCGGCTCAACCAAAACAACGCTGAAGTTGTCTAAAGTCATTCTGGGTGTTAAATACTCACCTTTTTAATATTTTAGTTATGGCTTTGAAGCAGGTGGGTTCTATTTCCGGGGAGGTTAGGCCAACTACTTTTGATGTGCTAATTAGCGACCAGGCTGTGGAACGCGGCAGTTATGTGAAGATAAAGCATGACGTCTATGGCTGGGTTCTCGCCAGGATAGAGTCAATGAAGCGTTATTTGAACGAGTTTGACGAAGAAAGGCTGATGGCGCAGGCGAGGACCATCGGCTTTAAGCAGGATGACAATGTTTTGATTCCGAAGACGCCATTCAAGCCGAATGAAAAGGTCTATCAGGCTGACGTTGAGCTGATTACCTCCATCTTGGGCTTGAAGACCAAAGGCGAGGGCAGCATCTATCTTGGCTTTCTTGAAGGCCACAACATTCCGGTCTATTTGGACACCAAGAAGACCATTGGGAAGCACATGAGCGTGCTTGCAAAGACAGGCGCCGGAAAGAGTTATACTGTCGCGGTTTTGCTTGAAGATTTACTGAAGACTGAGATTCCGGTTGTGATAGTCGACCCCCATGGAGAATACTCCTCGCTGAAGATTGAGAATGACGAATACGACTTGATGCTGAAGTTCAACGTTAAGGCGGCTTCCTACAGAGACAAGATTATGGAGTATGCAATAAACACTGACGTGAATCCGAACGCGAAGAAGCTCACCTTGAAGCCGGTTTTCGAGACGATAGAGTTGTCGAAGATACTGCCTTTGGGTTTGAGCGACAAGCAGAAGAGTGTTATATTCACTGCGATAAGGGATTTGGAGGAAGACAGCGTCAACGGGACTTACACTCTTGACGATTTGATGATGCGCATAGAGCAGGAACCCACGAACTTGAAGTGGAAGGTCATAAGTGGGTTGGAGGTTTTGAAGGAAAGCAAGATTTTTGACGGCATTCCAGTGCCGCCGGAGGATATTGTGAAAAAGGGCAATGCTTCCATAATAAGTCTTTTGGGGACTGAACCGCACATACAGGAGTTGGTTGTTTCAAAGCTTGTTAAAGAATTGTTTGATGCTAGGAGGCTTGGCAAGATTCCTGAGTTCTTCTTCCTCATAGAGGAGTCGCACAACTTTTGCCCTGAGAGGGGCTTTGGAGACGCGATGTCTTCTGACATATTGAGGACTGTGGCTTCTGAGGGCAGGAAGTTCGGGTTCCAGCTGTGTGTTGTAAGCCAGCGGCCCGCTAGAGTCGACAAAAACGTTTTGAGCCAGTGCAACACGCAGATTATTTTGAAGGTGACGAATCCAAACGACTTGCGCGCTATAGGGCGTTCGATAGAAGGCTTCACACTGCACATGGAAAACGAGATAAAGCAGCTTCCGGTAGGCCACGCTCTTGTTGTTGGCGAGTGCGTTGAGCAGCCGATTACTGTAGCCGTGAGGATTAGGGAGACCAAGCATGGGAGAGCTTCAAAGCCGGCAGAGGAGGAAGAGGAGGTGATAGAACTGGAGAGGAGGAGGCCAAAAAAGGCTCACAAACCAAAGCCGAAGAAAAAAAGCTGGCTGGACAAAATAGTAGAATTTTTCATAAAGCCGAGGGGGGAAGACGAGAAGTAGGAGAAGAGAAACATCATGGAATTCAAGGATTTTGCAGAATTGTGCAGTCTGCTGGACAGTAAAAGCGGCAGGATTGAGATGACTGACATCATAGCTGGTTTTCTTTCAAAGATTCCTAGGGAAACACTTTCGATTGCGTGCTATTTCATAGGGGGGGAGGTGTTTCCAATATGGCAGGGCGTAGAGTTGGGAATTGCAGGCAAACTTATGATAAAGGCTTTGTCTGATGTTTCCGGGGTTGAAGATGAGGAGATTGAAAAGCTGATAAGGGACAAGGGCGACGCAGGCTTGGTTGCCGAGCAGATTTTGGTGAAGAAAACACAGACAACTTTGTTTCAGGAAACGCTTACTTTGGAAAAAGTCTATGACAACTTGTCCAAGGCAGCTGTTTTGGAAGGCAAGGGCGCGCAGGAGAAGAGGTTGAGCTACGTACAGGAGCTGTTGTCGAATGCAGGCCCGTTGGAGTCGAGGTATTTGGTGAGGTTGGTTTTGGGTGAACTGAGGCTTGGAGTCGGTGATGGTATAATAAGGGATGCCATTGCAAAGGCCTTTAATGTTGACGTGGATTTGGTTGAAAGGGCTTATCAGCTTACTTCAGACTTGGGGGAGGTTGCGAAGACAGCAAATACTGGGGGGAATGAGAAACTGAAGGAAGTGAGTTTAGTCCCAATGAGGCCTGTGAAGGTGATGCTAGCGCAGAAGGCTGAAGGCCTAGAGGAGACTTTAGCTGAATTCAGCCCGGCTGCCTTTGAGGTAAAGTATGATGGTGCTAGAATACAGATACACAAAGACAGAAAGCAGATTGAGCTTTATACGAGAAGGCTTGAAAATGTGACTAAACAGTTTCCTGAGATAGTGAAGTCAAGTATGGAGAACATCAACGCAGAGAGCGCGATAATAGAAGGCGAGGTTGTTGCCATAAAGAGTTTTGAGGACAGAAAGCCAAGGCCGTTCCAGGATTTGTCCAGGAGGATAAAGAGGAAGTATGACATAAGCCAGATGGTCAAAAAGATTCCTGTTGAAGTTAATTTGTTTGACTTGATTTACATCAACGGTGAAAGCAAGCTGGAGACGCCGTTCAGGGAGCGGAGAAAGCTTTTGGAGGAGGCTGTTTCAGCAACCGAGTCTTTCAGGCTGTCTGAACAGATGGTCACAGACAACGCAGAGCAGGCTGACGAATTTTATGAGCATGCTATTTCTCTCGGCCATGAGGGCGTGATGATAAAAAACTTGGATGCGCCCTACCAGCCGGGTTCGAGAGTCGGCTATATGTATAAACTGAAGCCTGTTATGGAGTCTTTGGATTTGATTATAATAGGAGCAATTTGGGGTGAAGGCAAGAGAGCCCATTGGCTTGCGTCGCTGCTGCTGTCGGTTTACGACCCGGCTAGGGGAGAGTTCTTGGAGATTGGGAGGCTTGGAACTGGGTTGACTGACGAACAGTTCCAGGAGATGACCGAGCTTTTGAAGCCGCTGGTTGTTGAGGAAAAAGGCCAGGAAGTGAAGATAAAGCCGAAGGTGGTGGTTGAAGTCGCCTATGAGGAGATTCAGCACAGCCCGACTTATAGTTCTGGCTATGCATTGAGGTTTCCAAGGCTGGTGAGGATTAGAAACGACAAAGGCCCTTTGGACACAGACACTATGGAGAGGATTGAAGAGTTGATGAGGAAGTAGCATGGATTTCACGCAACTGTTTTCTATGGCAAATGTCGACCAGCCCCAGTTTTACGGCTTTTTGTTTTTGCTGGGCTCTTTCACTGTTGCGTCTTTGAGCGACTTGAAGAGGATGGCGGCGCAGAAAGAATTCGCTGAAGTCTGGGTTTTGTTCACACTCGTTTTTCTGGGCTACGACTTTTATCGGCTGTCAGGCATTCCGCTGGCAGTCTTTGCTGTAAAATGGTCGATGATAATAGTCTTTGCAGTATTCTCCTGGAGGTTTTTTGGAATAATACTTTCACTCTCGGAAATGGATTTGACCGCAGCCTGCGCTGCAATGGCCTTGATGAACCCAATCTACATTCTCGCATACTACGTCCTACTGGTTTTTCTCAGAATACTCCTCAAGCCGATTTTAGGAAGATTTGGAGACGGCATAAGCATGCCCTTCCTGCCAGTGATACTGACTGCGACAACACTAATACTGCTGATTTCGAGAGCTGGCCTGATTTAGTCTTCCCTGTAGCGCCTAACTGTTGGACTTTCGGTTTCCGCGGTTTTCATGGTTTCCAGAATTGACTGAATACCCAAAACCGAAGAGTAACAACACCTTAATTTAAAACAATCCAAATACCTAAAGATGAAACAAGTTTTTCTGGGAGTCTACAATTTGGACGGCCAGTTGTGCACTGAAAACTCTGCAAAGGGTCTTAGGGTTTATGGCGAAAAGCTAGTGAAACAAAACAACAGGGAATACCGCATGTGGGACCCCTTCAGAAGCAAACTGGCTGCTGCAATACTGAAAGGTCTTAGAAACATGCCAATCAGACAGGATTCGAATGTGTTGTATTTGGGGGCTTCTACTGGAACCACTGCAAGCCATGTCGCAGACATGACCAAAGGCTTTGTCTACTGCGTTGAAGTAAGCCAGAGAATGATGCGCGAGCTGCTGCCTTTGTGCGCTGTGAAAAAGAACATGATTCCCATTCTTGGAGATGCAAAACATCCGCAGTCTTACGCTCCGTTGGTTGGCAGCGTTGATGTGATATACCAGGACGTTGCGCAGAAAAACCAGGCTGAAATACTTTTGAGGAACTTGGATTATTATCAGGCCAAAGATGCAATGCTGGCGATAAAGGCGAGGAGCATAAGTAGCGTCAAAGACCCTAAGGTGGTTTTCAAAGAGGAGTTGGGCAAGCTCAGGGGAAAGTACAACGTGCTGGAGACTGTGGACTTGAAGCCCTATGACAAAGACCACATGATGGTCAGCGTTAAAGCAAGAAAATGAACGCTATTTCCGTGCTGAAAGAATCGTTGATTCTAATTAAGAAGGAGCCTAAGGTTTTTGCTCCAAAGTTGGTCACAACTGCACTCTACAGCTTTTACGCCATCTGGGCTGCAAGCCTTGCTTTGAGAGCTTCCCAGATTGCAGACCCAGCAAAAGTTGACGTCTCGCTGATGAATGAAGTGTTCCTATTGTTCGGCTTCATGATTGCCCTCTATTTCATCGACTTGGTTTCTTATGCAATGTATCCAAGCATAGTTTCAGACTATAACAACAAAAAGCCGATAAACTTGTTTAAGTCGCTTCTGGAGGCGCTGAAATCCTGGAAGACAATCATCTTCTTTGGTTTCATGCTGCTGATGCTGCTTTTCACATTAATGGCTGCTGCGGTTTTCATACAGCTTTCCATAATGTATTCCGCAATGCCGTCTCTGGCCTGGATTACGGCGCCAATCACAGTGGCGTTAATCCTCGTTGTTTCAATACTGTTCTTCTTTGTGATGCCCATCGCAATATTGGAAAGGAAAGGAATGGTTGCAAGCGTGTCTGAGAGCATAACCCTTGGATTGAAGCACAAAAACGAGCTCCTCAAAGTCAATATCGCGCTCATGGTGCTTGCATTGATCACAATGCTCGCTGGCTTTGTGTTTGAGTCAACCGGCTTTATTGCCCTTCTAGCACTAGCAGGCTTTATTGCAATACGCCTGCTGCAAGCCATACTGTACACCTACATTTATGTGGTGAACCCCTACTTCTACTTGAAGATTAAAGAGGTGTGAGGGTTTTTTATGCCTGAATGAGATATTACTTAAATGATGAAGGTTTTCAAGTATCCTGTAGGGAAAGAAGGCTTGGGGAAGGTTCTAGCGCGCTCTCAATTGGACTTGACGTCTGCCTCAAAAGCATCGGCTAGGAT
>Ga0194113_10004424_pt1 | contig 18421 bp, 22 predicted proteins | sample TA2MahC200mmetaG_FD_146193 | JGI IMG/M metagenome (GOLD analysis project Ga0194113, IMG submission 146193) | Freshwater microbial communities from Lake Tanganyika, Tanzania - TA2015017 Mahale Deep Cast 200m | ecosystem: Environmental > Aquatic > Freshwater > Lake | place: Tanzania: Lake... | reverse complement strand
ACACTTCCTCACGGTAACGTAGCATTTTTGCTCTCCTCAACACTCCAACAGTCTAAATCAAGGACAGCAGAATATAACGATGGACCTTTGAGCGTCGGCTCCCTTTGGATTGATGATTGATGATTGTAGATTGATGATTGAAGGAAAGTTTTTTCAATCAACAATCATCAATCGACAATCAACAATCCAGGTGCAATCGACAATGTAGGCAATGTAGGCAATGTAGGCAATTTTAATGTGTTGCTATGATTTGCTTTGCCCAATCCGCAGTTCGTTCAAGTTCGCCTTCTTTCAGCGGACCTTTTTTGCCTTTTACGAAAAAACCTTCTGGTGACGCTATGAGAGTCCCGCCTTTTCTTTTCAGACTGTCAGCGATTCTTCCGGCAGCATAGCCAAAGATTCCGACCCATCTCGTCGATAATCTGGTATCGAAGGCAGCCACATTGATACCACTAATAGCAGCCTCCGAAACTTTGTTAAGGAAGTCTTGAATAGCCGGCGTTGGTTTGCCCCCCTGGGTAGGAGAGCCGACGATTAGTAACTTCAACCCCGTCAATTGTTCTGGTTTCACATTACTTACCCGGAGTATCTCGACATCCTCTTGGGAACCAAGAGCATTGCCAATCGCCTGGGCTATTTGCTCTGTATTGCCAAAAACCGAATCGTAAATTATCAATATTTTCATCAAGATACACCTCCAATCCGATTCACCTCTTCCTTCGAGACGCCATACCCTGGTACATTGTTACATTTGTAGTGACGACTTCAGTCGTCCCCATATGTATCAACTTAAGACCCATTTTGTAAGAATTACACAATTCCTCCCCCTTGACGGGGGAGGCTAGGTGGGGGTGAAAGGAAAAAAAAGAAGGCAACTATCACCCTCCCCTAACCCCTCCCGTCAAGGGAGGGGAATTGATGAAAACCCTTAAGTTGATACACATGGGGGGAGGGGGGTTGTGGGGTCTAATACTTTTATTCAGAATTCGTCTATTCCTATTGAAAAGCTCTGTGTTTTGGCATGGAAATGAAGCTAATTAATTGCCTGGCAGGTAATGGTAGATTAGGTGGATGATAAATATTATCAATCCCGGAGATGGTATTTTTTATCTGCTACAATTTCATAAAGTCTTCCTGCCACATTTTTTGCCTCATCAAGTGTTGCTCTACCCCAAGCATTTCTACCTATAATCATACCAATGGCACCTGCATCCAGACAAATTCTTGCTTTCGCCAGGGTTTCTTCTTCCGTTGGCTTTCTTTCGCCGCCTGAAAACATAACTGGCACTAATCCAGCCGTATGAACAAGTTTATGTAACCTTTCTAAATCAGATTTCTCCTCCCAGGGCCCATATTGTTTGTAACCCTTACTCTTTTCATAATCGCCTTTCAGGCCACCTTGTTCTTTTAGCTCATTTATTTTAAAAGGCCAATTTAATTTTAAGATATCAGCGCCCACTTCACAAGCGACCCTTGTAGCGTAATCAATAGCGTATAACGTATCACGACCTCCCACTTTATCTATATATTCTCCTCTGGGATAAGACCAGACAATCAATGGTAATTCGTATTTCTCAGCCTCTGCCCGGACTTGCGCTAATTGTTGAATATCTCTATCCTGCGCCGGCGAACCAACATATAATGTATAACCTACTGCTATTGCGCCTAAATCCTTCGCGTCTTTTACCGTAGAAACCAGGGGCGAAAAGGCCTCAGGAGGAATCTCTGTTTTCCCATTGAGCTTGAGCACTAAATTGACCTCTTCATATCTATTTTGCCAATATTTCTTCGCCAAACCATAATGAAGAACAATCCCAGAATAACCACATTCTTTGGCCATTTGTAGTTGAAAATCTGGGTCGATATTTGCTTCATTAAAATCTCTGGGTCCATGTTCAAAACCCTGGTCTACCGGCAGAAAAAATAAGGTTCCATTCTTTGGTCCAGATTCATACAACAAATGATGTAATCTTTCACGCTTCCCACCTCTTAGATTGAAATCCTCGAAGCTGTTAAATTTTCTTTCCATTGTTATTCTCCTATTGAACTATGGCAGACCATCGGGGTTTTCAACAAACCCCGATGGTCTGGCGTCAACTAACAAGGCTTCACCTCTTAGCCACTATTTCAATCCCTCTCGCCTTCGCGAGGTCATAAGCTAAGGGTGTAACTATTGCAGGATTTGAAATTGTCAATGCCTTCACATCTTCTGCGAGAGCAGCTATGACGGCCTGAGTAATCACTGGTTTGCCACTTTTATCTGATATTGGGCTATATTCGCTTCGCTCAACGGTTACTTTGTGAACCGTCGTCTGCGGTTTGTTCATAACGACATCCGCTAATTGGGCAACATCAACGAGTTTCATCCCAAAGCTCGCAAGGGTTTTGAGATAATTTTTCGCCAATTGAATCAGTGCAGGTGGCGTGTTTTCAGTCGCAAGGAAGGGACAATTCACATCCTGCGGGTCAGCGGCATTCTTGGCCGCGATGACAGGTTTTCCGGTGATTAACCCCTGCATCACAACCATAAGCACTAACTCATCGGCAATTCCTAGTGCGAGTTTGGCAGCCGCTGTTCGTGACAGCAACGGAACGACAATTACTTCTGCCGCCTCAACCATATTAGATATATCTACAGCAACTCCTTCGGTAAGTACAGCGCTAATTCCTTTAATCTTCTTAACATTCTCTGTCATTAGCTCAAGCGCTATCGGAGATAGCACAACCGTGACATCGTAATCTGCCGCGATTAGTTGTTCAACCTGTTTTAGCGCTGTATTTTGACAGGCGCAACCGAAGGTAAACACCACTAAGACTTTTTTCCGCTCAACTTGTTGCGGAGGATTTGCCAGTTCCGAGAGTGCTTTCCTAACTTCAGCCTCAATAATTTGAGTTAATCGGTCAATATCCAATAACGTTCACCTCTGATGATTGATGATTGATGATTGTCGATTGCACTTGGATTGATGATTGATGATTGATGATTGTTGAGTGAAGAATCTTTTGTTTTTCAATCATCAATCGACAATCGACAATCGACAATCCAGACCAATCATCAATCGACAATCAACAATCCCAATTGACCACTCACAAGTTTTTACCCAAAACGTTGGATGCAATCTTGAGCCAGTATTAATCTTTAATTATTTCGACCGCTTCCCCGCCGCGAATTCCGGCTGCATTGGCATCATCCGTGTCAAGATGCAATTGTGGGAATACCCCTTCGCCGATTTTGGGCCGTACATTTTCAAACGTCAATGCGCGGATACCTGGAATCCGCACCTTCAGGTTATCATCTGGCTTTACCCCAAGACATTCAGCATCTTCTGCCGTCATGTGAATATGTCGCGCGGCGCATATCGCCCCCTCTTTCAAAAATACTGAACCAGCAGGACCAACAAGCAAAATCGGAGATGCGCCTTTGAGATCGCCTGAATCTCTGACCGGCGGGTCAAGTCCTAAAGCGATTCCATCAGTGCGTGCAATTTCGACTTGAGAATAATTGCGCAACGGTCCCAAAACACGCACGCCTTCAATTGCCCTCATCCTCGGGCCGACAATTGTTACGGCCTCTTCGGCGGCAAAATTACCCGGTTGATATAGTTCAGCGCGAACGGTCAATTCGCGTCCCGGCCCATACAACTGCTCCAAATGTTCTTTGGTAAGATGAGCATGTCTTGCCGAAACGCCTACAGGAATTTGATTTTGCTGTGCTGTAATATGACATGCACGCTCGCCATCACAAGTTTGCATCGCGCATCCTTCACAGGGAAGCAACTGAACTTGCTCAAGAACTTTGCGGGTGATAAGGTCTATTAACTCCCTATCGTTCATCTTTGTCCTCCTTTCACGTCTTTGCCGCACGTCTTCCGCTTTGGCAGAATTCGTGTTTCCCTTTGCAAATCCGTGTTACGACTCCGACGGCGCCTTACCCTACGATGGAGTTTTCGCCGAAGTTGTCTTAGGGCCAATAGTTGAGAGGAGAGTATCATCCACCTCTGTATGAGGACGTGGAATCACCTCGACAGAAATGACTTCTCCTACTTTTGCCGCCGCCGCTGCGCCAGCATCCACCGCAGCTTTTACTGCGCCGACATCCCCTTGCACAAGGACAGTTACTAAACCACTGCCAACCGTATGATAGCCTAAAAGCGAGACATTTGCCGCTTTGACCATCGTATCGGCAGCTTCAATAGCTGGGACCAAACCTTTCGTTTCTACCATTCCTAATGCTTCTCCAGTCATGATTACCTCCTAATATTCCTTATAATTTCTCGTAATTCACTATTGCCAGTGTAATTTATTTATTGAAACCTAATGAGTGATAAGTGATGAGTGGATTGTCGATTGTCGATTGATGATTGTTGATTGGTAGTTTTTCAATCGACAATCAACAATCAACAATCATCAATCTATTACCTACTTATCACTTATCACTCATCACTTATCACGTTTCACGCATCACGTTTCACGCATCACGTTTCATTTCCGCCGTAATTCATCCGCTAACGACTTAATTTCTGTCAATGCTCTTTGCATCGAACTCCAGCCATACCAAAAAGCATAATCGGGGTTGGCATGGAATGTTCCTTGGAATGTTCTCATCCGATACTCAAGATACATCACAAACATTTTCTGCTCAATAAAGGTTGGGGCGTCATGGAAAGTGAGCAAGTCGGGAAACGAGTATGCGTAACTTTCTGGTTTTGAAATAATACCGTCTTTGTACAATGAAGCAACTATACGAATTGCCTCTGCCATCAAACGGTCTGCCTCTTTAATCATTTTGTCGCCCTTTTCTAACTCTGCCTTTGCAAAGTTTACAGAGTGACATTGATTGCAGGTTTTGACCATTTTATCACGTTCTTTTTGCCAATCTTCCTGGGTCAGGCGTGCAACGTCGGCGGCCTTCACAACGTCAAGTCGAGCGGTTGGATTGCCGTCAGGGTCAAGAACGCCAAGCGCTTGCAGAATGGTTGCTCGGTCTGCAGCCCACTGCTTGTCCTCGGGCATCGGAAGACGAACGGCGAGGAATCCCCATGCGGTTCGCACTTCGTGGTTACCCTCCTGCATGTGGCAGGTTTGGCAAGTTGGCGCCGCGACAGTCTCTGGAAGAGCGCCACTTTGCTTCAGCAAATAACGCACACCATGCTTAGAAGACGAGTACATCGCCCATTGTGGATGGTCGAATCCCATGTGGCAGGTTTGACAGGATTGGGGCTGCTTAGCTTCTTGAACCGAGAACGTATGTCGGGTATGGCAGGCATCACACGAAGCCAAACCAAAACCCCCGCCATTTTTCTTCAAATCCTGAATATCACCTTCGTCCTTTAATCCAATTTTATGACATCCACCGCAACCTTTCATTCCCTCCATTAAAGCCATAGGCTGCCAGTGCGCAGTTGGCATAGCTTTCATCGCCGCCCACGCTACGGCGTGCTTTCCCTTCTTAAACTGGGTTACTTGAGCCTCATGACACTCCGCACACGTTTCGGGTGTTGGAATCTGGACATAAACAGCGTCATGAGCAGACTGGTGTCGTTCTCCGTGACAGGTAGAGCAGGTAACGTCATTCTGACTGTGTGTACTCACCTGCCAATCAGAAACAATATTTGGATTCACTTTTTTGTGACAATCAACACATACTTGAGCTAATGCTCCAGTAATCCAAAAGAAACAGCACAACAGCATTAGAATCACATTGAAAATAATCGACCTCATGCTTATCTCCTTTCTCCTTACTAACTAAAGAGTTTATCGTAACCAAACTTTTCTTTTCTTTCTTCCTTAGTGTTTCTTATGATGGAACTTTTCTTTTTATGCTTTTCAATTATTATTTCGGTAATCGGTTTTGGCAATGCAGTAACCATCGGGAAAACTGTGGTGGCGCAAGGTTAAGGCGGGAATGCCCGCAAAGCAGTAATGGCATAAGGTATGGTAAGCACTCCTTTTCCCGTTTTCCCGTTTTCTCGTTTTCCCGTTTTCATTTGCCGAGAGCAATTGAGGTTTTGATGCGTTCCTCAATTACCGAATTAAGTTGTGAAAAGCAAAAAAAGAAAAGTTTGGAAGAAAAGTTCCATCATAAGAAATAATTGGAATAAAAAGTAAATCAATCCACAAAATTTATTACAGTATATCATAAATTCAAATGAGATTCAAGTATTTTTTATTTAGAATTGACGGAAGTTGATATCTGATGTATAATTACTGGTAGTTGTCAAATAGTGTTGTGAGGTGCAGCTATGGATAAAAAGGTTTTTGCGATATTCGTTCTAAACATCATTTTTGTCTTGATGTTTTGTGGATGTTATTCATCTATGCAGCAAGGACAGGTAACGGATGGCCCCAATATTACGTTTGCCTTGCATCCGTTAAATCATGCTACCGATTTTTACACGTTCCCTAATGGTGAAAATAGAGTCTATGTTGATGCCGTGGGTTCCATGGTATTTCGATATGGTTGGGTGGCCTCACAAGAAAGCGAATTGGGACATTCCATCGGACTGCTGTTTGATTGGGTTAAAGAAGAGATTGAACCTTTTGTGAGAGGCAACTATTATTGCCAATTTCCCAAGAATTCTTATTTTTTTAATGTTGGTATTGGAGGAGAATTCGGTATTTGGTTCCCAGTATTTCCCTTATTCCCTTATGTCGTCATCAGTAGAGATTTAGGTACTCGTTTCACGGTATATAGTGAAGTACGAACAGCATATCCCTCTAAGCACTATTGGGTAGTGCCAACGCTCGGCGTTGGATTTGACGTTTCTAAGCATTTTTCTCTATTTGGTGAAGTGAACTTATGTATTGATGATGAAATGACTGCCCCGGTCATAGGATTAGGAATTAATCTTCATAGGCGTCAGGACTGAGCGTGCCTATTTTGTTAGAGGCGTTATGTTTATAGCCAGGTGTATACTAATAACTCAAAGTGACCAGTGTCGAGTGATGAGTGATACGTGATGCGTGATACGTGAATAATATATCCACTCACCACTCACCAATTACTACTAACCAAAACGAACGGTTTCATTAACTAGCAATTTGCGATAATAAATGAAGGAGAGGATATGAAGTGCAAAATCATCATCATATTTTTCACAGCAATAGTTGTTATCAACTATACTAATTTCGCTTATGCGCGTAAGGGACCCACATGGTTATTCACAGTCCCGACCGCAGATACTCTCACAGAGGGCAAGTTCGCAATCGGCTGGCTCCATGCGGATATCGGTTTTACGGATGAATTGGAGATAGGTATCCACGGAGTAAAATATAATTTAGAACCTGGAGCCAGAACTCAAACGGGTTTGGCTATCGGTGCGGCGGCGTTTGGGTGGTGGGGACCTTACATCGTAGGAAGCAAGCGTTCTGATTCGTTCATTTGGCATATTGGCATCAAGACCGCCCCGTCTTTCCTGTTCGCCGCGGCAGAAATACCAATGTCTCTCAAAAACACCTTAATACTCGAAGCGAACGATGGTTTCCATATTGGTGTGCGGCGGTATATCAGTCGTCGCCTGACTTTAGACGTGGGGGTGTCTTATACCAATTTCAACATCTACCAACGCGATTTTTATGTGGATTACCCATTCGGACATTACAAACGGTCTCTTTGGACATTTGATTTCTCGCCAATAATTGGAATCGCTTATTCTGATATATTTTAGGAGGGAATCATGTATCAAGTTGGAATTCTTGGAAATTGTTGTACACATGGAGTTGGAGCCGTTGGTTCTTTGAAGTCGCGGGAAGATATAAAAATTATCGCGGGATATGAATCAAATCCGCGCAGAGCAAAGGAACTCAGTAATGCGTTGGGATTTGCGTTGGCTGAAAACTATGACGAAATTTGCGAAAATCCAGACATAGATATTGTTGTTATCACGACTGACCCGTGTGATAAAGCCGAAATGGTCGAAAAGGCAGGTAACGCGGGGAAACACATCTTTCTCAATAAACCATTTTGCCCGTAAGCCGAAGGCGTCGGTGAGCGAAGCGAACATACTTTAGCTGATGCAAATCGCATTGTCAAAGCCGTCGAAGAAAGCGGCGTTAAACTCGTTTTCGATATTCCAATGGTAAAATTTTTGCCGCCTTTGAGTAAGTTGAAGGAAGAAATTCTGGCGGGTAAATACGGTAAAATCATCAGTTACTACCATGCTTTTGGCATGACATTCCCAACCAAACTTTTTCTTTTCCGAAAAGAAAAAGTTTGAGCAAAAAGAAAAGAAGAGGAAATTATTTCTTTGGATTTTCCCATCCGAGAACTCTGGCCTGAGAGATTTGACCCTCCAGCAAAAGCGGGGGGCGGCGAAATGACGAATATGGGCTGTTATGCCATCGACTTTGCGGTGACGATTCTTGGAATGCCGAAAACAGTTCAAGCTAAGTGGATGAAATTCTGGCGAGAATATCAAGAAGCAGAGGTCGAGAATTTTGGCCAAATTATTTTGGATTACGGTGATTTTTACGCGATGTTATCAGGGTGAGCCAATAAAGGGAAATAACTCCCTCAATCTTCTGTTTGAGCATACCAACATTTTTATCGACCCCTATTCTGAGACCTTGATGATTAATGGCACGCCGAAGAATGTTCAAGAATATCTGGCAGGTTACAAAGCTGAATCCTCGATAGCTCAACTTCTACGATGTATTGAAACCGGCGAGGAGCCCGAAAGCAACGCCAAAATTGGAGCAATGGGAGTCGAAGTGTTAATGGCGGCTTACCGTTCTATTGTAGAGGGTGGGAAAATAGTTTCATTGCCTCTGAAAAAATAATTGCATCTGTCATTAAAAATCTTGCGGAGACCAAAGCAGAAACTTATGGTATATATGATTGGACTTGAGTTTTTTTACAAGGATAACAGATGAAACGAGTTGTCTTAACAGGTGGGCCATGTGCTGGCAAAACCACCACTTTGAATAAACTTCGTTGCGCTTTTGATAACCGTATTGTAATAGTGCCAGAAGCAGCCACAATGTTATTATCTTCTGGTTTTCCTGTACCAGGTGAAGAGATAGAATGGTCGCCTGAATGGCAAATGGAATTTCAAGCAGCAATTTTCGCCGTTCAGAAGAGTATGGAAAATGTTTATACATTATTAGCTCAAGAACAAGGCGCTTCCTTAGTCATTTGCGACCGCGGATTATTAGATGGAGCAGCATATACTCAAGGCGGACTAAAAGCATTCTGCCAGGTTCATAATGTTGACCTCCCTGCGGTTTTGGCTCGTTATGAAGCGGTTATTCATTTAGAATCGTTGGCGGTTGGTCGTCCTGAACTTTATGGTAAAACCAGCAACGAAAAACGAATGGAATCACTCGAAGAGGCGCGAAAGCTTGAACTTGCCATCCGAATGATTTGGAGCAACCATGCCAATTATTTTTTTATCAATTCAGAAAACACCATGACTGAGAAAATTAGCAAAGTAATTGATATAGTTGAAACTATCCTTTTGCGTGAAACGTGATGCGTGATACGTGAAACGTGAAGTATATATAGCACCTTTTGTATCAAAACGCACGATTTAACATGAACTAAAAATTTTCATCTTGATATTTTTTGCCATATTCAGTATAATAATTTTAGTATCCCAGTTTGGCGTTTTGTGATAAATTTATAATTTTGTGCCCTGGGAAATTTACTTTTTATTCCAATTATTACTTACAAGGAGATTAAAAAATGGAATGGCTTTACCGAGTCAACATGACGGAAGGAAAGGTAACCAAAGAAAAGGTTCCTGAAGCTTATGCTGGTCTGGGTGGCCGAGGCTTGACATCAACGGTCGTTGCTACTGAAGTGCCTCCTACATGTCATCCGTTGAGTGAGAGCAATAAGCTGGTTATTGCGCCGGGATTGCTAACGGGTACTGCTGCCGCTAATTCAGGACGGTTGTCCATTGGCGCCAAAAGTCCACTCACCGGCGGCATCAAAGAGTCCAATGCTGGTGGAACGTCGGCTCAAAAACTCGCCAGGCTTGGCATTGCCGCTATCGTTGTGGAAGGCAAACCTGAGAATGGAAAGCTTTTTAAATTGAAGTTTGATACCAACGGCGGAGAACTATTGCCTGCCGATGAATTGAAAGGTTTGGGGAACTACGATACAGTTGCCAAACTAACGGAAAAATATGGCGAAAAGGTGGGATATATCTCCATCGGCCCATCTGGCGAGATGAAAATGTCTGCCGCTTCCGTGGCTGTCACAGACCCAGAAAATCGTCCAACGCGTCATGCTGGTCGTGGTGGAATGGGCGCAGTGATGGGTTCTAAAGGGCTGAAGGCCATCATCGTGGACGATTCAGGTACAAGTCGCCCAGCTGCCAAAGACCCGGAAGCCTTCAGGGAAGCTTCACGGACTTTTGCACGCTTGCTGCGCGAGCATCCTGTAACTGGCGAAACGTTGCCGACTTACGGCACTAATGCTTTAGCGAATGTCATCAATGAAGCTGGCGCCTATCCGACGCGCAATTTCAGCGATGGACGATTCGAAGGCGTTGACAAAATCAGCGGCGAAACTCTACGTGAGACTATAATTGCACGCGGCGGTTTGCCCAAACATGCTTGTCACCCAGGATGTATAATTCAATGCTCTGGAATCTATCATGACAAGGATGGCCACTATATGACCAAGCGGGTAGAATACGAAACGGTCTGGGCAAACGGCGCAGACCTTGGTATCGATGACCTCGACGCGATCGCGATGATGGACCGACTCTACGATGACTACGGTCTGGACACCATTGAGATGGGAGCTACTATCGGTGTCGCAATGGAAGCTGGCGTCAAACAATTTGGCGATGCTCAAGGAGCTCTCGAATTGATTCATGAAGCTGGAAAGGGCAGTTATTTAGGACGCATCCTGGGAAATGGCGCGGCAGTAACTGGCCAGACATTTGGAGTCTCTCGCGTACCAGTGGTCAAGAGACAAGCTTTGCCAGCGTATGACCCGCGGGCTGTTAAGGGTGTCGGCGTAACTTACGCGACCTCGACGATGGGCGGTGACCATACCGCAGGATACAGCGTAGCGCCTAATATTCTAAAAGTCGGAGGCGATGTGGACCCGCTCAGTCCCAAGGGACAAGTGGAAACGTCCCGAAATCTGCAAATCGCCACCGCCGCTGTAGATAGCACTGGACTATGCTTATTCGTCGCCTTCTGTGTGTTAGATAAACCTGAAGCCCTGGATGCCATCGTGAATATGATTAATGCTCAATACGGTTTGAGCTTGACCGGCGATGATGTCACGGAACTTGGCAAAAATGTTCTGAGAACCGAACGCAAATTCAACCAAGCAGCGGGATTTAGCGCAAACGATGACCGATTGCCAGATTTCTTCAAGACTGAAGCGTTGCCTCCTCATAACGTGGTCTTTGATGTTCCCGATGAAGAGTTGGATACGTTGTTCAACTTCTAACCCCGTGAGTTTTGCAAACCTTCGAGGTTTTCAGAAACCTCGAAGGTTTGCATCAGAAGGAGTCGAAGATGAAAAGATTTATGGCAATTCTATTCCTATTTTTGTCAGCGCCCACATGGATTGCCTCCGCTGAGCTGACAAAAGGGGAAATAAAGGAAATTCAAGAGATAATGAGGCAGGAACTTCAGCATGTGGATAGGCGGTTTGATGATATGAATAAACGGTTGGATGATATGAACAACCGCATAAATGACATGAACAACCGTATCAGTGAGGTGAATAATAGCATCAATGACCGCATTGATGCTATGAATAACCTCATGCTCTGGGGATTTGGAATAATTTTCGCTGGCATGTTTGCTTTATTGGGATTTGTCATCTGGGATAGAAGAACCGCCCTGGCGCCAGCGACAAGGAAGAATAAGGAGTTAGAAGAGAGACAAGAACGGATAGAGAAAGCACTCAAGGAATTCGCAATAGAAGAACCAAAATTAGCTGAAATTTTAAAGCAGAGGGGAATATAGTGAAGGAAACCCGTTTTCTCTGGGAAAACGGGTTTCTGGCGAAGCGGATTATAGTATAACGATAATTAGTGAGAAAGTTGCTAATCGAATGCTAAAGAATGCCAGGGATTTTGTGGGACAGATTAGAGAGGTGTTGGAAAGATGAAAAAGTTTAACAAGACACAAACTATGAAACGGTTTCGTGAAATGATTCTCGCCGAATATCCGTATCTAAAGTATGCTGGAACGTGGAAAGCGGAAGGAATAACTCATCTGATATTTACGATGACGAATGGGGACGAGCTTGAGTTAGAAGAAGAAATAGTATCCAGACTCAATAAAGTAATTCTCGAAACAGGACATTTCTTTCTGGCTGGCGTTGATGCAGAATCTGAAGTAACTAAGCTTCCTGGATTTAAAAGGAATAGCTTTTAGACACCGATTCTATAATAGACACAAAGGAACACGTCTTCCGCCCAAGCTGAAGACGTGAAGGAGATTCAAATGGCAACAATATATGGTGAACTAAAACCATCGCCCCGAATTTTGTTGGGGCCTGGTCCGAGCAACGTAAGCCCACGGGTTTTAAAAGCAATGGCGACACCCATGTTGGGATACCTTGACCCGGAGTTTATAAAAATTATGGACGAAACCGCTGATATGCTGCGCGCGGTTTTTGGCACCACGAACACCTTGACTTTTCCCGTTTCTGGAACAGGAATGTCGGGGATGGAGGCTGCTCTGTGCAATATTATTGAGCCTGGCGATGAAATTATCGTTTGCATCAAAGGCTACTTTGGCGGACGCATCGCAGACATTGCTGGACGCATTGGCGGCAAACCGACCGTTGTTGAAGCGGAATGGGGCAAAATTATCCCGCCAGAAAAAGTTGAAGACGCCTTAAAAAAGGTTAAAGCTAAAGTTGTAGCGATAGTCCACGCGGAAACCTCGACTGGTATTTTACAACCTCTTGATGAAATAAGTAAGATAGTCCACAATCACGGCGCATTATTTCTCGTCGATTGCGTGACTTCTTTAGGCGGACAACCTGTTGATTTAGATAGACGTTGCATTGATATCTCCTATAGCGGCACGCAAAAATGTTTGGGTGGTCCTCCCGGATTAGCACCCATCAGCTTTAGTGAAGCGGCGGTAAAAGCGATTAAAAACCGCAAAACCAAAGTCCAGAGTTTTTATTTCGATATGAACCTACTTGAACGCTACTGGGGCGGCGAGCAACGAGCATATCATCATACTTTATCCATGACGATGGTGTATGCGTTAAGAGAAGCGCTCAGAATTGTCCTTGAGGAAGGTTTGGAAGCGCGGTATGCGCGCCATCAATGCAATGCCGACGCTTTGAAAGCTGGCTTAACAGCGATGGGGATGAAGTTAGTTGCTCAAGAAGGATATCGCGCGCCGATGCTGACAACCGTGGCAATCCCGGATGGAGTAGCCGATGCGAATATCAGAAAAGCCCTGCTGAATGAGTACGGCATTGAAATCGGCGGCGGACTCGGAGTTTTTGCCGGCAAAGCCTGGCGCATTGGTTTGATGGGTGAGTCCTCCACTCAAAGCAATGTTTTGCTTCTCTTGAGCGTATTGGAAAAACTGCTATCCAGGGAAGGTTACAAGGTTGAGCCAGGCATTGGGGTTAGTGCTGTGGTGAGGATAAAATAAATGAAACGTGAAACGTAATGAGTAATGAGTAATAAGTAATTTTTCTTTTTACTCATTACTCATCACTCTAAAATGGAACGTGTCCGCGAACAAATTGAACTTCGATGCAAAATATAACTGGAAAAATGGAGAGTTAAGCATCATGTCAAAGAATAGTCAACTACCTGAGAAAATCCAGGAATTACTCAAGAAAAAGGGTTGGCTATGGCCACCTGATGAGAAATTGAAGGCGCAATGGGACTCGGCCACCGAACGCATTCACAATAGCAAACAACGATTTGAAAGCGCTGAGGAAATGTTGGCAGTTTTGGAAGGAGAAAGGGGATTTGAACGTGTCTGCGAAACAATTAGACTTCGACGCAAAAGTTCGTCGGGGGTTCAACCCCCGATGAACAATAAAGATTATCTATGATGGAGAATTGAATATCATGTCAAAGAATAATCAATTACCTGAGAAAATCCAGGAATTACTCAAGAAGAAAGGCTGGACATGGCCGCCCGACGAGAAACTAAAGGCACAATGGGAATCGGCTGCCAAAAGACTTGCCGGTAGCTTGAAAGTCGATAATGATAATGAATTACTTGAACTGCTTGATGGGATAAGGGGGATGGAACGTGTCCGCGAACAAATTGAACTTCGATGCAAAACTTCCTGAAATCATTTACTGGGATACTTCCTTTGTGCATGTTTGTTTGATTGGCGAACCTACCGAACCCTATTACACAGAATGTCAGAATTTTCAAGCGCGACTTAAAAGTGAAGGTGTTCTATCGGTAGTATCAGATTTCGTGTATGACGAAACAGCCTTCATCTGGGTTAAACGTGAGTTGGTAAAAGCAGGTCAATCACTCGGCTTGCATTGGCTTGATGTGAAAGACGAACAACCCAACTTAATCGGTCAAGCAATGCGAGATTTCAAAGTGAAAAAAGCAGACCTTGAAGCATTGACGCTGAAACTCCCCATAGTCGATGAGGTAACCAATCTTGCGTTCGATTTGATGGAACGGTTCGACCTCCTGCCGACAGACGCTTATCACATTGCCACCGCCTTGTCATCCGAAGTTACCGCTTTTGTTACCATCGACGAGGATTTCTTGCGGGTTGATGGAATCGAAGTTTATACTGCATTAACTTGAGGAGACGTTTTAGCAGAAAAATTATCAATAGATAACATAATCAGTTATGAATTTTAACTTTACACCTTATTGTCATCCTGAACGAAGTGAAGCATCTCTATGCCTCAACACGAGAGATTCTTCGCTTCGTTCAGACGCCGCTTTGAGCCTGTCGAAGGGATGACAAAAACTTAGATGCTTAGGAGATGTCAAACATGAAAAAAGTTCTAATCACAATATTACTAACAATCATCATAATCGCCCAAACAAGCGTAGCTCAACGGATATACAACCCCGCCAACGGACACCTTTACGAAAAATTCGATACTCCCATGACCTGGAATGATGCAAAAGCCTACTGCGAATCCGTAGGCGGCTATTTGGCTACGGTGACTTCACAAGAAGAACAAGATTGGATTTGGAGTAATTTGGAACCTCTCGACTGTTACTTTGGCGCATCAGACATTGAGGAAGAAGGTGTTTGGAAATGGGTAACGGGTGAGCCGTGGGATTATACAAATTGGGCTCCTGGGCAACCCGATAATAACTTCGACGGTGAACATGTAATCCATTGGTTGACATCTGATGGACTTTGGAATGACATTTCAGGCAGTCACGCGAGAATATTTGTCTGCGAATATGAACCATCCAACGAAGTTTTTGTCTCACCAAATGGCAGTGATGAAACTGGCGATGGCAGCGCGGAGAATCCGTACCGTACTATTCAACACGGCATTGATATGTCGCCCCGCAAAGATGCCGTCGTTCGAGTTCTTCCCGGAACATACCAGGAAAACATCACTCTAAGCAGTGACCTTATGGTGCTTGGTTCTGGCGCTGCCCAGACCATCATCACGGCAGCCGGCGGAAATGTAGTATCTGCAACCAACGTGGTTGAGGTAACTTTAGCAGGTTTCACCATCGACGGGCAAGGCGCTGCAAGCAATGGTATTCTATGCAGCGGGGCAACGGCAATGATGATGATTAACGATAACATCATCACAAGGGCGACAACAGGCATTAGGTGTTCAGATTCCGCAAACGTCTTAATCCAAAGCAACACCATTCGGCAGCATGTTGAGGTTGGTGTTTACTGTGATGACTCAGCAAATGTGGATGTCAAAAATAACACAATTGAGCAGAACGGTAGAGAAGGGATTTTATGTGGTGGTTCAGCATATGCGACTATCAGCAATAATACCATCAGCCAAAATGGTGGGAACGGCGTTTCGTGTTGGTCTACCAATGTTACTATCGACGATAATAATCTTGAAGATAATGAAGAACATGGAGTCGCTTGCAATGGAGATGCGAAGGTTAGCATCATTAACAACAATATTCGTCGTAATAATTATGATGGAGTATCCTCTTGGGATACAGCAGATGTAACTATTCAATATAATGTCATGAGTGAAAACAACAGTGAGGGAGTTTCTTGCACTGCTTCAAGCACAATGACTTGCATCTCAAATACTATTCAGTATAATTGTCATGGCTTATGGTGTACTGGCAACGCTGTTGTAAACATTACTGATAATCTGATTCACAGCAACCAGAATCGTGGAATTGTACTTTCAGGTTCATCAAACACCACAATTATCCGCAATATCATTCGCGACCATCATGGTGCAATTGATTGTCATGAATCAGTAAATGTGCTCATTGGCGGCAATTTGACCGATGCCAACAACATTTTAGACAACCGTGGAGTAGCAATACGCAACTGGGCTTCCACTACTATTGATGCCACCTACAACTACTGGGGCGCGACCGATGAAAAAGAAATCGCCGCGATGATGATAAACGAAGGCAGCGGCAGCATCGACTTTATCCCATTTGTCGGCGACCCAAGGATTATCGGAGACGTCAGCGGCAATGGAACAATCTCAGCCTACGACGCCGCGTTAATCTTACAATTCACAGTCGGCTTGATTGATAAACTTCCCGTATCCATGTCGAAATCGCCTCAGTATAGCGCGCCGCGTGATTACGAATTGAGGTTGCCGAACTTAGCCGCCAGGCCGGGTGAACGGCTTCATGCGCCTATTGCTATCAGCGATGCTACCGGATTAAGTTACGGCGGCGTCATCATCAAATATGACCCAAGCGTTTTGAAAGTCATTGACGTTGCCGCGCTTGGGATGCTCTCCGGTTCGTACTGGAAAGCGAATACCCACCCCTACCCCTCCAAGGAGGGGACGCGGACTGGTGAAGTGCGATTTGCCTTCGCAACGCCGCTTCCGATGGAGGGCAAAGGAAATCTGCTGATGATTGACTTTGAAGCCCTGCCCAATACTACGGGACGCGAGAGCCCGTTAATCTTTGACACAGTTGAATTTCCAGAGGGGCAGAATATCAGGGCAATCAACGGCAGCGTGACAATTCTCCCAGAAAGAACGATGTTGTTACAAAATTATCCAAATCCCTTCAACCCGGAGACATGGATTCCGTTTCAATTGGCGCAAGATGCCGTGGTCATTCTGAGAATCTATAACCAGAAGGGGCAACTTGTCCGCGCGTTGTCTATGGGCGCAAAGCCGGCGGGCACATATATTTCCAGAGATAAAGCCGCATATTGGGATGGACGAGATTTTGCCGGTGAAAAAGTTGCTAATGGTGTGTATTTTTATACCTTGTATGCGGGCGACTTTTTGGCCACGCGTAAATTGGTTTTGATGAAATAGCCTGTAATATATTTTAGACTTCCGAAGTCCTGGAGACTTCGGAAGTCTAAACGAAGTCAAAAATGGATATAGATACCATTAGGCAGATGGTTCAAAATAGGGATTTCATGGCGACCAAGCATGTTGCTGATAGAATGGCCCAAAGGCAGGTATCTGAGGAACAGATAATCACAGCAATTATGAATGGTCGGATTATTGAAGAGCGTCCAAAACAGAAACCGTATCCTAAATGTTTGATAGCTGGAAACGTAGAAAGGAAAATAGCAGGTGTTTCTTTTATAATGCCTCTGTACATTGCTTGTGCTTTGGGAGATACACTTTATCTTCTTTCCACGTATTGGGAAAGGCCAAGAGATTGGTACCGTTCCTAACTTCACAAGGAGGTTTTATTTAATGAAAATATTTCAATGTGGACAATGTGGTGGAGAATTGGAGGAACGCATGATTGATTATCCCATCAGTCAAAATGGCGAGGTTATTATTCTGGAAAATGTGCCTGTCAATGTATGTCGTAGCTGTGGTGAGATGTGGTTTAGTAGTGAAACGCTTTCAGTGATAGATAAAGCTGCGTCTTACACCGAAAAACCGCGCCGCACAAAACCTATCTTTGTTTGGTCTTATGAAGAGTTTGCTGTTGCTGTATAACTCCATGTTTCCGAAGTCTCGAAGACTTAGGAAGCATAGACAAAAATTCCCCTTTGAAAGGAGGGACGCAATGTCGTCAAAAATTCAAGAATTATCTCCGCATGAATTGCGATATCACTGTGATGAAGCGCAATTTGATTTCGAAAGTACTGAGAATTTACTATCTCTTGAGGGCATGATAGGACAGGAGCGCGCTCTACGCTCGATTGATTTCGGTGTATCCATCCAAAGTCCTGGTTTCAATATATATGCGATGGGGCCTACAGGTTCAGGTAAAACTTCTGTGGTCATTGAACAACTTCAGGAAAGAGCTAAACAACTGCCCACTCCGGATGATTGGTGCTATGTCCAAAATTTTTCTGAGCCGCATAAACCGAAAT
>Ga0194113_10004422_pt1 | contig 18434 bp, 15 predicted proteins | sample TA2MahC200mmetaG_FD_146193 | JGI IMG/M metagenome (GOLD analysis project Ga0194113, IMG submission 146193) | Freshwater microbial communities from Lake Tanganyika, Tanzania - TA2015017 Mahale Deep Cast 200m | ecosystem: Environmental > Aquatic > Freshwater > Lake | place: Tanzania: Lake... | reverse complement strand
CCATTTTCTATGACTTTTCAAAGATGAGTTCACTGAAAAAACTCCTGAACGAGGTTTCGGGGCGGCATATATGGGGGTGCGTGCGCAGCACGCACCCCCATATATGCCGCCCCGAAACCTCTACTCGTAGTTTTTGCAGTGGACTCAAAGATGTTTCGAGTATATATATAGATCATCACCGGGAGAGTAGAAATCAGGGATTCTTCCGACGCGTTTATATCCATTATGCCTGTAAAAGCGATGGGCTGGACGGTAATCCCGCGTGCCGGACGTTTCGACAATCAGCAATCGGCCATTCAGATTTCGCACGAACTGCTCAACTTGCCCCAGCAACGCCTGACCAACCCCTTTCCCCTGGGCCTCCGGGTCTACCGCGATCCAATAGAGATCGAACGCGCCTTGGGTTAGAGAATGAGCGCCGTAGCAGGCATATCCCAGAATGCGGTCGTTTTCACTGCATATCAAGAATGTGTAATCGCTGGCCTCTTTCTTATCGCGGTACTCGTTCCACAGCTCTTCTACGCACTCCTGTTCTGACTGGTTGAATACGCGCGTGTTGGCTGTAATTTGCAGGACGGAAGGGCCATCGGATGGTTTGGCTAAGCCGATCGTAAACATCAGACTGAATACTCACAGTTTCTATGATCTTTTCGATCATATTCTTATAGTTGTATCCGGCCACCCGGGCGGCGTTGTGGAATCCCGCCTCAGGGGAGATATCCGGATTGCAGTTGACCTCCAGGATATAAGGGACCTGCTCCTGGCAAACCCGCATGTCTACCCGGGCGTATCCTTTACAATCGAAGATTTCCCAGGCCTGGAGGGCCAGGTTGGTGATCTGCTGACCCAGGCCAGGTTCCACTGGCGCGGGACAAATGGCGGGCGTGTGGTGATACTCGAAAGCATCCTGCTCCCATTTCGCCGCGAAAGACACGATCTGACTGTATGGGTTATCGAAAGCGCCGAAATCTATCTCTGCCAGGGGCAATACTTCGGGCGGGTCGCCCCAAATAGCAATATTGAACTCGCGCCCGACGATGAATTTTTCCGCCAGGGCGGACTGACGGTAGCAATCCACCACATAGGCAACTCGTTCCTGCAGATCGCTGATCGTATGGACGATCGCGTTTTCGGTGATTCCAGAGCTGGCATCTTCGGCGACTGGCTTGACGATCAGCGGGAATTGAATCTCATCCAAGAGCAACCTATCCACATCGTCTGGTCGCCGAAAAAGCCACCAGGGGGGCGTCGGCGCGCCAGCAGCGGCCAGTAACGATTTTGCGTAGGCTTTGTTGGTGGAACGCGCCAGCGCCTCGCCGCCGCAGCCGGTGAAACGATATCCCATGGCTTCCAAAGCCCAGGCGACGCGCGCCTCATCGAATAATCTGCCCCCCAGACCTTCGTACAGGTTGAAGATCAACCATTGGTCTGGGGGATAGGACGCCAGCGCTGGCTCCACCTCGTCGCTGATCGGCAGCATGACCACATCGGCGTCGGTCGTGCGGAGCGCATCGCCTATCGCGTGCGCGCAGGCGACCACGCCTTGATCTGCCAGTATGTCATGAGCTTCCCCTTTGATCAATCGATCGCTATCGTTATACAGAATAACCACTCCAGGCGCAGGCTTTTTAGTTTTCATGGAATCTGCCAGGCGAATGGCTTCCCTCCTTCTTGTGTTTTCTCGGCCAGGGGACAGCGTTAGGCTCTGGGGCTGCCATCTGATCGAAAGGATTTTGCTGAACGTTTACGCTGGTTCTGGGGGTGAACAGCTCTGTTGGGATGGCTTGACTGCGTTGATGCAAGGCGTGCCAGTTTTCCGGGACGATGGTATCAGCCTGACCGGAAAGCAGGCCGAAAAGACCTTCCTGGCCGGTCTCGTCGCGTTTGTTTCGACAGAAGGAGCAAGTCATTTCGTCGTGAGACTGGTACGTTTGCGGTTCCTGGTAGGTGGTGATATAGCCTTCGTAGTTGCGTAAAATTACTTTATGCTCCGACTGGCTGAGCAGATAGTTTGGCGCCAGGGGTATCTTCCCACCCCCGCCTGGGGCGTCAACCACGAAGGTGGGGATGGCGTAGCCCGAAGTGTGGCCGCGAAGGCCCTCGATGATCTCGATGCCTTTGGAAACCGGGGTGCGGAAGTGACCTGCGCCTGCCACCAAATCGCACTGGTACAGGTAGTATGGCCGCACCCGGATGCGGACGAGATCATGCACGAGCTGCCGTTGCACATGGACGCAGTCATTGACCCCGGCCAGCAATACCGACTGGTTGCCCAAAGGAATGCCGGCGCGCGTCAATCGGTCGGCGGCAAGAGCTAATTCCTGGGTGATCTCGTTCGGATGGTTGACGTGGATGTTCATCCAGATAGGATGATATTTCGCCATCATGTCGGTGAGCTGATCGGTGATGCGCATGGGCAGGAAAACCGGCACGCGGCTGCCGATGCGGATGATCTCGATATGCTCGATCTCGCGTATCCGCGCGATCAATTCCTCCAACAGCCTGGGGGCCAGCGTGAGCGGATCGCCCCCAGAGAGGATCACGTCGCGCACCTGGGGAGTATTCCGCAGATAATCGAGCTGCATTTCGAACTCTGCGCGTGAGAACTGGGCAGTCGGGTCGCCGACGATGCGTGAGCGCGTGCAGTAGCGGCAGTAGGAAGCGCACTGCGTGGTCACTAGCATCAAGGCGCGGTCGGGATAGCGATGCACCAACCCCGGTACGGGAGAATGAGCATCCTCTGATAGGGAGTCGCTCATCATCCCGGAAAAAATCGCCAGCTCGCTCTCGGTGGGGATGACCTGTTTGCGGATGGGATCGTCGGGGTCCTGCGGGTTGATCAGGGAGATGAAATAGGGAGTGATGTCAACCCGGAACAGATGGGAGGCGGAAAGCGCCCTCTTCTCGCTCTCAGTGAGAGGAAATACCTGTTCGATTTCCTCGATAGAATTCAGACGGCGGCTGAGTTGCCATCGCCAGTCATTCCATTTTTCATCGGGGATCGAGGAGAAAATCGGCGCGCGCCGAGAGGGGAATTCTCTTTTAGCCATTGGTTATCACATCCCCAGATGCGGGCACGGATACCAACTGCTGGTGAACGGCTCGATAGCGATCTGGCATGCTTGTTTGCCATGCAGCATTGGCTGGTTCGAAAGGCATGCCAAAACGTTGCGCCGCCAGGTAGAGAATCTCCGTAATCAGCGTTTGATAAGGAATACCCTCTGCAGCGGCCATGATACACAGGTCGCTTTCGGCAGGATTCAGCCCCGGCAGGGTGTTGATTTCCATGAGATAGGGTTCATCATCGGCACCGATGCGGAAATCAACCCGGGATACATCACAGGCCTCCAAAGCTTCGGCAGCTCGCCGGGTCAGGTCAATCAGACGGGAGCGGAGAGATTTGGAGATCTTCGCCGGGCAGAGATAGCCGGGCGCGCCTTCAGAGCCAACATGGTAGGATTTGGCGTCGTAACCATAGACGGTTGGGGTTATGCTGGAGAGGGTATCAATCTCCAAAATCGGGAACCAGTGGTATCCATCATCGTCGTAGATTTCTGGACGGCGGCGATGCGATGGATTGCCAGGGTTTCCAATGAACCCCACGGTGAACTCGCGACCGGGCAGGTATTCCTCGACCAGGGCTGGTTGGTGATAAGTACGCAACACCCAGTCGACTCGTTCTAACATTTCGTTGTGGTTGTTGACGATTGCTTTTCCATTGACCCCCATGCCGGTTCCCTCTCGGGATGGTTTGACGAAGAGAGGGTAACGCAGATCGGTATGAGCGGTCTCCTCTAACGAGGTGAACTCGTAATATGGGGCGGTGGGGAGACCTTGTTGTTGCCAGATGCGTTTGGTCTGTGTTTTATCCAGGGAGATCGCATTGGCAACCACGCGTGAGGCGGTGTATGGGATACCCAGAAGTTCACATAGCGCCGGGACCTGGGCTTCGCGCCCATCTCCGTTCATGCCTTCGGCGATATTGAAGCAGATGTGGGGGCGAAGATTCAGCAAGGCTTCGGGAAGCGTGTGGTCCGCTCGCACGAAGTGAACCCAATGACCATCAGCCTCTAATGCTTTGGCGATTGATTCGATAGTTTCGAGGCGGTCGAATTCCGCCCCGGCGTCTGGAGGGTCGTCCTGTTCGGGGTCGAATTCGTCCCTCAAGTTGGCAATCAATGCGATCCGCCAGGGGTGTTTGCGGTTGTTCTCCCGGCGGGGCATGCCATTGGCTCGGGTGGGTTGAAAAATGTACATCGTTCGATTAGCTCCTTATGAATAATGTGTCCGCTTAAAAACATTCGGGACGGCATATAGGGGTGTGTGCGCAGCGCGCACCCCCATATATGCCGCCCCCCTCTTTATTGTCTCTGGTATTAAGTTTAATTCCTCGATGTATAAATTCGGTTGAATTCATATACGAATCAGGTCGCAAAACAGACGATTATGTATCAGATGATGTATTCCCTGTTGAAAAATTTACACAGAAAGCATGGTTTTGGAACACTAATGCCATTTAGAATCAATGCTTTTTAGATACTGTCTGTATAGAATAAGGGGTAGCAGAGAGTCATGCCGGCTGTAATCATTCCTGAATATGGAAGCGTTTGCGCCGGAAAAAAGAAAGGATGAACGTATGCTGAAAGCTACATGCCCCTCTTGTTTATTGGATGTTGCGGTATCCGTAGGGAATGGCCGCCCAAATATTGGGCAGCATGTTCTTTGCCCCGATTGTCGGGCTGATCTTACGATCATTTGGTTGTATCCCATCACCCTGGGTTTATCGAAAAGCAACGACTCCGATCAAGCAGTAGCCAGCGATGAAGGGATGTTGATTCACGATAATTTGTAGTAGAATTAATACGCCTCACGTCGAACTGATACGCTTTTTGTACTTGTGGTATATAGATTTGTAACTCCCAGATGCTACAATTTTTGTAACTACTCAGCCAAACGGAGAAATTCCCGAAAAAAGGGTGTGCGTGGGGGTGCTGCGCACCCCCACGCACACCCTTTTTTCGGGCTAATCCGTTCGATGACTGAGCAGTTACCAATTTTTATCTAATCTGTGCCGGGTTCTTTATCTATGCCCCCCCGCCCCCTCGTGCGTGAGTTTTTTCAGTGAACTCAACTACTCTAGAACAAGAATAGGAGAAATCTCATGAGCATTTCTGTTGAGTGCCCTTCGTGTGGTGTTCCTGTAAAAATGAATGCCAATGCCAAGTTAGGCCAGACCGTGACTTGTAATGCCTGCCAAGCGAAATTGGAAGTCATCTGGCTGGATCCCATCGAATTGGACATTCTTCTAGACGATGACGAACAGGATTTCGACGATAGTTTCTACGATGATTTGCCCGATGATCCTTATGAGGATTACGAATTCTCGGAACAGGATTACGATGACCAATAGCTCATTTCAGCGTTCCCTTTCGAGGTGTTCGAGATGAGAGACCGAAAGGTGATGGACTTCGACCCAACGATATTGGATTGGGCGCCGTACGAATCGGATGTAGATTATTATGATGACGCCGAGGCCAGTTATCGCCGAAGATGACCCTGAAATTGGCAATGGGTAGTTAAGAAAATTGATAGCACAGCCCCCCAATGATCGGGGGGCTGTGTCGAGGAATTATGGAAGTAGAGAATAATATCTCCATCATCAAACGCGATACGCGCCACATCCCTCCGCGGAACTGGAAGCATTGGCTGCTTGGGCGTCCGTTATCCACCGCCGACGCGCCTCACCAGACCATCGGCAAGTTCGTCGGCCTGGCGGTCTTCGCCTCGGATGCGCTCTCGTCCACAGCCTACGCCACGCAGGAAATATTGTTCATCCTGGCCGCCGCCGGGACGATGGCCTTTGGCTTCGTTTTCCCGATCTCGATAGTCATCGTGATCCTTCTGGCAATCGTGGCGCTCTCGTATGAACAGACTATCCATGCCTATCCCGATGGCGGCGGATCGTATATCGTCTCGCGCGATAATCTCGGCGAAATGCCTGCGTTGATCGCCGGCGCGGCGCTGCTGACAGATTACATCCTGACGGTAGCCGTATCGGTCTCCTCGGGCGTTGCGCAGATCGTTTCGGCCTACCCAGCCCTGATCGAGTACCGGATACCGATTTCTGTTGGCAGCGTCTTGTTCATCATGTTGATCAATTTGCGCGGGGTCAAGGAATCCGGCGCGGCGTTCGCTTTCCCGACATATTTCTTCATCGGGATGATGTACCTGACGGTGGGCGTCGGCTTGTTCCGGCATTTCACTGGTGCGTTAGGCGTCGTGGAGAATCCGCCGGAGATGGATATCGTCCACACACTCACAGGGATCACGCCGTTCCTCATTCTCCACGCCTTTTCGAGCGGCACGGCCGCGCTGACGGGCGTGGAGGCCATCTCCAACGGCATCACCGCTTTCAAGGAGCCGCGCAGCCGCAACGCCGGTATCGCACTCGTCTGGATGGCGCTCATCCTCGGATCGCTCTTCCTCGGCATCTCGTTTTTGACCGGCCACATCGGCGCGGTGCCGTCCGAGACCGAGACGGTCATCTCGCAACTGGTGCGTACAACCGTGGGCGGGCGTAGTCTCCTCTATCAGGCAGTGATCTGGGCGACGATGATCATTTTGATCATGGCCGCCAACACCGCTTTCGCGGATTTTCCTCGCCTGAGCGCCATCGCCGCGCGTGATGGTTTCCTGCCGCGCCAGATGTCTTATCGGGGCAGCCGGCTAGTATTTTCCTATGGCATCGTCACACTGGCTCTCATCGCCTCGCTGCTGATCGTCATTTTCCAGGCCAGCGTCAACCGGCTCATCCCGCTCTATGCCATCGGGGTTTTCCTGGCCTTTACGCTCTCTCAGGCAGGGATGGCGCGCCGCTGGTGGAAGATCGGCCAGTTGAAACCCGGCCAGGAGGTGACCGAGCGCGGCTCGACCCTGCGGTACGCGAAGAAATGGCAAGTCAAGATGCTCATCAACGGCTTCGGCGCGATCTGCACGGCTGTGGTCGTGATGGTGTTCTCGGTCACCAAGTTCAGGGATGGCGCGTGGGTCGTGCTGATCCTGCTCCCTCTGTTGGTGGGCATGTTCACATTCATCCATCGCCACTATCGCTTGCTGGCAGGTCGCCTTACGCTGGATACCTATGTCGGCGCGCCGCCCCATTCCGCCCGCCACCGCGTCATTCTTCCGCTGAGCAGCGTGCATCAAGGCACACTGGAGGCGCTGCGCTACGCCCGCCGCCTCTCGGATGACATCACCGCTATCCACGTCTCTATTGACCCGTCCGAGGCTGAAAAAGTGCTTCGCAAGTGGGAGACCTGGGGCGAGGGCGTGCGGCTCGTGATTCTCGATTCACCCTACCGCCTGTTCATCGAGCCGCTGCTCGAATATATCGAGGAGATCCTCGCCTATCGCCAGCCAGATGAAACGATCACCTTCGTGGTCCCGCAGTTCGTGCCATCCAAACCCTGGCACAACCTGCTGCATACCAACACCGCCAACCTGTTGCGCAGCGAGTTGTTATCCCGGCCCGGCATCATCATCACCGATGTGCCGTACCAGGTGCCATAAATGCGTTCACTGAAAAATTCACAAAGGAATCCGAAATATGAACGTAATTGTTATTGGCTGTGGACGACTCGGCTCGCAACTGGCCTACCGCCTTTTCCAGCGGGGACACCAGGTTACCGTGGTGGATAGCGTGGAGCAGTCTTTCGAGCTGTTGAAACCCGATTTTCGCGGCCGCACCGTGACCGGCGAGGCGCTTTCGAAGGAAGTGCTCGAGCGCGCCGGCATAGCTATGGCCGACGGTCTGGCGGCGGTGACTAATTCTGATACATTGAACGCGGTCATCGCCCATACCGCCCGGATGCTCTACAAAGTCCCCCACGTAGTCGTGCGCAATTACAACCCGAACCTGCGCCCGGTGCTGGAAGCCTTCGGTTTCCAGATCGTCAGTTCCACCGCCTGGGGCGCGCAGCGCATCGAGGAAATGCTCGGCGGCGCGGCGGTGCATACGGTCTTTTCCGCCGGGAACGGCGAGGTGGAAATCTACGAACTGATCGTGCCGCCGCGCTGGAACGGACGCGCGCTGGGCGACCTGCTCGAAAGTTCGGGACAATACCTGGCGGCAGCGTTGACGCGCGCCGGTCGCTCGTCCCTGCCAGTCGCTGACACCCGCCTCGAAACCGGCGACCTGTTGAACGTCAGCGCCACGGCTGAGGGCATGGCTGCTCTGCGCAGCCGTCTGACGGGAGAGGAGGCCTGATATGTTCGTCATCATTGCTGGAGGCGGGCGCACCGCTGCTCAACTGGCCTCTATCCTGCTGGCCGAGAATTACCAGGTGCGCGTCATCGAACACCGCCGCGAGTTGCTCTCACGCTTGCATCGTGAATTACCCACCGAGGTCATCTACGAGGGCTTGCCGATAGACCCGCAGGTGCTGGAGGGAGCGGGCATCCGGGGTGCGCAGGTGCTGGCCGCAACGACCGATACCGACGCCAATAATCTGGTGCTGTGCTACATTGCGCGCGAGATGTTCGGCGTGCCGCGCATCATCGCACGCGTCAACAACCCGGGCAACGCCTGGCTGTTCGATGAGAACTTCCACGTGGACGTGGCTCTCAACCAGGCCAATGTGCTGGCGCATTTGATCCAGGAGGAAATGTCGCTGGGCGACATGATGACTCTGCTCAAGCTGCGGCGTGGGCGCTACTCGCTGGTGGAGGAGAAGATCCCGCCGGGCGCGAGAGCCATCGGCGTCGCCATCGAGGATTTGGGCTTGCCCGACCAGTGCGTCATTGCCAGCATCATCCGGGGCGGCAAAGTGATTCTGCCGCGTGGAAACACTACGCTGGAACAGGAGGATGAGGTGCTGGCCGTCACCGATCAGGATGGCGCGCGCTGCTTGGCCGAACTCTTTGCTCCGCAGAAAGCCTGACACGGACGATCCGCTCATCCAGAAACTACACTTCTCCGAGAAGTTTAGCTTCTTTCCGTAGATGATATAATCCGCGCCATGCGCAAACTGATCATTCCGCTCGTCCTCATGGTGGGCGTCATGTTCGTACTCACGCAATTTGCGGAGATCGAGGACATCCTGAATACAATAGAACGAGGCGATTGGCGTTTTCTGAGCCTGGCGGCGCTGGTCGAAGCGCTCTGGATCGTCAATATTGGCGCCTCTTTCAAGGCGATCTACCGTGTTGTGGGGATGACAGAAAGGCTCGGTCGCTTGATCCTGCTATCGGCTGCGGCGAACTTCGTGAACATCATCGCGCCCTCCGGTGGGATCGGCGGCGTGGCGATCTTCATATCGGAAGCGCGGTCACGAGCATATTCTGCCGGCCGCGCAACGGTGGCCTCCACCCTGTTCGTCTTGTTCGACTATATCGGTTTCCTGGCCATCCTGACTGTTGGATTCGTCGTATTGATCCGGCGCAACCGGGTCACGACTCCAGATATCGCGGCTTCCATCATCATCGTCGTCATCGCTCTCTCCTTAGCCGCATTGCTCTACATCGGCGCGCGTTCCGAGCAGAGATTAGCCCATATCCTGGTCCGTATCGCGAAGGCGATCAATCGAGCAGCCAGGCTCTTTCGACCCAGGCGCAGCGCGGATTATCTTCCCATGCAGCGGGCGCATACTTTCGCGCACGACATCGCCGACGGCCTACAGGAAATGCGGCGAAATCCCAAGGGCTTGCTCTTTCCGGCGCTGCTGGCGATCAACAGCAAAGTGTTGATGATCGTGGTGCTTTATTTCGTCTTTTTAGCATTCGAAACCCCTGTCTCCATCGGCACGCTGATCGCAGGTTTCTGTATCGCCTATTTATTCATCATCGTTTCGCCTACCCCCGCGGGGATAGGAATTGTGGAGGGATTGTTGACCCTGACATTGAGTTCTTTCTTCATCCCATTGGGCAGCGCGGCTGTCATCGCCCTGGCCTATCGCGGCTTTACGTTTTGGCTATCCCTGCTCTTTGGGCTGATCGCTTTCCGTTGGGTTGCCTATGAACCGATTTAGACATCTCGTCCTCGGCCCGCCATTGCAGACGCAGCAGTTCATCCACCAGCGCCTGAACAAAATCCGCGCACTGGCGACCTTTTCGCCGGACGCGCTTTCCTCGATTGCCTATGCCAACCAGGAGATCTTTCTAGGGTTAGTGGTTGCTGGAAGTGCGGGGTTGTCTTTAGCCTGGCCGATCGGGTTGGCCATCACGGTGCTATTGACGATCGTGGCAATCTCTTACTATCAAACCCTTACAGGCTATCCGTCAGGTGGGGGTTCGTATGTCGTCGCCCGCGAGAACCTGGGAACGCTGCCAGGGTTGGTGGCCGCGACGGCGTTGATGATTAGTTATATTTTGACCGCTGCGGTGAGTCTGACGGCCGGTGTGGAGGCGATTGCCTCGGCATTTCCTGCGCTCTGGCCTTCTCGTGTGTGGATTGCTCTTCTTTTATTAGTACTACTGACCATCCTCAACCTGCGCGGTCTGAGAGAAACCGGCACGATGATGGCAATACCGGTATATCTCTTCCTGTTCACTTACATCCCCATGTTGGTTTATGGATTCGTCCGGTTCATCATTTCTGGCGGAGGGTCGCTAACCGCTGTGGCCCCTGCGGCCACGATGCCGCTGACAACTTTCCTGGTGTTGCGCACTTTTTCTGCGGGCTGCACAGCGCTGACAGGGATCGAAGCGATCAGCAATGGCGTACCGGCTTTCTACCCTCCTGAGTCGAAGAACGCCCAAAAGACCTTGCTTGCGATGGCGGTTTTGATGGGGCTGCTCTTCGTGGGCAGCATTGGCCTGACACAGTCCTTTGCGGTGATCGCTGGGCCAGACGAAACCATCCTATCAGCGCTGGCGCGGCGCGTGCTGGGCGGCGGCGCGTTCTATCTGCTCATTCAGTTTTCCACCATGTTGATCCTGGCGGTGGCGGCCAACACCGGTTTTGCCGGTTTCCCCCGACTGGCAGCGTTGCTCGCTAAAGACAGATTTCTCCCACACCAGTTCACCGGCCTGGGGGACCGCCTGGTACTAGCCAACGGAATCTTGTTTCTCTCCACGATGACCGGCGTGTTGATCATCGGTTTCGGGGGGGATACGCATTCACTGATCCCTTTGTTTGCCATTGGCGCTTTCCTAGCATTTACGCTTTCGCAGGCTGGGATGGTCGTTCACTGGTGGAAGGAGAAGGGGAAACACTGGCAGGTCAAGGCCATTCTCAACGGACTGGGCGCGCTGGTGACCGGTATAACCGTCCTGATCGTGGGAGTCAGCAAGTTTCGGGATGGCGCCTGGTTGACCATCGTCGTGATCCCCCTCCTTGTGATTCTCTTCCACCGCTTTCGCGGCCATTATCGGGATGTCGCAGAACAGCTTTCGATGGGCGCGCTGAAAAAGGTTGACAGAACCCACCTCGTCCCCCGCGTCGTGATCCCCATCAGCGGGGTTCACCGCGGCGTCGTTGATGCGGTCAACTTCGCTTTTTCGATCTCCCGGGATGTGACCGCGGTGTACATCGAGCTGGAACCAGGCGGCGGCGAGCGCGTGCGCGCCAAATGGGCCCAATGGTGGCCTAAAGTGCCGCTGGTGATTCTGCCTTCTCCCTACCGGTCTATCGTTGGGCCGCTGTTGGATTTCCTCGATCAAACAGACGAAGAACACGCCGATGGTCAGCTTGCCACCGTCTTGTTGCCGGAGTTCGTGCCATCGAAATGGTGGCATGGTCTGCTGCACAACCAGACCGCCTGGTTGATCAAGGCCGCTTTGATTTACCGGCGGCGGCATCTGGGGTACCAGCGAGCGATCATTGATGTTCCATACCATCTTGATCGTTGATCAGGCGACCATCCGGGCTGCGGCGCCCGAGGCGCAAGAGGCCATCAAATATGGGATGCCGACTTTTACGCTAGTAACTACTCAGCCAAACGGAGAAATTCCCGAAAAAAGGGTGTGCGTGGGGGGGCTGCGCCCCCCCACGCACACCCTTTTTTCGGGCTAGCCAAAGCCGAAGCGAAAAGGAAAAAGTAACTATGAAACGATTTTTCCGCAAACCCGGTTCTCTTGGACATGCCCCTGGCACGCTGGTTTCTACTGAGAGGGAGGAGCGGCGTCCTCTGAAGTTGACCGTCTATGAATATGGGCCCGATGGGCCTGCCGATGAGCGCCAGGTTCAGTCGGTGGCAGAATGTTTACCTTTCGATTCGCAAGTACCGGTATCCTGGCTCGATGTGGAGGGCAGTCATCAGGTAACGGTGTTCGAGGAGATCGGCGGGTATCTCGATATCCATCCTCTGGTATTGGAAGACATCCTCGATACCAACCAACGCCCCAAAATGGAGGACTTCGAGCGCTATCTATTCATCGAGCTGAATATGCTTCTGTGGGACCAGGAACACGCCCGGGTCGAGTCCGAACAGACCAGCCTGATCCTGGGGGGTCATTATGTGATCACTTTTCAAGAACACGAAAAGGATGTCTTCGAACCGATCAGAAAACGCATCCGGGAGGGCAAGAGCCGCCTGGCCAGGTACGGCGCCGATTACCTGGCTTACTCGTTGATTGATGCGATCGTGGATCATTATTTCATCGTGCTAGAAAACCTGGGGGAGAAGATCGAGTTTCTGGAGGAAGAACTGGTCAGCGATCCCGATCCTGGAACCCTGCAATCCATCCATGAATTGAAGCGGGAGCTGATCTTCCTGCGCAAGTCGGTGTGGCCACTGCGAGAGGTGATCGGCGCTCTGGAGCGCGGCGAAAACCCACTCTTCCAGGAGACAACCCTGGTCTACTTGCGGGATGTCTACGACCATACCATCCAGATCATTGACACGATAGAGACGTTCCGGGATATGGTTTCTGGGATGTTGGATATCTATTTATCGTCCATCAGCAACCGCATGAACGAAGTCATGAAGGTGCTGACGATCATCGCCACGATTTTCATCCCGCTGTCTTTCTTCACCGGAATCTATGGCATGAATTTCGCCTATATGCCGGAGCTACAATGGCGCTGGGGATACTTCGTCCTGTTGGGCTGGCTGGCGTCGGTTTTCATCGGCATGATGTTCTACTTCAAACATAAAAAATGGATCTAGACAAATATGAATGGTTGGCTTCGTCTTTTCTGGATGTTCATCAAAGTGAACCTGCTGACCACCTCTGGGCCGGCCTCGGTGGGTTTGTTATATAAAGAAGCCGTCCCCTCCCTGTTGAGCGAGGGCGAATTCGTCGAGGCGGTTGGCTTTTCGAGCGTGTTGCCAGGGAGCGACGCCTTGCAACTGGCCATGTTCGTCGGCTACGCCGCACGCGGCGTGCCGGGCGCGTTGACGGCCTTGTTGGGTTCGATCCTCCCGCCGACGGTCTTGATGTTGGGCGTGATCACCATCTTGCAACGTCTGCGCGGCGAGGCCTGGGTGGGCAACTTCGTGCGCGGTCTGGCGCCGGCTGTGGCAGCCCTGATGGCGCTGGTGGCCTGGCAGGTGTTTCGAGGCGAGGGCGGCGGCAGAGTCCAGATTTCGATCATCATTGCCGTTTCGAGCATAGCTGCTTTGCTCATGAAGGCGCCGTCGGCGCTGGTTCTGCTGGCCGCTGGAATAGCGGGGATGGTCTTCTTCCGATGAACGCCGAAGCGAATAGTTTATTGCTGGCCTTCAACGGTGCAGATACCAGCCTTCCCGCGCTGGATTATGGGGTCTGGCTGGCCGGCCAGATTGGCGTTCCGGTAACTCTCCTGGGCGTCATCGAAAGCCCCTCTCGACGGAAACGCGTCGAGGGGGTGATCGAGTCTGTCACAGGCCGATTAGAAGCGGTTGGAATCCCGCATCACGTGCAGCTTGTCAGCGGAAATTGCCGAAGAGTCATCTGCCAGCAAGCTGTGGCCGGGCGTCATCTGGCGGTGTTTGGGCCTTTCGACCGTCCCCTCCTGCGCCGCTGGCTGCGCGGGCGTTCCTTCCGGCGAATATTAGCAAATATCGCCGCCCCGGTGCTCTACGTCAAACAGGTTTCCTCACGGCCTGGCAAGCTCCTGGTTTGCCTGGGTGGTTTAGGGTACGCCAAAACCGCCGAGGATTGGGCGCTTTTCCTGGCGCGACGGTTCGATGCCTCAGTGACCTTTTTGCATGTCGTCGAGCCGATTTCATATGATTATCCCATTGCACAGAAAATCCAGGATCGCTGGGAAGACATTCTCGAAACCGACACGCCCCAGGGATACCATCTGCGCCAGGCCTTGAAACGCGCCCAGGAGATGGGCGTCCCGGCGGTCTTTCAGGTGTGTCATGGCGATGTCGTCCACGAGATCATCGGCGAACTGAATAATCAGGATTACGATCTGATCGTCATGGGGTCGCCCTCCAGCTCGGCGAATTTACGCCATCTCTTCATGCCCAATGTGACCGCCGAAATCGCCGAGCATGTGGATTGTCCTGTCCTGGCGGCGGCGTTCGGGCAGGAGTGGATTTTCGAACCGTGAAGCGCTTTGTTGCGAGGGCGTTTTTTGCCCGAAGCAATCTCCAAAAGGGTAGAAAAACCGCTTGAACGAGCATTTTCCAGACCCGAGGAGATTGCTTCGCCGCCAAAAACGGGCGGCTCGCAATGACAGCGAGGGAAGTTATTTATTTGCGCTCCCTAAGTTCACGAAGGGCGCAAAGAATCGAGATAAGCATCATAAAATCGCTTCCACGCGACGGCGCCCAGGGCCTGCGCTGAGCATAGCCGAAGTGACGGGCTTGTGATCAGATCGTCCGTGATGGATGGCGAAATCGCATCACCAATCCGGTGTTCATTTATGCTATCATAACAGCAAGGAGATAACGCGCTGCGAACAGCCGGATTTGGACGCGTCGTAGCCCAAGAGGGCTGTGCGCCGATATACGCTGATGACGCTGATTTTGTTCAGCGAGAATCAACGTTCATCAGCGTTCGGACAGCGCGCTTCACGTTTCGAGATCTCTGGATTGACTCCGGTTTTCCCAGTTATGGAGTGTCATATGGATCAGCTTATTCGTATCTTATACGTGGACGACAACCCCGATGACCGCACCCTGGTGCGCCGGGCGCTGGCCAAAGGTCCCGGCAGGTTCGACCTGCGCGAGGCTGCCTCCTACGCTGAATTCGAAACGCTGCTCGGCGCGGAGACCTTCGCCCTCGTCCTGACCGATTATCACCTTCCCGGCTTCACCGCCCTGCAGGTTCTCGAAAGGGTGCAGGAGACGCGCCCCGGGCTGCCGGTGGTGGTCATCAGCGGCACCGGCTCGGAGGTGACCGCAGTGGAGGCGATGAAGCACGGCATGGCCGATTACGTGCTTAAATCCCAGCACGGCATCCGCCACCTGCCCCAGACGCTCCTCTCGGTGCTGGAAACACGCCGCCTGGAGGAGGAAAACAAGCGCGCCGAGGAAGCCCTGCGCGAATCCGAGGAACGATTCTCCAAGACCTTCCGCAATTTACCGAGCGGACTGGCGATCAGCCGCCTGTCCGACGATAAGATCATCGAAGCCAACGAAGCGTTTATAGACATGCTCGGCTTTGCCCGCGAAGAGGTGATCGGCCACACCTCGCTGGAGTTGAACCTGATCGCCCATCCCGAAGACCGGCAGCGCGTCGTCCAACTCCTGCGCGAAAAAGGCGCGCTGCGCGATCTCGAGTTCGAACTCCGCCGCAAATCGGGAGAGATACGCCAGGCGCGGCTCTCGGCGGAAATGATCAAGATCGGCGGCGAACCCTGCACGATCACCATCGTCCAGGACATCACCGAGCGCAAGCGTGCCGAGGTCGAAAAGGAACGCGCCGAAAAGACCCTGCGCTCGGTGCTGGAGATCAACCGCATCCTGACCGAACAGAAAGCGCGGCCCGAGCCGCCCACCACGTCGCGCCGCGCGCCGGGGCGGTTGATCCGCATCCTCAACCTAGAAGAAGATCCGAACGATGTCGCCATAAACCGGCGGACGCTCGAAAAGGCCGGGCTGAAGGTCGAGATCACCCACGCGGAGAGCGCCAAGGCTTTCCAGGCCGCATTGGAGAAGGGGACTTTCGATCTGATCCTTAGCGACTATCACCTGCCCGGCTATGATGGAATGCAGGCCTTGCGCTACGTGCGCGAACACCACCCGCGCCTGCCGCTGATCTTCGTCACCGGCACGCTGTACGATGAAGACGAAATGATCGAAACGCTGAAACAGGGCGCCAACGATTACGTCAACAAACAGCGCATTGCCAAACTGCCGCTCGCCGTCCAGCGAACGCTCGAAGAAGCCGCGATCATCGCCGAGCGCGAGCGGGCGGAGGAGGCGCTGCGAACGGCGGAAGCCCTGTATCACGACCTGGTCGAGACGGCCCAGGACCTCATCTGGCAATGCGACGCCGAAGGGAGATATACCTATCTCAACCCGGCTTGGGAACAGGTATTGGGCTACAAGGTCGAAGAGATGTTGGGAAAGAAGTTCACCGATTTCCAGACTCCCGAATGGGCGGAACGTGATATGAAAGAGTTTGCCCGGCTGCTTCAGGGAAATATCGTCAAGGGATTGGAAACGATCCATATCGGCAAGGATGGCCGGGAGATCCACCTTGTTTTCAACGCCAAATTCATTGTGGATGACAAGGGGAATCCAGCCGGAACACGCGGCACGGCCTACGACATCACCGAGCGCAAGCGCGCCGAGGAGGAAGTCCGCCGCCGCGCCGAACAACCCGCTGCGCTCAACGCCCTCGGGCGGCAGGTGAGCGCCACGCTCTCGCTCGAAGAGACCTGCACCGCCGCCGTGAAAGGCATGTTGGAAACCGTCCGCCCCGACCTGGCCTTCCTCTTCCTGCGGGATGGCGGGAAATTGATTTTGAAAGGCATCGCGCCAAAGAAGGCTGGCAAACGGATGGGCGCCATCCCCGAACACCGCGTCGGCGAGTGCATGTGCGGGCTCGCGGTGACGGAGGCCAGGCCGCTCTTCTCGCGCGATATCTTCGCCGACGCCCGTTGTACCTGGGAGGAGTGCAAGAAGGCCGGCTTCCGCTCCTTTGCCGCGCTTCCATTGCGGGGTGGGGATGAGATCATCGGCGTGATCGGGCTGGCCGCCGATACGGAACGCGATTTCGAAACCCAGGCCGAGTTTCTTGAAACGCTTGCAAATCAGGTTGCCATCGCGCTAGAAAATGCCCGCCTCGATGAAGCCGCCCGGCGGCGCTTAAAAGAACTCACCGTGCTTTATGACGCCTCCCAGCGCCTGCAAAAACTACTCTCTCCAGACCAACTGGCGCAGGAAATCATCGAAATCCTGGAAAAAAACCTGAATTACACCTACGGCGCTGTGCTTTTGGTGGACGAGGAAGGGACGCTTGCCCCCTTTGCATTGAGCGATCAAAAACGGGGCGCGGAATTTCTCGCGGGAGACAAGGAATACATCCGCTCCAAAATTGTACGCGTCGGGGCGGGCATCACGGGCTGGGTGGCGCAGCACGGAGAAAGCGCGCGCGTGGACAATGTGCTTGCAGACCCGCGCTACCTTTCCATGCGGGAGGATGTGCGCTCCGAATTATGTGTGCCTCTGCGCATTCAGAGCCTCGTGATCGGCGTGGTAAATATCGAATCAACGGAAATCGGCGCGTATTCGGAGAACGACCAACGCCTGCTCGAAACCATCTCGGCGCAGATCGCGGTGGCGCTTCAAAACGCGCGCCTGCTGGAGGAGACCCGCCTCGGCCGCGACCGTCTTGCCGAACTCTCGCGGCAATTAGCCGAAACGCACGAACGCGAAGCGCGCGCCATCGGGCGCGAACTGCACGACCAGGTTGGGCAGATCCTCACCGCCATGAAGATCACACTCGAGGTCGCGGGTCAACTGCCGCCCGAAGCCGCCGCGAAAAAGATCGCGCAGGCGCAGGAACTGACAGGCGACCTGCTCAACCGCGTCAGCCGCCTCTCGCTCCAATTGCGCCCGCCGATGCTCGACGATCTCGGCCTCGTCCCCGCGCTGGTGTGGCACATCAATCACTTTCAGGAGGAAACGAACATCGCCATGGAGTTCAAACACAGCGGCGTGGAAGGCAGACGCTTCGCCGCCGAGATCGAAACCACCGCCTATCGCATCGTGCAAGAGTCGCTCACCAATGCGGCGCGTCACGCCCGGGCTACGCGCGTCGATCTCAACCTGCAACAACGGAGCGAATGGCTGGACATCGAAATCGAAGATAACGGCATCGGATTCGACCCGCAACCCGCCTTCGAGAAACACCGCGGCCTCAGCGGGATGCGTGAGCGCGTCCGCCTGCTGGGCGGCGAGTTCACGGTCCAGTCTGCCGCAGGTCAGGGTACGCGGCTCGAAGCGAAAATTCCCTTACGGGGGGGGGGGGAGGGGAGGGGGGGGGGAGGAGGGAGGGGGAGGGGGGGGGGGGGGGGGGAGGAAAGGAGAGGAGAGGAGAGGAGAGAGGAG
>Ga0194113_10004421_pt1 | contig 18437 bp, 13 predicted proteins | sample TA2MahC200mmetaG_FD_146193 | JGI IMG/M metagenome (GOLD analysis project Ga0194113, IMG submission 146193) | Freshwater microbial communities from Lake Tanganyika, Tanzania - TA2015017 Mahale Deep Cast 200m | ecosystem: Environmental > Aquatic > Freshwater > Lake | place: Tanzania: Lake... | reverse complement strand
TTGGACTTGCGGTGCCGATTGCAAGCGATGAGCTTGTCGGCGGCCTCCAGAATCTCGGCCGTGCTGCGGAAGTTCTCTTGCAGCTTGATGATCGTGGCGCCGGGCCAGTCCTTCTCGAAGGCCATGATGTTGCGGATGTCGGCTCCCCGCCACCGGTAGATCGACTGGTCGGGGTCGCCCACCGCGCAGATATTGCCATGCGCCGAGACCAGGGCTTTGGCCAGCCGGTACTGGGCGTGGTTCGTGTCCTGGTACTCGTCGATGAGCAGATACTGGAATCGCTCCGACAGCGCGCGGCAGACGGCCGAATTGTCTTCCAGCAGCAGGGCCGCCTTCATCAGGAGATCGTCGAAGTCGAGGCCGTGGCGCTCGGCCAGCAGCTTCTGGTAGCGGGCATACACCTTGGCCAGCGTCCGCGAGAAGAAATCCTCCGCTTGTTGTTTGAAGGTCTCGGCATCGACGAGCTTGTTCTTCAGTGTGGAAATCGCTTCCAGCACGCGGCCCGGCGGCAGGCTGGTCGTATCGACGTCGCAGTCCTTGAGAGCCTCTTTGACGCACCGCGTCTGGTCGGCGTCATCGTAGATACTGAAGTTGGGATGAATACCCGCCGCCTCGGCATAGCGGCGGAGGATCCGCACACACAGGGAATGGAAGGTGCTGATGTAGGCCCCGCCGGAGGCGCCGAGCGCGGCGGCCCGCTGGCGCATCTCCTCGGCCGCCTTGTTCGTGAACGTGATCGCGCAGATGTTATACGGCTGGACGCCGGACTCGATCAGCGCGGCGATCCGGTACGTGATGACGCGCGTCTTGCCGCTGCCCGGACCGGCCAGGACCAGCAAAGGGCCCTCCCGATGACAGACAGCCTGCCGTTGCGACGGAGTCAGTTGTTGAATATCCAAACTCAATCTCAGATCCGAAGAAGTCTGAAGTGCCAAGTTGGACGACTGTCATTGCGAGGAGCGCAGCGACGAAGCAATCTCAACCCTCAGCCAGAGAGATTGCTTCGCTTCGCTCGCAATGACCTGCTTCCCACTTCACACTTCAAACTGGTCCTATGGTTACTGTGTCTTCTGCAGTCGCTCGATCTGCTGCTGCAATTCCGCCTCGGTCTGCTTCAGCTCCTTGAGCAACTCGGGTTTTTCCAGCTCGATCCGGGTCAGGAGGGCCTGCCGGAGAGAGACGGGATAGGCCTCACTGTTGAGAAACTGGCCGAGCGCGAAGTATCGCAGCACGCGCATGGGCGGCAAATCGATTCTCTCGCTGTCCCCGAACAGGGTGAAATAGTGGTCCCAAAGCTGCTGAGCCAACTGCTCGTTGGCGGCCGCGGCATTGTCGTCCCGCATGGCGTACAGACCGTAGGCGTTGATCAGGAGCGACACGATCTGCTCGCTGGCGTCGTGGATCCCGAATCCGTCGAGCTCTTCGATGATCCGATTGCGGGCGAACTGATCGAGCGAGACCTTGAATTCGTCCAGCGGGTAGCGCGTCCGGAGGTTGCTGTAGATCTTCTGGGCTTCGCCCCTGAGTCCCGCCTGGTAGAAGACCAGCACGGCGTTCTTGAGCATGTTGCGATGGCCGTTCGAGAAGGACTCGTTGCGGCCGCGATCCTGCCCGTACTTCACGAAAATTTCCCGAAACGCCTTCTCGTAGGAATGGAAGATGCGCGGATCGGGGCCGAGATAGACATCTTTCTGCAGGCGGGGATAGCGGTCGGGCGACTGCTGATACGCGGCGGCGGGCCCCTGCACCGGCGGCTCCGGGGCCTGGGCGCTGTGCAGGATCATGATCCGGCCGTAGCGGAACAGGTTCTGGAGGCTGTGGAGCACCATGCGGTCGGTATTGACCTCGTGCACCTCGATCTCGCGGTCCTGCTGCTGCCTGGCGATATCGAGACCCTTGAGGGCCCAGTAAATCGCATGGCTGTCGGGATGCCGCCAGTCGAGGGGCAGGTGCCGGTTCGGGTCCTGAAAATCGATCGGGCCGTACGTCCGGCTGACCTCCTGCATCAGCGCCGGATCGAGCTTCCACACCGTCCGAAGCTGATACGCCTTGGCGAACACGTCGAAGCGTTTGAGGGCCTCGGTCCCGCGGTAGGCGTCCAGGACCTCGAAGGCCGCCGGCTTGAATTTCGAGGACGCTCGGTTATCGCCCCCCGCCGGCCGCGGGTCGCCTTCCTGCCGCAGCGTCAGATAGTTGCGGACGAAGTCCTCATCCGAGCTGAAGTTCCTGTCCGCCGCCCGCAGCGCCTGGATCAGAGTCGCCACGTTCGGGTCTTTGGCGATCTGGGCCCATTCGGTGGGGGTCCGCGTCAGGGCCTCATAGTAGGCTTCATCCCGGCGGCTCAGGCCGTTATCCGGGGATTCGAGCAGCGGCCCGATCTCCTCGGCGAATTGCAGCTTGTAGTACTTCTGGGCGTCGTCGGAGACGCCGCCCATCTTGTGCTGGAAGATGCGGGCCAATTCCCGGTAGAGCTGGATCGACTTGGGATTCAGGGGAATGCCCTCGTCGCGCAGCAGCTCGTAGCCGTTTTTCACCCAGCGCCACCGCTGTTCCGGTTGCGTCGCAGGAATCGCCACCGAGATGTTGTAGGCCATGTTCCAGGCATGAAACTCCCAGACCGCGGCGAAGCGCGGCTGCAGCTTCGTGATCCATTCCGCCAGTTGGCGGGCGTCGAAGAACTGGCCTTCCTCCTTGAGCTTGTCGGCCCGCATCCAGAGGATGTCCACGACCAGGCCGCGAAACGCCCCCATGGCGACGGTGGCAAAGGCCAGCGACGGGGGCGCGTTTTCGAGCACGGGATTGATGACGAGCTTGAGCGTCTCCCGCTGGTCGTTGATATGGTCGAGCTGCGCATCGGCGGCCACCAGCAGCCCGACCGCCGCGACCAGACCCACCAACAAGATGACCGAATCCCGTGTGCGCATTGCCCGTCAAACTACCACTTTCGCCAATTCCCGGAAGCTGAAGATGATCAACGCGAACGCCAGCAGCAGCGACGCCTGGACGATCACCATGATCAGCGCGACTTTGCCCAGGAAGCCCCACGTCATCAGCCGTGCCGAGACCAGATACGTCGTCGGACTGTACTTGTCAAATTGCGGCAGAAGCTGGATGATCCCCTGAATGGTATACGTGTAGATCCGATTGGTGGTTTCGCTCATGTAGCCGAACGAATCCACGATGAAACCGCTGGTCGAGCCCGTGAAGAAGATCACCAGGCAGAACAGGATCGCCACGGGAAACGACAGGAAGCTGGCCGCCAGCGCCCCGAGGCACGCCAGAAACACGAGCCGGCACAGGATCAGCAGAACGGCCCGGAGGAAATTGCCGGTGAAGGTATCGGCCTTGTACAGGACTTCCAGCCCGTCTTCGAGCGGGAACAGGACCACGGTCTCGTTCAGGGGCGGATTGAAGAATCCCACGGCGAGATAGCCGTCCTTGGCCACGACGGACGCGGGGGCCTCGAGCTCGTGAAACTTGCGCACGGCATCCTTGCGGGTCTGGCGCACCGTGCGCGTGTAGTGCTGCACCCGGGCGCCCGGCAGGAACTGGCGCTGGTCGCCGATGTGCCAGTCGCCGTACACCTGCTCGTCCGGCGGCGTCACCGACACGTCGTACTTGAACCGCACGAACAGGCTCTGGTTCGGGTCTAACGGCCGGACGTTGTGAAATTCCCAGACCAGCATCTGGCCCACCGTCGCCGCGCGCTTCTCCAGGCGCAGGCGGTTGGTCAACTGCTTGAAGATCTCGTCCCGCGTCATGTTCGGATAGATCAGGTCCAACTGATCGTTCCGCAGCAGCCGGGTATAGAGCGCCTCGACATCCTTCTGCACGTCGAGCACCGGCGGCACGAGGCTGGCCCGGGCGGTGTAGAACTCGTTCCGGGCGGCCTGCCGCTCTTGGTCGGACGCCTTCATGAACTGCGGGATCAGGGACGTCACGCTATAGACGATCCCCGCGAACAGGACCAGCAGCGCGACATCGAGCATGACCACGCCCAGGATCTTGCCCAGGACGATCTGGTAGCGGCGGATGGGTTTGGTCACGACGGTGTAGATCTGGCGGTGTTCGAGGTCGCTGGTGATCGCGTAGATCGAGACGATGATCGTCAGCAGGCTCAGCAGCATGCTCGTGAGCGACAGGCCATAACTGACGAACGTCTGGAGCCGGCCCTTGAGCGTGCCGTCGCCCGTGGCGGTGAAGCCCATCACCGGCAGCAGCACCAGCAGCAGCACGATGAAGATGGCGGCCACCTTCATCCGCAGGGCCTGCCGGATCGTATTGGTCGCCACGGCCCAGATCCTACGCATGGCCGGAGCCTCCGTCCTGCGCCGGCGGATTCGGCGTATCGTCCTTGGTCAGCTTGTCCAGCACGCTTTTCCGGATTTCCTCCTGCGGCACTTCGGCCGGGGTCTCGACCGGCGGCGTTCGAGGGCCGCTCTCCGGCGCGACCCGCTCGGTTTCCGCGGCGGCGCCGGTCAACGTGAGCTTGCGGAGCACGTCCCGGTTCGGCTCGGGGGTGACGGTCTCGCGCGGCTGCACGGTCTCGGTCCGCGCCGGCGCGACCGGGGCCTTTTCCGCCACCGAGCTCGCGACCAGCTTGTCGAGAATATTCTCCTTGCGCGTCCCGGCGGCCAGGAAGTCGCCGATCTGGGTGGTGCTGACCGCCCCGCTGGTGGGCCGGGCCTGTTGCTGCGCCTCGACGACGGTCTTGATGAAGAACGTTTCCAGTTTCTCCATCGGGGCGGTGATCTCGCAGTCCACGTGCTCCTCGCTCAGGATCCGGCGGATGCGGTTGACCGCGGTGTCGCTGAGGGCGTCGCTGACGATCTGTGTCTTGTGGGTCTGCTGGAGCAGCTCGCGGACGTGCCCCTGGGACTGGATCTTGCCGCCGTAGAGAATGGCGATCCGATGGCAGACATCCTCCACGTCGGCCAGCAGGTGGCTGCACAGCAGGACCGTTTTGCCGCGTTCGGCGAGCTTCTGGATCAGGTCCTTGATCTGCCGCGTCCCGATGGGGTCCAGACCGGTGGTCGGCTCGTCGAGGATCAGCAGGTCCGGGTCGTTGATCAGCGCCTGGGCCAGGCCGATGCGCCGCGCCATACCTTTGGAATAGGTGCCGACGGGCCGGCTCGCCACCGCCTTGAGACCGACGATGTCGAGCAGCGCCTCGATCCGCACCTGACGCGTCCTGGCGTCCAGCCCGAACAGCCGGCCGTAGAAGTCCAGCGTCTCGCGGGCGTTGAGGAACCGGTACAGATACGACTCCTCGGGTAGAAATCCGATCCGCGCACTGATCTTCGGATGAGTCCCGTCGCCGCCCAGGATCAGGGCATGGCCCTTCGTCGGGTGCAGCAGGCCCAGGAGCATCTTGATCGTCGTGGTCTTGCCCGAGCCGTTGGGTCCGAGCAGGCCAAAGACCTCATTCGGGCGGATCTGCAGGTTCAGATCGTCCACCGCGTAGACCCGCGCCCGGCCCCACCAGTCGGAGAAGATCTTCGTCAGTCCGATTGTCTCGATGGCGTAGTCCATAGGCTCCCTATTGTCACGCGGGTTGCGGCTCCGGCACGGGTTCCCGCTCGCGCGGCGCCGCGACCGGGGCCCCATCGAGCTCCTCGCCCTGGCGGAAGAGCCGGGCGCTGTTGAAGACGACGACCAGGGAGCTGGCAAAGTGCAGTAGCGCGGCGACAGCGGGTGGCACGAACTTCGACAGAGAGATGCCCAGCACGATGAACAGCACCCCGAACGCCAGGTTCTGGTTGATGACCCGGCGCGTCTTGCGCGAGACATCGACCAGGAAGGGGATGCGCCGCAGATCGTCGTTCATCAGGGCGATGGAGGCCGAGTTGATGGCCACGTCGCTGCCGGCGGCGCCCATCGCGATGCCGAGGTCGCCCGCGGCCAGCGCCGGGGCGTCGTTGATCCCGTCGCCGACCACGACGACCGTGTGGCCGTCCCGCTTGATCTGCTCGACGATCGCGAGCTTGTCCTGCGGCAGGCACTGGGCCTTGTAGTCGGTGCAGCCCAGCTCGCCGGCGACGCGGTTGGCCACTTCGCTGCGGTCGCCCGTGAGCATCGGGACGCGTTTGATGCCCATGTCCATGAGTCCGCGGATCGCCTTCTGCGCCTCGGGCCGGGTCTTGTCCTGAAGGCCGATCCAGCCGATGCAGCGGTCATCCTTGGCGACGTAGAGCGTGCTGAAGCCCTGCTCCTCGTGCAGCCGGGGATCGGGGACGTTGGAGACGTCGATACCGTTCTCGGCCAGGAAGCTGTCGCGGCCGACGATGATCCGGGCCGCACCGATCTGGGCGGTGACGCCTTTGCCCGGCGTCTCGCGGAAATTCTCCGAGGCCGGCAGGACCAGGCCCGCCTCCTTGGCGACCTCCTGCAACGCCCGGGCGGCCGGGTGCTTGCTCATCTGCTCGGCGGCGGCGGCCTCGGCCAGAAGCTGCCCCGGCTCCACCCCCGCCGCGGGCGTCAGCTTGGTCACGTACAGCCGCCCGGTCGTAACGGTCCCGGTCTTGTCGAACACCAGGGCCGTCATCTTGCCGGCGATCTCCAGGTCCGCCACGTTCTTGACCAGGATGCCCAGCCGCGCCGCGGCGGAAATCGCGGCCACCATCGCCGTCGGCGTCGCCAGAATCAACGCGCAGGGACACGAGATCACCAGGATCGTGATTGCCTGATCGATGTTGCGGGTGAAGAACAGGACCACGACCGCGATCATGAGAACCGTCGGCACGTACCAGGAGATGTACCGGTCGATGATCCGCATGAGCGGGATCTTCGTCTGCTCCGCCTGGACGATCAGGGACTGGACCTTGCCCAGCGTGGTGTCGCCTCCCGCCTTGGTCACGCGGATGTCCAGCATGCCGGTCAGGTTGTTCGTGCCGGCGAAGACCTGCATGCCCGGCACCTTGTCGACGGGCAGCGACTCGCCGGTGATCGTCGCCTCGTTGACGGAGCTCAGGCCGTTCTGGACCTCGCCGTCGGCGGGGACGTTGTCGCCCGGGCGGACCCGGATGTGGTCGCCGGGCCGCAGCTCGCTGACCTTGACCTCCCGCTCCAGGCCGTCTTCGCCGACCAGGTTGGCCCGCTTGGGGGTCAGGCGGATCAGCGATTCGATCGAGGCCCGGGCGCCGAGCGCCGTGCGGGTCTCGACCAGCTCGCTGAGCAGCATGAAAAAGCCGATCAGCCCGGCAGCGACGTACTCGCCCGTGGCGAACGCCGCGACGATGCCCAGGGCCGCCAGCTCATCCATGTGGGATTCGCCCCGGATCAGGCTCTTGACGGCATGAACAATGATCGGCGCGCCCAACAGAATGGCGCCGAGCATGGCGAAAAGCTCGGCGTTGAAGCTGTCCGCGCGGTAGATGTACCGGGCCAGCCCGCTGTTGATCAGCAGCACGCCGCCGGCCAGCGTCCCGATCAGGGCAATGCTGACGCGAAGCTGTTTGTCGCGCGTCTGCTCGGTGTTGAAGTCCTCGTGGAAATGCAAGTGCTGGTGCGCCATAACCTCATTCTCTCATCTTGCGTGGGAGGGGTGCCATGCGTACGCTCATCGGCCCGCCGGATTCGGCGGATTCTGTCTCGGCTTGGCCAGGGCATCGCGGCTCAGATTGATGCGAATCTCGTAGTCCTTGACGCCCTTGCACCGCTCGAGAATCCACTTTTCGTCCACGTTCCTCAGGACTTCCCGGATCGTCGCGAGGTAGATTTCGCGGGTCATCAGCTCGGGCCGCTTGCGATACTCGGGCAGAATCCGCAGGAGGTAGTCCGCGTTCACGCGAGCCCTCTCGACCACCCGCGTCTGGTAGGCCTGGGCCTGGGCGACGATGTCCTGGACCTCGCCGGCCGCCTGGGCCCACAGCGCGGCAAGCCGGTCCTCGGTCGCGCCGGCGTCCTGCACGGCCGCATACAGGGGCTCGGCAATCTGCCCGGCCACTCGATTGATTGTCGTCTCGGCATAGGCGCGGGCCTGCGTGATCGTCTGGCCGCTGGTCTGGCTGGCCTTGACGAAGTCCTCGAATGCCTGATCGACCTGCTTGGGCCATTTCACGCTGACCAGTTGCACCTGCATGACACGGATGCCGCTCTCGATCTCGTCCAGCTTCTGCTGCACGAGCTGCTGCACGCGGCGCCGGATCGTGTCGGTGCTTTGCAGGGCCTCGTCGATCGTATAGTGGACCATCGCCTTGACGACCGCATCTTCGACGAGGCTGCGCAGCAGGGGCGTGATGCTCTGGTTCATGATATCGAAGTAGATCTCGCCCGGCTTGGCCTCGTTGACGTGGACGTTGCGGAAGAACTGCTCGACGCCGGTGATCTGGTAGTTGATCTCCCACCTTGTGTGCACGATGTTGTAATCGCTGCCGTCGCCCAGCGGTCCGGCGGCGACGAGCGTGGGCGCCGCGGCGGCCCCGGCGCGAACAGTCGCCGCTCTTTGGCTGCCCGTCAGGCAATAGCCCTCCTGAACGGGATCGAGCTGGTCGGGCACATAGTTCCGCGGCCTGACCCCCCCGCCCAGGATGTCGTCGCGCGTTTCCTTGTACCAGAAGCTGCCGATGCGGAGGTTGATGTTCTTCTCGACCGGAATCCGCACCAGCTCGTCGATCGGATAGGGGAAAACCCAGTGGGCGCCCGGCCCGAGGATCGCGCTTTCGCCGACGCCCCGGACTTTGCCGAACCGCAGGACCAGCGCCTTTTCGTCGGAGCCGACGGTCTTGAACCCGGAGGCGAGAAAGGCCACGACCAGGATGATCATGATGACCTTGAGAATCGCGAAACTGATTCCCAGGGCCTCGGACAGCGATCGGCCGGCCGCATCCAGGTCGTCGCGGCGGGACGCCGGCAACGGCTGGGGCGCGACCGCCGCCTCGTGCTTGTCTCTATTTTCGTCCATCATGCTTCTGCCTGTTCTGTAGTGGAACCCTGGAACGAGGGGGCGACCGCATCGCGCCCCACGATTCCATCATTCCATTATTCCAACATGCCATCCTATTTCGCCGGCTGGTTCGGCTCCCGCGTCTTCGGCTCCAGCGCCGGCATCCGGGCCAGGAGCTGGAACGGATCGGCGTCCGCGGGGATGACAACCGTCGCCCGCTCTTTCAGAGTCACCGCCAGGGCCTCGAGGTTCCGCAGGAAAATCGCCAACTGCGGATCTTCTTCGAGCATCTCGTAGTACTTGGCCGCTTCCGCGTCGCCATCGCCGCGAATCCGCTTGGCCCGCGCCTCGGCCGCCGCCAGAAGCACCTCCCTCTTCTTGTTCGCTTCGGCCCGGATGCGCCCGGCTTCCGCTTCGCCTTCCGAGATCGTCCGGTCGGTGCTCCGCTGCCGCTCCGCCTTCATCCGCTCGAACACCTGCTTGGTGACGTCGGCGCTGACCTTCAGTTGCTTGATGCCCAGCGTCTTGATCTCGATGCCGTAGTCTTTCAGCACCGGCCCCTGCAGGTCGGCCAGCATCGCCTCCTGGATCTGGTCGAAGCGGATCTTCTCCGGGTCGCTGTTGACGAATTCGCCGAAGGCGTGCTGGCCGATCACCCGGTTCTGCGTGTCGTTGATCTGGTTGCGGAGCTTGCTCTCGGCGTTGTCGATCGTCTTGACCGCGTTGAGGAACTTCAGGGGCTCGGCCACCCGCCAGACCACGTAGGTGTTGACGATGATCGGGATGGTCCCGCTGGTGGTCGTCTCGCCCAGCTCGGCCTCCAGGACCCGCATCCGGGAGTCGAACTTGTGCACCTGCTCGATCGGCGTCGGCCATTTGGCGTACAGGCCGGGATCCGTGATCTCGCGGACGGGCTTGCCGAACCGCGTCACAAACGCCGATTCGGTCTCACGGACCTGGAACGTGACCAGATAGACGGCCATCACCAGGAAGATGACGGCGACCAGGATCGGAATCGCTATGTTCTTCATCGCTGTGCGTGCTCCTTCAGACGCAGTTTCACCAAAGGGAGATCCGTTTATCGGTTCTCCAAGCTACCAAGGTCCAGGAGGTTGGTCGGGAGCTTGTCCTGCAAATCCAGGATGATGACCGCCCGGTCATCGGAATTCCCGGCCACCACGTATTTACGGATATTTTTCAGCGCCTCTTCGAGCGCCGCCGCCCGCTGCTCGCACATGTAGATCTCCGGCGCCGCCCGGTAGGCCTGAATCTGTCCGGCGAAGCGCTCGCCCGTCGCCCTGGCGTCGGTCGCCTTGGCGAACGCGTAGCTCTGCGCCTCGCTCAGGAGCTGGAAGATCATGCCCCGCGCCTCGCTGAACGCGGCGTCGAACTGCACGCCCAGACGTTGGACATCCTCGTCCCGGCCCTGCCGGCGGGCGTCCTGGTACCGGGCGGCCAATTCCGCCAGCTTGTCGGCCCGGGCCACCGAGCCCACCAGGAAGCTGAGGCTCTTGTTGCGGTCCGCCTCGGCCTTGAGCACCAGGGCCTGCTTTTCCTGGACTGCCCCGATGACGCGCTGGTAATCGGGCGCCACCTCCGGCGGCGGGTGGATACCCTGCAGCCCGACACTGACGATCTCGATCCCCAGATCCTGCGCGTCGGCGGCGCGCTGGATTCTCTCCGTGAGGATGTCCTTGGCCCGGGCCCGGCCCGCGCCGAGCAGGCTCTCGTGGGCCCCCGGCCGGCCGGAGAAGGAATCGTCGGCCTCCACGGTCGCGCTGGCGCCGAAGCGCGTCAGCTCGCGGTAGCAGATGCCCTCCAGCAGCTTGGCGGGATTGCTGTGGTTGTAGACGTAGGCCCGGACGTCCTTGATCCGGTACTGGACGGGGAGATTGGCCTTGATGAGACCGACCGGCACGGCCCGCTGGGCCAGGCCCTGATCGACCTCGTCCGCGGTGTACTCCGTCGCGACCAGGACATCGTGCTCCGTCTCATAGTGGGTCTGCCCCCACAGCAGCCGGGTCTCGGGGATGATGGCCCCGGTCTTCGGATCGGTCCGGGGCACGTACCCGATGGGCAGGTCCCGGATCTCCTGCGTGGGCTGGCGGTAGGCGATGTCGATGGGCCAGGGCAGCTTGAGATGGAGGCCCGGGCCGATCAACCGCACCTGGCCGTCCCCCGCCACGGGACTGCCGAACCGCTCGACGATCGCCTCTTCATTCGGCGCCACGACCACGATGCTGCTGGCCAGATAGAGGGTCACGGCCGAGAACAGAACCAGCGGCACGATCGCCTTTTCCAGCAGCTTGTAGAACCACGTCTGGGAGACGGTGAAGCCGAATTGATAGTCGATCGCCGCGGCGACGCTGCGGAAGATGCCGCCCGGCTCGTTGATGATGCCCAGGAGCCGGCTGTCGAAGGCCGCCCGGCTGTACTGCCCTTTCATACGCGGGCGATAGATGTCCAGGACCAGATTCAACGCCGTCTCGGCGCCCAGAACCACCAGGAGGATCGGGATCACATACCCGACGATGGTGAGCATGGCCCAGATCTGGAAGTGCAGCAGGGCCAGACCGATCGCCAGGGCAAAACACAGGATCGCCACGGCCAGGAAGAAGCTGCCGCCGGCCCGCAGCGGCTTCCAGCGCGGCTCGGCCGACATGCCCGTCGCGTACCGCGACAGCAGGAAGCTGAGGAAGGCAATCGTCGTCGCCACGATCGCACAGACCAGCGGCTGCTGGGTCTGGACCTGCCCGGCCGGCGCGACGCCCCGCAACAGGTACAGGCCCAGGGCGATCTCGTAGGCCGCGATGATCCCGGCAAAGACCGGGATGAACCACTTCTCCAGGACCTCCAGGCGCCGCTGGGCGGCCGCGAACAGCGAGGCGTGCTCGCCCTTCTGGAAGATGGTGGCGGAGCTCCGCTCCTGGGCCAACTGGGTCATGTCGAGCTTTTCCTGCTCGGCGCGACTGCGTTGATGGAATTGCACGGCCAGGACCAGCCAGATCAGGGCCGCCGCCAGGATCTGCCAGCTCACCGCCGAGACGGCGAAGAAACCGCTCCAGCGGCCGAGGAGAAAGGCGACTCCGAAGAAGATCAGGCTCAGAATGAGAGAGGCCCAGGCGACCTGTTCGGGACGTTTGGACGATACTGTCATGGGCGATCAAGCTCCCGGCTTCGAAACGGCCAAATGGAAATCGCAGGCGGGACGTTCCGGTGGGGCCCAGACCGGCACAGACATCGCGACCGGCGGCTTCCCACGGGACAGTCCCCGCTTGCTCCTGACACTCTTGCGAACTTCCAACCTGCCTATGCAGTAGTATGTCGGTACCAACTTGGATCTTTACAGAGAGAAAGTCCGGTACTATAACACAAAAACGATCCGCGTATAGCGACATTCATGAAAAAAATACGCATTCGATGTCAGTTTCCGCGAGCATGTCGCCCGCGAGGTGAAGGCGGGACGCCTTCGACACAGGCCGGCTTTTTGGAATGACCGATGTACAAGCTGATCACAATCGCCAAGAACACCTTCGTCGAAACCCTGCGTCAACCCGTCTACGCCGTCATCATCGCCACGGCCCTGCTGCTGTTTGTCGTCAGCCCGTCCCTGTCCATGTATACGATGGACGATGACAACAAGATGCTGCGCGAAATCGGCCTCTCTACGCTCTTTCTGACGAGCTTGTTCATCGCAATTTTCTCGGCCGCGGGCGCGGTCTCGGTGGAGATGGAGAACAAGACGATCATGACCGTGCTGACCAAGCCGGTCCAACGTCCGATATTTCTGCTGGCCAAGTTCCTCGGGGTGGTCGCGGCGGTGGCGCTGGGACATTACCTGTGCACGGTCGGCCTGCTGATGACGATCCGGCACGGCGTGCTGTCCACGGCCGCCGACACGCATGACATGACGGTCGTCGGTTCCGCGGTCGTGGTGGTGGTCGTGACGGTCCTCCTGAGCGCCTTCTTCAATTATGTCTACGACTGGAAGTTCACGTCCACCGCCATCGTGATCGCGGCGCTGCTGGCCACGTTCGTCCTGGTGTTCCTGGCCCTGATCGACCGGGACTGGAAGTTCGACCCCAGCAAGAACGGGATCGACCGGCTCGACCTCTATGGCTCGATCCTGCTGTTCTTCGCGGCGGTCATCATCGCGGCTCTGGCCGTGACGATCTCGGCGCGTTTCAACATCGTCGTGACCCTCTCGGCCTGCATCGGCGTGTTCCTGCTGGGCCTGGTCAGCGACTACGTCTTCGGGCGCTTCGCCGATCTGTACCTGTGGGCCCGGATCGGCCGGGTCCTGGTGCCCAACCTGCAGGTGTTTTGGATCAGCGACGCGATCTACGAGGGCAGTGTGGTCCCGTTCCGCTACATTCTGATCACCGCCTCGTACGCCCTGTGCTACGCCGGCGGCATTCTCGCCCTGGCGGTCGCCCTGTTCCAGCGCCGCCAGATCGGCTGACCGGCGGCGCGCCCCGCGCGAATCTCACCGACCCCCTGTGGAATTCCGCGCAGAATCCAGGACCCTATGCGTCGGATGGCAGCGTCAAGCTCGTTTGTAGTGGCGTCGTCAGACGCTATCTTGAATATGCTCTGACGAGCACACTACGAACCGGCCGACCGGCCTTGACGCTGCCACCCGTCAGGACGGTTACCCGGTTCTGAACCGGTACCGCATTTCGCCGGTCCTGAGACTAGGGGGAGAGATTGCTTCGTCGCTGAAGCTCCTCGCAATGACATGCTGGGGCGCCCTCTGTCATTGCGAGCGAGGCTCGCCGAGCGCGGCAATCATGTCCTTGCGAGGCCCGACGCGCAGCGGCGCTTCGCGCCGAGGGCGACGAAACAGCCTCACCATAGTCGCAGTACTTGTGAGATGCGGTACTTAGGGCCCGGCTATCCCCACAGAGACCGTTGCAGCACGGGCTCGGCCACCGGCGCGTCGCCCGCGCCGAGCGTGCGGATGACCGCGGTCTCGTCACATTCCGTCTGCTTGGGGCACTTGGCGCAATCGCTCCAGACCTTCATGGGCAGGTCCTCCTTGCGGACGACCGCAAACCCGACCCGCTCAAAGAACCCCGGCTCCAGCGTCAGCGCAAAGACGCGCGGGACGCCCAACGCGCGGGCCTGCTCCAGGGCCGCCGAGACCAGGGCGGTCCCGACCCCCTTGCCCCGGTTCTCCGCCTGGATCGCCAGCGACTTGATCTCGGCCAGGTCCGACCAGATCACCTCCAGGGCGCAGCAGCCAATAGTCCGCCCGTCCTGCTCGGCCACGAGAAACGTCTGGAGATTTTCATAGATCTCCGCCAGCGCACGGAACAGCATCTTGTCGTGCTCGGCGTAGTAATTGATCAGCGAGCAGATCACCTTGGCGTCGGAGATTCGGGCATTGCGGACGTTCATGCCGGAGAGTATAGCAAAGGAAAAGGGGACATTCTACTTTTCCTTCCCGCAAGGGGAAAAGTAGAATGTCCCCTTTTCCGGCGGCGGTCCGGGCCGGGGCGCCCGCGCGGAAACGGTCATGCACCTACGCCGCCTCCCGCGACGGCCGGGCGGGCAAAAGCGAAAAAACACTGGAAAAACTGCCGGCAGCCACTACAATGGCCCCCAACCTCCGCCGGGGCGGAGGTGGGCCTGAGTTGAAATCGTCGGAGAACCGTGAAGTTCATATTGATTGACAAGATCGTTTCGCTGGAAGAAGGCCGGCGCCTGACCGCGGTCAAGAGCGTCTCGCTGGCCGAGGAGTACCTGGGCGATCATTTTCCCACCTTTCCCGTCCTGCCGGGCGTTTTGCTCCTGGAAGGGTTGGTGGAAGCGGCGGGCTGGCTCGTGCGGAAGACCGAGAACTTCGCCCACAGCATGGTCTTGCTCCAGGAGGCCCGCAACGTAAAATACAGGAGCTTCCTGCCGCCCGGAGCGCAGATCCGGTACGAGGTGGAAGCCAGGAAGATCGAAGAGAAGGTCAGCCGTTTCACCGGCTGCGGCGTCGCCGACGGCGAGACGATTGTCGAGGCGCGGTTCGGGCTGCGGCACTTCAACCTGTCCGAGCGGAACCCCGCCCTGGCGCCGTTGGACGCCCAGGTGGTCGGACACATGAAGAGCCGGTACAAGCTGCTGTCGCTGCAAAGCTGAAGGATGTCCGGAGCGGTCCGGTGGATCGGGCTCCCCACGGCGAACCCGCGCGTTGGGGCACGCGGTCTGCTCGACCGGAATCCGTGAAAAACCAGAATCGGTGGGGCCGGCCCCACCCTACCAGGGAGGTAGCAACGATCATGAATCGGGATGACATTTTCCAGAAGGTCCAGGGGGTGCTGATCGATGCCCTGGGGCGCGAGGCAGACGAGGTGACCGCCGAGGCCACGCTGATGGGCGATTTGGGCGCCGAGAGCATCGACTTCCTGGATATCGTCTTTCGCCTGGAGAAGGCGTTCGGGATGAAGGTGCCGCGCGAGGAGTTGTTCCCGGCGGAAGGGCTGCTGAACAACCCGGAGCTGGTCAGCAACGGCAGGCTTACGGACAAGGGCTTGACCGAGCTGCGCCAGCGGGTCCCGCACACGGATCTGACCGAGTTCGAGAAGGACCCCAGCCTCAGCAAGATCGCCGACCTGTTCACCGTCAACGCCATCGTCAATTACGTGGACGGCAAGCTCAACAAAGTATGATTTATGAATTATGATTTATGATTTGCCGGCGCTCCTAGAACGGTCTTGCCGCGCCAGCGGCCCCCAATCATAAATCGGAAATCATAAATCGAAAATCATAAATCGCTATGCGCTGGATCTGGATCGACAAGTTCGTGGAGTTTGAGAGCGGCCGGCGGGCCGTGGCGGTCAAGAACGTGACCTTGGCCGAGGAGCATCTGCACGACCATTTTCCGGGCTTCCCGGTCATGCCGGAATGCCTGATGATCGAGGCGATGGCCCAGACCAGCGGCATCCTCGTCGGACAGGCCCGCGACTTCCGGGAAAAGGTCGTCCTGGCCAAGATCAGCAAGGCGGTCTTTTTCGATTACGTGACGCCCGGCGACAGCCTCCGGCTCGAAGCGCAGATCGGCACGATCTCGCCCGAGGCGGCCGGCACCAGCGGCCGGATTCTGCGCGGCGACCAGCTCATCGCCGAGATCGATCTGATCTTCAGCCATATCGACCGCAACCTGGCGGGCAAGAAGTTTCCGGAAGAGAACTTCGTCTTCACGGATACGTTCATGTCTCTGATGCGCGACGTTGCCCTGGGGGCAGGGACGAGGCCCCAGGGTCGAGGGGCGGGGGAAGAACCCTCGACCCGCGACCCGCAGGCCTCGACCCTGTTTCCGCCCCCCGCCCCCCAGGCCACGCCCCCGCGTGGGAGGGAGTCGCAAGCATGAGCCAGGCGCGGGTCGTGGTGACGGGACTCGGGGCGGTCAGCCCGCTGGGCCTCGGCGTTCCGGAGACCTGGGCCGGCCTCTGTGCCGGCCGGTGCGGCATCCGCCGGATTCGGGCCTTCGATCCCACCGGGCTGCCCTGTGAATGGGCCGGCGAGGTCCCCGAGTACCGGATCCAGGAGCGCGTCCCGCGGACGTACCGCAAAGCGGTCAAGCTGATGTGCCGGGACATCGAGCTGGCCGTCCTGGCGGCCGGGGAGGCCATCACGTCCGGCGGACTGGTCACCAAAGGGATCGATCCGGAAAAGGTCAACATCGATCCCACGCGGTTCGGGATCAACGTCGGGGCCGGCATCATCTGCTGCGACCTTGTCGAGCTGGGACCGGCGGTAGCCGCCAGCACGCTGGACGGCCGGTTCGACCTGCACAAATGGGGCCGGGAAGGACTTCAACTCGTCACGCCGCTGTGGCTGCTCAAGTATCTGCCCAACATGCCGGCGTGTCATATCGGCATCATCCATGACATGCAGGGCCCGAGCAATACGATCACCTGTAGCGAGGCCGCGGCGCACCTGGCCCTCGGCGAGGCGGCCCAGGTCATCGCCCGGGGCGACGCGGACCTGGCCCTGGCCGGCGGCGCAGAGGCCAAAGTCAACCAGATGATGATACTCCGGCAGCACCTCCTGCGGCGTGCCGTCTCCACCGGTACGGGCGACCCCGAAACCATCTGCCGGCCCTTCGACGCGAACGCCTGCGGGGCGATCTTCGGCGAGGGGGCCGCGATGCTCGTGCTGGAGAATCTCGATCATGCCCGCCGGCGGAACGCGCGGATTCTCGCCGAGATCGCCGGCATCGGCCAGAGCCACAGCATGAGTGCCGCGTACGAGAGACTGGAACCGGACGGCCAAGGTATTCGGATCGCCGTCGAGAAGGCCCTCGCCGACGCCGAGATTGGCCCGGAGGACCTCGATCTGGTGATCCCGCACGGTACGGCCATCCCGCAGGACGATCTGGCGGAGGCCCGGGGCCTGGCCGCCGCTCTCGGCCCGGCGGTGAAGAAGATCCCGGTCTGGCCGACCAAGAGCATGCTCAGCACGACCGGCGCCGCCGGCGGCGCCCTGGATGTCGTCGCGGCGGTGCAGGCGATCACCGAGGGCGTGATCCCCCCTGCCAGGAATTTCCAGACCCCGGCTCCAGGGTGCCCTCTGAACGTGCTGACCGCCCGGCGGGACGGCCCGATCCGCCACGTTCTGTGTTGCAGTTACACCCACGGCGGCCAGACCGCCGCGATCGTGCTGAGAAAATTCGAAATCCGAAATCCGAAATCCGAAACAAATCCCAATGATCCAAATTCCAATGACCAAAACGCTGCCGGCGGACGGGGGCCCGTTTCGAATTTGCGGATTTGAACATTCGAGATTGTTTCGGATTTCGTGTTTCGAATTTCGGATTTTCCGCTTTGGGAATAGTCGATGAGAACGCCGACGAATCGAGAACGAGTGGTCATCACCGGGATGGGGATCGTGTGCCCGTTGGGCAACGACGTGGCGACCTTCTGGGAGGGGGTCCTGGCGGGACGCAGCGGCGCCAACCGGACCACCATCTTCGACGCCTCCACGTTTCCGACGACGTTCGACGCCGAGGTGAAGGACTATGATTTCCGGTCCTACGTCCGGGAGCCGCAACGGCATGAGAAGTGCAGCCGCGGCCCGGCGTTTGCCCTCGGGGCGGCGGTGCAAGCCTGCCGGCAGGCCGGTATCGACGTGGAAACTGAACGGCAAACGGTTGCGGTTGCGACGTTCGTTTCTTCGGATGGTTGCGTTGAGCGTGACGTGGGACGTCGGACGTCGGACGTCACGAGCCGCGCAACCGCAACCGAGGGACGATCCGTTCCCACTGATGGCGTGGACCGCACGCGCTTGGGCATCTATCTCGGAGCCGGGGAAGGCTCGCTCGCCGACGCGTTCTTCGCCTGTATCGTCGCCGGCTGGGACACCCAGCGCCAGGAGATGATCTGGGAGCGGAACACGCAGGTCGGGTTCGCCCAAATGGACCCCATGCACGAGCTGGAGCACGAGCCCAACATGGCGGCCGCACATCTAGCCCTGCTGACCGGGGCGCGGGGCCCGGTGCGAAGCTGCCTGACGGCCTGTGCCGCCAGCACGCAGGCGATCGGCGAGGCCCTGATGTTGATCC
>Ga0194113_10004418_pt1 | contig 18449 bp, 18 predicted proteins | sample TA2MahC200mmetaG_FD_146193 | JGI IMG/M metagenome (GOLD analysis project Ga0194113, IMG submission 146193) | Freshwater microbial communities from Lake Tanganyika, Tanzania - TA2015017 Mahale Deep Cast 200m | ecosystem: Environmental > Aquatic > Freshwater > Lake | place: Tanzania: Lake... | reverse complement strand
TTCAGATACCGACGCTGAAGAGTATTGCAACGGTTTTGGTGTTTGGCTTGGTGGGGGATGTCTTCAGCACATGGTGGACTAACGCCGGAATGCTCAAATGGTATCTATCGCGCCCAAGAGCGCCCCAAAGGAAGTTGTTCAAATTCAGCATATTCAAGGAGTAGATTAAAGAGGGGAATATAGTAAGAATAAAACTGGGGGGAGACATGCACCCATTGTTAAGAAGATGGCAGGTTTTGCTTTGGATTGTTTCGGTGTTCATAGCGTGGCTTCTGATTTTCAATGTTTTTCCTGTGAACAAGGGCAAGCCAGTTGGTTTGGGTAATGGCATTGATTATGGTCTGGATTTTGCTGGTGGGGTTGAGATACAGCTTAGGCTTGAGAGTGCGGTGGATTCCTACATAATGTCTCTTGAAAAAACCATTCTCGAGAATAGGTTGAATTCTCTTGGTTTGAAGGAGATTCCGGTGAGACCTTGGGGGGACCAATATATTTTGATACAGATTGCCGGCGCTTCCAGGGCTGAGACCGCTAGGATAGAGGAAATACTAAAGCAGCAGGCGCATTTTGAGATGAGGATTGACGGCGCTTTGGCGATGGAGGGCGACGAGTTGAGCGCTGACTTAAGTCCCAGCGGCATGTGGATTGAAAAAATGTCTGATGGATTCAGGTGGACTGTTGGGGTTAAGAACAGTCCGACAGGAGCGTGCCGTTTCGGCCAGGTTGGGGCTGGAAAAATAAACCGTCCGGTGGATTTGTTCATAGACCGGCCTAAAAATACGACAATAGTGTTTACTGAAGGAAAGTATTCGATACTGCGCAATTTGAGCTCAACCTCCAGCAGCGACAGCCTCTATTATGGCGGAAGCATAATTGATGTCATAACCAACCGTTCTGTGATACCTGTTGTTGTATACTGGAAGATGGATGAGAACAAGACGCTCAACGAGCTGCTGAATCTAAGCAGGTTTGGGTTTAGCACAGTCTATCTTGCTGGCAGTGAGGATGAGATGTCTGATTTGTTTAGAAACCTTCTTGAGGAAAACGGCTTGAAGACTATTAGAACGTCGCAGGTTAACATTTCTTACGATAGTTGGATTACCGAGATGATTGGTTTGGAGAATTCTCCTAGATTGGCTTTTGACCCTAAAGGAGAATGCCAGTATGAGAATGTGATAACCGGCTATGGCAGGACTGTGGAGGAGGCTAAGGAAGACGTCAAAAGAATGCAAGTGTTGTTGACTTCTGGAAACCTTCCTGTGAAGCTAAACGTGGTTTCAGAGTCCACGACGCCGCCAACTCTTGGTGTGAAGTTTCTGAAATACAGCGCTTTGACCGGTTTGGTAGCTCTTTTGACTGTGGGTCTTCTGATATTCCTAAGATACAGGAACTGGAAGATTTCTGTTCCGATAATGCTGACAGACCTTAGTGAGGTTTCAATCGTTCTTGGTCTTGCAGCTTTGATAAACTGGGACATTGATCTGCCGTCGATGGCTGGAATAATAGCTGCAGTAGGCACTGGGGTGAACGACCAGATAATACTGACAGATGAGCTTATTTCAGGCAGAAGGGAAGCCAAAAAATTCTTCAGCCTTGGCGAGCAGGTGAGAAAGGCGTTTTCCATAATATTCCTGGCGGCTGCAACCATAATAGCTGCCATGCTTCCGATTTTGAGCATAGGCGCTGGAATGCTGAAGGGTTTTGCATTCACCACAATAATGGGCGTGTTGGTGGGAATAATAATAACAAGACCAGGCTACGCAAGGGTTATAGAATACGTCTTGAGGGGGAAGGAATAGTTCCTTAAATCAGACTTGCAGTTTCAGTCGGCATCTCCGTCATAAGGAAAGACTAGTCTTGGGCTTGAACTTATAGCCATAGCGTATTATCCCACTGCTTCCGTCCACTGAAATCTTCCTGAAAGTTAGCATGACTTTCTGCCCAACGTCAACTTCCTCAGGGTCGCAGTCTACTATCTGCGATGTCACTAGCGGGCCTTCAGTCAGTTTCACAAGAGCCATGACATAGGGTTTCAGGAATTCAAAGCCTCTTGAAGGCACGTGTATTATAGTATAAGAGTAAATCTCCCCCTTGCCTGAGAATCCTACCTCCTCAATCTGGCCCCGACGCCTGCAGTTCGGACACACCGTCCTCTTTGGGAAAAACTTTTCCCTGCAGCGCTTGCATTCGCTGCCCAAAAGCCTGTATCTATGCGGTATCAACCTCCAGTGCAGTGGAATACGTTTGCTCATTTTTCCTCGCTGAATATGTGTACTGTGCATGTCGCGCCAGAGCCGCCGACATTCTGCGTCAAGCCAGTTTTCGCGCCTTTTACTTGGCGTTTGTCAGCCTGGCCGCGAAGCTGCCATGTTGCCTCAATAGCCTGCGCTATTCCAGTGGCTCCTACAGGGTGGCCTTTCGCCTTCAAGCCGCCGCTCGTGTTAATCGGAATTCTGCTGTCTATCCACGTTTCTCCGTTCTCAACCATCTCCCCACCTTTTCCAATCTTGCAGAAGCCCAGTGATTCTATGGCAAGTATCTCAGCTATTGCAAAACAGTCATGCACTTCAGCGAAATCTATTTTACTTGGCTTTACTTTGGCCATCTGATAGGCCTTCTTTCCAGCCATTGCCGACGCTTCCACTTTGGTGATGCTCTTCCTCCCGTGCAGTGAAAGAGTGTCTGTTGCCAAAGCAGAGCCCTTAATCCAAATTGGGTTTTCGCAAACTTTCTTAGCCTTCTCGCCGCTTGCGAGAACCACTGTCGCAGCACCGTCCGTAATCGGGCTGCAGTGCATCAACCTCAAGGGATCTGCAACCATGCTGGACTTCATGACATCCTCAAGAGTTACGTCATACTGATACTGAGCATAGGGGTTCAGTTTGCCATTGGCATGATTCTTCACTGAAATCAAGCTAATCTGCTCTTCAGTGGTCCCATAGTCCATCATATGCCTTCGCGCCATCAGTGCATACAAGCCCGGGAAGGTTATCCCGTGGAATGCCTCCCACTCCTGGTCAGCTGCCCCGGCCAAAGCCACAGTTGCGTGTTCTGTGCTGACGTCAGTCATCTTCTCCACTCCGCCGACCACGACAATGTCATACAAGCCAGACTTTATCGCCAAATAAGCTTGGTGTAAGGCAAGGCCGCCTGAAGAGCACGCAGCCTCAACTCTTGCCGCGGGCACTCCCACCAACCCCGCATAGTCTGCAACCAAAGCACCCACATGCTCCTGTCCAATCAATCTTCCTGGGCTCATAGAGCCGACATAGACCGCGTCAATGTCCTTGCCGTCTATCCGCGCGTCTATAATGGCCTTGGAGCCAGCTTCGGTTATGAGGCTCCTATACCCTCTATCCCAGAATTCCCCAAACTTTGTCATTCCAACTCCAATGACTGCGACATCTCTTGCCATTCTCCTCTACCTCTCCAAAGCAACCCCCTTTATCTTGCCCTTGAATTTAGCGTAAATAGCGTAGTCTATGTACTCCTTGCGGTTGACTAACTGTCTCACCGGCCTTACATTCTTCCTCTTCTCTATACCCTTGGTCGTCTTTATTATGAACGAGTCGCTTCCAGCCCCGCTTCCATAAGACGTCAGCAGTATCAGCTGGTTTGCCTTAGCTTCATCCAAGACCGCTGCAAGCCCCAATGGACTTGAGCCGGAATAGGTGTTCCCAATCAAAGGCGTCAGCAGTCCAGTGTTAAGCTGGTCGTCGCTGAACCCAAGCTTTTTGGCCGCAATCTTTGGAAACTTGCCGTTCGGCTGGTGGAACACAACATGGTCGAAGTCCTCAGGCTTCAGCTTGTTTCTCTCCATAATCTTCTTTGACGCGCTGACCACATGTCTGAAGTAAGCAGGTTCGCCTGTGAAACGCTGGCCGTGTTCCGGGTACTCCTGGCCTTCCCTCCTCCAGAAGTCCGGGGTGTCTGTCGTGAAAGAATAAGTGTCCTTGATTTCAGCAATCAACTTGTCTCTGCCAATTATGTAAGCTGCTCCTCCGGCGCTTGCAGTATACTCCAAAGCGTCTCCCGGCTTTCCCTGTGAAGTGTCTGCGCCGATAGCCAGACCATACTTTATGTAGCCTGCCTTGACCAGGCCCATGCACATCTGTATTCCAGCGGTTCCGGCTTTGCATGCGAACTCCAAGTCTGCGGCAGTCAAATCCGGAGTCGCGTAAATGGCTTCAGCCACGATTGTGGCAGAAGGCTTCACGGCATAGGGATGGGATTCGCTTCCAACATAGACTGCTCCAATGTCCTGCGGGTTTATGCCAGCGTTCTCCAACGCGGTTCTAGCAGCCTCAACGCTTATTGTTACAGTATCCTCGTCCATGGCCGGAACGCTTTTCTCATAAACCCCCAGGCCCCTGCTGACCTTCTCGCCATCGTCATTCCAGACTCTGGCAATCTCCCCCACCCTAATCCGGTATCTTGGTATATATGCTCCGTATGAGACTATTCCCACTGTCGTCATCTTATCCTACTCAAACATTCTATTAGTTTTTCCTCGCTTTTTATTGCCGAGACCGCTAGCGGTATCTGCTCGGAATCTGCGATTCTGACTGCAAGCTTGTCCACCTTGTTCGGCTTCAAGCCGTGCAGTACGACCAAATTGGGTTTTGGCTTCGTAACCTTTATCGCAATCAACGGTGATCTTCCAGTGTGGACTTTCGTGAAAATCAAGGCGCGTTCGGTTGTGGAACCGTAAAGTTCCTTCAGCTTTTCCTCAGACAACTCCACAATGGCCTTGATGCTGTCTATCACAGTGTATCCCTTTACTGTGATGTCTCTTGCTTTTCTTCCGTTGACTATTTGGCCGTCTATCTCCGTCAGCAGCCTTGAAGCCGTTATTGGGTTTGTAAATTCCCTCAGGTTTAATATTGCCTCTGACTGTGTGTCTAATGTGAACCTTCTTGCTATTTCGCCGCCGTGTTTTTCATCCACTTCTATCAGGGATTCCACCATCTTTTTGATGAAGTGGGTTCCGGGCGACTTCCGCCTGCCTGATTCGTAGTCTGATATCACTGAGGGGGACACGTCCATGGCATTGGCCAGCTCGCTCTGGCTTAGCCTGAATATCTCCCGCCATTTTTTCATTATTACTGATGGGTGGCTTGATATGGCAATTTCGCCTGCAATACTTTTGGCGAGTGGATTACCTAGGTCCATTGTTTAGCGCGCGTCTTTAACTATATGCTCAGGTGATATAAAAACATGACGTAGAAAACAACGACAAATGTCGAAGAAACTTTAATAAACAAGGTGAGAAACACGACCGCTCCGCACACCGGTGGTGTGTAAAGTAGATACGATCGCGCAGCGCAACAGGGTCCAAGCCCAACAGAGCATTATTTTTCCGGCGGTGTGGTTTCATTTTTATTGAACCCATCCAATACTATTTCCCTTCTATCATCGGGTGGTTTGCTGTGAAGGAGAAAATAGAGAAGTTTCTAGACTCAAAGGAGAGGGAAATCCAGGAACTGGCGAGCGTGTATCCTAACAAAAAAAGCCTTGTATTGGACTACCAGCAGCTTGAGGAGTTTGATAGCGAACTTGCAAAAAAGCTCATGCAAACGCCTGATGAAATAATCCCGCTCTTCAATGCACTGCTGTCCGAAAAAGACATGCTGCTTTCCACCGAAGGCGTGGAGAAGATGGGCGGAGTTGAAGCGGCTGAAAGGCCGATGCTGCATGTGAGATTCAAAAACATCCCCAAAGAAAAGGGCTACACGGTCACAATCAGGGACATAAATTCGGACTACATAGGCCACTTGATTTCTACAGAGGGCGTGATAAACAAAATCAGCGACGTGCTACCAAAAGTATACAAAGCAGTGTTCTACTGCAACAGATGCAATGAAAGAGCCTCCATAATCCAGGAGAGGAGGATGCTGACAAAGCCATCAAAGTGCACGCACTGCGGCAGGGACGACTTCCGGTTCATCGAAGACCAGTCATCTTGGGTGGACATACAGTATTTGGAAATACAAGAGCCTTTGGAACAGCTGAAGGGCACTGAAAACGCAAGAAAAATAGAGGTTATCGTTGAAGACGACTTCACAGATGTTGTGACTGCCGGAGACAAGGTGGTGGTCAACGGAATCCTCAGGCTGAAGCCGCAGAAAACCAACATACAGACCCCAGTGTATCATAAGTTCATAGAAGCCAACTACGCCGAAGCGCTTCAAAAGGACTTTGAGGAACTTGAAACAACCAAAGAGGAGGAGAAGGAAATCAAAAAACTCTCCAAAGACCCTGCGATATACGAGAAAATCATCGGCTCAATAGCGCCCTCAATCTACGGATACAATGAGGTGAAGGAGGCCATCGCGCTGCAGCTGTTTGGCGGCCGCCCTGGAAAGAAAACCACCGATGGAACTTCAATAAGGTCTGACATGCACATACTTCTCATCGGAGACCCAGGCGTCGCTAAGTCGAGAATGCTCCAGTATGTCAAGAACATAGCGCCCAAAAGCATTTACGTCACTGGGAAAGGAACGACAGGCGCTGGTTTGACCGCCACAGCAGAGAAGGACGAGTTTGCAGACGGGGCCTGGACTCTGAAGGCTGGCGCACTGGTGTTAGCCAGCGGCGGAATAGCCGCAATAGACGAGTTCGACAAGATGACCAAAGAAGACAGGAGCGCAATGCACGAGGCAATGGAACAGCAAAGCTATCACCCAAGTTTCGAGCTTTTCTTGGCTGATGGCGGTAAGGTAAAGATTGGCGAATATGTGGACAAGCTTTTTGAGGCAAATCCTCGTGGTGTGGTCGACGGTATTGAATGCGAAATACTCCCTTTGTGTGATTACGTTCCATTGTATACTACTGATTTCAACAAAGTTTTTAAGGTTGGTGCGGATAGGGTCAGCAGGCATAAGGCTCCAGATTATTTTGTGGAAATCACCTATTCCAATGGTAGAATCATTCTTGTGACTCCCGAGCATCCACTATATCTGTGGGATGACGGGTTTAGGTGTATTGAAGCCTCCAAAGCCAGGGTGGGGATGTTTGTCCCCTCGCCGAAGGTTATTCCAAATTCAAGCAAGGCTGTGTGTCTAACAGCAGACAAGCCTGCTTATGGTAGAAAGAATTTGACATTTCCAGTGAAACTCAACCCTGATTTATCTGCAGTGCTCGGCTTTTTGGTCTCAGAAGGACACGCTTATGCCAGCAGAAGCGCTGAGATAGGGTTTTCCAACAAAACTCAATTCATGCTGGGCGAGTTCATGGTTCTTATGGAACGGCTGTTTGACCTAAAACCATCTGTCAACGTGAGCTCCTGCACCAAGACAACAACCCTAAGGTATATCTCAACAAAACTCTACGGCTGGTTTAAAGAAAACTTCCCGGAAATCTTTGCGCTGTCGCACTACAAGAGAATACCCTCTAAAATACTCTCCGGCTCAGTCGAGGATGCAAGAGAATTCCTCAGGGCTGCGTTCCTGGGGGATGGAAGTGTTGAGTCCAACTCCGTCTGCTATAGGACTTCATCCAGAGGGCTGGCTGAAGACTACCAGGATTTGCTTTTGAAGTTAGCAGTCAGGTCAAGAATAGCAGTAGACAAAGAGTCCATGTCATACAAGGTCTACATAAAAGGGGATTCCCTCAGGAAATTCTTTAATGAGTTGGTTGACCCGCGCGACTTCAGATACAAAAGAATAGCATTTATTGTTGGAAAGAGCTGCAGGAAAAACAGACACCACGATGTGCTGCCGGCAGACTTGTCTGGCAGGATAATAAACCTCCACAAACAGCTTGGCTTGGCATACAATGGATACTTCAACCAGCATCTAGAGAACAATTTTGGGGTATCCAGAGAAGTGTTTTCAGAAAAAATGTTTATGCTGAAAAAAAGGCTGGAGTGCGTTGTTAGCGGCGCAGCCCGGGCGGCAAACCTAAGGCAGCTGCGTTCAGCAACGGGGTGGAGCCAAAACAAAGTTGCTTTGGAGGCTGGTTTTACCAGAGGCATGGTGGACTATGTCGAACGCAAAGGCTATTCCAAAAACAAAAGAGATGAAATCTTCCATAAGGCAAAAGAGATGACACTACTCTCAATAGACAAAAGCAGTGCAGAGCTAACTGAACTGGAACGACTACTGGAGTCAAACGTGGCGTTCGAGCGCATAAAGAAAACGCGCATGGTTAGAAACAAAGGGCCCTTGAGAACCAGGTGGGTTTACGACGTCACTGTAGAGCCAACACACTCCTTCATAAGTTCTGGCGTAGTCCTCCACAACACAATTAGTATCGCAAAAGCCGGGATGATGACCACCTTCAGGGCCAACACTTCCATACTCGCAGCTTCTAACCCGAAGTTCAGCCGCTTTGACCCTTATAAGACTCCTGCAGAGCAGTTTGACATACCTCCGACTTTGATAAGCAGGTTTGACTTGATTTTCCCAGTCAAGGATATCGTTGACATGGAGCAGGACAAAAAGATAGCGGATCACATAATGAAGATGCACGGCACTGAGAAAGACATGGAGGAGATAAAGGCTGACATACCTGCAGACTTGTTCAGGAAGTACATCTCCTACTCCCGGAAGAACGTAAAGCCGGTTTTGACCACAGACGCGATGGACAAGATCAAGGAATATTACGTCACCTTAAGGTCTTCAAGCCACGGCGGCGCGGTGCCTGCAACTCCAAGGCAGCTTGAGGCGTTGATCAGACTGGCGGAAGCTTCAGCCAAAATCAGGCTTAGCGACAAGGTCACTGTGGCAGACGCTGAGAGGGCGATAAACCTGACAAACTTTGTTTTGAGGGAGGTGGCTTATGACAAAAGCTCTGGCCTATTGGACATAGACAGGATTGCGACAGACCATCCGAAGGCTGCTAGGGACAAGATAAAGATGGTTGAGGATGCCATAAGGGAGCTGGTGGGGAACGTAGAGGGCAACACTGCGGCGTTGAACGACATACTCGACCATGTTGCAGGCCATGGGATATCAAGAAGCGACGCCGAAAAATACTTGAACGAGCTGAAGCTTAAGGGAATAATCTACGAGCCGAAGCACGGGCAGTTCACCTTTGCAATAGAATAAGCTGGTTTTTGAGATGAAACACATTAGTCCGATAACCTACATAGTAGCGCTGTACATTGTTGTGATGGCTCTTGGCCTGCACGTCGGCAGTGCATTAATACCCATGATATACGAGACTGGGGAGATTCCTCCCGCGGTTCCAGACCCTGAGTCGCTTGGCTCTTCAGCCCAAATCTTCTTGTACATCCTTGTGATGACTGGCTTTCTGCTGCTGCTGATAAAAATGAAAAAGGATTTTATCATAAAGGCGATAGCCTACCTGGCGTTGTTTGTTGGTGTGTACTTGACTTTGTTTGCCATAACGCCAAAGTTTGGCCTTCCCATTGCGGTGCTGCTGCTGGCTCTGACCACTTGGAAAAAACAAAACCTGCTGTTTGTGAACCTGACTTTAATATTGACTGTCTCTGGAGTTGGAGCGTTCCTCGGGGCGTCTCTGTCAGCACTGCCCTCGCTGCTGCTGCTGGTAGTGCTCTCGGTCTACGACCTGATTGCGGTGTTCTACACTAAACACATGGTCACTTTGGCTGAAAAGGCCAAGGGCAAACTACCCTTCATGTTCCTGATACCAGTTGGGGGAAGAAACCTGGGTTTGGGTACAGGAGATTTGGCAATACCCTTGGTGTTCACAGTCTCGGTGTACAAAGACTATGCGCTGGCAAACGCAATTGCCACTGCAGCAGGCGGCTTGATGGGAATAATACTGTTGTTCCAGTACGTGAAAAACAGGAGAAACATTACGCTTCCCGCGCTGCCGCCCATAATGCTTGGACTGATAGCAGGCCTGGCAATAAGCATGCTTCCCAAATTGTTCTAAACAAACTTATATAGAACTAAAACCCAATACTAAAAGCCAGGGCACAGCGGGGTAGAGCAGCCAGGAGTGCTCGTCGGGCTCATAAAACCTCCCTTTTTTTTGGGATGTTTCATCCCCCTAAGATGGATTCAACTAAAAGATGAAACAAAAAGTTTAAGATACCCGAAGGTCGGTAGTTCAAATCTACCCCCCGCTATCTCTTTTTACAGTTTTTTATCTATTGGTTCCAGAGCTGGGTTATCCTAGGTTTTATTGCCTTCAGGCTGCTGGTATGTGGTTCCCTGCTTCCAACAGCGCCTTCAGCAACCCGGAACAATTTGTCTGGATTGTCTGTTTTATCGACTTCTTTAGCCTCGCTTATCACACGTCTGTCGAATGCGTCCAATCCTCCAAGCTTTTGGACTTCTATACCAAAATCAACATTGGTTAAGTTTTCTCCAACTATAAGTTCGTGCAGTATTCTTCTGCCCCTGTCTTCAGCATACACCTCGTCATATATGTCCTGTCTCTCTTCAACAGTAGGTTCTCTCTTAACTTTTCCAGCCAATTCGCTGATTCGCCTGAAAATCTCTCTCCTCTGGTGCTCCACAAACACCCTCTCCCCTCGCACCGCCGGAGCGCCTTTTTTGTGAAAGCCCCACTCCAACTCCATCCTCCTGGTTTCAATATCTATTGCCTGCTCCTCCCGCGTTCTCTCTCCACTCACCTTCAAGATGCTGTAGACTTGGTCCATCTGGCCGGCCGTCAAGGCAAAAGTACCCTTGGTTTTCTCAAACACAATTCTCATGTCTGCGATTATCTTTTTGGCAACGGCCATATACTGCTCCCTCTTCGGTTTGTTGACTATCTCAAGCACCAAAGCCTCTACTCTTTTTTGCTCCAACGCTGGGTCCATCTTGCCGTCAGGCTTAGCCGTTTTTTGCAAGCGTTCACGTGCCTGCCTTTCTAAGTCTGGAATCCAGTCCGCGTGTTGTTTCCTAAGTTGTTCTACAGACGAAAACACTGCCATCTTCCCTGCACATGCAACAAGCCTAAAGCTTAATGTGGTTGGGAATCTGCCCATGATTTCTTCGAGAAGCTGTGGGTAATCCAGGTTTGCCACCTCCTTGTCTTCCCTCAGTTTGCCGTCTGCGGCCATCAGGAGAAGCTTTTTCCTCCTGTTCAACTCCCTAACAACATCCTCGCCAGCTTTTGCAATATTTCCTTGGCCTTTTGGCGTCTCTCCTCTCTTCTCCGGCTGGGCTTGCATAGTAAAAACCGGGTAATCCTAGAATAAAAAGCAGTAATCCTGTACAATGCAAAAATCTCAGCAACCTAATACGCCGGCTGGTTTGCAAACTGGTCTTCCACCTGGTTTATTGAAATCAGCTTGAGGTTGAATATTATCGTCTGCCCTGCCAGCAGGTTGTTAGCATCCAATGTCACTAAGTTTTCGTCAACCTCCAGAACCTTCAGATAGCCTATGTCAGTTGCGATGACGTCCCCCTCGCTTACTTGTAGCGTTGAATATATGTTCTCATCATCCACAGTTATGGTAGAATTTCCTAAATAGGTTGGAACTACCGTGCCGTTGGCGATATTGTGCTTCACATAAACCATGTTGTTCTCCACCTTTGTTATCACCATCTCCCAGGGCATTCCAGGCGACTCTACGGTTTGGTTTACAACAGCTTTCTGGCCCATAACCTCTTCAAACATATCCAGCTCTATCTCCTCAACCCTTGGCATGACTTGAAGTCTTTCTACTTCCTCAACATTTTCCTCGCTCCAGTAGCCGTAGGCCTTTTCAGGAGGCAAGGTCACGGTCTTTTCCTCACCCACCTTCATCCCCACCAGCGCCTCCTCCACGCCAGAGACCACATCATTCAAGCCTATGGTAAACGATATCGGCTTGTATTCCCTCAACGGATTGTACATGCCTGCTTCGTTCGCCACCTCTTCCAATGAAGTGTCGAATACAGTCCCATTGAGGTACCTTCCAGTGTAGTCCACTTCAACAACGTCCCCCTCTTTTACAGTTCCTCCGACTGGCTTGCCGGCCAAAGTGGTGGTTACGCTGGCCGGCTTGTTTTTTTCCATCAGCTTCACGCTAAGGAAGAATATCAAAACTAACGACGCCGCCAGAAGTACTGCAAGAATCTTCGTTTTCTGCTCTTTGTTTTTCACAATGTCCCTTTTTTAAACTAGACTTCTATTATATTTACCCTCACGCTTATATATCGTGTGAATTCCAATGGCAAAGTTTAAGGAAGCTGAAGTCAGGCTGTTCAAGGGCGTTTGCATGACCTGCAACGCAAAAAATCCCCTCACTGCAACCAAGTGCAGGAGATGCGGCAAGGTCGGCAAAATCAGGAGGAAGAACAAGAAGAGGGTCGCTGCCGCAGCCAAGTGAGCCCAAGCCTTTATATTTCGTTATATTACTCTAAACTACCCCCCTTTTTATTCCCAAACGAAAACATCCATACATGGGTGATTGGGTACTGCACATAGCATTGCTTACTTCAGTGGTCGGGCTGGTTCTGCTCACAGTCTCGTCTGAATATTTGGAGCCGCCCTACAGTGAAGTAGGTTCAATAAACACAGGTTTCGTCGGAAAGAACGTCCATCTGAAGGGTGAGGTCACCAGCATCCATAAGTTCAAGGGAGGCTCGCTTTTGGTAAAAGTGTCAGGGCAAAACAGCAGTATCGACGTCTTCGTGCCGTATGCCGTTGCATCCCAAGTGAACCTGGATGATGCTCCTGGCAGAGCAGTAGACCTGATTGGCGCTGTCGAAGTCTACAACGGCAGGCTTGAGGTAGTCGTTGACAAAGAGTCTAATGTACGTTTGATTGAAGATGATGGTTAATGTTTCCGGCTTGAGGGATTTTGAGTTCTGCCCCAGAGCAGTATACCTGAAGGAATTTTTAAAGCTGACTCCAGAACTTTCACCCCAGCAGGCCAGAGGTCTTGTCGGGCATGCAATCAGAAAAGAGCTGTCTCTAAGGCAGAGCAAACTGCTGAAAAAAATAAAGCACGAAGACCAGCTTGGCCTGCTGCTGCAAAGCGAGTTTGACTGCATTCTAGATGACTTGCCGTATATATACAAGGAAAAGCTTGCCGGCATTGAGTTAGGCAAAATCCTTGGGGAAATAGAGGAGGAGATAAACTCTGAAATAGGTTTGATTTCCAGCAAGCTTGCAGTGCTGGTGAAGGAGCAGGGGCTGCAGCAGGCGTTGAAGGCTGTGACGCCCTGGAAGACTGAATACCCGATACGCTCTGAAGCCCTCAACCTGACTGGGATAGTGGACAAAATAATGCAGCCTCTGAGTCCGGTCGAGATAAAGACAGGCAAAGTCGGGGAAAGCGTTTGGGAGGGCGACAGAATGCAGTTGTGCGCCTACGGAATGCTTTTGGAGGAAAAGTTCCAGCAGGAAATACTCCAAGGCTTTGTGGAGTACACTCGAGTCCAGGAGCAACGACAGGTGTTGCTCACAGAACGCCTGAGGAGAAGAGTCTTGGACACAAGAGACAAAGTAACGGAAATACTGTCTGGAAACCTGCCTGAAATATGCCCCCACGGCAACGGCAAAAAATGCGACGCATGCAGTTTCAAAAAAGAATGCTATACAATATAGCCCAACAAAGCCACCTTGGATTGACAGCAACCAAAATACCAAAGGTTTAAATCAACCCAGAAAAGCCCCTTACTCCACCCTGCTCTTCTTGGCTTTGACCATGCGAGTCACACAGCCCGCAATCTTGTTCCTGCACGGCTTGCTGGCTATGTCAGCATACTTGCTCACCTTCTCCTTGTTCTCCTTAAAGTCGGTGCCCAACTCGTCTCCATACTCCCTGATAAGCCTTTCCGCAACCCTCTTCAAGTAAATCTGCTTTATACGACCCATCTTAACCTAAATATTTCACAATGTTATATAAAACATCATTCGGAACTCTTATGCTGCCCTGAAGGAGGTCCCTCAAGGATTTCTCTGGTTCAATGGCCTTCATCTTAGGCTCGCCCTCAATGCCGCCCTCCCTTGCCGCAATATCCAAGGCGTCTTCAAAAGTCCCCAACTCGTCCACAAGACCCAGCTCCTTCGCATCAACTCCGATGTAAATCTTCCCATTAGAAATGTTCCTAACCCTCTCCTCGCTCAAATTACGGTTCACAGCCACAGTCGCAACAAAGTCGTCATAAGTCTTGTCCACAATAACCTGCAGTTCCTCCCTCTCGCCTTCAGTCATAGGCCTATACGGGCTTCCAACATCCTTATCCTCCCCAGCCTTAATCACAGTGACATTAACCCCTAGCTTAGACATCAAATCATAGTAATGCATGATAGTCATCCTAACCCCAATACCACCAGTAATGGAATTCCTGTCTGCAACAATCCTTCTAGCAGCACTTGCAGCATAATAAGCCCCAGAGGCGCCCACATCGCCGATGTAAGCCACCACAGGCTTCTCAGACTCCTCAATCGCCTTGGTAATCTCCCTGGTCGCAACCACGCCGCCGCCGCCGCTGTTGATGTCCAGCAAAATAGCGTCAACACTCCAATCCTCATTAGCCTCCCTAATGCTCTCCTTCACATCCTCAGCATTAGCGCAAGCCACCGGACCGCTCAACAAATCACCGCCACACCCCCCAGAAGTAATCTCCCCCTTAATGGGAATAACAGCCACATAACCGCCGCCCAAACCACGCACATCACCAAAGCCAGTAGCCAAAAAAACCACAACCAAACCCAACACTAAAATAAACAAAGCCAGTATGCCAAACGTCAAAAGTATCTTCCAAACCGTCTTCACACTAAAACCACCTTCAAAACGCCATACACCTTAGGAAATTGACAATAAAAAGATGTATGGGGCCGATGAGATTTCCCCCTACCGGGGATTTCGCCCCTCACCAAAGTTCGGGGCTCAAGAACTCAGGTCACCAGAAGATGGGACCGCTGAGATTTCCCAGTTCGCTACGCTCACTGGACTTCAGCCCTTCGGGCTTCAGGAACTCAGGTCATACAACAGGATTGCTTTAGTGCAGAGGGGTCGAAACGAAGTGAAGACCCCTCCTTCGCTTTGATGATAAAACTTTCTGAAGTTTTGGGACCGCTGAGATTTGAACTCAGGTCACCAGCTATTTCGAGACGCTTCACCCTTTCTTTTTGGGGGTGAAGCTGTCCAGGTTCCCTGGACATCCCCGTTAGGGGGACTTTTTCTTTCGGGAAAGAAAAAGGGGCTCCCCAAAGCTGGAAGGATAGCCAAACTACCCCACGGTCCCGTTTGGCGTGGAATATATAGGTATGTGTGGATTAAAACTTCGTTTTTTTAGTTGAGTGTGTGGAATATTATTTGTGCACAAGCCTGTTTACGGTGAGCAGGGTGTGGGGGGTGTGGAGCGTGTAACTCCGAAGGGTTTAGTGCAGTTGCCTGTTGGTGTGGTTGAGAAGGCGGGTCTTGTGACTGACAGTTTTGAGGAGTTGTCTGCAAGGTTGTTTTCTGATTCTACTGATAGTGGTGTTTATTTTGTTCTCAGGAGGAGGCCTGCGCGCGATGAACTTATGCTGCTTGTTGGTCGTGTCAATGAGATTGATGTATTTAGGTTTAGGGGTGTTGAACAGTGGGGTTTCGTTAAGGGCCGGAAGGGGAGAGGTTCTTTGCCTCATCATATTAGGGATATGAGGGATAGGGGTTTGATGGATGTTTGGTTTCACAATCACAGTCCTAAGGATTCGGATTTGGATAAGATTCCGGGCCCTAATGATGTCATTAATGCTCGTAAAGGTGGGATTCAAGTGAATGGTTTGCTGTTGAAAGATGGCATAACATTGTTTAATCCGCACAATTTGGTTGACTTTAGGTCTGGTGGCGTGTGGAATCCCACTGATGACGAGCTGGAGGGTTTTTTGTGGTGTGTTAACGATCCTTCTCTTGACCCTTTTACGGCGCCGGATAGTTTTAAAGCCAGAAAGATGTCTGCTGCTTTGGATAGTGCTGGCGTGCGCATGGAGAAGTTAGTTTGGAGTTCAATAGATGCGAATCTGTCGTTTATTGACAAAAGGTTTGGTTGAGATTAATCACGTTATTTACTTTATCCCCTTATTGTTAACTCGTGGATTTGCAGGAGCGTGTTTGGGATTTGGAGTATGGTGGGCGTGGGACTAGGTGGAGTCCTAGGAGGTTGAGGTTTCCTTTTTCTTTTGAGGGTAAAATTGTTTTGGAGGCTGGTGTTGGCACTGGGAAGACTTTGTCAGCTGTTCTTGAAGAAAATCCTGGAAGGGTTTTTGCTTTTGATTTTTCGAGTGAGGCTTTGAAGCAGTGCAGGCAGTCTTTTAGGGCTTTCAGTAATGTTGTTTTTTTGAAGGCTGATGTTTTGGATTTGCCTTTTGAAAAAGGTTTTTTTGATGTTGCAGTAGTGTATTACCTGTTGGACAACATGCTTGAGTCTGAAAGAAGGAAAGCGGTTGCTGAGTTGCGCAGGGTTTTGAAATCTGGCAGGGTTTTGCTGTTTGAGGATTTTGCTGTGGGCGATTTCAGAGAGGAATTTGGCAAGAGGATTGAAATGCCTGAGCCGCACACTTTATTGAAGAAGAAGGGTTTGTTGTGTCATTATTTCACTGAAACCGAGGTTAAAAATCTTTTCAAGGATTTCAAGAATGTTGAGGTTTCTGGGAAAGAGCGTTCTCCCATTAGAAACAAGAGTCATCTGGTGAGGAAGACGGTTTCAGCAGTGGCGGTGAAGTAAAGGAACTTGTTTTTAGCTGTGTAATACTCATGGAATATTGGCATTTTCCAGGTGTTTGCACGATGGTTGTTGAAGTTAAGCGTGGTGGCGTTGGATCGCAGAATCAGCTGGTTGTTGACATAAATCCCCTTAAATCGCATGGGTCTCCCGTATTCCAAACGCTTGCAGTCACAAGGGAGATGGCGCGTTTGGTAAATGAAAACCATATGAAAGGTGAGTGCGGTTTGCTTTTGTTTGGAACGGCAGGCACTATCACAGAATTTGTTGAAGTGCCGAAGGGTGATGAGAGTTCATTGCCGTCTTTACTGTCCAAGGAGTCGGAGAAGGTTGTTAGGGGAAAGATGGCGGCTGGCAGGGATTTCATCGGGGTTTTCCATAATCATCCTGGCGTAGCTGTTGCAGAGGGCAAGCCACTTAGTTTAGACTCGCTTTGGCCTAGTCAGGGAGACAGGTTTGCGTATTATGACGCGTTTGGAACAAACCTGCTTGACCCTGCAATACCTAGAGACCAGGTAACTATGGAAAAGCGTTGGGACCTAAAGGCGAATCCTCTTTACATGATTGGAGGAAAGATGCCAGATGGGCGAGTGTGCATAATCGCTCACGAGATGAAATACAGGGGAGGCATGCTTTTCACTTCAGAACCAAGGCCTCTTGTGGAGTTGAAGGCGTAACTTCCAAGTTTTTGTCACCAGTGTTTCTCTACCTCTACCTTCTGCAGGTCTTCTGCGATGTAGGTTTGTTTGAAGATTTTCCGTGCTTCTTCAACCATTTTTTTGATGTCTTCTTTTTTTGGATATCTTTGGCTGATGTGCGTTAGATAAAGTTTTTTCACGTTGGCTTTTATTGCTATCTCCGCGGCTTGGACGTTGGTCGTGTGGGCTGATTCTTCCACGAGTTGTTTTTCTTCGTGGCTGAAGGTGCCGTCGTGAATCAACAGGTCTGCGTTTTCAGCAAGCTTGATTACGTTGTTGCAGGGCCTTGTGTCGCCCGTGTAGACTACTTTCCTGCCCACTATTGGGATGTCCAAAACGTCTTCTGGCTTTATGGTTTTGCCTTTCACTGTGACTTCCCTGCCTTCCTGAAGTTGCGAGAACAGCCTGCCTTCAGGCACTCCCAGTGACAGTGCTTTTTGCTTTAGGAATTTTCTGTGGGATTTTTCTTCAAAGCAGTAGGCGAGGCTGTTGGATGTGTGGATTGTCTTTGCGCAGGTTATTGTGAATTTGCTGTCGTCCAGCACGAGACCTGGCTGTATTTCATGGACTTTTACTGTCAGGTGGTCTAGTATGAACGTGCCTGCAGACAAAAGTTTGTTTATGGTTTCTTCAGTTTCCTTTGGGCCGTAGATGTTCAGCTCTCTTGTGCGTTCCATGAAGTCCATGCTTTGTATCATTCCCCCCAAGCCTAGAAAGTGGTCTGCATGCAAATGTGTTAGAAAGATGTGGTCTATTTTCATGAAGTTGACTCCTGCAAGCCGCATCTGCCTTTGGGTTCCTTCGCCGCAGTCAAAGAGATAGGGCTGATTCAAGTAGTTCACCAGTATGCTGGACAGGTTCCTTGTTTCCGTGGGAACGCAGCCTGACGTGCCTAAGAATATTACTTCCATGTTTTATTTCTGGGCTTTTTGGCAATTAAAGTCTAACAGGCGTTTGGATTTATCATTTAAATAGCTTAAAGTTATATAATGTTATGTCAAGTTATTTGAGGTGTGTTTTATGCATGGCAATGTTGTGACGCTGAACCTGAGGATTACGGAATACGGAAACCGAGTTCTTGGGGTCATAAAGGAGAAATTCGGCCTTAGAGACAAATCTGAGGCATTGGCGAGGTTCATAGACATGTATGGGGAGGAGTTTGTGG
>Ga0194113_10004415_pt1 | contig 18452 bp, 16 predicted proteins | sample TA2MahC200mmetaG_FD_146193 | JGI IMG/M metagenome (GOLD analysis project Ga0194113, IMG submission 146193) | Freshwater microbial communities from Lake Tanganyika, Tanzania - TA2015017 Mahale Deep Cast 200m | ecosystem: Environmental > Aquatic > Freshwater > Lake | place: Tanzania: Lake... | reverse complement strand
GGTGAGCGCCGCGTGCTGTCCTCGGAAGTTCGCCTCGCCCCACGGCCGATCCACCGAGAAGGAATCGTAGTGCATCGCCAGCTCGTGCCCCGCATCGCGGATCGCGGCGATCACCTCCGGCCCATAGCCCGGCAGGATGACGCACCAGGTCGAATGGATCTGCGCTGGGGCCAGCACTTCGAGGAGGCGCAGCGCGAGCTGCGGTTCGCTCAGATCGGTGTCGTGCGAGATTTCGCCCAGGGCCGGCAGGTTGCGCGGGTAGAGCCAGAGGAGCGGCAGCGTCACCGCTTGCGCCTCGGCCAGGTAGAAGATGGCGCGCAGCAGCAGCTCGCGCCACAGGTCGGCGATGGGCTGCATGAAGGCCGAAAGCCCCGGCGCGTCCGCCACCGGTTGGCGATCGAAGAGCCAATCCAAGACCAGGCCATCGTCGGCCTTGAGGATCGCATCGCAGATCGGCCCGGCGCCATCGGGCGCGGCGACGCCGTCGCGCGTGATCGCGACCCCCTGCTGGATGCGCACCACCGTCCCGGTCAGGTCGGCCGCGATGAGCAGGCAACGGCCGCGGCCGGTCGCATGTTCGACCACGGCGACGCGCTTGGTGGGCCGCTGATGGGCGTCGAGCACGCGAGCCAGCACCTCGCCGCCAGCGGGGAGCACAGAGATACCGTTGAAAAAGTGCAGCGGAAGCGTGATGTGATTGAGCGCCGGATGAGGGACGCCGCCGGCAGCCAGGTAGCCCTCACCCAGGTTGCTGGCGAAGCCGTAGAGCTTGTAGGCCGGCGGCTCGACTTCCACGCCGAACAGCTCGGCCAGCCCGCAGACCCCGCCGACGCTGATCCACGCGCCGCCTGCCGCCACCCAGACCGCCAACTGCTCTTGCAGCGCGAGAGGCGGTTCCGTCTCGCCCACGGTGAGCAGGATCCGCAGCCCCGGCAGCCGCTCCGCCAGGGCCTCCGGGGCGATCTGCTCGTAGCACAGACCCGCGTGACCGAGGATCTCGTGGAGATAGCGCCCATAGGTAACCAGGTAATGGCTGTAACGGGGGATATCCCAAACGCAAACACCCAGGGGAATGGTGGTGGGCGATTGACTCATGCGTGCGACCTTGAGAGACCTTTAGGGTCTGTGAGACCCTAAAGGTCTGGGTAGCGTTACGCGCTCTCGATCGCCTTCTTGATCGCGTCGAGGTCGCCCGTCATGGTCTTATAGGCGCGGTTGGCCTCATCCTTCATGGCCTGGCCGCCCTTCTCCATGTACTCCTTGATGAAGTCGCCCCACTTGTCCAGGCCCTTGTTGCCGGTGATGAAGTCCACTTCCCACTTGGCCTGGATCAGTTGCAGGTCAGGCCCGACCTTCGTAATGTCGGGGTTCATGAACACGCCTAGATCGCGAACGTAGTTCTTGTTCGTCGTGCCTGCCCTGGCATACTTGGTGATATCGTCGTAGTCCTTGCGCTGGAAAGTCTTCCAGACCTCGATGTTGGACGGGGTCAGGATGCCGATGGAAGTGCCCAGCTTGGCGCGATCCACTTCCTTCTTGATCTGCGGCACGCCCCACTCGTCGCGGGCCGAGTGCTCCCCTTCCTTGCCATAGCGAATGAAGTAGGCCAGGTCCTTGTCGGAGCTGGCGACATCCCACACTTCCATCATCTTGGCGATGCGAGGATTGTCGCCCACCATCTGCTTGCCGAAGCGGATGGGCGGATTGGCGTAACCCCAGCCGTGGTAGCCGAAATCGCCCTTCGGACCCTTGGGCGCATACGCCAGCGCGATCTTGCCGCCGGCGTCCACGATGCAGTCGAACAGCTCGCCGCCCTTGTAGAGGCGATACCAGGTGCCCACGTCAGTAACGATCGTCTTGCCCTGGCACCAGGCGTTGACGCACTGCTGCCAGCCGGAAGTCACGAACTCGGGATGGATCAGCCCCTTCTTGTACCAGTTGGCCAGGGTGGTCAGAGCCTCCTTGGCGCCATTGAGCGTGATGCCGTAGTCCACGCCCGACTTGTCAGCCCGCTCCATCCAGTGCAGGGGGAAGACGCCGTATGCGCCGAAGACATTGGCGAACATCATCTGCGGCGCGTCCTTGGCCCGGCTGATGACGCCGTACTGGTGCAGCTTCTGCGCCACCGCCTTGGTCATGGCGTCTTCCATTTCGACCAGGGTCTCGGGCGCTTTGGTCATGCCGATCTTCTCCAGCGAGTCGAGCCGCCAGCCTTCGGTGAAGGGGATCAGGTTGTTCGGCCCCATCAGCGGCAGACCGTAGTTCTTGCCCTTGTAGTTGGCGCCCAGCCAGGCCATGATGCTGTAGTCGTTCAGCGCCTTGAAATACTTGGGCATGAACTTCTTGTAGGCGCCGATCGGCACCTCGGCCACGATCCCCTGTTCGATCAGCGGCTGGCCCGTCTGCTCATAATGGAAGACATCCGGGATGTCGCCCGCAGCGAACCGGGTGGCGTAGACATCCTTGGCCTGGAACCGCTCGATCCAGATGAAGTTAAAATCTACGTTGAAGCGATCCTGCAACGTCTTCTGGATCAGAGAATCCGCGTCGGCGGCCGGGTCTTGGGCTGACATGACGAAGAGGCCGTAGTTGATCTTGACGCGGGCCGGGGGCGGCGGGGCCTTGGTGGGTTCCGCTTTGGCTGGCTGGGCCGGGGCTTGCGTCGGCGCGGCTGGCGCTGGCGCCGGGGCTGGTTGAGCGCACGCGCTCAACAGGACGGCTGCGCTGGCCCCTGCGCCCTGCAGGAACCGGCGGCGTGACAAAGTGACTGACTTCATCTTGCTTCCTCCTTGGGGTTGTGATCAGTACTGCCATGCGCTGGCATGGCGACGCTTCGATCGGCTCACAAGCGCGCTTCCGAACGTGCGACATCTCTTCCAGCGATGATCCGCCTCCTTTCTGCCTGCTGCTTCGCAAGCCTCAACCTTTCACCGAGCCCTGTAAGATGCCCTTGATGAAGTAGCGCTGCGCAAAGGGGTATACCATCAGAATGGGCACGGTCGTTACCATCAACAAGGCCGCCTTGACCGTTTCTTCGGTTGGCCGCGAGATGATCGAGCCCATCTCCTGGCCGGGCTGCATGCCCATGTTGAGCAGATCGGTGTCGAGCAATACCCGCCGCAAGATGATCTGCAAGACGTACTGGCTCTTGTCCGTCATGTAAATCAAGGCATCCAGGTACGCATTCCAATGGTTGACAGCGGTCCACAAAGCAATGGTCGCCAGAATCGGTTTGGAGAGCGGCATGATCACCCGCCACCACAACGACAGGTCATCCGCGCCGTCTATCTGCGCAGCCTCCTGGATCTCCTGCGGCATACCGCTGAAGAAGTTGCGCATGATGATCAGATAGTAGGCCGCCAGCCCCGGCAGGATGAGCACCAGCCGGTTGTTGATCAGGCCCAGGTTGCGCACCCAGATGTAGGTTGGGATCAAGCCGCCACTGAAGAACATCGTGAAGACGAAGAATCCGGTCAAGGGCTTCTTGAAGGGCAGGTCGCGGCGCGAAAGCGGATAGGCCGTCAACGCAGTGAGCACCACGGCCCAGCCCGTGCCGACCACCACTCGAAAAAGCGTGTTCAGGGCCGCTACCCCTAGCTCCTTGGAGCGGAGCACGGCGCGGTAACCATCCAGGTTGATCGGCCATGTGAAGAGCCGAAAGCCGCCCACGAGGGCCGCTTGGCGGGTGCTGATGGACATGACAAACTGATCCCAGAACGGGTACAGCATCATGACGATGACGATCAAGACCATCAAGTAGGAAATGAGCACCACGATCTTGTCGCCAAAAGTGTCGTGCCTGTCAAACATGCCAGCCTCGCAACCGGACGATCCAGTCCCGGGTTATCCTTACCACAGCGCGTAGTAGCGATCGCTCAAACGCCGGGCGACTTCGTTCACGGCCAATACCAGCACCAGGCCGACGACGGACTTGAAGAACCCCACGGCCGCTGCAAACGAGTATTGGAGATTGGTCAGTCCAGAACGATACACGAACGTGTCAATGATGTCAGCGGTCTCGTAGACCGTCGCGTTGTACATGTTGAAGACCTGGTCGAAGCCTGCGCTCAGGACGCCGCCCAGCCGCAGGATGAGCAGCAACGCGGCGATCGGCAGCACCGAGGGAATGCTGATATAGAGCATCCGCTGCAAACGCGTGGCGCCATCCACGACCGCCGCTTCATACAGAGTCGGATCAATGTCCGTCAGCGCCGCCAGATAGATGATGGCGCCCCAGCCGATCTCCTTCCAGATTTCGCTCGCCACCAACACCACGCGGAACCAGGGCGGGTTGGCCATGAAATAGATCGGCTTGAGGCCCAAGAGCTTGATGATCTGGTTGACGACCCCAGTAGAAGGAGAGAGCATGGCGGTGACGAGCGCGGAGAAGACGATCCACGATACGAAGTGCGGCATATAGCTGATCGTCTGCGAAGCGCGCTTGAAAAGACCGTCGCGCAGCTCGTTGAACAGCAACGCCAATAAGATCGGCGCGGGGAAGCCGAAGATGAGCTTCAGCGCGCTGATGAGCAGCGTATTGCGCAACGCGTTGACTGCCATCGGGTTCCTGAAGAACTCCTCGAAGTGCTTCAGACCCACCCAGGGACTGCCCCAGATCCCCTTGGTGACCTGGAAGTCCTGGAAGGCCATGAGAAGGCCATACATGGGGCCATAGTTGAAGATGAGAACCAGGGCGAAACCCGGGAGCAGCATCAACAGCAGCACTCTGGCAGCGACGATGCGTTGCCAGAGCGACTTGCTTCGTGGCTTTCCCAAGGTGTTCGGCCTGGCCGCGAGAGCAACGCCAAGCACTAGGGCTCCTGTGCGTTTTCTATGCGCCAAGTCTGCGCAACGACCAGCGAAGAGGAGAAGGCTATGCCTCTGCAGCCTTCCTTGACAGATGACCTGATTTCGCTTATCCTTAGTAAGGATAGCGAACCAACTCACCGACGAGATGATACCACAAGACCCTGAGACGTGCAACTTCGTTCCATCTCGCAGTCTGTTCGGCCTGGCGGCCCAACGCCCCTGGAGCCCATGACGGCCAGAAAACCACGATCCGTCAGCCTTTCTGCCAGCTATCGAGCTGTGATTGATCTGCTGGTCGCCCACGGCGCGCTCTCGCGGGCCGACATCGCGCGCGCGCTCCGCCTGAGCAAGCCAGCCGTCTCGAGCGCAGTCGCCAACCTGATCGCCAGGGGCGCGATCCAAGAAGTCGGCGTCGGCGAATCAGCCGGTGGACGCCGGCCGATTCTACTGCGTCTGGGCGGCGCCGGCCAGGTGGTCGCCGGGGTCGAGATTGATCCGAAGTTCTGCCGGATCGCGCTGACCGATCTCGACGGCCAGGTTCTCGAGATGCATGAGGCGCCGCTGCGCGATCCGCGCGAGGACGCTGTGGCGGACCTGGTGGCCGACGATCTTCGGGCGCAGCTAGCGACGCGACCAGATGCCATGTTCCTCGGTTGTGGGATCGCAGTCCCGGGTCTCATCAGCGCCGACGGCGACACGGTCACCTATGCCACTACGCTCGCTTGGGATCGCGTGAACCTGCGGCCGCTGCTGGCAGCGCGCCTGCAGGCGCCCGTGGTGCTGGTTAACCGCGGGAAGGCTGCGGCGCTTGGCGAGCTGTGGTATCGCGGCCGCGCACCCCAGGCCGATCTCATCTACATCTACCTGGGCACAGGCGTCGGCGGCGGCATTCTCCTGAACAACGCCGTGCACGAGGGCGCCGACCGCGCGGCCGGCGAGATCGGCCACATGATCGTGGATCCCCGAGGTCCCCTGTGCAAATGCGGCAACCACGGCTGTCTGGAGACTTTGATCTCGGGCCCGGCTGTCGCCCTGCGCGCCCAGGCGGCGATCAAAGCCGGCCGCGCCACCTTGCTGACGCAATGGCTGGCGGGCCAGAGCCTGGATGTCCTGACAGCCAAGATGGTCGCCGATGCTGCCCTGGCCGGCGATCCCCTGGCGCTCGAAATCCTGGAGCAGACGGCCGGGTATCTAGGCATCGCGGTCGCTAACCTGGTCAACCTGCTCAATCCCCAGCTTGTCGTCCTCGGCGGACCGGCGTCGCGCTGGGGCAACCTGCTGCTGGAGGCCACACAGCGCGCAGTGCAACAACGCGCCCTGGACGTGCCCCGGCGCTCGGTGCGCATCGTGCTCAGCCAGGCCGGCGACGTGACGGTGACGCTCGGCGCGGCCGCCATGATCTTGAGACAGGCGAGCCAGCTCTTGACCGCAGGGTGGTAGCAAAGGACATCCCGAGACGTGGACACGCTGGCGCTTCAACCGTTCCTCCACCAATTGATGCAGTTGCAGAGCCGGCTTCTCGCCATGTCGCCCGAAACCCGGCTAAAGGATGTCCTCAGGGCCATTGCGGAGGCCTGCAACGAAGTGCTGCGAGGCGATTTCTGCGTGGTTCAGCCCTATGACCAGACGCATGACCGCTTCCTGGCCGGCCAATTCACCGCGGCAGGTCTGCCCAATGCCGAAACCTTTCCGTGGACCGAGCCTCGGCCCGATGGGGCGACGCGCGCCGCGCTGGCCGCAGGCCTGTTGACCATCGAGGACTATGCGGCCGAGACGACGCGCTATCCTTTCCTGGTGGGAACCGGCGCCTTTCGGGCCGCCGCCGATGTCAGAGCCGCGATCGGGGTGCGCTTGCAGACGGGCCACGAGAGCGTGGGCGTGCTCTTCGTGACCTATCTGCAGCCGCATCACTTCACAGCGGCCGAAGTCCAGATCGCACGCCTGTCCGCGCACCTGGCCGCTATCGCGATCCGCAACGCCCGGCTCTTGGAGCTGAACGCCGCCATCGGCGCCGCCCAAGAGCTGATTCGCGAGGCGCTGAGACCTGCCATCCTCCTCGACGCCTTTCTGGCCGAGGTTGTGCGGCGAACGCAGGAGCTGGTCCCGTTCGATGTGGGGTGGTTGCTGCTGCGCGAAGGCGATCGCGTGCGAGTGCGCGCGACCGATCAGGCGCATCTGTCCGACCTCGGAACGGCGTTTCCGGTAGATGACTGCATCAGCGGGTTGAGCATGTCACACGGCGAGCCGATCAACATCCCCGATCTTGCCCAGATGCCGGAGCCGTTGCGCCGCGTCTACAAGCCGTCGCGCAGCGCGGCCGCGGCCATGCGGAGCGAGCTCGTCGTGCCCCTGCTCATCGGCGGCCATGCGATCGGCGCGCTCAGCATTGAAAGCCGCCAGCCCGCCGCGTTCGAGCCCCGCCACGTGGAAATGCTGACGTTGCTCGGCGATCACGCGGCCCTGGCTATCGAGCTCGCCCGCTCGCGACAGGAGGCGGCCGCCCTGAGCGCCATCGGCCTGGAGCTGGCGCGCGAGACCGCCGTGCCGGCCGTGGTGCGCCTGGTGCTGGAACATGCCCTCGCGCTGATCGAAGGGCGTTTTGGCCAACTCCTGCTCAGCGAAGGGCCGGACCTGGTGGTCCACTACACGACGAATCTACCCCCGCGCGATGTTGGGTTGCGCGTGAGCCTCCACCAAAGCGTCAGCGGCCTGGCAGTACAGGAACGCAAACCAGTGATCGTGCCCGATGTGACACGGGCAGACTATGTGGCTGTCGAGTGGGATGTCGGCGTGGCCGGCAGCATTGGCCGGTTGCTGCCCCGCTCGTCGGGGACGCCGCGCTATCAGCGCGTTCTGGAACGCGAGAAGGAACGCGTGCGCGCTGAGCTGGCCGCGCCTTTGTGGGCGGGATCCGAGATCGCCGGCGTCCTGAACGTCGAGACGCCCCGCGAGGCCGGCTTTGACGAAACGCAGCGCGGCGAGTTGGGCGCCTTTGCCCGCGCCGCCGGCAGGCGATTTGCAGAGGCGCTGGCCAAAAATGACCAGGCGCAGCTACGGTCGCTGTTGGACGAGGCGCTCGGCCGCGCGGACACCACGTTCGGGCAACTCCTGCAGATTGCAGGAGAAGAGCTGGTCATCGCACAGACCACAGGCGGCGAACCAGTCGGCACGCGCGTGCCCATCGCTGCCTCGGTCAGCGGCCAGGCTGTCAGCACTCGGCGCGAGAGCTACGTGCCCGATGTTGACCAGGAGCCGCGCTACCGCCGCTACCTGGGCGAAGAGATGAAGAGCGAGCTGGCCGTGCCGCTGATCAGCGGCGAGGAGGTCATCGGCGTTCTGAACCTCGAGAGCCCGGTGCCCGCTTTCTTCACATCGGAGCACGCACGCATCCTGCAGGCGCTCGCCGGGCAGGCTGCGGTGGCGATCGAGCGAGCGCGGCGCACCGAAGTCGAGCGGTTGGCGGCCATCGGCGGGCTGGCCGGCGACATCGTCCATCGCCTGAACAACCCCATCGCTGCGGTGAACGGCTGGCTCGCCATGCTCAAGCGCCAGCCGTTCTATCCAGAGCTGATCAGCAACCAGCCCTATGTGGCCCAGTTCGTGATGCGGGTCGAGCGCGATGTCGCCCGCGCGGTGGCGATCATCCAGGAGTTGCGCGCCGAGCTGCGCCGCCAGACGCCGACGCCCGTCGTCTTGCAGTCAGCCATCGGCGAGGCGCTCGAACGTTGCGGCCTGGCAGGCCTACATGGTAAGATACGGCTGGCGCTGGAGCTGCCCCTGGAGCCTGTGCGCGTTCTCGCCGGCCCCAGCCTCGGCAGCGTGTTCTGGAACCTCTTCGACAATGCGGCCAAAGCGATGCCCGATGGGGGGACGCTATCTGTATCAGTTCGGCCGGCCGAGGGCGGCGGTTGGCGCGTCATCCAGGTAGCAGATACGGGGGTGGGCATCGAGCCGTGGCGTCTGCCCTTCATCTTTGAGGCTGGCGCTTCGACCACCGCCGACAGCTACGCGCCTATCCATGGCCTGGGCTTGTGGTGGACGCGCAGCCAGATAGAGAGCTTTGGGGGCGCGATCACGGCAGACAGCAGTCCCAGCCAGGGAACGCGCATCACGATCCGGTTGCGCGCTGCGCCGTAGGGAAGGGAGCACTCATGCACGAAGACCGAATCCTGGTGGTGGATGATGACCCGTCATGGCAGGAGTTGCTGCGCGAGAGCATCGCGGCCAGCGCAGGCCGCGGACAACGGCCGCGCCTTATGCGCGTGGCCAGCGCGCTCGCGGAGGCTGAAGCATTGCTCGACCGCCAGCACTTCCACCTGGCGTTCGTGGATCTGCGGCTGCGCGAGGATACGCGTGACCTGGAGGGACGGAAGCTTGTGCAGAAGCTGGTCGCGCTGGATGAAGGCGTCAGCATCGTCATCGTCACGGGACATGCGGACGTCAACACCGCGATCACGGCGCTGAAGGAGTGGCGGGTGCTCGACTTCGTCTTGAAAGACGCCTGGGAACCCGACAAGGTCGCCTGCCTGACGCTGGAGGGCCTGGCGGCCGCCCGCGAGCGTTATCGCCAACGCTACGAATCGGCGATTGACTTTCTGCGCGGCGACCAGGAGATCTATCGCTGGGTCGCCACGGCCCTTGACGTTTTGGCGCCTGATGCCCGCACGCCGCGGCCTGAGCGCCTGCTGGGCGATTTTCTCAATGCGCTGCTCGCCGATCTCTACCCGCTGTTACCGCAGCGTGAACGGCTGCCGCTGTTCGACAGGCCGGCGGCTGCGATCAACCTCTGCTGCTGGAGCAAGGCGCTCGGCAGCCCCGTCGCAATCCGCCTGGGTCGACACGTAGCCGAAACGCACCGAACTGACAGGCAGGCGGCTGGCTGCGCATTTGCCAGCATCGAGAGGGTGATAGCCGACGAACAACTGGGCATCGAGGGGGTGGTGGCGACGCCTGCTGCGCCCCCCTTTGACGCCTTCGTGATCGAAGTATAGATGCAAGATAGCATCTTGGGAAACCCGCCAGGCGCCAGGCATCCTCTCAAGCGCCGGCGCTTGGTGGCCGATTTTCAGGGCAGATCCTATCGGGAGTAGACATGCCAGCGAGCCAGAACGAACGCATCCTCGTCACCGGCGCCTGCGGACAGATCGGCGTGGAGCTGACTTTGGCGCTGCGAGAGCGATACGGCAACGACAATGTCGTCGCCACTGACATCCGACCCCTGCCGGCCGGCATCGTTAGTTCTGGTCCCGGCGAGCGCCTCGATGTGACGCAGCGCGAGGCGCTGACTTCGGTGATCGAGCGCCATCGCATCAGCGTGATCTATCATATGGCCGCAATCCTGTCGGCCACGGGCGAGGAGAAGCCGCGGCTGGCGTGGAACGTCAACATCGGCGGCCTGCACAACGTGCTGGAGACCGCGCGCGAGCTAGGTGTGACGCGCGTGTATCATCCCAGCTCGATCGCTGCTTTCGGCCCCGAAAGCCCCAAGGAGGATACCCCGCAGGAGACCGTGCTGCGGCCAACGACCCTGTATGGAATCACCAAAGTCACGGGGGAACTGCTGGGGATGTATTACAGCCGGCGCTTTGGGCTGGACGTGCGGGGCATCCGTTACCCCGGCGTGATCAGCAGCGAGACGCTGCCCGGCGGCGGCACCACCGATTACGCGGTGGAGATCTTCTACGAGGCGCTCAGGCGCGGGCGCTATAGCTGCTTCGTGCGCGCCGATACCGTGCTGCCGATGATCTACATGCCCGACTGCATCCGGGCCACCCTGATGCTGATGGATGCGCCTCGGGCGCGGCTGAGGCACGCGGCTGAGTATAACGTGGCCGCGCTGAGCTTTTCGGCCGGCGAGCTGGCTGCGGAAATCCGCCGGCGCATCCCCGACTTCGTCTGCGAGTATCGGCCTGACTTCCGCCAACAGATCGCGGACTCGTGGCCGCGCACGATTGACGATCGCGCGGCGCGTGAGGAGTGGGGTTGGGCGCCCCAGTACGATCTTGCCGCGATGGTGGAGGATATGCTGGAAAAGCTCAGCTCGCGTCTTGGCTCCGCGTCGTCAACCTTGGGGCCCCTTTGACGAGAGGCAGGGGCCAGGCGGCGAACACACCCGTATCTGGGCCATCCAGGTCTCCCACCACCGCCTCGGCAGCCTCGAGACATTCACGTGCTACGCCCTCATCCGGCACGATAGCCCAAAGGGTGTGGTTCAAGTCCTCGCCGCTGCTCACGGCCAGGCCGCCCAGGATATAGCGCGCACGCACCGCTCCAAGCTTGACCAGGCGTCGGAATGCGCCGGTGGTTTCGGCGATCGTGACGCCGCCCACCCCAATCGCCCGCCAGGCTTCTAGTACGGCGTCGAGTTGACCGCGGGCATCCAACACCAACATCACCATGTACATGCCGGACATCTCCTCTTACTGGATATTACTCTGCGGAGCCTCACTGATTCTCAATCGCCGCTTCTTCGGTGACATACTGCATCAGCTCGCCCACGCTCAGTTGAGCAATCCCCAGTTTGTCGAGCGTGCGCCCACGGCGCCAGTAGTCGGTGCGGTGGATGAAGCAGGCCAGTCGAATCACAGCATCCATACCGCGCACTGAAACGCCATAGTGCTCCCCCAACGCGGCGATGGGCACCAGGCTCATCGGCACGTCCTCGAAGATGTAGCGATGGTTGAGTGAACTGGGCGCCTTGATGCCGTAATAGCCTGGCTGATTATGGATCGCGTCGTTGAGATCTTCTCCTTCGGCATCGTAGGCCAGCTTCAGCCGCGCGTCGCGCCAGTTTGCACGCCTCGATCACATCATCGGCCGTGGCAGCATGGTGCGCCTCGGTGTGACCCACCACATGAACGATGTGCGGCCGCAGCGCCATCTGGAGATAGACGCTGGCCGCCAGGTGGGCGCGGGCCGCAGCGAGATCCAGGGGATAGCTCAACAGACCGGTGCGGGTTTGACGATAGATGCGAAAGGTTGGCTCGCTCCCTGCCTTCTCTCCTCTGCGAGAGGAGACGCCAGAAGGATGCGCAAGCGGCTCGATCAGTTCCAGTATCGCCAGCATCTTCGCCAGATCCATCGCGTCGGACGCGCCTGGCGGGCTGTTGAACATGAGCTGGGCGATGTAGTCGCGCACGCCAAAGGCGCGGGCGTTGTAGGCCGACAGATAGGCCGCAACCACGAAGATGACGTCAGGCGCATCGCGCATCCCCCAGTGATGCGGCTCGTTGAGTTCCACGGGGATACCGGCCCGGCCGTACCAGGCTATCAGCTCCTGGTGTTGGCGAATGGAGCCCTCCAGGTCCCACGGACCGCGGCCATCCATCTGGTTGAACCAGAAGAGCGGCACGGCCGCCCACGCGATCTGGATCGTGTCCACATACATCTCAGCCAGCCGCACGAAATCATCGGTGCCGGAATAGGTGCGCAGCAACGGATAGTTGCCGCGACGGCTGGCCGCGTAGAGGCTACGATAGTGATCTGCGCTGCGCACGGGCACGCCGCCCGCTCCTGTTCGCCGCGGGTCCTGTCGCTCTGGATGAAAAAAGTTCTCCTGGGCATCCTGATCAATGCCCAATGAGATCACGTCGAGCGCCCGCGCCTCCGCGATCTGTTCGATGCCCCCGCGGGTCGCCTCCATGGTGGGCAAACCGAAGTGGTGGCGCAGCAACGGGAAGGGCGATTTCCAGGCGATCCGCTCCACGGTCGTCTGCGGGAAATCGGCCGCTGTGGCCATGGCCAGCGACCGTCCTTTGAGATAGGCCCAGACTGCATCGGCCGGCTCGCTCCCGTCGAAAACCTGCTCGAAGAAGCCGATGGCGCGCGCCCGCTCCGCGATCGGGGGTGTCCCGCCAAAGGCGAAACGCACGCCGGCTGTGTGCAAGTCGTCGGCGGCCTCCGCAAAGTCGGCCAGCAGCCGCTCGCCGGTTTCCGGCGTCAGCCGATAGGAAACGCCAACCAGGTCCGCTCGCTCGCGGTGGGCAGCCTCCAGCAACGCATCCACAGGGACGGCCGGGCCCAGAAACACCGTCCGCCAGCCAGCCGCTTCAGCCAGCCGCAGGAAATTCATCACACCTGCGACATGCACACACTCGCCCAGCGCGCCAGCGACTACGGTTTTCTGAGCTGCCACGATCACACTCCTATACGTGCACGAAACGCGCCGCATCGAGGACGAACACCGTCGCGCTATACATCGGCATGCCAGCCTGCAGCGGCCGCGCTTCTTCCCGCAAACGACAGTTGGCCTGGATGATGCCCAACACATCATCCACCTTCTGGGCCTCCACGCCGACAAGCAGCGTCACATTGCCGCGGCGAAGGAAGCCGCCGGCTGTGTTGAGACGCGTCAGCCGGTAACCGGCCGCCAGGAGGCCGCCGGCCACCAGATCGGCGTCTTCGTTCTGCAGGATCGCCAGAACCATGTTCACTGCGGTTCCTCCTTCTGTGAGTTGAGACGCGTCGCCAGCCGCCGCGGCGAGCGGATATTGTTCGTCGGCGCTGGGAGGCGCGGCCCCACCTCGCAAGCGCAGAAATCGCTGGACAGGAAAGGCGAACACTACCGCGCCGCCGACCAGCACCTCCAGCGGCATGGGCGCGGCGAGCGAGATGCTGGCCGTTTCAACCTGGGGCAAAGCATTGACGAACGCCCTCCGCGTCCGACAGGTGGCGCGCAGCACCGCCAGCGCCTGTTCGATCTGCTCATCTGCAACGCCCATCAGGATCGTCGCGTTGCCGCGAGCGAGAAAAGTGCCCACGGAATTGATCCGAGTCAGCCGAAAGCCTTGTGCGACGAGGCGTTCCACCAACAGGTCTGCATCTTCGGCCTGTACGATGGCCCACAGCAGTTGCATATCGTCCCCTCCTGAACGTGAGCATACCTGCGCGTACTAAATGACGTTGTCGCCCGATCTACATTCGGAACTGCTGACCGGCTCTTGACAACAAAGAAATCCTTCGCTATAATACCATGGCATGAAGAGTTTTGTCAAGTTAGTCGTGCCGAAAGGAAACTCCGTAATGTCCTACTCCTCGCTGGCGGACGATGTGGGTCTGTTGTTGACTATCCGAGCCTTGCTCCCCTCTCTGAACGAACAGGAACAGAAGGTCGGGCAATATGTGTTGGATCACCCGGCCGAGGTCGTGCACCTGGCCATGAGCGACCTGGCCCAGCTTTCCTCGGCGAGCGACGCCACGATCTTCCGCTTCTGCAAGAAGGTAGGCGCGGATGGCTATGGGGACTTCAAGATTCGACTGGCTCAAGAGCTGGCCGGGATGCGCGCAGCGACCTATGATACCGTCGTGGCCGATGATACGCTGGATGCAGCCGTGCGCAAGGTCATTGCGGCCAATGTCAAGGCTCTCGAGGATACCCTTCGCATTCTCGACCTGGCGGCGCTGGAGCAGGCTGCCGACCTTCTGCTGAGAGCGCGGCGCGTAGACATCTATGGGTCGGGAGGCGCGGCCGTGGCCGCGTTGGAGTTGCAGTACAAACTGATTCGCGTGGGAGTGCGCGGTGTGGCGCACACCGACGCGGAGATGCAGGTCATCTCGGCCACCTTGCTGACCGCAGACGATGCGGCAGTCGGCATCTCGCATTCCGGGCAGTCACAAGACATCCTGCACGCGCTCGAAGCGGCCAAACAATCCGGCGCGACGACCATTGGGCTGACGAATCATCCCGCGTCGCCTCTCGCGCGGCTTGTGGACATCCGGCTGCACACGGCCGCGCAAGAGGCGTTGACGCATGGCTACCCTTTGGGTGCACGCACGGCCCAGGTGGCCGTGATTGATGCCCTCTACACTGCGATGGCGCTCAAGTGCCAGGAGGTAACCGAGGGCGCCCAGGCGCGCATCGCCAGGGTGCTCTACCGGCGGCTGGGGTGACGCACCGCCCAGCAGACTCTATCTCAAACCAGCACAAGGAGGAGTGTGAACAGCATCGCTCAATTCATGAAACGCGAGGTAGTCGCGGTGTCGCCGTCCACGACGGTTCGCCAGGCGGCCCGGACAGTGGTGGAGTGGCGCGTGGGCACGCTGCCCGTGGTGGAGGCAGACGGCGTGCTTATCGGTGTGGTCCGCGTGGCTGACTTGCTCCATGTGTTCATGCCTGATTTCGTTGACCTGCTGCAAGATATTGACTTCGTGCACGATTTCGGCGCATTGGAAGCCCTGGCACCGAGAGACGTGCCACAGGCTGCAACCTTGACAATGCGCGACATCATGTGCCCCGCGGTCGCGGTGCAGGCGCATTGCGGCCTGTTGCGAGCGTTTGCCACCATGGTCAAACACGAGATCCTTGATCTGCCCGTGGTAGATGGCGCCGGCCGGCTGGCGGGTATTGCTTCACGTGTGGACATCGCCGCTGCTTTCCTCGGCGCATGGACACAAGAGGGGACGTCCCCATGATCTGGGCGCAGGTGGTTGCCACTGCCATCTTCATTGTGACCTTCGCAATCATCCTGGCAGAACGGATGCACCGAACGATCGCCGCCATGGCTGGCGCGACGGTCATGCTCGCCGCGGGCCTGGCGATGGGCTTCTATGCGCAAGACCAGGCCCTGGCTGCCATTGACTTCAATACCTTGGGACTGCTCCTCGGCATGATGATTATCGTGCGTCTGCTGGAACAGACAGGTTTCTTCCGCTACGCGGCCATCCTGGTCAGCAAACGCACGGGCGGCCGACCGTGGCTGCTCTTCCTGGCGCTGGGCACGTTGACCACCGTTCTCTCGATGTTCCTCGACAACGTGACGACCGTAGTCCTGATCGTTCCTGTGACGATCTTGATTGCGGAAATCCTGGGCATCAGCCCAGTGCCGCTTCTCATGGCCGAGGCGTTGCTTTCGAACACCGGGGGGGTGGCGACGTTGGTCGGCGATCCACCCAACGTGCTGATCGGCTCGGCGGCCGGGCTCAGCTTTGGGGACTTCTTGACTCACCTGGTGCCTTCTGTGGCCGTTGCCTGGCTGGTGGCGCTGCTGATCCTCGGAGCGATCTTTCGCCGCGACCTGTTCCGCGCGCCGCAGCAGATCAAGGCGCTCCAAAAGCTGAACGAGCGTGACGCGCTGCATGATCCGACCGGCATGTACAAGATCCTGATCGTCCTGGCCGGTATCGTGCTTCTGTTTTTCTCACACGACGCCCTGCACCTGAAGCCCGCGGCCATCGCACTAGGCGGGGCGGCAGTCGCACTGGTTTGGGGTCAGCCTGATGTGGACGAGGCGCTCCGTCACGTAGAGTGGGGGGTGTTGCTTTTCTTCGCGGCGTTGTTCGTGACGACTGGCGGCCTGGAAGCGGCCGGGGTGCTGCACCGGCTGGCCGAGGCGATCGCTGGGCTGACACGCGCGAACCTGCTGGCGGCCAGCCTGGTCTTGCTTTGGGTGGCCGCTCTCGTCTCAGCTATTGTGGATAACATCCCGTTCACCATCGCGATGATCCCCATCATCAGCGATCTGGGCGGCCTGGGGGTCAATGTGCTCCCTCTCTGGTGGGCGCTGGCCCTCGGCGCGGGTTTTGGCGGCAATGGCACGCCCATCGGCGCGACGGCGAACGTGATCACGGTGGCCATGAGCACACGCACCCGCACGCCGATCACTACGGGCATCTGGTTGCGCTCTGGCCTGCCGGTGATGGTCGCGACGTGCATTGTGGCCAGCGTCCTGTTCGTTCTGTTCTTCGGTCCGATGAAAACGCCGTAGGAATGCGTGAAAGCGAGTTCTGCGCTATAATAGCGGCTGCGGCCAGGACGCCATTAGAAACCATTCATACTCAAAGAGAGGAGGACACCATGTGGAACAGTCTGTGGAGCAACAAGGTGACGATCCGAGGCCTCGCTGTACCTTGGGGGGCCATCGCAGCGGCCTGCCTGGCGCTTGTCATCCTGGCGCTGGTGCTGATCGGGTCCGGCATCCACTCGAGTGCGGCCTACGCAGGAGTCTCGCGCGCTGACGCGGTCGGCGCGCAACTCACCGCCAAGCTAGACGAACAGTCGAAAGCAGTTGACGCGACCCTCAAGTCGCAGACCGATGCCGTGGGCGCCAAAGCAACCAAACTCGAAACCGACCTGGCCGCCTTGCGCAGCGAGCTGACCGCCGCGCTCGACAAACAACAAAAGGCCGATGCGGCCTTGCGCGGCGACCTGGACAAAGCTGCCGCGGCCAACAGCGACCTGGGAGCGAAGCTGGGAAAGCAGCAAGAGGAAACCACTGCGCTGCGCGCCGGACTGGAGAAGGCAACCGCCCAGGGCGCCGACCTGACAACTAAGCTCGGCAAGCAGCAAGAGGAAACCGCTGCGTTGCGAACCACCCTGGACAAGGCGCGAGCTGAGCAAGGCGACATGGCGACTCTGCTCGGCAAGCAACGTGATACCGACGCCGCTATCCAGACCGAGGCTCGTAAGCTGGGCGAGGCGGTAGTCAGACTGACCGGCGCGCGCGATCGCCTGCAACTAGAAGTCCTGCTGCTCAAGGCTTCAGGCCGGCTCCTGCGATCCAGTCTACACTTGAACAGCCAGAACCCAGGGCTGGCAAAACGCGACCTGGTGACGGCGATGGACGCCCTGGATGCGGCCAAGAGCCTGGCTGCCGAAGAGAAGCTGCGCGCCGCGATCGGCGAGTTCTACACAACCGTGGCCGAGCTGCGCCAAAGCATTGACGCTCAGGCCTATCCGATCACTACGCTGGAACTCCTGAGCGATAAGGTCGAAGAACTGATCGGGAAGTGAGCTATGACGAACACCGCTGAGGTTGTGGTGCGCACGTGGCGCGAGGATGAAATCACCGGCGTCGGCACATTCAGCACCCACAACCTCAGCGGTGACACCCTCTACGGCGCTGACATCGCTGTAGAGACCGACTCTCGCAAGCAAGGCATCTCCCGGCTGCTGTATGCGCAGCGCAAGAAACTGATGAAACGGTATAACCTGCGCCGCATGGTCGCGTATGGTCGCATTCCTGGCTATGCGAGGTATGCAGGCAAGATGACCGCAGACGAGTACGTGCAGGAGGTGGTGCGCGGCAAGATCAAGGACCCTACACTGAAAGCGCACCTCAGAGCTGGCTACCAGGTGAAGCGCGTAGTCCTGGATCTCATGCGCGATGGGCCCAGCCTCAACTACTGCACGCTGCTGGAGATGTCCAACCCCAACCACGGACCCGGAAAGCGCAAGATTGCAGCCGCGCCGTTGCGCCGCCCTGTGCGCAAGACCTGCGTCTGCGCGGCGCAGTATCGTATGCACCCCATCGCCTCTTGGGAAGAGCTGGAGCGCAGCGCAGAGTTCTTCGTCAGTACAGCCGACAAGTACTACTGCCACTTCGTCGTGCTGCCCGAGCTCTTCACCGCGCAGCTTTTCAACATCATGCCGCGTGAGTGGGATGTGCCGGTCGCGGCCCGCGAGCTGGCAGGCTACACCGACCGCGCGCTGCCCATCAGGATCATCTGCGCAGAATAAACCGGGCCGAGAGCCAGGCAGGACCCGCAGTTGGGGTCCGTCACGGGCGACCGAGGTCGCTGCAACCCCTGCGAAGTCGCCCTGCGGCGACTGAATTCAGCCGACGAAGAGCCTGTCCTGAGCTCGTCGAAGGATCGGCTTTGCGCTGGTTGCAGCGGTTTCTAACCGCCCGATAGCATTACTTGACCGA
>Ga0194113_10004409_pt1 | contig 18469 bp, 19 predicted proteins | sample TA2MahC200mmetaG_FD_146193 | JGI IMG/M metagenome (GOLD analysis project Ga0194113, IMG submission 146193) | Freshwater microbial communities from Lake Tanganyika, Tanzania - TA2015017 Mahale Deep Cast 200m | ecosystem: Environmental > Aquatic > Freshwater > Lake | place: Tanzania: Lake... | reverse complement strand
TTTATAAGCTCTAAATAATAGATACTCAGAAGTTATCCCTTTAAGCATAATGCATGAAGCAATTTCATTTGAAATATAATCTGGAATTTTAATTAGTTTTTCTTGAGGATAAACTTGTTTTTCAGAGTAAGATCCAGGAGGAGCTGCTGCATGAGCAACTCTATCTCCTACCTTAAATTCTTTTACATTCGATCCAATATCCTCTATGACACCTGCGGCCTCTAACCCTAGTCCCGTAGGGAGTGGTAATGGATAAACTCCTGATCTATGATATACATCAATAAAATTTAACCCGATAGATAGGTTTTTAATTAAAACTTCGTTATTTTTAAGTTTAGGAAGATTTGTTTCTTCCAGGTTCATCACGTTAGCTTTACCAAATTCTTTAATTACTATTGCTTTAACCATTTAAAAAAATATTATTTTATAAGTGATAATTATAAAAAAATTTTTATTTATAGCAACACTTGTAATTTTCTCACTAAAGTGTTCTTTATCCTACTCGGCAGACTCTGGCCCATCACCGGAAAGAATAAGTAAATCTAATCCAACATATGCGGACGCTAAAAAACTTGTTAAAGAAAAAAAATTTAAGGATGCTCTACCTCTTTTTAATCAATTAGAAAAAGATAACAAAAATATGTCTAATGCTGATTTTTTAAATGATTACGCTTTTACCTTAAGAAACCTTAAAAATTTTGAAAGAGCTGAAAAACTATATTTAAATGCCTTAAAAATTAATCCAACCCATGCAGGTGCAAATGAGTACTTGGGTGAATTATATTTACAGACTAGAAGACCAGAAGAAGCAAAAAAACGACTCGAAGTATTAAAGAATTGTAAATGTGAAGAATATGGTGAGCTTCTAGAAAAAGTACAAAAATATAAGCAATAAAAAACCTAAGTTATTCTCTTTTTCATCATAATTGGTCAAAGATGCCAATTCAAGATTTAAGCTAAATATACTATAAAAGTTATTATGTTTTTTGATTACCTTCATAACTATTTAACAATTTTAATTTTTTTGTTTATTTCAATAGGTATAGGAGTTGCCTTTATAGTTCTTAATTACATTTCTTCTCCAAGCAAGCCCGATGCAGAAAAGCTTTCTGCTTATGAATGTGGTTTTGAAGCATTTGGCGATGCAAGAATGAAGTTTGATGTTAGGTTTTATTTAGTTGCAATACTTTTTATTATATTTGACCTTGAAGTTGCATTTCTATTTCCTTGGGCAATTACACTTGGGGATATAGGAAATTTAGGTTTTTGGTCAATGATGGTTTTTTTGGGAGTTCTAACCGTAGGTTTTATCTATGAATGGAAAAAAGGAGCTCTTGACTGGGAATGATAATTGATCGTCTTGAAAATATACCTGAGGAATTTAGAGATTTAGCAAAAGATTTCGGAGAGAAGGGTTTCATAACTACATCGACAGATAATTTAATAAATTGGGCCAGAACAGGATCTTTGCACTGGATGACATTTGGACTTGCATGCTGTGCTGTAGAAATGATGCAAACATCTATGCCAAGATATGACTTAGAGCGTTTCGGGGCAGCTCCTAGGGCTTCACCAAGACAAAGTGATGTAATGATTGTTGCTGGAACACTTACTAATAAAATGGCACCAGCACTTAGAAAAGTTTATGATCAAATGCCTGAGCCAAGATACGTAATATCAATGGGTTCATGCGCAAATGGTGGTGGCTATTATCATTATTCATATTCGGTTGTAAGAGGGTGTGACCGAATAGTGCCTGTTGATATTTATATTCCAGGTTGCCCTCCGTCTGCTGAAGCTCTGTTATATGGAATATTACAATTGCAAAAAAAAATTAGAAGAGAAGGTAGTGTCAGTCGATAATGTCATTTAACTTAATTCAGGAATACTTAAAAGACTGTGAAGTAAAAGATTTTAATGTAAATGAGTTTAAAGAACAAATTGTTATAAATATAAATAAAAATGATTTATTTAAGCTAATTATATTTTTAAAAAATCACCCAATTTTAAAATTTAGACAGCTCGTTGATATTTTAGGTGTTGATTATCCTACAAAAAATAAACGCTTTGAAGTTATTTATCTATTACTAAGTCATGAAATAAATTTAAGAATTGTTTTAAAGATACAAATTGAAGATGGAGAAAGCGTTCCAAGCATTACTGATATTTTTTTATCAGCTAATTGGTTAGAACGAGAGGTTTTTGACATGTACGGAATTGTTTTTGAAAATCATCCTGATCTAAGAAGAATTTTAACAGATTATGAGTTTGAAGGATTTCCATTACGAAAAGATTTTCCATTAACCGGACATACGGAAGTCAGGTACGATGATGAAACTAAAAAAGTAATTTATGAACCTGTAAAGTTATCACAGGCGTATCGGAATTTTGATTTCGAAAGTCCTTGGGAGGGTTCTAAAATGTCAAAACAAATACAAGATAATAAAAAAGATTAAAATGGTAAAACACACAAAAACACTTAATTTAAATTTTGGACCTCAGCACCCAGCGGCACATGGGGTTCTAAGATTAATATTAGAACTGGATGGAGAAGTAATTGAACGTGCAGATCCACATATAGGTCTGTTGCATCGTGGTACTGAAAAATTAATCGAAAACAAAACCTATCTTCAAGCCGTACCTTATTTTGATAGACTGGATTATGTAGCTCCCATGAATCAAGAGCACGCATTTGCTTTGGCTATTGAAAAATTATTAGATGTAAAAATACCATTAAGAGCAAGTTATATTAGAGTAATTTTTTGCGAAATCGGAAGAATTTTAAGTCATATACTTAACATAACTACACAAGCATTAGATGTTGGGGCTTTAACTCCATCACTATGGGGATTTGAAGAAAGAGAGAAGTTAATGGGTTTTTATGAAAGAGTTTCAGGATCAAGACTTCATGCAAACTATTTTAGGCCAGGAGGTGTTCATCAAGATTTTCCAAAAGGACTAAAGGAGGACCTATATAAATTTTGTGATTATTTCCCTAAAGTTATTGATGATTTAGAAAACCTCCTAACAGATAACAGAATCTTTAAGCAGCGAAATGTTGATATTGGAGTGATAACTGCACAAGAAGCTCAAAAGTTAGGTTTCTCAGGAGTAATGATAAGAGGGTCTGGAGTTCCTTGGGATTTAAGAAGATCTCAACCTTACGAAGTATATGAAAATATGAATTTTAAAATTCCTATTGGAAAAAATGGAGATTGCTACGACAGATATCTTTGTAGAATAGAAGAGATGAGAGAGAGTAATAAAATAATTATTCAAGCACTTGATAGTATGCCCGAAGGTCCTGTTATGACTTCAGATGGAAAAATATCTCCACCAAGTAGGGCTGACATGAAAAAATCTATGGAGGCTTTGATTCATCATTTTAAATTATTTACTGAAGGATTTAATGTCTCGGAGGGTGAAGTATATGCAGCAGTAGAAGCGCCAAAAGGAGAGTTTGGTGTTTATCTTATTTCAGACGGATCAAACAAACCTTATAGATGCAAAATTAAAGCACCTGGTTTTAATCATCTTCAAGCAATGGATTACATGGCAAAAGGACATATGCTCGCAGATGTTCCTGCAATATTAGGTTCTATGGATATAGTTTTTGGTGAGATAGATAGATGAGTGGAAAAAAAATTGAAAAAAATCAACCAAAAAGTTTTATTTTTAATGAAAAAAATAAAACAAAAATAAAAGATATTTTATTTAAATATCCAAAAGATAGAAAAAAAAGTGCTGTAATGCCATTACTTGATTTAGCGCAAAGACAAAATGGAGGCTGGATACCGCTTGCAGCAATAAAAGAAATTTCAAAAATAATAGATGTTCCTTATATAAAAATATATGAAGTAGCTACTTTTTATACCATGTATAATCTTGCACCAGTAGGAAAATACTTTGTTCAGGTCTGCACAACAACTCCATGTATGGTGAGAGGATCCTCAAAAATTGTTAACCTCTGCAAGAAGTATATTCATCAGGAGGAGGCAACTTTAAGTAAAGATGGTAAATCTTCATGGATTGAAGTTGAATGTCTTGGAGCCTGTGTATCTGCGCCCATGATGCAGATTAATGATGATTATTATGAAGATTTAGATGAAAAAAGTGCTGTAAAAATATTTGAGGGAATTAAAAAAAATAAACTTCCAGATCCAGGATCACAAAAAGGAAGAAAGGGATTTGAACCTGAAAAACGTTTAACACTAATAAAAGCAAATGCTTAACGATCAAGATAGAATTTTTAAAAATTTATACGGCGACTATAGTTACGGTATTTCTGCATCAATCAAACGAGGTGATTGGGACAATACTAGATCAATACTACTTAAAGGAAAAGATTGGATAATTAATGAAATTAAAAATTCTGAATTACGGGGTCGAGGTGGAGCTGGATTTCCTACTGGGGTTAAATGGTCTTTTGCTCCAAAAATCCCTTCAGATGAAAGGCCTCATTATTTAGTAATTAATTCAGATGAATCTGAACCAGGCACTTGTAAAGACCGGGACATATTAAGATTTGAACCTCAAAAACTAATTGAAGGCTGTCTTATTACTTCCTACGCCATAGGTGCTAAGGTTTGTTATATATATATAAGAGGCGAATATTATTCAGAAAGTAAAATACTTCAAAAAGCGATTAATGAAGCTTATGAAAAAAAGTTCATTGGTAAAAATGCATGTGGATCAAGTTGGGATCTTGATATTTATATTCATATGGGCGCTGGAGCCTACATATGTGGAGAGGAAACAGCTCTACTAGAAAGTTTAGAGGGAAATAAAGGGCAACCAAGATTAAAACCTCCATTTCCAGCATTAGTTGGTCTTTATGGTTGTCCAACAATTGTAAATAATGTTGAGACTATAGCAGTAGTTCCGGAAATTTTAAGAAGGGGATCAAATTGGTTTAAGTCTTTTGGGAGACCAAAAAATACTGGGACAAAAATTTTCTGTGTATCAGGAAATGTTAACAATCCATGTAATGTAGAGGAGGTAATGGGCATTCCTCTAAAAGAGTTAATTGAAAAACATGCAGGTGGAGTTATTGGTGGTTGGAAAAATTTACAAGGTGTTATTCCTGGAGGTTCATCCATGCCAATTTTAAGTAAAGAAGTTTCTGAAAATATTATAATGGATTTTGATTCTTTGATTGAGGCAAAAAGCGGCCTAGGAACAGCAGGAATTGTAGTTATTGATAAATCTCAAGATATTATTTCTTGCATGAGCAGAATAGCAAGATTTTATAAACATGAGTCTTGCGGTCAATGTACTCCTTGCAGAGAAGGAACTGGTTGGATGTGGAGAATGCTTGAAAGAATTTCTAAAGGCGATGCTGAATTAGAAGAAATTGATATGCTTATGGATGTTACAAAACAAATTGAAGGTCATACAATTTGTGCTTTTGGAGAAGGATCTGCATGGCCTGTTCAAGGCCTGTTAAGACACTTTAGATCAGAAATTGAAAATAGAATTAAATTTAAAAAACAAAAAATTGCATCATGATTAAAGTTAAAGTTGATGGTATTGAAATTTCTGTTGAGCCAGGAACTACAGTGTTGCAGGCATGTGAAGTCGTAGGAAAAGAAATACCAAGATTTTGCTATCATGAAAGATTATCGATAGCAGGAAACTGTAGAATGTGTTTAGTTGAAATAGAAAAGTCACCTAAACCAGTTGCAAGTTGTGCAATGCCAGTAGCTGAAGGACAAGTTATTTATACGAATACTCCTATGGTTCAAAAAGCCCGAAAAGGTGTTATGGAGTTTTTACTAATAAATCATCCTCTCGACTGCCCAATTTGTGATCAAGGTGGAGAATGCGATCTCCAAGATCAGTCTATGAAATATGGTATTGATAAGTCTAGGTATGTTCTTAATAAAAGATCGGTTAAGGAAAAGTATATGGGACCTTTAATTAAAACTGTAATGACAAGATGTATACATTGTACTCGGTGCATAAGGTTTGCGGAAGAGATTGCTGGAGTTCCTGATCTTGGAGCAATCAACAGGGGAGAAAATATGGAGATCACAACCTATCTCGAAAAAACATTAGATTCTGAACTTTCTGCAAATGTAATAGATCTTTGTCCGGTTGGAGCCTTAACTTCTAAGCCCTACGCATTTGAGGCAAGACCCTGGGAGTTACAGAAAACTGAAAGTATTGATGTTATGGATGCAGTTGGATCAAATATAAGAATAGATACTAAAGGATGGGAGGTTAAGAGAGTCCTTCCTCGTATAAACGAAGATGTTAACGAAGAATGGATATCAGATAAGACCAGATACGCTTGCGATGGTCTGCTAAATAATAGGCTGGACACTCCATTTATAAGAGTAAACGGAAGGCTTCAAAAAGCGTCATGGAACGAAGCTTTTGATTTTATATCTAAAAATCTTCAAAAATACACATTAAGTCAAAGCATTGGGATAGCTGGTGACATGGTTGACGCTGAATCTATGTATATTTTTAAAAAATTCTTCAAAGAAGTTTTAGGTTCGCAACTTTTTGATTTTAGACAAAAAAAAATATTTATAGACTTGGATAATCCAGATCTAAATATATTTGGAAGCACAATTTCTGGTATTGAAGATTCAGATTGTATTCTCTTAATTGGTGCCAATCCTAGAGCAGAGGCTGCCATAATAAATTCAAGAATTAGAAAAAACTTTTTAAAATCAAAAACAAAAATATTTTCTATAGGTAATGCTGGAGATTTAACTTATCCGTACAAAGTTATATCTCATAATTTATCTGTACTTGATGATATAGTAAAAGGATCACATGCAATCTGCAAAGATTTAAAAGAATCTAAAAAAATTTCAATAATTATAGGCGTGTTAGCATTACTTGAAAATAATGGTGAGTATGTTGTAAATAAATCTAAAAAAATACTTTCTCAATATAATTCAATCAGTAATGAATGGAATGGCCTTAATATTCTTTATAGAAATGCAGCTGATCAGAATGGTTTAAAATTAAAGTTATATAATTCTGAAAGATTTAATAATTTTATAGTTTTTGATGAATTAAACAAAGACGTTAGTAGATTTGTCTATCTATTAGGTGCAGATGAAATTAAGTTAAGAAAAAAAAGTAATTTTATCGTTTACCAAGGATCCCATGGTGGAGAAAACTCTGAAATAGCTGATGTTATTCTTCCAGGAGCTGCTTATTCAGAAAAAAATGGTACTTACATTAATCTTGAAGGTAGAGTCCAGTTTTCAAATCAAGCAAGCTTTCCTCCGGGTCAAGCAAAAGTAGATTGGAAAATTATTAAAGCTTTGTCAGAAAAATTTAAAAACAAAATTTTAATAGAAAGTGAAAATCATTTAAGAAGTTGTCTTATTAAAGATTTTCCATATTTTGAAAAATTAAATTCTATTTATAAATTAGATTTAGCGGATATAAAAATTAATGAGAGTTTATTTGCAAATCAAAAAATTATCCTTGATAATTTCAATTTTTATTATTCAAATATCATCGCAAGATCATCTAAAACCATGAGGGAATGTTTGGATGCAAAAATTTTATTAAATAAAACAGGAACAGATAGTTAATGAATAATTATTTTGAAGTTTTTTTTTTTGATATTTTAAAAATTTTTGCAATTTTAATACCAGTTTTAATTGCTGTAGCCTTAATCGTGTGGGTTGATAGACGTGTTTGGGGAGCGGTACAGTTAAGAAAAGGACCTAATGTTGTTGGTCCTTTTGGATTATTACAAACAGCAGCTGATGCCCTTAAGTATATTTTTAAAGAAATAGTTGTTCCAGTTGGAGCAAATAAGATAATTTTTTTTATAGCTCCAGTGGTCACCATGTCTTTAGCTTTGGCGGCATGGTCAGTAATTCCATTTTCAAGTCAATTAGTGCTCGCCAATATAAATGTTGGTATCCTTTATATTTTTGCAATTTCTTCATTAGGCGTATACGGAATTATAATGGCTGGTTGGGCTAGTAACAGCAAATATCCTTTCTTTGGAGCTCTTAGATCTGCCGCTCAAATGGTATCTTACGAAGTATCAATTGGTTTTATCATAATCACTGTTTTGCTTTGTTCTGGATCATTAAATCTTACTGATATTGTAAATTCTCAAAAAAATATCTGGTATGCAATCCCTCTTTTTCCAATGTTCGTAGTTTTTTTTATATCTGCTCTGGCTGAAACAAATAGACCTCCTTTTGATTTGCCTGAGGCAGAAGCTGAGTTAGTTGCGGGTTATCAAACAGAATACTCTGGCATGATGTACGCTCTTTTTTGGCTTGGTGAATATGCAAATGTTCTTTTAATGTGTGCTTTAGGCTCAATACTTTTTTTAGGAGGTTGGTTTGCCCCTCTTGATGTTTATCCATTGAATGCCATTCCTGGACCAATTTGGTTGATTTTAAAGATACTATTTTTGTTTTTTTTATTTGCTTTAGTTAAAGCAATCGTACCTAGATATCGATATGATCAATTAATGAGAGTGGGTTGGAAAGTTTTTTTACCTCTCTCAATATTTTGGGTTATTTTGACAGCATCTTTTTTATATTTTTTTAACCTACTTCCAAAAAATTTATGAATTTAAAAAGATTATATAAAATCGTTTTTTTATCTGAATTTGTTAAAGGGCTATATCTTGCATTCGTTTATATATTTAAAAGAAAAGCAACAATTAATTATCCTCACGAGAAAGGACGTATAAGTCCAAGATTTAGAGGTGAGCATGCACTTCGGCGTTACCCTGATGGTGAGGAACGCTGCATAGCATGTAAATTATGTGAAGCAGTTTGTCCTGCTCAAGCAATTACAATTGAGTCAGAACCAAGAGACGATGGCTCTCGTAGAACAACTCGATATGACATTGACATGTTAAAATGTATTTATTGCGGATTATGTCAAGAATCTTGTCCAGTTGATGCTATTGTACAAGGATCAAATTTTGAGTTTGCAACTGAAACAAGAGAAGAACTTTATTATACAAAAGAAAAACTTCTTGAAAATGGTGATAAGTGGGAAAAAGAATTGTCTTACAATATTAAGTCAGACAAATCTTTTAGATAATGATCCATAGCCTAGTTTTTTATTTTTTTTCTTCAATTGTAATTTTTTCCTCCTTAATGGTTATTTCTGTAAAAAATACTGTGCACGCAGTTTTTTTTTTAATTCTGGATTTTGTTTCAGCCGCTGCACTTTTTATTTTAATTGGTGCAGAGTTTATTGGTATGATGTTACTTATTGTTTATGTTGGTGCAGTGGCTGTACTTTTCTTGTTTGTAGTAATGATGTTAGAGGGTAATTTTAAAAATATAAAACAAGGTTTTTTGCAATACTTACCTTTTGGTTTTTTTATTGGTTCTGTTGTGCTTTTAGAATTAATAATTGTTATAGGTGCTTGGAAATATAAACCTGATTTCATAACTACATCTGAGATTTCATATGATAAAAACATTACAAATACTGAGCAAATTGGACAACTTTTATATACAGATTATTTTCTGCCTTTTCAGCTTTCAGGCCTAATTCTTCTAGTTGCGATGATTGGCGCGATCCTTCTTACTTATAATAGGCGGTCTAACATGAAGCGTCAGTCAGTTTTAAAACAAATAATTAGAGAAAGAGATGAGTCAGTTGATTTAGTTGAGGTTGATAGCCGTAAAGGAGTAAAAATTAGTGATTGAGGTTGGTCTTTCGCACTATTTATTTTTAGGTGCAATTATTTTTACAATCGGTGTTTTTGGAATTTTCGTAAATAGAAAAAACGTAATTGTAATACTCATGTCTATTGAATTAATACTTTTATCTGTAAATATAAACCTAGTTGCTTTTTCGGTGTATTTACAAAATATTGTTGGTCAAATTTTTACTCTTTTTATTTTAACAGTTGCCGCAAGTGAGGCTGCTATAGGTTTAGCAATTTTGGTAGTTTTTTTTAGAAACAAAGGGACGATTGAAGTTGAAGAAATAAGTGAGATGAAGGGATAAAATGTTATATCTAATTTTTTTTTTACCTTTACTCGGTTCAATCCTCGCGGGTTTTTTTCCAAAAATAATTGGAGATAAATTAAGTCAAGTAGTTACATCAGTTTTAATTATAATTTGTGCTTTTTTATCTTTTAAAATACTCCATGATGTTTACACAACGCAAAACATATATCAGATAAATATTTTATCTTGGATACGTTCCGGTAATTTAAATGTTTCTTGGGGTATATATATAGATACCCTTACAGCAGTAATGTTGGTTGTTGTAAATTCTGTATCAGCATTAGTTCACATTTATTCAATAGGGTATATGAAGCAGGATCCTCACAAGCCAAGATTTTTTTCATATCTTTCTTTTTTTACTTTTACCATGTTAGTTCTTGTAACCTCTGATAATTTTTTACAATTATTTTTTGGTTGGGAAGGTGTTGGTCTAGCATCGTACCTTTTGATTGGTTTTTGGTTTCATAAAGAAAGTGCAAACAATGCAGCAATTAAAGCTTTTATAGTTAACAGAGTAGGAGACTTAGGACTGATTATTGCTATTTTCTTAATTTTTACAAATTTTGGAAGTTTGAATTTTGTCGAAGTTTTTTCTAAATCAAAAGATTTATCTACAAATTTAATTAAAATTTTTGGATCAGAATATAAACTTTTAGATTTAATTTGTATTTTTTTGTTCATCGGAGCAATGGGAAAATCAGCTCAAATTATTTTACATACTTGGTTACCGGATGCTATGGAAGGACCAACTCCAGTAAGTGCCCTAATTCATGCTGCCACAATGGTCACTGCAGGTGTTTTTTTAGTTGCAAGATGTTCTCCTTTATTTGAGTATTCTGCTCTTGCTTTAAATATTGTAGCTTTTGTTGGCGCAACAACTGCGATCTTTGCCGCTTCAATTGCAATTACCCAAACTGATATTAAAAGAATTATTGCATACAGCACATGTTCTCAGTTGGGGTATATGTTCTTCGCAGCAGGTATTGGAGCTTATCATATTGCAATATTTCATTTATTTACCCATGCTTTTTTTAAAGCACTATTATTTTTAGGAGCAGGTTCAGTCATCCACGCATTTCATGAGGAACAAAATATTGAAAAGATGGGAGGCGTTTGGAAAAAAATTCCTCTTACTTATATATTTATGGTTATAGGCACACTCGCACTAACAGGGTTTCCTTTCCTTGCGGGTTTTTATAGTAAAGATGCAATTCTTGAGGCAAGTTATTTTTCTAAAAGCTTGTTATCTGGTTATGCTTTTACCATTGGTCTTATTACAGCTTTTATTACAGCAATCTATTCTTGGAGATTAATTTTTAAGACGTTTCATGGAAAATTCAATAATGAGAATATTACTTATGAAAAAGTTCATGAGTCCGGAGCTATTATGCTTATTCCTTTATTTTTTTTATCTTTAGGCGCTATTTTTTCAGGATACTTGTTTAAAGATTTATTTATTGGAATTAATCACCAATCTTTCTGGGGAAAATCAATATTTTTTAATAATCAAGTTATGTTGCAACACTTTCCAGTGTGGTTATTTTTTTTAATACCAACTCTAATTATAGGTTCAATACCTATTTCTTATTTTTTATTTCTAAAAAAGAAAAAAAACATAGAAATTTTTATTGAGAATCAAAAACCTTTTTATAATTTTTTAAAAAATAAATGGTATTTTGATGAATTGTACGACTCTATTTTTGTTAAACCCTCAAAAAAAATAGGAAATATTTTTTGGAAAAAAATTGATATAGGCATAATTGATAATTTTGGACCAGATGGTATTTCAAAGGTTGTTAAGAATATTTCGATTATTTCAAGCAAGTTTCAATCAGGTTTTTTGTATCATTATGCACTTGTAACATTAATTGGTCTTATAATCTTAGTTACAATATTAATAATTTAAAATGTCCTGGCCAATTTTATCTTTTTTAATTTTTTTTCCTTTATTAGGCGCCTTATTAATCTTTATTTTAAAAGGATCTGAAGATCAGATTAAAAAAAATTCAATTTATATCACTCTTGGTACTACAGTTATAAATTTTATTGTTTCTCTAGATTTATGGTATGAGTTTGATCCAAAAGCCACAGGATATCAATTTATTGAATATAAAAAATGGATAGTTAACTTTATATCTTATAAATTAGGGATAGACGGGATATCTTTATTTCTAGTTTTACTTACAACTTTTATAACACCACTTTGCGTTTTATCAGTAATCAACAGCGTTAAATTTAGAGTAAAAGAATTTTTTATAGCATTACTATTAATGGAAACATTTATGATTGGTGTTTTCTGTTCTTTAGATATTTTTTTATTTTTTTTATTTTTTGAAGGAGGCTTAATTCCAATGTTTTTAATTATTGGAATTTGGGGAGGTGAAAGAAGAGTTTATTCAGCTTTAAAATTTTTTTTATATACTTTTTTAGGTTCTATATTTTTGTTGATTGCAATAATTACAATTTATTTACAATTGAACACCACTGACGTTGAACAATTAAGTAAAATAAATATACCTGTAAACTTACAATATTATTTATGGTGGGGTTTTTTTATTTCTTTAGCCGTGAAGTTGCCTATGTGGCCATTCCATACTTGGTTACCAGATGCACATGTTGAAGCACCTACAGCGGGCTCTGTTATATTAGCAGCAATATTACTAAAAATTGCTGGCTATGCATTTATCCGTTTTTCAATAGGTCTTTTTCCGAATGCTTCATTATTTTTCTCAAATATCGTTTTTATCCTAAGTTTAGTTGCAATTATTTACACTTCTTTGGTCGCATTAATGCAAAGTGATATGAAAAAATTAATAGCCTATTCTTCTGTTGCTCATATGGGCTATGTCACTATTGGAATATTCTCTTTTTCCAAACAAGGAATTGATGGAGCAATTTTTCAAATGATAAGCCATGGTTTTATCTCATCAGCCTTATTCCTTTGTGTTGGAGTTCTGTATGACAGGGTTCATAGTAGGTTAATTGATACATATAAAGGCATAGTAAATGTTATGCCAATATTCTCATTGGTTTTTTTAACATCTTCTCTTGCAAATGTTGGGCTTCCTGGAACTTCAGGATTTATTGGCGAGCTATTAACTTTGATAGGAGTCTTTAAGATGAATTATGTTGTAGCTATTATCGCTGGGCTAGGGGTTATACTTTCCGCCGCTTATATGCTTTGGTTGTGCAAAAGACTTATCTTCGGAAATTTTTCGGTACAAGGGTTAAATAAAAATGAAAAATTATTAGATATGAATTTAATAGAAAAAGTAATGATATTTTCCTTAATTATCTTAATAATTTTAGTTGGAGTATACCCAAACATAATTTTAGAGACTATTTCTACAAGCGTAGACCAAACACTGTCATCTATTAATAAACAAATAAGTATAAAAAAAGCTTTTATTTATTAGCATGTTTTTAAATTTATTACTTTTACCTGAAATAATTTTAGTTTTAGGATCATTTTTTGTTTTGTTGTTAGGCGTTTTTAAGGAAAATTCTTATAAAATTCTGAATTTTTTAGTTTTAACAACTTTATTTATAATAATTTTTTTTTTAATTTTTCAATTTAATGAAAAAAAAAATTTTTTTAGTAATTTTTATAACATTGATCCTTTTGTAAATTTTATTAAATTATTAATCTTAGGATCGATTATTTTTACATTACTTTTAACAAAACAGTATTTAGAAAAACAAAATCTTTTAAAGTTTGAGTTCTTGGTTATTATTCTTCTTTCAGCCGTTGGAATGTTTGTAATGGTTAGCGCAAGTAACCTAATAGTTTTTTATCTTGGATTGGAACTTCAATCATTATGTCTTTATATAATGGCTTCAATAAATACAAAATCAAGCAAGTCTTCTGAGTCTGGATTAAAATATTTTGTATTAGGTTCGCTTGCTTCTGGCTTGCTATTATATGGTTGTTCAATAGTTTACGGATTTTCTGGAACACTTAACTATACAGAAATTTCTAAATTTTCCTCTACTGAGACAATAAGTTTAAAATTTGGACTGGTTTTTATTTTATGTGGAATTGCTTTTAAAGTTTCTGCAGTTCCTTTTCACATGTGGACTCCAGATGTTTATGAAGGAAGCCCAACGGCAGTTACTACTTTTTTTGCTATTGCGCCAAAAGTTGCTGCAATTGCTGCCTTTGTAAAATTTTTAAATGTTCCATATATAAATTATTTTAATGAATGGAAGTTGTTACTTCTTATACTTTCTTGTGCATCAATGTTTTTAGGAGCAGTTGCGGCTATTGCACAATCAAATTTAAAACGTCTTATGGCATATTCATCAATTAGCCATGTGGGATTTATTCTTGCGGGGGTTACAATATCAACACCAGAGGCCTTGAACGCTGTAGTAATTTACACTTTTATATATGTGATAATGAATATCGGAATATTTAGTTGTATTTTAGCATTAAAAAGAAAAGAAAATTATTATGAGAATATTTTTGATCTTTCAGGTATTTCAAAAAATCATCCTTTACTAGCACTTTCATTTACAATTTTACTATTTTCACTTGCTGGCATCCCTCCATTGGCAGGTTTTTTTGCAAAACTTTATATTTTTTTAGCAATTATTGAGCAAAAAATGTTTTATTTTGCAGCTTTTGGACTTATCTGTGCAGTTATTGCAGGATTTTATTATTTAAGATTAATAAAAATAATTTATTTTGATCCCCCAAAAGAAAATTTTGACCAAATCAATAGTAAAGGTTTAAAAATTTCTATTATCTTATCAACTTTGATCGTTCTTTTATTTTTTATACAACCCTCATTTCTTACAGAAATTACATCAGATGTAATTAAGTATATAAAATGAATTATGTTCCCATAGTTCATTTAAATCAAGTTGATAGTACAAATATATATTCAAAAAAATTAATAGAAGAGGATAATATTGAAAAAGGGTTTGTCATTTCAGACATTCAAACAAAAGGAAAAGGTAGATATGGAAAAAATTGGATTTCAAAAAAGGGGAATATTTATCTATCGTTTTTTTTTAAATTTAAAACATTAAATATCAAAAAATTTTTTTTAATTTTTCCAGTATTAATAAAAAAAGTTTTAGAAAAATATTCTAAGTTTAAAATTTTAATAAAATGGCCAAACGATATTATTATTAATAATAAAAAAATTTGTGGTATTTTAGTTGAGCATCTTACAGTGCATAAACATAAATTTGTTATTGTTGGTATAGGAATTAATGTTAATTCTTCCCCTTATATAAAAAAATATCCAACTATTTATTTAAAAAAAATAAAAAAAAAGAACTTTATTTTACAAGATGTTATTAATGATTTATTAAAAGTGTTAAGTAAAATTTCTTTTAAAAAAATAAATTATAAAAACTTTATTAAAATATGGAATTCTTCTTTGTATTTAATGAATAAAGAAATTAAATTTTTAAAAAAAAAGGATTTATACAAAGGAATTTTAAAAGAAATTGATTTAAACGGTAAACTGGTTCTAATGATTAATCAAAAAAAAATTAAATTTGAAATAGGATCTATTTTGTGAATTTTTTAATTATTGATATAGGAAATACATCAACAGACCTTGTTATTTATAATTCAAATAAAAATTCTTTTTATAATCGTAAATCTTTAGAAACTAAAAGAATACAGACTATAACAAAGTTTATTAAAGTGAAAAAAGATAACTTCAAGTATGCTATATGCTCGAGCGTAGTTCCAAAAGTATTTAATAAACTTAGAATTATTTTTTCTAAAAAAAAAATTAAATTAATAGATATAAAAAATTCAAAACTTAAAATTCCAATTAAATTAAACCTTAAACGAAAAGAACAGGTTGGATCTGATAGGATTGCAAATTCTGTAGCTGCATTTAAATACTACAGACATAATGCAATAGTTATAGACTTTGGAACAGCAACTACCTTTGATATTATTCAAAAAAACATATACCAGGGTGGATTGATTGCCCCAGGTATTCATTTGTCACTTAAGGTACTCCATCAAACTACAGCACAACTTCCCTTAATTAACATCAAAAAAACTACTAATATTATAGGAAAAGATACAGTATCTGCCATAAATTCTGGAATGTATTTAAGCTCAGTTGGTGGTTTGAAAGAAATTGTTAATTTAATTATTAAGAAAACCAAAAAAAATTATTTAATTATTTTTACAGGTGGTCTCTCACACATTTTTTATAATTCTTTAAAATTTAAAAAGAAAGTTATTGATAGAGATATAACTTTAAAAGGTATTATTGAGATCTTAAAATTCAATATAAAAAAATTTGATGAGTATTAAAAAAGAGCTTGTATTTTGTCCTCTAGGTGGTGCTGGTGAAATTGGCATGAATTTATATCTTTATGGATATGGTGCTAACGGTGATTATGAATGGATTATAGTGGATATAGGTGTTACTTTTACAGATGAGAGTGTTCCTGGAGTTGAAGTTATATTACCTGATATTTCTTTTATTAAAGAACGAAAAAAAAAACTTCTAGGCATTTTTTTAACACATGCACATGAGGATCACGTTGGTGCTATTAGTCATTTATGGGGTGACTTAAACTGTAATATTTATGCAACCCCTTTTACAGCAGAAGTAGTCAAAGAAAAGTTTAGAGAAAAAAAAATTAATATTTCTAATTTTTTAAAAATAGTTGAGCTTGATGGAAATGTTAAAGTTGGTCCTTTTAATATTGACTATGTGACACTAACTCACTCTATTTTGGAGCCCTCAGGTTTATTACTGAGATTTAATGAACATACCGTCTTTCATACTGCTGATTGGAAAGTAGATGAAAATCCACTTATTGGAGAAAAGATTAATGAAAAAAAATTAATTGAGATAGGAAATGAAGGAGTCCACACTATGATTTGCGACTCTACAAATGTTTTTAATGTTGGATCTTCTGGCTCTGAAAAACTAGTGCGAACAAGTTTGTATGATGTATTAGAAAAAATGAAAAATAGAGTTGTTATTACAGCGTTTGCATCAAATGTTGCTCGAATGGAAACAGTTTTTAAATGTGCTGAAAAGTCTGGGAGATTAGTTTCCTTAGTTGGTAGATCCATGAGTAGAATCTATAATATAGCCAAACATTGCGGATACTTATCTGATGTTCACCCCCCAATTGATGTGAGAGACACAAAAAAAGTACCAAAAAATAAATTAGTTTACCTATGCACAGGAAGTCAAGGAGAACAACGAGCTGCTTTGGCAAGAATAGCTTCGAATACTCATCCAGATGTAAGACTAGATGAAGGTGATAACGTAATTTTTTCTTCAAGAATAATTCCTGGTAATGAAAAAAAACTTTTTAAACTTTTTAATGAATTTTCTAAAAGAAAAATAAATGTTTTATCTGAAGAAAATTCGATGATTCACGTATCTGGCCATCCTGGAAGAGAAGATCTAAAAAAAATGTATAATTGGATAAAACCAAAAATTTTAATACCAGTTCATGGAGAGGATCGACATTTATCGGAACATGTTGTCTATGCTAAGGAGTGCGGAATAGAGCAATCTATAAAAGTTATTAATGGTGAGCTCTTGAGAATTTTTCCAAATAAAACTGAAATTATTGATAGAATTCCAGTAGGCAAGGTCTACCTAGATGGTCATGTTTTATTAAATGATAGTTCAACAACAATAAAAGATCGAAAAAAAATTGCATTTAATGGCTTTTTGAACGTATCAATTCAAATGGCAAAAAATGGTAATATAAAAAATAATCCTATTATAAATTTACTTGGAGTTCCTTTTATTGATGAAGAAGTCCATCAAGCCCAGTACGATTTGGAGGATATAATATTTAAAACTAGCAAAACTTTTTCTTTAAACAATCTTAAGCAAGAAAAAAACTTTATTGAGCAGATAAAAATTAATTGCAGAAAATATATTAATGACAGAGTTGGAAAAAAACCAGTCGTACTAGTTAATTTATTAAGATCTTAAATGACTATTTTTGGGGGAATAATTATATATACTTTAATCTGGATGGTAGTTCTATTTACAATTTTACCATTAGGGATAAAAAATCAAATTGAGACCTCTAATTGGGTTAAAGGAACAGATCCAGGAGCTCCGGTAGAATCAAATATAAAAAAAAAATTATTAATAACGACTTTTATATCAGCTTTTTTATTTATTATAATATTTATTATTGATTTTTTTAATTTGATTATTTTTAGAAATTTATTTTAATGCTCTTATCAAAATTTTTTTTCCCCGTTCTACGAGAAGTCAGTAGCGATGCAAAATTAAAATCACATCAGTTAATGCTTAAAGCAGGTATGATTAGACAAAGCACATCTGGAATTTATTCTTGGCTACCATTAGGTCATAAAGTTTTAAAAAAAATTGAAAAAATTGTAAGAGAAGAACAAAATAATATTGATGCACAAGAAATGTTAATGCCAACAATACAATCTGCAGAAATTTGGAAAGAAAGTGGAAGATATAATGATTACGGAGAGGAAATGCTTCGCATAAAAGATAGGCAA